>OGLJ01000541.1_pt1 | contig 43387 bp, 50 predicted proteins | sample 1572801 | NCBI WGS metagenome assembly OGLJ01 (sample SAMEA2581877, study PRJEB24529) | metagenome | biome: Human gut stool | place: China | collected 2011
TTTTCGCCTATCGAATTTCTTAATAATAGTGTCCAATATGATTGACAAACCTACAGAGAGGACTTGTGAGATGCTAGGAAAATTATTGACATGAAAGAGAGTTTGTGATACAATAAAGGCATATGACAAAAGGGGTGAGAGCATATGGCTATAGATAAGGCAGATTGGCACTGGGACGATACTGAAAAGCTGTATAGGAAAACAAATAATGTGAAGGGTGAGCTTACCGAAGAACAGCAGGAAGAAATATGGCTGTTGGCGTCAAATCATATAGGATTATTTTTAAGGTGGCTTATTGACAGGGGTTTTAACGAGCTTATTGATGAAAGTGACGAGGAATCCTGTGTGCAGGTCCGTGAGGGCAAAATGAGCGGTGCGGAATATCTTATGCACATATTGGACGGTGCATTTTGTGAGAATGATATAAAACCCAATGTCCGTGACTTTGCGGTAAATTATTACGATAAGCAGTATTTTAATGATTATGGTAAGACTTGTCCTGCTAAAGATCTGTGTGTGCCGTGCTATAGCTTTATATCAGGTGACGATGACTACAACGCCCTGAGACCTCTTATAGACGAAGCATACGAAGAATATTGTCGTGAGAAATAACAAAACCAGTGTAAGCCTACAGCAGGCTTTCACTGGTTTTTTTATCATTTATAAAAAGTTTAACAATATTTTATCCGCTGTTTTTATGTGCGAATTTTTTCTGCAATGAGCTGAAAAGCGTCAAAAATCTCTTCTCCCGAACGTCCCAAGGCTCTTATGGCAATGCCACGTTCCGTGTGAGTGGCGCAAAGCTGTGCGCAGTCAGGGTCGCTTGTGTAGTCGGCTTGGTAAATGCTTTCCAACGTGGCTTTGTCAGGGGTGTAGATATACATAAATCCCGTGTGGGTGAAGCCCTCGAAAAAGCCTTTTTGCCGTATGGGCAGTGCGGCGGGGTCGATAAGAGTGTTGTCGATAAAATCCGCCCTGCCGTCAATTGCTATCTCGGTGCGTGAGCGAAAGCGCTTCAAGCCGAATTCCTCACCCATTGCAGTTCTGCCGCAGCAGTATATCTCAGAGAAAATAAGCTCAGAGCTTTCTGTGATGTTCACCTTGCCCATAGAGATATGCTCACAGCCTGTGAAAGTCATTATAGGGTGGGGCATATAGCAAAGCCTTGCGTTTTTGCGCACAACAAGCTTTATGCTCTGTTTTGATACGCCGCCGTTTGTGTTGAAAAGCTTTTGATAGCCCTGATCTGTGAAAATGACCTTGCAGTTTTCCCCCACAAAAAGCTTTATCTCGTTTTCGTCACCTGCCAATACTCCTGCTGAGCCGCACATCGAGATATATTTCGCCCAGCCTTTATGGTCATAAAATGGTGAATACACCTTGAAAGGGGGAGCGAAATATAAGTCCTCAGTAACGGTTTTTTGTCCGTCAAAGGCTGTTGACAGACTTAGTCTGCCGTTCATTTCAGATCCTCAAAAAGCACTGATTTTTTTATCCAGTCTATGACCTGAGAAACGCCCTCACGGCTCATGAGATTTGTGAAAAGAAACGGTCTGTCGCCCCTCATGCGCTTTGAGTCGGAAGCCATTACTTCAAGGGAAGCTCCAACAAGTGGCGCAAGGTCTGTCTTGTTGATAACAAGCAGGTCGGAACGTGTCACGCCGGGGCCGCCTTTTCTTGGTATCTTTTCACCCTGTGCAACGTCGATAACATAGATAGAAGCGTCTGCAAGGTCAGGGGAGAATGTGGCGGAAAGATTGTCGCCGCCGCTTTCAATGAAAACGATCTGCGTGTCAGGGTGCTTTTTCACCATTTCGTCAACAGCTTCCAGGTTCATTGAGCAGTCTTCTCTTATGGCAGTGTGAGGACAGCCGCCTGTTTCAACACCAACTATCCTGTCAGCAGGCAGGCATGAGTTTTTTGTAAGAAACTCTGCGTCCTCTTTGGTGTAGATATCGTTTGTTACAACGCATATGGAATATTCTTTTGACATTTCTCTTGTAAGGCGTTCGATAAGTGCGGTTTTTCCCGATCCCACAGGTCCGCCTACGCCTATTTTTACATAGCTCATCTTTGGTACTCCTTATTATATTATATAAATCATAGCTTATGACATATACTGTCTTGAATACAGCCGCTCGTGCTGCATTGCACGCAGGTCAAAGCCTGCGCCGCTTATGCCGATATCGTTTATATCAGTGAAAAGAGCTTTTTCTGCGGCGGAGGATATAAGCTCAAAGCTCTCTCCGAGAATTTTCTGCCCTGCAAGCTGGCTCAGCGGTACAAGCTTCACGCAGTTTGTGACTATGGCGGAGCATATGGAATAGCCGTATACCGCAAGCCCCTCTGAAAGCTCGATGCCATTGTCACGCATATAAAGCCCATAGGCGATGCACTGATGACCCTTGCATTTGCCCTGCTCCGTCAGGCTTTTATAAAGCCCCGTAAAGCTATCCCGACCATTGTTGCATATTTTGAAAAAACGCCTTGTGACCTTTTCTGAGCCGCTTCGTATCTCAAAGGGCGTTTTCGCCGCAGAGTATATCTCATCAAGACGGCAAAGCTCCTTTTCGTCAGCATTGTATGCCGCTGCCGCCGCACCAAGCTCATTGTATGGCAGCACTGAGATGTAAGAATGGAGATATTCTTCAAGCCCTTTTGGGGAAGTGATGATATCATGCTGAACGTAGGTTTCAAGCCCGTTTGAAAGCGTGAACGCACCCACTGGGAAAAGGCTGTCGCATATTTGCAGAATGTGCATAAGTCCTGCGGTATCGGTCATTTTTTATCAGCTCCGTTTAGTGTGAATGTTCGTGGTGATGATGTTCCCCATGCTCGTGGGAGTGGCTGTGTGAGTGTCCGTGAGCTTTGCAGACGATAAAATCGTCAAATCTGCCTATGATGTTCTCGCACTCAAAGCCGAGGTTTTTCAGGTGCTTTTCTGTAGGTTCGTCATGTGGGATAAGCACGTTGTCGTCAGATATTTTAAGTGACAAATGCCTGTTGCCTATCTCAAAGCAAAGCCTGCCCATTTCCTGCATAGTGTGAACGTTTATCTTGATAAGGGGACAGCTTGTGAGCTTCACTGCTACGCAAAGCTTATCGTCAAGATAGATGATATCCCCGTCCTTTAGGTTTTCGTCAATGGCAATGCCTATGTCACGTCCTCCTGCGGTGGTTTTTCTTATGCGCTTTTTCTCGGCTTCAAACCAATCAAGCTCAACTGTGTCTACTTCCACAGAGGGGGTGCTTTCAGAGAGATTGCCTAATATTTTTTCTGCTATCATTTTTGTTTCCTCGCTTTAGAACATAAAGTAACGCTGTGCCAATGCAAGCTCGTCAAAAGGCTCGCAGGTAATAACTTCGCCGTCAACTGTGACAGTGTAGGTCTCAGGGTCTACTCTTATATCACCGCAGACGTTGTTGTATACCATATCAGCCTTTGAGATGTTTCGGCAGTTCTTCACAGGAAGCACCTGCCTTTTAAGACCAAGCTTCTCTTTTATGCCGTCCTCGTAGGCGTATTTTGATACGAACGTGATACAGGTGCTTGAAAGGGCAAGCCCGTGACCACCGAACATTTCTGTGTAACACACAGGCTGAGGGGTAGGGATAGAAGCGTTTGCGTCGCCCATTTTTGATGCGAAAATAAATCCGCCCTTTATTATCATATCAGGCTTTGCACCGAAAAATGCAGGATTCCAAAGAACAAGGTCTGCCACCTTGCCAACTTCCACTGAGCCTACATATTCTGATACGCCGTGGGTTATAGCAGGGTTGATAGTGTATTTTGAAATGTAGCGTTTTATTCTGAAATTGTCGTTTCGCTGGCTGTCCTCAGGGAGTGCGCCACGCTGTTTCTTCATTTTGTCAGCGGTCTGCCATGTTCGTGTGATAACTTCGCCTACACGTCCCATTGCCTGAGAGTCGGAACTCATCATTGAGAATATTCCCATATCGTGCAAAACGTCCTCTGCGGCGATAGTTTCAGGACGTATCCTTGAATCCGCAAAAGCAATGTCCTCCGGTACGTTCTTGTCAAGGTGATGACACACCATGAGCATATCCAGATGTTCGTCAAGAGTGTTTGCGGTGTAAGGCATTGTAGGGTTCGTTGAGGAAGGGAGAACATTCGGGAACGCTGCTGCTCTGATAATGTCAGGAGCGTGTCCGCCGCCTGCACCCTCTGTGTGATAAGTGTGGATAGTCCTGCCCTTGAAAGCATTGACGGTATCTTCAACAAATCCACCCTCGTTAAGAGTATCGGTGTGGATAGCAGCCTGAACGTCATACATATCCGCAACAGTAAGTGCGTGGTCGATAACGTCAGGGGTAGAGCCCCAGTCCTCGTGTATCTTCAAGCCTATACAGCCTGCCTTTATCTGCTCCTCAAGAGTTGTGATGTCGCTTGAATTTCCCTTGCAGAGATAGCCGAAATTCATTGGCAGGTCTTCGGAGGCTTCCAACATTCTGTGGATATTGAACTCGCCAGGTGTACAGGTGGTGGCATTGGTGCCGTCAGCAGGACCTGTACCACCGCCTATCATGGTGGTGATTCCGCTGTAAAGGGCTGTTCTCACCTGAGTAGGGGAAATAAAATGAATGTGCGTGTCAAGTCCGCCGGCGGTGAGGATAAGTCCCTCGCCTGCGATAGCTTCCGTGGAAGCGCCTATTATCATGTTTTTGTCAACGCCATTCATGATGTCGGGGTTGCCTGCTTTGCCTATTCCTGCTATCCTGCCGTCCTTTATGCCAACATCAGCCTTTATGATTCCTGTGCTGTCGATGATAAGAGCGTTTGTGATAACAGTGTCAAGGCACTCCTTGTCTGTGGCTTTGCAGGATTGCCCCATGCCGTCACGAAGAGATTTTCCTCCACCGAACTTTGCTTCATCACCATGAACTGTCAAATCTTTTTCCACTTCTGCAATAAGAGAAGTGTCGCCCAAGCGCACTCTGTCGCCAACTGTCGGACCATACATATCGCAGTAAGCTTTTCTCGATATCTCGATCATTTCCTACACCCCCTTGAAGCCAAGCTTTTTAGCCTTTTCAAAGGCTGCCTGCTTGATGTTTTCATCGTCCATTTTTCCGTTTACAAGACCATTCAGACCATAGCCTATGCGGTCACCGCCGATAGGTATAAGACGGACGGTCTTTTTCTCTCCCGGCTCAAATCTTACCGCTGTGCCTGCGGGGATATCAAGCCGCATACCATAAGCCACCTTGCGGTCAAACTCCAAAGCCTTGTTTACCTCAAAAAAGTGGAAGTGAGAGCCTGTCTGGATAGGTCTGTCCCCTGTGTTTGAAACTGTAAGCTCAATGCTTTCTGTTCCCTCATTGAGCTTGACAGTGCCTTCCTCAACGATAAATTCCCCTGGGTGAAGCTTGCTTGCACCCTTGATAGGGTCATGTACTGTCACAAGCTTTGTGCCGTCGGGCATTGTGGATTCTATTTGTATTTCGTGTATCATTTCAGGAACGCCGTCCATGACGTCATCAGCGGTAAGAAGCTTTGTGCCGTATTGCATAAGCTCAGCGGCTGACGCTCCTGCTCTTGCTTTTTCCATTACTTCCATGCTTATGTATGCCACAGCTTCAGGGTAGTTGAGCTTTAATCCCTGTGCCTTTCGGTCACGGGCAAGCATGCCCGCATAATGGAGCATAAGCTTATCCTGCTCTCTTGGAACAAGTCGCATTATTATTCCTCCTATTTATATAGTATAGTGTATCTACTGCTTTTTCTCTGTAAGGGCTTTTCTTACTACTCCCTCAGGGTCGCTTATGAGCATAGTGCCGAGCCATACGACGGTGCCGAGTGCAACAACGCAGATCCCTAAAAAGCTGTCATTTATCATGTCTGCGGCGGCAGGGGTGAAATATCCTGAGCCCTGCTCTTTGTATTCAAAAAGTGCGTCGACCAGCCACATTATAGATGCGCCCCAGTACATATAGCACATCAGTCCCACTTTAAGCTTTCTGGCTTTTGGTGATGTATACCATACTATAGTAACGATAACGGCTGCTATGAGAGTGATAAGAAGTGTCATACGGCGTCACCGCCCAGCTTTGCAGTCTCTTTTGGCTTACGTTTCAGTATCTTGTCAGACACCACAGTCAGCACAGCCCATACCGCTGTCACAAGAACAGCCATTGATGTTCCGACAGTCGCCATTTCGTGGAATGCTACTGCCATTTCCGAAGGGTCGTTAGCCGCTGTCAGGAATGGGAAGAACGGAGATATCTCGCCATGCCACAGATGCTCAAATGCCAAAAGTCCTGAGCCGCCCCACAGAAAGCCTGAGAGCCTTGTTATCTTTTTAGAAAGAGGAAGCTTGTCCTCCGAAAGAGCTTTGACCTTTGTCTGCTCCTCTGCCTTTGCCTCGTGAGACTTTACTGCCTTTGCCACAATAGTTGTAACGATCGCTTCTGTTGCTGGTACTAAAAAACAAGCCATAATAAAACTTCCTTTCAAAATTGTTTTCTGAGTTTAACATAGTGATAATAAAAAAACAACGCCCTTATAAACCGACAGGCATTGCCGTATCGGTTATAAGAGCGTCATTGCTTTGATTATCAGTATAGCACAGAGCTTTTTATTTGGCAATAGTGTTAATGAAAAATTCTTATTTTATTCAGCTTTGAATAAAAAATAGATGTGAACAAAATGAAAGTCTAGTATCTGAATATTGCATTATTGCCCTTTGTAGATTTGCACAAAGAAACTATTCAAAAATGAATAGTTTCGACTTTGATATGGGTGAAACGGTGTAAATACGCTGTACAAGTGATAACAAAGCTTATTCCAAAGTGAATAATTTTCAGGAAAATTGAAAATTAGCTCTTGACAACTTGCAGGAATGGTGATATAATTCTGCACATAGAGCAATTCAGAAATGACTTGAACGGTCATGCGGATATGTTCCTCAGTGATTTTGAAAGGAAAGTGACCTCAAATGATCAACAACAATTGTCAGCCACCGAGCGCCTCAGGCTCTCCTCGTTTTTGTAATATGGGTAATTTCATGAGGCTTCCTCACGCGACCTCAGCAGAGGGATTGGATTTCGCTATCGTTGGTATACCGTTCGATACCGCAGCTTCTTTCAGAGCAGGCGCAAGATTTGGTCCTAACGGTGTAAGAAACATCTCGGCAATGATAAAGCCTAACAATGTTGCAATGGGCGTCAACATTATGGATTCACTCAAGGGCGCAGACCTTGGCGACGTTCCTGTGATCCCTGATTATATCCACGAAACATATGCAGCTATCGAGCAGACCTTGGACGGTGTTCTTGAATGCGGTGCAGTTCCGATAAGCATTGGCGGCGACCACGCTATCACCCTTGGCGAACTTAGAGCTATCGCAAAGAAGCATGGAAAGGTAAGTCTTGTGCATTTCGATTCACACCTTGACCTGTGCGATACGGTTTTCGGTCAGAAATACAATCACGGCACACCATTCAGAAGAGCAATGGAGGAGGGTCTTATTGATCCTGAGAAGTCGGTTCAGATAGGCATGAGAGGTTCTCTTTACGATCCTGACGATTTCAAGATCGCCGCAGACCTTGGCTTCACGGTTATCCCAGGGGACAAGCTCCACACATATTCTCCTGAAGATCTTCTTAAGGTCATAAAGGAAAAGGTGGGCGACAATAAGGTGTTTCTTACGTTCGATATCGACTTTGTTGACCCGGCTTATGCACCAGGTACAGGTACTCCTGAGGTGGGCGGATTTACTTCCTTTGAAACACTTCAATATATAAGAGCGCTGAAAGATCTGAACTTCACAGGCTTTGATGTAGTAGAAGTTGCTCCTCCATATGACCACTCAGAGATAACAGCTTATATGGGCGCAAATATCATTTTTGAGTTCATGTCTATCCTTGCTTATCAGAAGAAGATCGGCAAGAGAAAATAAAGATAGAAAAATAATTCACTCTCCAATAAATATAATATCAAACGCAACGGAGCGTTGACAGCGGCACTAGGGTGTCCGGCTTGTCAGCGCTCCGAATTATTTAGAAAAGTAAGTGAAAGGTTGGAATCAGTTATGAAAAGCGGAAGAAGATTTGGAATGTTAAGAAAAGTTTGTGCAGTGGCAGTGGCTTCGGCACTTGTGGCAGGATGTCTTACAGCCTGCGGAAGCAGCAAGAACACAGGTCCGCTCACACTGGATCAGATCAAGGAAAACGGTAAGCTCACAGTTGCGGCGGAAGCCGCTTATGAGCCTTTTGAATACATGGACGGCGATAAGATCATAGGCTACAACGCAGACCTGTTCGCTAAGATTTGCGACGATCTGGGGGTAGAGCTTGATTATATCGACCTGCCGTTCCAAGGGATACTTGCAGGACTTGAAGCAAAGAAATACGACGTTGTTGGAGCAACACTTGGCGTAACCGCTGAACGTGCAGGCAAGTACACGATGACTTATCCTATCCAGAACGGAACTACAGTTTTCGTAAAGAGAAAGGGCGATGACAGCATCAAGTCTATCGAAGATATGTCGGGCAAAAAGGTCGGCACACAGACTTCTTGCTACAATGAGGACGATACAAAGAAATTCAACGAGAAGCTAAAGTCAGAGGGCAAGGACGGCTATGCTGAACTGCTCAAATACGACTCATTCCCTGAGGCTTTTGCAGAGCTTAAGAACGGCAAGATAGACCTTGTTGCTCAGAACTATGCAAGCTGCGCCGCAGTTGTAATGAAGAATCCTGACGATTATGAGATAGTGGCTGACGATTCAGGCAAGGCTGAAATGGTCGGCACAGACACTTGGGTATCATGGGCTGTTCGTAAGGAAGACACAGAGCTTTCTGACTATATCAACTCTGAGATACACAAGTTCAAAGAGGACGGAACTCTTGCAGAGCTTCAGAAGAAATGGTTTGGTGAAGCCGTTGACCTGCCTGAGAGCGATTATATCCCTGCCGAGTAAAAAGCACTTTTGAAAGGAGGAAATGCTCCGTCACAAACGGCGGAGCATTATATATCAATGGAGAATTTCAACATAGTATGGCATTATAAAGACCTGCTGCTGAAAGGTCTTGGCTATACAGTATTCGTATCCGTTGCAGCGATACTTATAGCGCTTTGCGTTGGTATGCTGCTTTCGGTGATGAGAATGGGCGGCGACTCGCTTCCTTCAAGAATACTGAAAAAGATAGTCGCAGTTTATATAAGCTTTGTCCGTGGCACGCCTGTGCTGGTGCAGATATACATTATATATCAGGCGCTTGCAGTAATGGGTCTAAACCTTTCAAACCTGGCGTCAGGCATAATCGCTCTTAGCCTTAACAGCGGCGGATTTATCGCAGAGATAATCCGTGGCGGACTTACGGCTATACCAAAGGGTCAGACGGAGGCGGCGAGGGCCTTGGGCATGAGCGAGCCAAAGATACTGATGAGGATAGTTTTCCCGCAGGTATTCAAGGTAGCTTTGCCACAGCTAACAAGCGAGTTCATAAACGTTATAAAGGTGTCGCCGATGCTTTCTGTATTGGCTATCGTAGAGCTTACAAGAACGGCTCAGCGTCTTGTAACGCAGACATACATAAACCTGCCTTTCTATATTGCTATCGCAGTTATGTATTTTGTTATCTGCGCAGGACTTGAAGAGCTTGTAAAGCTTCAGAAGAAAAGACTTGAAAGAAGATAAGGAGGCGCAGATATATGAACGAATTTATGCACGTTGCGGAAATAGCGCTTCCGCTGCTTTTGCAGGGTCTTGGAATAACGGCGGCGATATCGGTGCTTTCTATCCTCATTGCAATAATGTTAGGCTCGGCGGCAGGCTATATGTGCCTTTCAAAAAACAAGGCTGTTGAGCTTATCGCAAGGGCGTTTATAAAGATATTCAGATGCACCCCTTTTATGGTGCAGGTATATCTTGCATATTACGGACTCCCTGCTCTTGGTCTGAACGTTTCGGCGTTCTCAACAGGCGTTATAATTCTTGGAATGTACACAGCGGCTTATACCGCAGTTATCCTTGAAAGCGGTGTCAGCGCTATCCCAAAGGGACAGTTTGAAGCTTCATATGCAATGGGAATGTCAAGATTTAAAACAATGGTGAGAATAATTTTCCCTCAGACTTTGAAAATAATCGTTCCGTCACTGACAGGACAGTTTGTTCAGACTGTTAAGGACTCATCTATCCTTTCTATCATCACAGTTGCAGAAATGACAATGATGACAAAAGAGGCTATCGGTATAACTTTCAGCCCTCTGATAGTTTATATCTGTGCAGGCGTTCTTTACTGGGCGCTGAACCTTGTTATTGAGTTTGCATCAAGATGTATAGAAAAGCACAACAACCGTGTTGCTATCTGACGAAAAAGGAGTGTAAAATACAATGGCTGAAAGCAGAAAGCCTGTTATATCGGTTCACGATCTGGCAAAGAATTATGGGGAGCTTAAGGTCCTCAGAAAAATAGATATGGATATTTACAAGGGCGAGGTGGTAAGCGTTATTGGCCCTAGCGGCTCGGGAAAAAGCACCTTTCTCAGATGCCTGAACTATCTGGAGGAGCTGACATCAGGCGAGATAGATATAGGCGGAGTTTCCCTAAAGGGCATCGACGAGGACAAGCACAACAAAAAGCTTAACGAAAAGGCTGCAAAGGTCATAAGAAAGAACGTTGGAATGGTGTTTCAGCAGTTCAACCTTTGGCCGCACAAAACGGTGCTTGAAAACGTCATGGAGTGTCCTGTTCAGGTTAAAAAGGCTAACAAGGAAGAAACGAAGAAGAAAGCCATGGAGCTTCTTGCGAGAGTTGGAATGGACGGCAAGGCAGACGCTTATCCTACTCAGCTTTCAGGCGGTCAGCAGCAGCGTGTGGCTATTGCGAGGACTCTTGCAATGGAGCCTGAGGTCATACTCTTTGACGAGCCGACTTCCGCCCTTGACCCTGAGTTCGTTGGCGAAGTTCTGAACGTTATGAAAGACCTGGCTCAGGCAGGAATGACAATGATAGTTGTCACACACGAAATGGGCTTTGCGGCAGAGGTAGCAAACAGGGTCTGCTTTATGGACGGCGGCTATGTTATCGAGGACGGCACCCCTGAGGAAGTGTTCAAGCACCCTAAGAGCGACCGTGCAAAGCAGTTCTTCTCAAAGATACTTAATGTGTAAACTATAAAGCCGCAGAAAGGAGTGCAGATAAATGGATTATGAGCAGCTAGGGCACATTCTCGAAAGTATCCACCCAGGAGTGACTATTGCCGACAGCAGCGGAGTGTTCAGATTTGTTTCAGACTCCTATCTCAGCGGCAGAAGCGTAAAAGGCTCTGACATAATAGGTAAATTCGCAGGCTCGGAGGAAATGATGAAGATGTTTTCCCCTTGCGTGACGCAAATGGTTTTTGAAAGCCACAAGCGTGTCACAACAGTGCAAAAAGGCGTTGACAATGACGAAACTTTTGTCACGGGAATACCGGTATTCAAGGACGGAGAGCTTGAGATGATAATAAGCTATTCCTCTTGGGAGATAACAGGCTTTGACGACTTGCGGGAGCGTTACAATGTTTTGCAGTATCAGAACAAAAAGCTTCTTGATGAAATAGAGCTTATGACAGGACGTGACGGCGGACAGCGTTATATCGCCCAAAGCAGCCGTTCAAGAGACGCAAGGCGGCTTGCAGGAGTTTTCTGTGACGCAGGCTGTCCGTGCTACATCTATGGACCAACAGGAAGCGGCAAAAGCTATCTTGCTTCCACTATATACGGTAAAAAAGGAACGCTTTACACCTATGACTGCGCACCTGTCGGGGAAGAAGTCATTGAAAAGGAGCTTCTTGGAGAGGGGTCGATGATATCGCCGCTTTCGGGTATTTACGCTGTGATAATAAAGCATATAGACAGGCTGTCACCTAGGCTTCAAAGGGCAGTTCTTGAAAAATGCGCAAAAGCAGGCATTGTGCCTGTGGGGCTTTCTGAACATTCAGTGGAGGAGCTTAAGGGTGCTGACAAGCTGTCGGAGGAGTTTATAAGCGAGTTCGAGCCTTATCAGGTACAGATGTATTCTCTTGGCGAGCGTGCGGAGGATCTTAAAAGCTTTATCGACTATTATCTCGGCTCGGCAAACAAGAAATACTCACGGAGCGTTGAGCTCACGCCTCGTGCCATGGGCTGTTTGTTGGGATATGATTGGAAAGAAAATATCGACGAGGTGCATAGGACTATCGAGCGTATCGTTCTTACTACCGAGAAGAAAAAGGTGGACGTTTTCGACTTGCCTGACAGGATAACAGGCGGTTCGTCTGAGGTATTTGCACAGAATGCTTCCCTGAAGGATATGCTTGAATTTTACGAAAGCGGACTTGTGATGAGAGCCTATGAAAAATACAGAACATCTGTGGCTGTGGCACAGAAGCTTGGCATAAGTCAGGCGACGGCGGTGCGGAAGATACACAAATATGCAGGCAGGGACGTTGAATGAATGAGCGTTTTGATGTTATCGTTACGATACTTGAACTTATCGGCACTGCAGCGTTTGCGGCAAGCGGTGCGCTGACAGCGATAAAAAGGCGTTTTGACCTTTTTGGCGTTATAATAATAGGAGTGACGACGGCTGTGGGCGGTGGGATAATGCGTGATATCGTCATCGGAAGTCACCCTGTGGCGGCGTTTCGTGACCCCCTTGCAATGAGTGCGGCGGCTTTGATATCGGTGCTTGTGTTTGCTGCCTTGGCTGTAAAAGGCGACCTGGGGGGCAAGGCGTTGAAGCTTTATGATACTGCAATGCTCATGCTCGATACTATAGGTCTTGGCATTTTCACTGTTACAGGTATAACAGCGGCAATGAGGAGCGGCGTGTCAGACAACACTTTTTTGCTTGTGTTTTCGGGAGTTATAACAGGCGTTGGGGGCGGAGTTCTCAGGGATATTTTCGTGAACAAGAAGCCTGAGATATTTGTGGGCAATATTTATGCCTGCGCTTCTGCCACAGGTGCAGTGGCTTTTCTGCTTTGCTATTGCATGGTGTCGTTCATGCCTGCCTGCATGGTGAGCCTTGCGGTGACGTTTTCCCTAAGGCTCATGTCGGTGAAATTCGGTTGGAATTTGCCGAAGATTCAGATAAAAGCCAGACAGGAGCGGAGGATAGCCGCCACGAAAGAAAATCTCATAAATAAAAAAGGAGCATAGACTATGAAAAAGTTTATTATTACCATAAGCCGTGAGTTCGGCTGCAACGCAAGAGAGGTCGCAAGAAAGGCGGCGGCTGAGCTTGGGGTGGAGTTTTATGACAAGGACCTTGTAGATATGGCGGCAGAGCGTGCAGGCATAAGCCGTGACTCGTTTCTTGACAGTGAGGAAATGCTTGACAAGAACGCTGACCGTCTGCTGAAGTCATTCGGCTACGGCTCATCAACGCAGTTTTATTCCGACAAGGCTGTAAAAGCACAGGTGGATATCATCAGAGATCTTGCAAACAAGCGTGTATCCGCCATATTCTTCGGCAGATGTGCAGACTATGTTCTCAGAGAATATCCAAACCACATGAACGTTTTTCTCTATGCACCGCTGGAGGCAAGGATAAAGCATATGTGTGAAACTTATGACCTTTCATGGCCGGAGGCTGACAAGCTTATAAAGCGTGTTGACCGCCAGCGCCACAACTATTATAAATACGTCACAGGCAAAAATCGTGGTGACCGTGACAACAAACATCTTATGATCGACGTAAGCGAATACGGCACTGATCTCACTGCCGAAATGATATGCTTCGCTGCAAGAAAGATGTTCGAGGACTAAGCTTTCTACTGATTACCAAATCTTCATTTGTGGGGTGCTTCTGCTTTGGAGCACCCCGCTTTTCTCATATTTGTGAATATGAACAAAATGCAGGATATAAAATTCCTTTATTCATACAACATTTTCTGTAAGTTTAAAAGACAGCTTGCGTTAATAAAAAGTTTATATATAAAATATAAAATGACTGATTTTTAGTATTGCAGTTGTAGTTGCTACAGGATATATCATAGGTACATCGAAAGAAAATTTTCGTGGAGTAAATTATTTTTGAAAAGCAAAATGAAAGTTCAAAAAGAAAATCCTGCAAAGTGCAGCTGTAAATATAGGAGGAATGTAAAGTGAAAAGGTTCAGATTTATAATCAAACGGCTGCTTTCAATGATAGTCATAATGTTTTTGGTATCCTTTCTGGTGTTCGTTGTTCTGAGAATGTCAGACGCAGATCCTCTTACAGTAATGATAGGAAACAATCAATCCACTCCTGAGCTTAGGCAGGCTCTTACAGAAAAATATCACCTTGACGACCCTGTGCATATACAGTATCTCAGGTGGATAAAGGGAGTTCTTTCAGGCGACTTCGGCACAGACTATGTTGACGGTCAGGACGTAAAAGGTCTTATAATGTCAAGGCTTCCAATAACATTCGGACTTGTGATAATGAGCTCCGTCATAGGCTCAGTGATAGCTGTTATAATGGGAGTTGCAGCGGCGCTGAGAAAAGGCAGACCCTCAGACGCAGCAATTTCAGGACTTATGCTTGTGCTTTCAGGTGCGCCGTCATTTTTGATAAGCATACTGATACTTATTTTCATGACAAAGTACGTTCCCGGATATTCGTTTATCGGAACATATACAAATTTCGGAGAGTTCTTACAACGTATAATGATACCGAGCCTGATAATGGCGCTGACGTTCGTTGCGATGCTTGGACGTATCACACGAAGCAACATGATAAATCAGCTTCAATCCCCTTATATCGCAACAGCGGCTGCAAAGGGATTAAAGCAAAGCAACATAACCTACAAGCACGCTTTTCACAACGCCGTTATTCCTGTTATAACAGTTGCAGGATATATGATAGCAGGCTCTATAGGCTCGACAGTAATAGTTGAGCAGGTCTTTTCTCTTCCCGGTATAGGCGGTCTGCTCATATCGGCGATAGAGGAAAACAATTTTCCAATAGTTCAGATACTTGTGCTTTTCATGCTTGGAGCTTATCTTGTAATGAGTTTTGTTATCGACATACTTTATACCGTTCTTGATCCGAGAGTTGATCTTAAATAAGGTGGGATTTTTAATGAAGAAGAAAAATAAAGCAGGAACGTTTTTCACACCTGTTGTGGCGGTGACGGGAATATTCCTTGCGGTCATAGTTTTCGTATCGCTCTTTGCAAGTGTTATCGCACCGTATGACCCTCTTGCCACAGACGTGAATGCCATATATGCTCCAGCCTTTTCTGAGGGACACATTTTCGGAACTGACGGACTTGGCAGAGATCTTTTTTCAAGGCTCATATGCAGTGCAAGAACTTCCATTCTGAATGCCTTTCTTATAGTTGCCATAGAGGTAGTAATAGGTGTTCCTCTTGGACTTATCTGCGGATACTACAGAGGTCCTCTTGACAGTATCGTAATGAGGGTGTGGGACGTTATAAGCGCAATACCGCCACTTCTTCTTTCCTTTATCCTTATTGCGGTAATGGGAAAGGGCATGATGACAGGTATCATCGCCATTGGCATTTCTTATATCCCTCTTACAACAAAGACCGCAAGATCAATGATAATGACAGAGAAAAAGGCGGTGTATGTTGAAGCCTGCAAATCAATGGGCTTTTCAGACGCAAGGATAATTTTCGTGCATATCCTGCCGAACATCATCACACCTATGATATCGCAGTTCACACTTGATATCGGTACGGCTATCACATCAATGGCGACTCTGAGCTTTCTGGGACTTGGCGTTCAGGCTCCGAATGCCGACTGGGGAACGCTTCTCCGTGACGGCATGGGCAACCTTTATAATAGCTCTGCACTGCTTTTTATACCTGCAATATGCGTAATACTTGTAACAGTATCCATAAACCTTTTCAGCGACGGTGTTCAGAACTATCTCGACCCGTCATCAAGAAAGCTTCCGTCATTCAAGAAATACGAAAAGAAACACGGCATAAAGAAGCTTTCAGCAGTTAAGGCAAACGGGGAGGCGTAAAAGATGAAAAAAGGAAACGTTCTTGAAATAAAAGACCTTTCTGTAGACTTTATGACAGTTAGAGGTATCGTATACGCCGTTCAGGGCGTTGACCTTGAAGTGAAGCAAGGGGAGATACACGGTATCGTTGGCGAGAGCGGCTGCGGAAAAAGCGTAACATCAAAGTCGGTCATAAGGCTCCATAACGAGGAGACCACCAGATATGCAGGGGATATCTACATAAGAGATGACAGCGGCGAGAAAGACGTTCTTGCAATGAACAACAGACAGCTCCGTGATTTCAGGGGCAGCACAGCCGCAATGATATTCCAAGACCCTATGACTTCCCTTGACCCTATCATGAAAGCAGGCGAGCAGATAGCGGAAATGCTAAGGTCGAAGAAAAACTTAAATCGCCGTGAAGCAAGAGAAAAGGTCATCGAGATGTTTGAAAAGATAGGCATAACACCTGCTGAGAAAAGATACGAGCAGTATCCGTTTGAAATGAGCGGAGGAATGTTACAGAGAATAATGATAGCAATGGCGCTTATATGCGAGCCGAAGCTTCTTATTGCAGACGAACCTACCACGGCGCTTGATGTTACTATCCAGGCGCAGATACTAAAGCTTATAAAAAAGCTCCAGCAGGAGAGCGGAACGTCGGTAATATTCATCACTCACAACCTTGGTGTTGTGGCTGAGATTTGCGACAGCGTAACTGTAATGTATGCAGGAAAGGCTGTTGAGACCGCAAGCGTTGTGGATATTTTCGACCACCCTGCTCACCCATACACAAAGGCGCTCCTTGAAAGCAATCCAAGAGAGAGCGACACAGAAAAAAGAATGAAAAGCATACCTGGCAGTCCTCCGCTTCTGTATGAAAAGTTCAAGGGCTGTGCCTTTGCACCAAGATGTAAGTATGCTGACGATAAATGCAGAAGCTGCGTGCCTGTTACAGAAAATGTGTCTGAGGGACACAGCACAGCTTGCTTCAAGTGGCGGGAGGTGACATCACAATGAGCAAAGAAAAAGACAGACAGCCTTTTATAAGCGTCAGAGATCTGAAAAAGTATTTCTGCCTTGACAATTACAAGCTTGCAAAGGCAAAGGCGAGATATATCCACGCTGTTGATGATGTTAGCTTTGATATCTATAAAGGCGAGATATTCGGCATAATAGGCGAGAGCGGCTCGGGCAAATCAACCATAGGAAGATGCGTTCTGAAGCTTATCGACGTTGATTCAGGCGAGATATATTTAGACGGCAAAAACATAACTCATGTGAGCCGAAAGGAACAGCAGGAGCTGCGTTCAAGAATGCAAATGGTCTTTCAAAACCCTCTTGCTTCCTTTGATCCGAAAAAGACTATACGCTTTAGCCTTGAAGAATCTGCAAAGGTGCATAAGATAAAGCCTGAGGTCTACAAGGCGAGGATAAAACAGCTTATGGAGTATATAGCGCTTCCGGAGGACTTGCTCACAAGATATCCTAAAGACCTTTCGGGCGGTCAGCTCCAAAGGCTTGCAATAGCAAGGGCGCTTATGCTGGAGCCTGATTTCATTCTTGCAGACGAGCCTGTTTCGGCACTTGACGTTTCTGTGCAGGCGCAGATATTGAATCTTATGCTCGACCTGAAAGAGGATAAAGGGCAGACGATACTTTTTATCTCCCATGATCTGAACGTTGTCCGTCACGTTTGCGACAGGATAGCGGTGGTATATCTGGGAGCGGTAATGGAAATGGGTACGGTGGAGCAGATCTATAACAGCGTTGCTCACCCTTACACTCAGGCACTTATTTCAGCAAAGCCAAAGGAACACCCTCTTGAAAATAAGAAGCATATCCTGCTGGAGGGAGATATACCGAACGCAGTGGATATCCCCGAGGGCTGTCGCTTTGCAGGCAGGTGCAGATATTTCAAAGAGGGCTTGTGCGACAACCGCACGCCAAAGCTCAAAGACATTGGAAACGGGCATTACGTTGCTTGTCATTTCCCACTAGGCATTGACCGCAGCAAGACTGCTGCTGATATGTAATAAATCTTTTGAAGAAAGGAAAGTTATCATGAAAAAATTCTCACGCAAGATCGCGGCCGCTGCTGCATTGGCAATAACAGTTTCAAGCTGTATGACAGGCTGCTTTAACAACACAGGTTCCGGTTCAGGCTCAGGTTCTTCAGGAGGAAATTCAGAGACAGTTCTCAGAGTAGGCTATACTCAGGAACCGTCATCGTTTGACCCTGCCGACTTCACTATCGTGGCAGCAACTCTCACAGGTTATGACTGCTATGACACGCTTCTTAACTTCTCACATGACGGCACAAAAGTTGAGCCTGCCCTTGCAGAATCTTGGGAGCAGGTTGACGATACTACATACACATACAAGATAAGACAGGGAGTAAAGTTCTCAGACGGCAATGAAATGACAATGGACGATGTGCTTTATTCTCTTAACAGAGTAACAGAAGACAACTATTATATGAGCTATCTTTTTGCAAACGTTGACAGCTTTGAAGCCGACAACGATACTTGGACGCTTACAGTTCATCTTAAGCAGCCTGACTCATCGTGGCAGTATGTTCCTGCAACATCAGCCTGCACTATAGTCGAGAAGTCTGTAACAGAGGAGCAAGGCGACAAGTACGGCACTGCTGACGGAAAGACTGTCGGCACAGGTCCTTACAAGCTTTCTTCATGGTCATCAGGAAGCGAGATAGTTCTTGAAAAGAACGAAAACTGGTGGGGCGACCCTGATACTCTCGATATCGACAAGGTAGAATATTATGTTATCGAGGACGAAAGCGCATTAGCACTTGCGGCAAAGGGCGGACAGATAGACTTTGTCGAGGGTATGTCAAACAGCGTTATGTCTGTATATCAGAGCTGTCAGAACTTCAATATCCTCTCATGCGAGGGAACGACTTCAAACTATATCGCATTCAACACAGCTTCAAAGCCGTTTGATGACGAGTGGGCAAGAAAGGCTGTTGCATATTGTATCGACCGTTCCCAGATAACAACAACTATCGGCGGCGATTATGCAAAGCAGTCGGCTGTTGTTCCAATGAGCGAATCCATGATGTATATGGATAAGGCTAAGTGGGATTCAACTATCGCCGAAAGCGATGTTTATACTCAGGATTATGACAAGGTAAAGGAATGTCTTGCAAAGTCAAAGTATCCTGACGGCTTTGAGTTTGATTTCTATACGACTTCACAGACGCAGAAGCAGACTGAGCTTCTCAAGTCAATGGTAGACGCAAGCGGCTCTATCACAATGAATCTTGTGGAAGTACCTGACAGCGATATCTTCAGCTATATGTTCGGCTACAAGACAAAGGATAACGGCGAGAGATATTACAACGCAGTCGGCACATACATGATGTCAGACTTCCTTGATCCTATGGGAATGTTAAAGACATTATATGCAGGCTCTAACGCTTGCGAGGGCGGAACGAATGAAACACTTTGGACAAGCACAGAAGCAGACGGACTTCTTGATAAAGCGGCTCAGACAACAGACGACGCTGAGAAAATGGGTTACTATACTGACGCATATAAGATATTTGCTGACCAGTGCCCTTACCTTGGACTTTACACATCATCTGATGTTTACGCAGTAAGCGACAAGTTCACATATGACCCAAGCCCGATGTTCTGGTATAACTTCAGTTACGCAGACGTTCATGTGGCAAAATAAGAAATAATATGAAAAAGGAAGTGCGATAATGTATTCATCTCTGGATACCGTGTGGGTTCTTCTCTGCACAGCTTTGATATTCTTTATGCAGGCAGGCTTTGCAATGCTGGAAACAGGCTTCACCAGAGCAAAAAATGCAGGCAACATAATAATGAAAAACCTTATGGATTACTGCATAGGCTCTGTTCTTTTCTGGGTTATCGGCTTCAGCTTTTTGTATGGCGACTCCATAGGAGGATTTATCGGAACGCCAAGCCTGTTCGCAGCAGGAAAGTTTGCAGCCGCAGGCGATCTGCCTAAGCGAGTGTTCCTTATGTTCGCAACTGTCTTTTGTTCAACTGCCACGACTATAGTTTCAGGAGCAATGGCAGGCAGAACAAAGTTCAAGGCTTATCTTACATATTCGGCTGTTATGAGCGGAATAGTTTATCCTATAACAGGTCACTGGATATGGAACAGTGCGGGCTGGCTCAAAAGTATAGGCTTCCACGATTTCGCAGGCGGAACTGCCGTTCACGTTGTTGGCGGAACAACCGCACTTATAGGTGCGCTGCTTGTGGGAGCAAGGATAGGCAAGTTTGATAAAAACGGCAAGGCGAGAGCCATACCGGGACATAATCTCACTATCGGAGCTTTGGGCATATTCATTTTGTGGATAGGCTGGTTCGGATTTAACGGTGGCTCGCTTCTCACCGCTCAGGGCGACAATGCGGCGGCAAAGCTTGGGGATATCTTCTTTAACACAAACATATCTGCGGCGGCTTGCGCAATAGCTGCAATGTTCATCACATGGGTGCGCTACGGCAAGCCTGACGTGACAATGACCCTTAACGGAGCACTTGCAGGACTTGTGGCTTCAACCGCAGGCTGTGATACAGTTTCAGCAGGAGGAGCATTCTTTATCGGCATAACAGCAGGCTTTGTAATGGTGTTTGGTGTTGAGCTTATAACAAAGCTAAAGGCTGACGACCCTGTGGGTGCGGTGAGCGTTCACGGTCTGTGCGGAGCATGGGGAACGCTTATGACGGGCGTTTTCGCAAAGAAAAGCGGTCTTATATATTCAGGCAGCCCGAAGGATCTGCTTATACAGCTTGCAGGCGTGCTTTCAGTGGCGGCATGGACAGCGCTTATTATGGTGATAGTGTTCACAGTGATAAAGAAAACGATGGGTCTGAGAGTTAGCGAGAACACAGAGATAGTTGGTCTTGACAAGTGCGAGCATGGACTTTCAAGCAGCTATGCGGATCTTCTCAACACGGCTCAGTTCATCACCGCTGCCGCTGACGAGCCTTCAAAGGTGAGGGCTATAGACGAAGCCTCAGAGCTTAACGCTTCTGACTACAAGGCGGACGGAAAGATGCACAAGGTGGTCGTTCTTATGAACGTCGCAAAGTTCGAGATGCTGAAAAATGCTTTGGATAAGCTTGATATAACAGGTATGACAGTTACGCAGGTGAGCGGCTGTGGAATACAAAAAGGAAGCACTGAGCTTTACAGAGGCTCTGAGCTTGAATCAAGGCTTCTGCCTAAGATAAAGGTGGAGATAGTTATAAGCACTGTTCCTCTTGGACTTCTTATCGACACTATCAGAAAGGTGCTTTATACGGGCAAGATAGGCGACGGAAAGATATTTGTTTATGACGTTGCAAACGTTGTGAAGATAAGAACAGGTGCAGAGGACGAGCAGGCTCTTGAATAAGCTGTCATAATAATTGGAATGGGGGACAAGATGTGACTGATGATATGAAATACACTGTGTTTTATACAGACGAAAACGGACAGCTTGTCCCGAATGGGGAAAAGCTTCTGAGCATAACCGAGATAGCAAAGTATCGAAACATACCTACAGAACGGCTTAGATATTACGATAAGATAGGGCTGTTAAGACCTGACTATGTTGACAAGCTCACAGGGCGGAGGTTTTATTCGGCACAGCAGTGTGAAAAGCTTGGCACTATAAAAGAGCTTCGCAGGCTGAACTTATCACTGAAAGAAATAGAGGACTATTTCAGCGACAGAAACCTTGAAAAGTCCGAGCGTGTTCTCAGACAGCGTTATGAGCTTTTACAGCAGGAGATAGCGGATAAGCTTGAAATAAGCCGTGTGCTGAAAGAAAAGCTTAAATTTATCAGAGAGCTTAACAACACAGATTTCAAGCTTGATGACCCTGTTATAAGGGAGCTTCCTGAACGATATGCTCTCAAAGGGGAGAGCAACAAGTTCAGAACAAATCTCACCGGTATAGAGTTTATGAAGCTTGAGGAGGCTATAGGCGGAACTTCACCTGTGCTTGCCACTGATAAGGTGGCAATGACCATAAAAAACTCAGTTGATCCTGACGATATGGATTCCGAGGTCTGCCCTATGGTGTTCTGCTCGGCAGATCAGGCTGACAAGGAAAGCTTCACAACAGTTGCAGGAGGAAAATACGTTTGCGCTTTTCATAGGAACTGCTACAGCTATTTCGGTGAGCTTATAATGAAAATGCGCTGTCTTGCACAGGAGCATGGCTACACACTTGGAAGCGTCGGAGTGATGATATACCGTATAGACATAACCCTTACGGACAACAGTGATGAAACTATAGCGGAGCTTCAGTTTCCGCTTATAAAAGAAAGCAGGGAGAAATGATCATGATAGACAGAAATGAACTGCACGCCATGAAAACGGCGGCAAGATTTGATGAATTTGGCAACACAAGATTTCCTACAATGGCAAAGAGAGCCGTTGAGCTTGGATTAGAGCCTGCGGACAGCATTAAAAGCGAAGGCATGAGCTGTTTTGCAAGAACAAATCTCGGCCCTACATACACAAGCCACGAAACTTTTCTCAGAAGCCCTTTCTGCGAGGATATCCATAAGGTGTCGGAATATGACGTTGCAGTGGTGGGTATCCCATATGACAGCGGAGCGTCAAACCGCTCAGGCACAAGACTTGGCCCTGCCGGAATAAGACACGCTTCTTCGCAGATATCACCTTTCAACCCTGACTATGGCGTTGACCTTTACGAAAACATAAAGCTTTGCGACGCAGGAGATATCTACACACTTCCTGCAAATGCCGAAAAGACTTTCGACCAGATAACAAAGGGCATAGGCTATATATTCTCTCAGGGAGTAACGCCTATCGTTCTTGGGGGCGACCACTCTACCACTTTCCCTACGCTCAGGGGCATTTCAAAGTATATGGACGGCAATATCGGCGTTATCCATATCGACCGCCACAGCGATTGCGACGCTATTCAGATGGACGAAAAAATGCACGGCACAGAATGGTATCATTCCACTCACCTGCCTAACCTCAGCGCAAAAAATCTTGTGCAGATAGGCATAGGCGGAAACTGCTGCAAGTCATGGTCAAAATTCACCCGTGACAGCGGCTGTACTGCGATCTCAATGGAGGATATAGACAAGTATGGTATCGACAAGGTGGCAGAGCTTGCCCTGGATATCGCATGGAAGGGCTGTAAGGCAGTGTATGTGAGCCTTGATATAGACGTTCTGGAAGCTGCTTTCTGCCCGGGTACTGGCACACCTGATTTTGGCGGTATGCTCCCGAGAGAGCTTTTAAGGCTTCTCAAGCTCGTGACAGCTCCCGGTATCTGCGGAATGGACGTTGTGGAGGTATCTCCTCCCTTTGATGTGAGCGAGATAACTTCACTTGCGGCGTCAAGATGTATAATCAATGTGCTTTGCAATCTTGCGCTGAACAAGTCGCTATATAAACACTGATAATATTTGTATCTGAAAGAGGCAGCTTATGAATGATCGGCAGCTAAAGGAACTTATACTGGCGGCTAAGGGTAAGCTGCCTTTTGATATTTATTTTTACAACGCAAGGATAGTTGACGTTTACAGAGAACGTGTTGTAGAGAACGGTTCTGTGGGGATAAAAAACGGCATTATCGCCGCAGTTTGCCCTGACTTTGAGCCTAGAGCAACAGAGTGTATTGATTGCAGAGGAATGTATCTTGCGCCCTCTTTTATCGACGCTCATATGCACATAGAATCCTCAAAGCTCACGCCTTTTGCATACTGCGAGGGCGCAGTGCCACACGGAACGGGCTGTGTATTCTTTGACCCTATGCAGATGTCGAATACTTTTGGTCTTAAGGGCATAAAAACTATATGCGAAATGCTTGGGGAAATGCCCGTAGAAAGCTTTTTGCAGCTATCTTCGCAGTATCTTTCCACTCTGAAAACGCAGGACGATATCACCAATGTTATCAAAGAGTGCAGGGCGAAAACTGTGGGTGAGATAAGCGGCGCTGTGGTGGATAATGAGGAGATAATAAAGCTTCTCGGTGCGGCAAAAAGGGCAGGTGTAAAGGTGAATGGTCACTGTCCGTCAATGGGATATGGTGACGTTCAGCAGGCGGCTTGCGCCGGGCTTTGTGACGACCATGAGTGCGAAAGCATAAGCGACCTTGAGCAGCGGCTAGCCTGCGGAATGGCGGTGTTGGTAAGAGAGGGAACTATAGAGCCGAACTGCCGAACTCTTTGCGAGGGGATAGTAAAAAATCATATCCCTACGGACGATATAATGTTCTGCACTGATGACAAGTCTGCGGAGGATATAAAGGAAAACGGCTGTATAGATAATGCTCTGCGCATTGCAGTGAAATGCGGTATTTCCCCTGTGTCAGCAATAAAAATGGCAACTCTCAACGTCGCACGGCATTATGGCGTTGACGGTATCATAGGTTCTGTCGCTCCCTCAAGAAAGGCGAATTTTCTGCTTATGGATAGCCTTGAAAATATGACAGTGAAAAAGGTCTATCACCAGGGCAGGCTTGTGGCTGAAAACGGCGAGTTTCTTTGCAGGCATGAGTTTGACATAACTTGCTATCCTGAGCTTAAAAACACTGTGATATTGCCCAGAGGGCTTGACAGCCATTCTTTTGAGATAAAAGCAGGCTTTGAGAGGGGCTATGTTACTGCAAATGCAATTGAAATGCCCGAGGGTGGCATAGTCACAAGGCTTGTAAAAGGCAGGCTTGAAGTCAGCAACGGCATTGTATGCGGTGATACAAAAGCCGATATTCTGCCCATATTCGTTGTGGAGCGTTTCGGCAGGAGTGGTGAGATAGGCAGTGGCTTTATAAAAGGTCTTGGCATTAAAAGGGGAGCTGTTGCCGCAAGCTTTGCTCAGGAGAGCAATAATGTCGTTGTATCGGGCGTTGACCCTGCGGATATGCTTTGCGCTGTGAAAGCTGTTGAAGCGAACGGCGGAGGAGCAGTGGTTGTTATAGACGGCAAGGTGGCAGGGCTTTACTCCCTTACTGTGGCAGGCATACTAAGCGGTGAAAACATCGCAGGCGAGATAAAGGCACAGAAAGCTTTCAGAGAAGCCCTTGCCCTCACAGGCGGAAACATACAGCGTATGACGGTGGTGCTTACAGTGTCGCTGTGTCAGACTATCCCAGAGGTGGGGCTGACGGAAAAAGGGCTTTTTGACGTAAACCAGCAAAGATACATACCCACATTCACAGGCGGTGAAGAATTTGAAGAATAAGCCGGAAAATGTAATAATGACAGAGGGCGACCCTAAGAAAATAATATTCCGATTTGCACAGCCTCTTATATTTGCAAACCTTTTTCAACAGCTTTACAACACCATGGACACCATAATAGTGGGCAAGATAAATGGTGACGAAGCTCTTGCGGCGGTGGGAGTTTCCTTTGCAGTGACAATGGTCATGATAGCCGTTGCAACTGGTACGGGCATAGGAACATCGGTGCTTATAGCGAAATACTGCGGTGCTGGGAACAAGTCAAAGGTCAAGACGGGCATTTCTACTGTGCTGATATTTTCACTTATGGTCGCAGCGTTGATAGCGGTGCTTGGGGTGGTGCTTAGTATGCCGCTTTTAAGACTTCTGAAAACGCCGCAGAATATCATAAATGACGCTGCAAACTATCTGCGGATATATTCCTTAGGTATGCCGTTTATGTTTCTTTACAACGTGCAAGCGTCGGTATTTAGTGCCCTTGGCAACTCAAAGACGCCTTTTCATCTGCTTGTGATGTCCTCTTTGCTGAACATAGGGCTTGACCTTTTGTTTGTAGGTGGATTTTCCATGGGCGTATCAGGTGCGGCATGGGCGACTTTCATTGCTCAGGGAGTATCGGCAGTGATATCGTTTCTGCTTCTTGCTGATAAGGTATACATAAAAGACCATGAAAGAGCAGAGTTCAGCTTCTTTTCGGGGGCGGTGTTAAAAGAGATGTCTTCCTATGCGGCAGTATCGGTGATACAGCAGTCAGTGGTGTCGGTGGGAATGTTAATAGTGCAGTCTGCTGTCAATCCCTTTGGTTCGGACGTGCTTGCAGGGTACACGGCGGCTTCAAAGATAGATTCCTTTGCCATAATGCCGTTCATAGCTTGCGGAAATGCGGTATCCACCTACACAGCACAAAATCTTGGGGCGGGCAAAAAAGAGCGTATCAGAGAGGGCTACAAGGCGAGCGTGCTGTTATGCGCAGGCATATCGGTGATAGAATTTGCAGTGATAATGCTTCTAAGGCGGCGATTCTTAGGCTTTTTTATGGACTTGTCAAGCTCCTCAGCTTCCGCCATAGAAACAGGCATGGGCTACATGACAGACCTTGCGTTTTGTTACATGATAATGGGAATAAATTCAAGCTTCAACGGAATGTTAAGGGGGCTTGGGTGTTTGAAGCTATTTTTATCCGGAAGCATAATAAATCTCACGTTCCGAATTATTTTCACCTACGCTCTAGTATCGGTCATAGGCGTATCGGCAGTATGGCTGTCGATGCCGGCAGGCTGGGTTCTGAGTTTTATTTACGGGAGAGTGGGGTATAGGATCATGTGCAAGAAGAAAGATAGTGCAGGGATAAGCGATATATAATAGGTAAAGCATTAGCTTCCGAGCAGTTGTCAGCGGCTGTTCGGAAGCTGCTTTTATTGTAAAACAAAAAACTCGCAAACCCTCATAGATAAAGGATTTGCAAGCTTTCTAACTTGTCTTGCTGATACCAAATGGATGCATATCTAAAACGAGATAAATTATGACCATTCCGATTAAAAATTATTTCTACCGGTCAATGTTCATTGAACTCATCACTCATTCTACGGTATTCCTTCTCCTCACAGTCAATATAATCCTTAGCAAATTGTTCCACTTCTTCAAGACTGTCTTCCAGCAGTTCAAAATCCACCGCCGCCGAAAAAACATCAATCTCAAGCTTTTCAGACTCATCAGCAAAAACTTCTATAGTAAAGCCTTTACAGCGAATATCATTACCGTCCTTATCCTCCCGATGCAGATCAGTATCGGGAGATATTTTCACATAAAAACCATTGTATTTCATTCAACCACTCTCCTTAAAATTTCATCTGCATATCGTCGTCAAGATCATAATCCTCGTCAAATTCATCATTTACTGAATGTTCAATAAATAGTGAATTTTCCAGAGCTGTAATTAGGTAACTCTCGTCCAAACCGTTTTCTTTGTACCCTTGTAAAATAGTGTTATAATATCTGCTGCTCGGCGGAGAAAGCTCCCCATAATTTATCAGATATGCCATACCAGTACAAACTTTCCCATTCAATTCAAAGGACATATTTTCCTGCCTGTAAAACCTCGGATAGCCCTCGTATCTGTTGAGATTTGGTAAATCCCTTTCGTCAAGCTCCCATATCAGAACAGGAACGCTTGCCCCTTTATTCGGAACGATAGTCGCAACGCCTCTGAATTCCAATTCAAAATCCTTGATTTCTGATGTTCCTATAACCTTTGAGTGAGGACATCGATATGCCATTTGCTCCAAATTTATATTGCTTCCATATGCAATATATAGCTGTTTTTTACTCATTGTGACCTCCTGTTACATACTCATTTCAAACGATTCTTCTTGTTCATCTTCGTACTCCATAATTTCCTCACATTCGCTTTCTGACGGCTCAATGTTTTCGATGGGCGTTATCCCGTTTTCATCTCGAACCGCCGACACAGGCTCGACACGCTGCTCACGGACGGCTTGCCGTTCAGCTTCACGTTTTTCTTTCAGCTTTGCTCTTGCGGCTATTCCGTCCTCCGGGTGCCGCCATGCAATATCGCCATCCAAATGTTTTAGCAAATGCGTTCTGCAATTCTTGAACTCATCTCCGATAAGTCCAAGATTCAAAAGCCATACACGAAAGCTGTACCGCATATTATCGCTTTGCGAAACGTGCGGAGAACAGTATTTCTTAGTCATTGCCGCATTGCTTATGGCAAGCGCAAGAACTATCTGACTTCTTACCTCTCCTGCATGAAGACTTCCGTTGTATGCCCTTATCTCGTAATGACCATGCTGAAAGAATGAGTGCAGATTGCAGATAACATATCGGCTATTTGAGTAATGCTGAAACTGTTCGCTCATTCTGCCGTGATACCAAAGTCTCTTTATTTCTTCCATATCTTTAGGCTTTTTTCGGTTTATGTCCTCGATGAACTGCTTATCCATCTTGTGACAGTAGGATTCACGGGCAGAAGAAACCTGCAAAGCGTCCCACAGAAAGTCCTCCTTACTTGCAAAAATATTTACAAGATTGCGTATCTGCTGCGGAGTGTAATCGTCTGCCGAAATGTGAATATGCGTGCCTGCACAATATCTCGGACCCGTTACTCCGCCCGCTTTTCTAAGAACTCGTACAACCTCCTGCAAAAGCGGAATATCCTCATATTCAAGAACAGGAGAATTCATTTCCACACTGTAGGATTTGGACGCTCGGTCGCCGTTTGCATTGTAACAGCTGATACTTCCGTCGTACACAATAGACCAATCCCTTCTTTTAATATCTTTAACCGTATATTTATCATAAGCGCCACCCTCATGGACAACCTCTCCTCCCAGAACACCTGAAATTGCTTTTGCCGCCTGACAGCGAGTTAAGCCTGTCATTTCTATCTCAATTCCATATGAACGGTTTTTTATTCCTTCAAAATTTCCTGCCAATGTAACACCTCCCAACAAAAACAGCCTGCAGATTTCTCCGCAAGCTGTAAATTTTAATCGTTATTCAATTTCCGTTCTGACCTCGTATCCGCCCTTGAAAATTACCAGTATTTCGGTCTTACTCACAACCTTTACACATTCTATCAACTTGCGTATCAGCACATTATCAAAGGTTTCCAACTCAAACTTTTCATGCTCTATCATATCCATAATTTCATCAAGTTTCGCCTGTGTTCCTTCTGAAGTTTTGTTCTGCAATTTCAGATTTTCAAGCCGTTCGCTCAACTGCTGTTCTTCCGCATAAAGCTTTGCAAACTCACTGTCAAGCTTATCCTCATCGCAGCCGCCCGAAGCGATTAAGTCCACTAAATCATTTCTTGCTTGGTCGATTTCCCTAAGCCTTTTTTCGGCAGCTAAAATATCCTCCTGCCCCTGACATTCAAGCACAGAGCCGATATTTGCTTTCAAAATCCTCACAATATCATTTCGGCAGGAATAGTAGTTATTTATCGCCCGAATTATCGCCTTATGGAGTTGTTCTTCTTTTATCGTCGGCGAATCGGGACAGTACTTTTTGCCGTGTTCCAAACGGCTGATACATCGCCAGACAATTTGTTTTTTGCCGTTTCTTGACCATATCCTGCGTCTGTATGGAGTTCCGCAATGACCGCATATCAACAGCTCGGATAACGCATATTTTCCGCTGTATTTGCCTTGCTCAGTTTTGGTTTTATCACTGATTTTACGCTTGGAAGTTCGCCTTGCAAGCTCCTGCTGTACTCGGTTGAACGTGTCACGGTCAACTATCGGCGTATGATGGTCTGTCACAAGATACATAGGACGTTCACCGTTATTTTTCACCACTTTGTGAGTTATGCAGTCCACCGTAAAACTTTTTTGCAGAAGTGCGTCGCCGACATATTTTTCATTTTTCAGAATACGCTGAACCTCGCCTTTACTCCAAATATTTTTGCCTGTAGCCGTCCTTCTGCCCTGAGCCATAAGCGTATCTGCGATATTTAAAAGCGTGTATCCGTCAAGGTACATATTAAAAATCAGCTTAACTGTTTCCGCTTCTTCAGGAACTATTTCAGGCTTGCCGTCTGCACCTTTTTTGTAACCGAGAAGATATTTATACTGAAACTGTACCTTGCCCTCACGGTAAGCTTTTTCTTTTCCCCAGCTTACATTTTTGCTTATTGACTCCGATTCTGCCTGAGCAAAACTTCCGTACAGAGCTATCATAAATTCAGAAGTCATTGTCATCGTATTGATGTTCTCTTTCTCGAAAATCACTCCGATCCCGAGGTCTTTCAACTGTCGCACATATTCCAAACAATCCACAGTATTTCTGGCAAATCTTGATATCGACTTGGTAATTACAAGGTCGATTTTCTTGTTTCTGCACATACGGATCATGCGATTAAATTCGGTACGCTTTTTTGTCTGTGTACCGCTGATACCTTCGTCGGCAAAAATTCCGGCAAGAGTCCATTCTTTTTTGCGATTTATCAAGTCTGTGTAATATGCGATCTGAACCTGATAGCTGTTTTGCTGTTCCTCTTGCTCTGTACTTACACGGCAGTATGCCGCTACTCTCAATTGGTGATATTTATCACGGTTTATTTCCGTCTGAACTTTCGCAGGAATTATCGTTACATTCGATGCGGTTGACACAATTCTCATTCCTTTCTGATATGTTTTGGATGCGTGTGCCGTTGATTAATTCAACCTCTATGGTACAAAAATGGCTTATCAAAATCCTGTTTACGCAGGACTTAAATAAGCCAATATCGAGCGTATTTAATTGTTCGTGATTTTCAAGCAGAGCCTTGATTTCCGCTGTTTTCTGCGGACTGTCATTGTAAGTACAGCAATCGTATTTCAGCTCGGCAAGCCTGAAAATCTCAGCTTTCACTCTGTCAAAATCCATTTGAAGGGAATCTGTCATCTGATTAATTTCATTTTGTTTTCTAATCACATCTACAGTAGGGGAATACACGCTTATTTCACCGCTGTTTTCAATCAAACTTGGATTTGCAATAGCTGTGTTCAGAACGGTCAGCACTGCTCCTATTATCATTTGGTCGGTCAGTCGATATTCATATTTAAAGCAATCGGGATTTCCACAGTTCCAATATTCACGTCCTTTGCCGTTAGTTCTTCTGAAAAGCTTTTCTCCGCATTCAAGGCAGTATGTAACCTTTCTGATTTCCTGTAAATCATCGCATATCGAATTAAACGTAGTAGCTTTTCTCACTCGCTTTTCATTGGCAGTTTTAAAGGTTTCCTCATCAATTATCTGCGGATATTTGTCAGTTCCGAGATATTTCTCATTTTCGATTATCCGCTTGACCATATTTTTGTTCCAACGGTCGGAATCCTCGCTGTACCTGATTTTTTCAGACTCCATCAACTTTGCGATTTGCAGAAAACTGCTGCCATTCAGATATTCTCTAAAAATTTCTTCAACTGCGTAAACTTCTTTTGGTTCGGTCGTTATTTCGCCGTTTTTCATGCAGTAGCCGAACAAGATTACTCTGTTTCTTGCCATTGATATCACTCCTTTCAACCAACAAGGATACCACAAAATTCTGCGGAAATCCAGTGCCAAAACTAACAAAGAAATGCCCTGCAATTTTACTGCAAGGCATTTTCTGTTATATATTTTCTTTGAACTTCAATCCGCCAATCAAGTGAAACTCCAGCTCATGCTGATCTATTACCACGATCTTCTCAACGATACTCTCAAACGTAGATTCCTCAAACTCGGTTATCGGCTTATCTCGCTTTTCAAAGAAGTCGAACAGCATTTCTATCTGTTCAAGCGTTTCATCCTCATCGTCGGAACGTGAAAGCTTCTTCAGCTCAACTTGCAGCTTATTGATTTTAGCTGTAAGCTCCGTAGTCTGTTCAATATACTTAGCCTCGTCCAGAAATCCTTTTGTTTTCAGCCTTGCGAGTACATGGGTCTGCTCCTTAAGTTTTGCGATTTCTTTGTGAATATCCATAACATTGGTGTTTCCGCTAAATTTTTTCAGCTTTAAATCCTGTAACGACGTTTGGAGAGGTACAAGAATTTGCTTGTAATTGAATAACAGTTTGTTGTGAAGTATTATAAAACTCTGCCTAATAAACTTTTCCTCAATTCGTTTATTTGTGCATAGTTGCGCTAAATTATCATGCCTGCGGCAAACCCAGTATATTTTATCACCACTACATTTACGCTTATATTTTGTTCCGCAGTTGGCGCATATAATTTTTCCGCTGAACGGTGATTCTGACAATATGTTCTTATGCTTTCTACATTCTATTAGAGCTTGTGCTTTTTCAAACATTTCTTTTGATATTATCGATTTGTGTGTGGCTTGAATATAATATTGAATTAACTCACCTTTATTAGGGAGTTTTCTATACGGAAGTGTATTCGTGGTAAATGTTTTTTGATATTTTGAATCACCGATATACTTTTCATTGGACAAAATATATCGAATGCCGTAATAACTAAAATTATCCTTATATGATGAATACTTATTTTGACAAATTTCTGAAATTCGCTGATAACCAATACCATTCAGAAACATCTCAAAAATCTCTTTTACTATCTGAGCTTGTATTTCGTCAATAATTAACGAGCCACTACTTAACTTATAACCAAAGGGCGCAGAAAAAACATTTATTGTTCCTTTTTCAAATCTTTTCTGATAACTCCATTTTATATTTTTTGAGATCGAAGTTGATTCCTCCTGCGCCAAACCTCCCATAATTGTTATCATCATTTCATCGGTCATATTGGCAGTATCGATATTCTCTTTCTCAAAATATATCGTAATTCCCAGCGATTTCAGTTCTCTGACGTTTTTCAGACAATCCCTTGTATTTCGGGCAAAGCGGCTTATTGACTTGGTGTAAATTCTGTCAATTTTACCCTTTCGGCAGTCCTTCATAAGTCTCTGAAACTCGTCACGCTTGTCCTCACGGGTTCCTGTGATACCTTCGTCGGCATATATGTCGATCAGTTCCTCTGTTTCCGAATCCTCAAAAAAATGACTGTAATACCTTGTCTGAGCCATAAAGGAATTGAGCTGATCTTCGCTGTCTGAGCTTACTCGGCAATATGCTGCACAACGGATTTTTGCTGTTTGTTCTTCTGCTATTGTAGGCTGTATCACCGTTACTGTCGGCATTTTCTCACTCTCCTTTCAACCAACAAGAATACCACAAATCTTTTCAGAATGATATTACCAAACCCGACAAAATTACTTGTCCGAATTTGACATATTTTCATCTGCCTGCTTTGCCGCAGTACAGAGACACATTGTGAATACTCCCGCTGTACCGCCTGCAAGCAATCCAATAATAAATCCTACCATTTCTGAACCTCCTTATGCTGCGTCCCTTGAAGACGGAAACTGACTGTATATATCCTCTGTATTTTTGCTGTTGAAACTCTGTTTTTCGTCTTGTTCAAGAATTTTATCCAGTTTATCGGCAAATACTTTTGCCATAAAATCGCTGTATTCTGCCTGTCCGAATTTAGTCATCAAAATCAACTCCTATACTTATTTTCATCGCTTTTTCTACTTTTTCCATAAGTTCAAAATCAACTGAACCCACGTAACTTTTCAGTCGGTATCTGTCTATCGTTCGTATCTGCTCCGCAAGAACTGTTGAATTTTTTGGCAGTTCTGAACATCTTATCTGAATATGCACAGGCAAATTCTTTTTTCTTACAGACGATATCGGCACAACGATTACTGTAGGACTATGTCTGTTTCCTACGTCATTCTGCACCACCAAAACAGGACGAATGCCGCCTTGCTCCGAGCCGACCACAGGATTCAGGTCTGCATAAAATATATCTCCACGTTTAATCAGCATTTTCATTCACCTTTTTCTTTGGAACTTCAAAGCCTTTTTTGTATCTCACGCAGCTATGAAACGGACAGAACAGTACGTCTGTATTCCTGTCATACCACACACAGCCACAGCATGGATGATATGTAGGCAGAATACATATATCAGGAGGAATTCTGATACCATAAAATCTTTCTGTATTCATTAGTTTTTCCTTTATATTTTCCATTGTATTTCACCTCTGAAATAGTTTAAATATTATGTAAAAACGGCGATCTGCATTTTACGCAAACCGCCGTAATAATTCGTTTTGCCTTTGCATGATATTTATCCCCGATACCCGTCACGCCCGGAACTCTGCAAGCTGCGGTCAGCGTAACCGCATCATGGGACTCTCACCCGCTCTCTTAGCCCTCACTGGGAAGTATCATTATCCTCACACGTTTCATCGCCGACTTTGGATGCTGTCCAAAGGTCTGTGACTTGTCTTTATCGCTCGCTTTTTCAAGGTCATGGCGGACATCACATTTGGCTGCCGAGATTTCATACCGGCCGTGTGATTAACGTACTTGCAGAGTTGCTATTCTGTTGTCAAGATGCTGTCGGGAAAATTCTCCGAATTATTCTCATCGATTTTTCCCTTCACTACTTACTGGCAACGAAATTGAGGTTTGTAAGGGATTTATTTTTCGTTTTCAAATAATTTCAGCACTTTCACCAAAATTCGATGTACTTTTTCGTGCATTGTTTGTCTGGTAATGTCATATTCCTTGGCAAGTTCATTCTGACTTTTATTCATCCAGAAAATCTGATAAATAATTTCACGTTCGTATGGTTTGAGTTTTTTCATGACCTTTTTGAGCTTTACCAAGTCATGCTCCAAGCCTAACTGCTCTAAGATGCGCTCCTCAAGCGGAACAACTGTACTGTCCTTGATAATTCTCTGCTCGTAATTTCCGCCGTATGTATACTGCTCCAACGAAACCGGAATAACCTTCTTCCAGTTCCTATCCTTTTGCGTATACTCACCATGATCCTTCTTGGAAAAGTGATCCGAATACTGGCTTTCCTCGCATTCCAGAACGCTGTCGCCAAAGCTGATAAACCAACGGTTTTCATCCTCCTTCGCTTTGAGATACTCAGCTTCCGTAAATTCGGAATACTTCTCACTTCCGCTGTTTCTGTTGTATTCAAAATATTTTGTTTTCATCGTAATTCCTCCGTTTTGATTTTCTTGTTTGAATCAAAACGAAGGCTTACGGATATTTGGCAATGCTGCACTGCCATGCCTTAAAAATGGGCATAAAAAAACTCCCATTCCGCTTTTAAAGCAGAATAGGAGTTCAAAAAAAGAGGCAGAAATCCTGACATAGCTTTAAAAGCTACCTGTCAGGCTTCTACCTCATTCGTAATTTCTTACTAAGACTGCATACGCATATACAGCCCAAATCCCATATTCACAGATGGGTGGATGATGCTCTGTACGAGTAATTTGATATACTTATTTTATTTATATTTCTCATTTTCAATTCTCTGCGGTCAGACCTATCAGTTTACCGCATTTGTGACACTTCGTGAGATAATCACCTTGTTCGGCTGTTGTGGCTACGATCCTGTTTTTGCACCATGTGTTTTGCTTATCCGCAAGTTTTCCACCGCACAACGGACATCTCAGCGGCGGCATGGACGGCCTTTTTCCGACTTGACGGATCTGTGAATCAACTAACATTCTTCTGTCCTTTCTGTTCGCTTTTTAGAGAACATTATGAGTAAAAATATAACCGAAATTCGGTTATATCATATTGTGTGAAGCAAGGCAGATCTTCATTGCTTGCCCGGACACCTGAAACAGCTCTGCCATTTTTAAAATTTTAGCGTTAACGTTTGATCCGTGCATTGAAAAAACGCCTTTTTTATCTGCATTTTCGGCATAAGTATCGAAGCAGCAAGAGCGTCTGCCTGCCATTCGGTTTTAGAATTGCTTTCTGTCGTTGTCTTGGCGGCGGATTCCTGCGAATTATCAAAAATCTTATGGTGCAGTATCCAATGTGAAAGCTCATGGGCAAGAGTGTACCTGTATCTGCCCATATTTTCTTCTTCAAGCAAAGCTTCGTCGATGAGTATCGTTCCGGGCTGAACCTCGATAATAGTGTACTGCTCATTTTCTTTGTCATACACAGGGACAAAGCAGTTTTCAAATACAGTCTGGCCGAGGACGTTTCCCGATTTTCTCAGTTTTACATATTCTATCGTCAGTTTGTATTCAACCTCGATGATTTCCTCTATTGGTATGGATCGGGGAGCGCCGTAAAGATACATGCCGTTTCGGTAATTTTTCAAAAGTCCGTTTGCAATGCAGTCAAGAGCGCTTTGTCTGTAGAACATTTCGTTCATGGTTTTCCCTCCCTGCTTTTTCTAAGCTTATCAATAAAATCCTGCCATTCTTCGTCCGTAGCGTCCAGATCCTTTGCAGTTCTGAGAGCGGAAACGATCACACGGTTGTCTTTCAGAAAAGCATTCAGATCTTTCGGTATCGGATTTTTTGCCGTCTGCTCCAGAGCGGCAAGGTCGTAAAACCTTTCGGATTCCTCTTTATTCAGCGCCAGCTTACTCACCATTTTTTGCATGACTTCCATACTCGGAGCCGCTTTTCTGCCTTTTTCCAGGTCGCACAGATATACGGGAGATATGTCAACCAGCTTCGCAAAGCCCCTCAGCGTTATTTCCTTATCAAGACGTTTTTGTTTCAGGTATTCGCCAAAAGTCATAAATCTTCAATCCTTTCAATCCTTGTTCTCTTTTCTGCGAACGTCTTGTATCTATTATATCGAACGTAAATTCGATTGTCAATAGCAAAAAAATGAGGTGCACAATTATGAATGCACCTCAATGATAGTTTCTCCCATTTGCACAAACTGATCTATTGCATTTTGTGGAGATTGTATACAAATTTCGCCCTGATACTGAAACAGCCACGCATAAAATGTAGGACTCAGCTCTACTTTTACCTTTACGCAGAAAAATTGACGATCGGTTCCGATTGTATCAATATTGTCTCCAAACTTATCTATAATGGCTTTCATGTGCTTATTTTTACATTTCAGTATCACGTCTGAAGACTCACCGCAGAACATTTTAAAGGTATGTGCAATAAAGTCCTTCAGCACAAAATCTTTCGGACACGGTTTGGAAGGATGGTCTGTCAGAGATATATTCGCTAATCTGTCTATCCTGAAAACCGTTATATCTCTGTGTTTTTCACAATACCCCACAAGGTAATACCTGTCGTCGTTCCACACGGCGGCATAGGGACTGACCGTATATGTATAACCGTTATGCTTGAGAATTTTTTCTCTTTTTTCGTTATATTCGTAATACTGAAAACGGATTGTACGTCGCTGCGTGATCGCAGTGTTGATGATATCGGCATAATATATGCTTTTACTGTCCGCCTTATTTTCGCTCGGCTGCTGAATGAGATTTCTTATTTCTTCCTTTTGATAGTCGCTCAAAGGAGAAAACAGCTTGTCTATCAGCTGGAAGGATTTTTCTTCCGAAATAAACTGAGCTGCGTTTACTGCGTCGCACAGCATTTTTATCTCCGAAAGCTCCATGCCCCTGCTGCCCATAAAATATTTATTCTGCGTACTTTTATCGCAGATAATATCGTAGCCTGCGTTTCTGAGCTTTTCTATATCAGAGGGGATCGTGTTTCGATGAGCATATACGCCCTGCTACGACAGTTTTTCAATAAGCTGATTTGTAGTCAGCTTATGATTTTCATCTGTTTCTTTTATCAGTATTTGCAGTAATGCCAGAAGCTTATTCATACGTCACCTTGAGATTTTATAATTTTGATTCTTATATGTGATACTCTTTATTTTTCCCTTGCAATCGTATTCAATTTTTTGGTTTATCGCCAACAAGGAGATTGCCAGCATTGATAAAACCCCTGCCTTGTACGGATGATTATCCGTTTTTACAATTTTCTCACCACATCACTGCCCATAAACAAGAGGAACGCCTGATGCTAATGATGGATCAATATTATCAAGAATAGAATCAAATACTGTATTCTTGATATATTCTTTTAATGATTCCTTGATTTTAACATCGTTAGTACCAAGATAAAATCTGATAATTGCAAGTTTTACAATATCCAAAAAATCATTATAAGACATTCTATAAGTATCACCCTCAAAAGTTTCAAATTGATAATACTCTTTATTATCATTTGATTTTTCAAAAAAACACCAGCAAAGCTCGGCTGTCCAGTTTTCTTTCTTATTAACACATTTAATAAACTTTTTAAAGTGACACGCAGCTAACGTATTAATAAGTAATTCAACACATTCATTTGCCTCATTATTTACAAGTAAATTCATAAAAAGCTCCTTCTATTTAAACCGATGGATACATGGTAATAAGCTTATTATCTCTAATATAAAAATTCCATGCTTTTCCAGAATTATCAAGTGCAGTAACAGGTCCTCCACTTACAGATTCAGGAACATTAGCATACGCGTCCAAGCCGCGATCAATAAAATCATCAGTGCTGATTACATTTGAATCATATATCGTCTTAGTGGCTTTTCCCGTTTTTGTATTTGCTGTATATTCAACATAAGTTACACCGTCTATACCACTTACATTTTGGATATTATCTGTTAGATCACCACCAGCAATATCAAGTTCACTTAAAAAGTGACTTTCTTCATGGCAGCCATTTATCGTACCGTTTGGCTTTGCTCCAGTATTGTCAGCTGTACCTTCAAGGTGTTCCTTAAGGGATTGCTTATTTTCAGGTGTGCAATTCTTGTTATGCACCCAAACAGCACAATCACCAACAAAATAAGTATGATAATCTTCAACCTGAAAATTGTAAACAGTAGCAGGCTCGTGAAGTTCTTCAATCCGATGTTTCTCAACAAACAAATCTTCGCCATTTACGCTGATAAGTTTATCACCAACGAGAAGATTTCCTGCATTGATAAAGCCTCTGCCTTGAACGTAGAACGGGTGATTATCAGTTGTTACAATTTCTTCGCCGTTTATCGTGAGATGAACGAGCTTGTCTAGTAAGGATATTTATTTGTTCAACCTTCAAATTCACCTATGGCTTTTTCAATCTCTCTTATTATCTGATTAACTTCATTTTTATCGAGAATGACTTCCGTTATTGCTGATTTGTCAAAAATATGAGTCGATTCTGCAACATCATACTCCAACTTCGCAGCAAGAATTCGAACCATTCCTTTTCCTTCAACCGCAAAAACAAGATTATCTATATCTGTCAAATCTGATGTAGCAAGCAGATACCTGTAATCATTATCATCATTATTGTCGACATCTGGAAATACAAGTTTATACAAAGATTTAAATAAAATATCTGTATCCATATTATATATCATTTCATTAACCGGAATACCAATCAATGATTCCTTGATATCATAAATACTTACCGGTACTACTGCATTTATAACTACATCTGGAAATAATTTGCCATCAATACACAAAGCAAATAATCCGTTATTATCTTTTATAGAATTATTCCAATCTGCTACTCTGTCAAACAATACAGCAAATTTATAAGGATTACCAATTAACATATTACCATCCTTTCAGTTTTAGACCAAATTCATTTTTAAATGCTTTAAGTATATCTTTGGGTATATCTATTGAACGTAAAGAATTAGCACCTTGATTAGTTGAACCACACCAATGCCATTCAGTTCCTTCAGCATTACTGAAAAAGCGATGAACAGTCTTTGTTGATTCTTCATAAGTATATCTACCTTTCCCCATAGTTGAAACGCGCGAATTCTCAAATAATTCAAATGAATTTCTTGGCTCAATACCAGCATTAGGACGATTTCCAGGTTGACCACGGGTATGTTTTGGATTGGATTTATAAGTTAATCCATTCTTTTCTGATTTTCTAGGCTCTGGAACAGGACACCGATCATTATGCACCCAAACCGCAGATTCACCAACAAAATAAGTATGATAATCCTCAACCTGAAAATTATAAACGTCAACAGGCTCGTCAAGTTCTTCAACCCGATGTTTCTCAACAAACAAATCTTCGCCATTTACACTGATGAGCTTATCACCGATAAGAAGATTTCCTGCATTGATAAAGCCTCTGCCTTGAACGTATAAGTGTTGAGTATATGCTGAATGCTTCCTGCAACTTGCCGTTTAAAAAGGCTATTTGTGAGTTGGATATAAATTTTGATAATTGTTTTTATCTGTTATATATCAATTTTATAAAATCATCAAAATCATCAGATAATGTAACGGCATCATTGACAGAAATCGATTCAAAAGGAATTTCAACAATTTTTACTGCTGAATTTCTCCTATCAAATGCATATGCCATATCCCCACCATCTGAACCAAAATATAAAATTTCTGGTGTAAACTCAAAAACACCATATTCCTCATTTAAAGAGATAATATCTTCAATTGACCATATAACGAGATACGAATTTTCGCCTATAGAACCCTCAGCCCCGTTATGAGATAGCAAAAACTTTTTATACTGTTCCGGAAATTTAATTTTTAATTTATCTTCAGTTTTATTTATTTCTAATGGATTGCTTGGTTCATTCAATTCCATATCCGTCATATATTTTTCCGCTATATTCATTCTTCTTTCCTCATTTCATTTGATTTTTTGCTTGAGCTTGTATTCGCTTCCAAAACTTGGTGTATTTTGCATGTTCAGACTGCGTAAGCGCAATTTTATTAGAATGGTTCGTTGGGCTACCACTAAATTTAACAGGATGTACTTCATGAATTTGTTTTCCTTTTAATTCAGGATTTTGTCTATGAATCTGAGCATTTTCACTATTAGCAGATTTTCTTGCTTTTGTATATTCTTCTCCTTCAAGAAGTTTAAGTTTTCCATCTGGCTTTGGTCCACCTTTTGGATAACCTTCCCAATCTGTAATCTCAATCTCACCATTCTTGCGTACGATGCACTCCGCATTATGTACCCAAACCGCACACTCACCAACAAAGTAAGTATGATAATCCTCAACCTGAAAATTATATACGGAAACAGATTCAGCAGTTTCTTCAATGAAGAATTTCACAATTACTAAGTCTTCACCATTCACACTGATAAGCTTATCACCAACAAGAAGACTTCCTGCATTGATAAAGCCTCTACCTTGAACGTATAAGTGTTGAGTATAGACTGAATGCTTCCTGCAGCTTGCCGTTTAAAAAGGCTATTTGCGAGTTGGATATAACTTCACCTAATTGCTCATTGACTTCAATCATAATTTTATCTTTTAAAATTTATCAATGACTTATATTTTTTTTGCATTCATTAAACCATTCTTCGACTAACTCAATTACATCCTTATCATAAACATCAGTTACATTTTCATAATTGTAATTTGAGTCAAATGACTTAGAGTTAACATTGTATACTAATTTGAATTCGTGTGGACACTTTGCATCATAGGTATCACAAAGCTCAACAATGCTTTCTATATCTTCTATTCCACAATGAAAGAATTCCTTAATTTGAGCATCTGAACACCAATCATTGGTTGTGAACAACTTGCCATCTTTCTCAAAAAATGCGTCAATATACTCTTCGTTATCATTTTGTAATATGTATACATATATAACGTCTGCACTCTTTTCAGAATTCTTAAGTAATTCAAGGCAAAGCGAAATAACATTAGCTTGTGCATCAACAAATGCGTCTTCAAAACCTTTTAACATAGCAGATCTCCTTATTGTTAGATTTTAATTATTTGTTTTTTATTATTAGTTTTTAAAATGTCGATTGAATAATTTTCCATCGATTTTGTACGAAACATCAAATGCTGATGGACGCGACGAACCATTTTTATATGAAAGGTTTATATCAATATCCGTTACTTTTTGACCATTTTTTAATGCAGTAGACCATTGTTTTTCCATATTTCTATATGTCTTAGAATCCCCTTTTATACCTCGGTTTAATCCGCTTTTCTGTGATACAAGGTTATCCAATTCTGGTGAACCACCGAATTGATCAGCAAACAAATGGCCTGCGTCATCACAACAACGAATATCATACAGGTCTATATATCCATTCAAATGTGTATTCGTTATTTATTACAGTCTCTTTTATTTTGTTGAGAAAAAACTCAACCTCTTTAGTAGGCTTGTGACAGAAAATAATTTTTATATTAGGGGTCTTGCCATTTCCACCGAAGTCTTCATATATCTGTCCTGATGCAATATAGTCTAAATAATCGTTTACTTTGTCCTGAAGAACCTCTAAGTGCGCTCTTAATATCTCTGAATCCCATGGAATGTGATCACTAATGCATAATGTCACTTTATCATCATCTTCATGACCAAAATCTATAACATTTCTATCCAATACAGACATCTTTATTAACCACCACCTTTTTTAAATAATAAACTTGTAACTCCATCCCGAGTCAAATATATATCTTGAGGCTCTATATCATATGTTCCATATTTTTTACCCACTACTTTTCCACCATATTTAGCTATCTGCGGATATAATTCCTTTTGATTTTTTGTTAAAGGAGCAGTTTTAGAGGCTTTAACTTCAATAACGCCTTTATCATTAAACAAGTCAACTCTTGTTCTATTCTTACTTAGATTGCCATTTTCGCCATAAGCCCTTATCGTCACTTGTCTTTTAGTATTCGGGTGTTCTTTCATCTCTAGGTTATACTGAGCTAATTCTGCTTTTTCACCATCAGCATAATTTTGTCGAAGCTGCTCAGCAGTACAATCATTATGCACCCAAACCGCACAATCACCAACAAAATAAGTATGATAATCTTCAACTTGAAAATTATAAACGTCAACAGGCTCGTCAAATTCTTCAACCCGATGTTTCTCAACGAACAAGTCTTCGCCATTTACGCTTATAAGTTTATCACCAACGAGAAGATTGCCTGCATTGATAAAGCCCCTGCCTTGAACATAAAACGGGTGATTATCAGTTGTGATAATTTCTTCACCATTTGTTATAAGGTGAACAAGCTTAATTCTTATAAAAAGAGGAATGACGGAACATTTCAAAAGAATATTTAGGACTAAATGCTTCCTCGTCTATTTTTACAATACCATTCTCAAAATCCATAAAATAGCTTCTTATCATCAACGTAGTTTCATTCAATTGATTTTTTTATTTCAGCCAAGAAATTCCACCATTTATATGGATCGGGAAATTCTTTTATATAAAGATTTCCGAGATATCTAGGATTGCACATTGCTTTTATTTTTTTTATAGATAATTCTGATAAGTCACCATTTTTATCGTATTCATCAAGAATTTTAGCAATCCTATTAGCATCCTGCATATGATCATTGTTCTTAAGATAATTATAAAGAATAGTTAGTTTTTCTTTCATACTAATTCACCTATCAATTGCACCTGTATATTTTCCACCATCAGTAACTACTTGCCATCCGCCGCCTGTTCTTGATATGCCATCATCAGCAATAAGTGCCCATTCAGGTTGTGCAGCTACTTTTCCCTCAAGTAAAATTTGTGATCGAGTAAGTTGCATTTGGCTCTCAACAAGTGCAGTATTATTAGGCGGTAATGCAAGATTATTAATTCTTTCTGCCGGTGTAGCTCCAGCAGAACCTCTTGTAACAAAAATTCCTGATGCATCACCAGCAGATGCCTCAGTTATCGTAAAAACTTCTCCAAGGTTTCCTTCACGACTATATATTGGTCCATCAAAAGAATCAATCATATCTTGCACAGCAGTATCATCCAGGCCACGATCAGATAATATTATTCGCATCTCTGACTCAGAAAGTTCTGTGTATTTATCCGGTTCAATTAGATTATAATCAGAGCTTGCATTATGCACCCAAACCGCACAATCACCAACAAAATAAGTATGATAATCTTCAAC
>OGLJ01000552.1_pt1 | contig 42846 bp, 39 predicted proteins | sample 1572801 | NCBI WGS metagenome assembly OGLJ01 (sample SAMEA2581877, study PRJEB24529) | metagenome | biome: Human gut stool | place: China | collected 2011
TATGATACCACTAGATCTGAAATATTGCAATACTAAACTTCTTCTATCTTAGCCTTAGCCGCAAATACCTGACTATTCATTTTGCTGATTGCGTCAATGATAGAAATATGGAAGCTTCCTGAGCCTATCTCTCCAGCATTTTCATATGCGAACTCGCCTGCTATGCCCATGCTTGCAATGCCTGTTACAGCGGCGGTATACATATCGTCGCAAGCACCTGCGAATGAGCCTACAAGTCCTGTTGTCATACAGCCTGTGCCTGTTACCTTTGAAAGATATGGGTGACCGTTTGATATCCTTGCGACTCTTTTTCCGTCTGTTATTGTATCCACCGCACCTGTGATAGCTGCAACGCAGTTATACTTTGCGGCTGTTTTTTTCGCAACGGAAACAGGGTCGTTTTTCTCGTCAGCTTCCGAGGTGTCAACACCCTTTGTGGAAACTTCTAGTCCTGCAAGATATGACATTTCAGAAAGATTTCCTCTGAGTATGCTTATCTTCACATTTTCAAGTATACGCTTTGCAGTTTCATTTCTGAAATTTGATGCGCCTGCTCCAACCGGGTCAAAAACTACAGGAACGCCAAGCTCGTTGGCTTTCTTTCCTGCGGCTACCATTGACTCGACTGTTCTTGCATTGAGAGTACCCATGTTTATAACGAGAGCCTTTGAGATAGAAGTTATATCTGCTGCTTCTGCGATATCGTCTGCCATGATAGGTGAAGCGCCAATGGCGAGAATGCAGTTTGCAACGTCATTTACAGTAACATAATTTGTGATACAATGCACCAAAGGGCATATATCTCTTACCTTGTCTGCTGCTTTCGCACAGCTTTCAATTATAGTGCCCATTATGCTCTTACCTCCTTTGAGAAGCCAAGGAAATTATCAAATACTTTTGCCTTTTTAAGAGCTGTAACGATAACGATAGCAAGAACTGTACCGCCTGCACAGCTTACAAAGAAAGGCAGAATATAAACTGTTATTGCTGCGGCTGGTGCGCCAACGAGAAATCTGGCAACAGGATATGCAAGAAGTCCACCGAGGACTGATGTGCCGAAAAGCTCGCCGACATAAGCGGCAGGGAGCTTCTTTATGTACTTATAGAGCATACCTGCAACGAATGCGCCAACCATTGAGCCCGGGAACGCAAGGAGAGAGCCAAGTCCCAGAAGATTTCTGAGAAGTGCGGCTGTGAAGCCAACGCCCACTGCCCATGCAGGTCCAAGGAAAACTGCACCGATTATGTTTACAAGGTGCTGAACAGGTGCGCACTTTGAAGCGCCGATAGGGAACGAAACAAGCGAGCCTACCACTGCAAGGGCTACCAATACTGCTGCGAATACCAATTTGTGAATGTTTGTCTTTTTCATTTTTATTCCTCCATATCGTATCGCACCGCCGAACGAAAAAGAGCAAGATATCCAGCGGCGCACAGACCGTGGCTATGCTATCCGCTCACGATCTGACGTAAATTATTTTCGGTCGGTGCTCCATTGCACCCTCTCACCCCGAAACACGGGTTCCCTCGCTGAATACTTTTTATGAAAAAGTTCGCAAGACGCTCCTCTTGCACATTACATTCTTTTTATATCTGCTCTCATGCAATTGTCCGATTTTTTGTACAATTGTCGAGCTGACATTCAATTTTTATATCATGCGGGCGAACGCTGTTCGCCCCTGCATCGAGTTTTCTACTTCTCTGAGCAGAATTTAACCTCTTTGCCCTCGAGTATCATGTTTGTTGTTCTAACGGCACACATCTTGCCGCACATTGAGCAGGTATGTCTGTCGGCAGGTGGGGTCTGCTCAAAGAATCTTCTTGCCTTTTCACCGTCAAGTGCTATCTCGAACATTTCGTCCCAATCCATTTTGTGACGTGCTGCTGCCATTTTATCGTCCATATCTCTTGCACCCTTTACGCCCTTTGCGATATCTGCGGCATGGGCTGCTATCTTGCTGGCGATAATGCCCTCCTTAACGTCGTCAACGTCCGGAAGTCTGAGATGCTCGGCAGGAGTAACATAGCAGAGGAAGTCTGCACCGCTTGCTGCGGCTATTGCTCCGCCGATAGCTGATGTGATATGGTCATAGCCAGGTGCGATATCTGTTACCAGAGGTCCAAGTACATAGAAAGGTGCGCCGTGGCATATCTTCTTTTCCATTATCATATTTGCGGCGATCTCGTTCATTGCCATATGGCCAGGACCCTCTACCATTACCTGAACGTCCTTTTCCCACGCTCTCTTTGTGAGGTTGCCAAGCTCGATAAGCTCGGAGATCTGAGCGGCGTCGGAAGCGTCTGCAAGACATCCCGGACGGAGTGCGTCGCCAAGTGAGATAGTAACGTCATACTCTCTGAGTATTTCAAGCACCTCGTCATAATACTCAAAGAATGGGTTCTCATTGCCTGTCATCATCATCCATGCGAAGAGCAGTGAACCGCCACGGGAAACGATATTCATTTTTCTTCCCTCACGTCTGAAAGCTTCGATTGCACGTCTGTTGATACCTGCGTGGATAGTCATAAAGTCAACGCCCTCTTCTGCATGGGCTTTTACTACCTTAAGAAAGTCCTGAGCGGATATCTCAAGGAGGTCTTTATCAAGGTAGCCGATAGCGTCATACATAGGAACAGTGCCTATCATGGCAGGCGACTTTGCTACTAGCTCTTTTCTGAAAGTATTGGTCTTGCCGTAGTTTGACAGATCCATGATAGCTTCAGCGCCGAACTTGATAGCCATATCCACTTTCTGCATCTCAATGTCATAATTCTTAGAGTCCCCTGAGATACCGAGATTTACGTTTATCTTAGTTTTAAGACCTTTACCGATACCCTCGGCAGAGAGAGCAGTATGGTTCACGTTGGCAGGGATCGCCACCTGACCTGCTGCAACAAGAGCCATAAGCTCGTTTACATCCATATTTTCTTTTTTAGCCACTGTTTCCATTTCAGGGGTAACGATACCCTTTTTAGCGGCTTCCATTTGAGTTTTATAATTTCTCATAGAACAGTTCCTTTCAAGTCGTAATAGTCATAAAAGTGATTAACGGGGCTATGTCCTTTGCCCACTGTGAATGATTTTTCTATTGCCTCGGTGATATAGTTTTTCGCCTTTGTTACAGCAGAGAGCATATCCATACCGTGGGCAAGGTTTGCAGTTATGGCAGATGACAAAGTACAGCCAGTGCCATGGGTATTAGGCGAATCAACACGCTTGCAGGCAAGCTTATGAACGCCCTCTGGGGTACAGAGATAATCCACAGCGTCGCCGGTGAGATGACCGCCTTTGACGAGGACGTTTTTTACGCCCATATCCATTATTATCCTTGCGGCTTTTTCCATATGGTTTTCATTCTTTATCTCCAAGCCTGAGATAGCTTCGGCTTCGGGGATATTCGGTGTAAGGAGCGTAACTATAGGAAAGAGCTTTTCCCTCATGGTGGAAACAGTTCCGCCCTCAGAGAGAGCGTCTCCGCTTGTAGCGACCATGACGGGATCGCAGACGATAATACTTGGTTTATACTCATTAAGCTTATCCGCAACTGCTGAAATAATTTTGGCAGTTGGGAGCATACCGAGTTTTACGGCATCGACGTGGATATCCTCAAACACAGCGTCTATCTGTTTTTGTATCTCCTCAACGGGTACGTTGAAAACAGACAGCACACGGGTAGTATTTTCAGCGACGACAGATGTAATAACGCTCATGCCGAAAGTTTCATTAGCGCTGAAGGCTTTAAGGTCGGCTTGTATACCTGCGCCACCGGAGCAATCCGAGCCTGCCACTGACAAACATTTTAACATACTTTATTCCTTTCTTATGGAAAAGGGGAAACAAAAAAACCTCCTGACCATGCAGGAGGTAAATTTACACAAAACTTGCTTCCTACACTGGTCTTGACCAACAGGTTCAAAGGGTCAGGTTTTACCTTCTCAACCCAGCGTTTTCGCTTGGGTCCCCCTGCAAACTTTATTCGATTTTTCGCAGTTTTTCTGCTTTTTTATTATAACACTGGTCAGCGAGATTGTCAAGGAAAAATTGTGCAGATATCGCAAGTATTATCGAGCAAACAAAATCGGGCTGTCGAGGGCGCCAGCCCCTACAGTTATTCGACAGTTTGTTATGCCGCAAGATCGCTCTGCATTACAGTATTCTCCTGATAGTGTTTATCTTTCCGCAATACTTGATATTTGCAAGCGGCTGTATTCTGATCCCATAATATGTACTCATGGCATGGACTATTTTCCCACCGCCTATATACATTGCTACATGGCCATAGTTATTACAGATTATCAGGTCGCCTGCTTCTATATTCTTCAAAGACACTGCTTTTCCCATTTTCGCCTGCGAATATACGCTGTTATACATATTCACACCGGCTTTTCTATAGGCTTGCATTGTCAATCCACAGCAGTCCGTTGCCTTATACTTTGTTCCGCCCCAGACATATCTTCCGCCGTTCATGCTTGCGGCATAATCAACGGCTGTTTTTATTCTTGCTTTTCTCTCAGGTGTACGCCTCACACCTTTTCCTACCTTGACGTACTTACCCTTATGATCGCCTTCATTGATAAGGACATAATTTGCTCCGCCGATATTCTTGTTCTGACCTGCCACACGCTTATTTTTATCGGTAGTAAGAGTACCCGACACAGCCACAGAGGCTTTTGTTTTTGAGGATTTCTTGAACTTACCGTTTTTAAAGCTATAAAGCTGAACGTTTTTATCTATATAATAGTATGTTTTTGCTGCTGTCTTTACGTTGAGGACCGATGACTCTGACTTGGCACTGCCGTTTACCGCTTTGACAGTGACTTTATATTTTGTGGAAGCTTTAAGATAAAGCTTGCCGTCATCGGTTATATTTATATAGTTATCCTTTTTAAGTGCCTGCCATGTATATTTTCTTACATAGCGTCCGTTTACATATACCTCAAATGTAGTCTTTGAGGAAAAGCTGGTGAGATTTTTTACTCCTGCTTCTATTTTGTTTGAATACGCTTGTCTTTTTATCAGAACAGGTTTTGTCATCGAGTCAGCAGCAGAAGCTGTTATAACATTCACATAAGTCTTAGCGGATCCCTGCGGTGCAAATGCCACAAAGCTTATCATTATAACTGATGAAATTATCACTGCTGTTATTTTTCTTATTATGTTGATAACGGATCAGTCCTTTCCAGTTTTTGTATTCATGTACTTATACGATTTCATGTATATTATTATACATCGTTAATTATTACAATCTGTAATAATTAAGTTTCTATTTTGTAAACCTTTATGATAGTATTATACATTTTTGCTTATTGTTAGTATATTAATCTCCTATTTTAATGCAGTTGTTGGTGTTTTCTTTCATTATCATGAACGGCATATCATTTTTTATTAACATTATATAAATATAATTTATGACAATCTTACAAATATAAGAAAAACATCATCCTATGGTTTGGTCGATTTAATCAAGCAAATTCTACAAATTGGTATTAGTCTTTTGCATCATTTGCGAAAACGTTTGCTACTATAAAATTACAGCATTCTCAAAGATTGAGAACGATATGTGAAAACTAAAATTATTTCGCGTAAATTAATTGTGAAAAGTGACAAAAAAGCCGTTCACAATCAGTGAAAAAGTTCTGAAAATTAATTTTTTATAAATAAAATATTGCGAATACCATTGACAAACATAGTTTACTGTAGTATAATTTCATTAGAAAATACAGAAAACGTTTAAGTTCAGTTACGAGGTATATATTTATAGTGGGTATAATGGAGGTCACGCTGATGAAAAGCATTAATTTTATGGGCGACAATGGTTTCAAAAAAGCACTTGAGAGCGTTGGTGTAACTGCAAGTAGCAGTATCAGCAGCGAGAAGATCTCGGGCTGTTTTAAATATGTTACGGCTGACGATATGTGTATTATCACTGGATACTGCGGTGACAGCCATATCGAAGTGCTGGAGCTTCCTTTTGAGCTTCGTGGCAAAAAGGTCATAGCTGTTGCAGGCGGTGCTTTCGCACATCTTTATGACCTTAAATGTGCTGTTATCTCAAAGGACGTTGTTATCATCGGAAGAAAAGCATTTTACAAATGCTGTTCACTGGTGAATGTGACTATACCTGAGAGCGTAAGGTTTATTGGTGAGATGGCATTCTGCGGTTGTGAATCTCTGAGATTTGCGACTATACCTGATGGTGTGGAAAGGATACTGCCTTTCACATTCTACAATTGCGACAGTTTGGAGAGAGCTGACCTGCCTGAGAGCATCAGAGAGATCGGTGAGTCTGCATTTGGTTTCTGCTCTTCAATGAAAGAAATTTATCTTAATGAAAATATAGTTTCCATAGGAAACGGAGCTTTCCAGAACTGCATTTCTCTTAGAGAGCTTGAGATACCGACAGCTATGATCGAGATCGCAGAGAATGCTTTCACATTCTGCTCAGGTCTGGAAGCGATCTCTATACCATTTGGAATCGAGGCTGTTGGCGACTACGCATTCTTCGGCTGCTCTGCTCTGAAAAAGGTTGAGTTCGCAGGATCTGTAAGAAAGATAGGCGAGTGTGCATTTGCACTTTGTGAGAAGCTCGAGAGCGTTTATCTTCCTGATTCCGTTAGCAGGATAGGCAAGAGAGCGTTTGCTCAGAATACCGTAGTTAAGACGGTGAGAATATCAGGCAAGATCGCTTATGTTGGAAGCGAGGCTTTCCGTGGCTGTAAGACTTTGAGAGAAGTTGTTATCCCATCATCTGTGAAGAAGCTTGGTGCAAAGGCTTTCGTGGATTGCTCTGAGTTAAGAAGCGTTGTTATTCAGCATGGTGCCGATGGCATTGCGGAGGACGCTTTTGAGAGAGGTGCAGCCTTGATCACTGCTGACGCTGTTCCTGCACTTGATGACGAAACATTCAGGATAGCCGAGGCTGTTTACAACAAAAATTTCGCTTTATAAAATATATAACCTCTGGATCTGGGCGGCAGCTTTTAAGTTGCCGTCCTTTTTCTGTCTATTTGCAGGTGGGATATAATGATCCAAGTCGTTAGGATATAGGTCATTGTCGGTGGTACATAAAAAACGAGCGACCAAAGGTCGCCCTACGATATGTAAACAAAAAAAATACGCTCTGCATAACACAGAACGTATTCAGTGGGGTGGGTAGTGAGATTCGAACTCACGGTCTTCAGTGCCACAAACTGACGCGTTAGGCCAGCTACGCTATACCCACCATACATATTAGAAGAAAATACTCGCAGCAGATTTTCATCTGGAACGAGTTTAATGGTACGCCATACTGGATTCGAACCAGTGACCTACCGCTTAGAAGGCGGTTGCTCTATCCAACTGAGCTAATGACGCATACTGTACTCATTGATATCTCAAACTCGGATAAAAGTTTAAGATATATTGGAGCGGGTGATGGGAATCGAACCCACATGACCAGCTTGGAAGGCTGGAGTTCTACCACTGAACTACACCCGCATACTGCCTGACCAGGCTTTTTTGGTGGTCTTTCAAGCTTACCGCTCAATCAACGATATTTATTATACCACTACAAGAGCCTTTTGTCAAGCACTTTTTTATATTTTTTTCATCTAAACTCATTTTTGTGCAACTTTGCTTATTTGTTCTTCTTATGTTGTTTCATTTTATTCACTATAACATCTTTAAACAAAAAGCCAACGATACCTGCTACTAGAGCTACTCCAAGCACCACAAGTGCAACTGTGAAGTTGCCGCTTTTTACATTGCTCCCCAAAATCGTGGAGAGCATTATTGCTGGAAGTCTGCAAGGCATGACATAATAGAAAAAATCCTTCTTGCTTATGGGAGTCAGGGGAACGATATATGAGATAACGTCCTTGGGTATTCCCGGTATGAGATAGAGGATTATAAGGATAACGGTTAGCTTTTTCTCATTTTGCAGGAATTTGAATTTTTTTAGCTGTTTCTCGTCAACAAAGGCTTCCACTATCGGTCTGCCAAATTTTTTCACAAGCACGAATATTGCCATTGTGCCAAGGAGCGTACCTAAGAATGATAGCAAACCGCCCCAGAACCAGCCGAACAGCACTCCACCCACCACTTGTATAGGCGGTATGACCGCTATGACCACTTGAAGAGCTTGTATGAAAGTAAAGATAAGCACTCCCACAATGCCACTGTAGTTATCTAGTTTACGCTCCAAGGCCGCAATGCCTGCCTCGCTGTGAAGCGCTTTTATAAGAGGTATACACGCCACTGTAGCCATTACTATGACCGCTATTATTGCAACAAGGCTTATTATCTGTATTTTTTTCTTGTGCCTTGCAGTTTGTATTTTCGCCTCGTTTAATATTTCTTTCTCTTGTTCTTCGTTCATAAAAACGTCACCGTCATTTTCTTCTGAGTATTTTTTTCCTAAACCAATTTATGTACATATCTGTCAGCTGTGTGAGGGCATAGTCATAAATAAAGAAAAACAGGTTCGCCGCCGCCCACAGAACAAGCACGGCATACTTGCCAAACATCTCCATGCCCTCGAGCATATCCACCGAAGTAAAGATATACTGAAAAGCCAAAAAGAATATGACTATCGCCACATTGAACACTGCAAGCTTTATTGCCCACACCAACAGGCGGTTTTTCTTTTGGTCGAGATAATATTTAAGTATTGGATAATACCCCATGAACAATATGAAAAGCAGGGTCGCTTCGTAATTTGGGGTCACGAAAATGCTCAGCAGGCTCACTGCGCAATAGGTGGCTATCGCCCAGTTTTTATCCACCTCCACTATCATCACCACCATCATGAAGCCGGCGAAGGTAGGGATAGTATAATCGAGCATGGGCAAAAAGCTGCTTGAAAACATCAAAAGCAGACACACGGCAGAGCATATGCCGCCAAGTGCCACTCGAAAAGCTATTTTATTTCTCATGGGTCTTTAGCAGCACGGTATAAGGTCGCCGCCCATCATTTCACAGCAGCAGTCTGCACAGCAAAGGGAGGAACAGCAGTCAGGACCGCTCATGCCGCCTGCTCGGTAGCCTTGGGTTGGGTTGCCGCTCATATAGCCGCTTCGCTGTCTGTTCATTTGTGCCAGCACGCTTTGATACTCCATGTTATTTGGGTCGAGCTGGACGGCTCTTGTGAAGTTGTTATAAGCCTCATTGAGCCAGCCTCTGCGGTGGCAGATAGTGCCTTTGAGGAAATACCACTCGGCATTTCTTTCCGAGGAGGACACATTGTCAAGTATCTGGTCTGCCTGAGTATAGCTTCCGCTTTGGATAAGGCTTCTGATATAGCCTGAGTCAAAGCCCTGTGAGGAGGCATAGCCGTCATAGCCGCTTTCTGCGGACTGGTATCCTCCCCCACGTCTTGAAGTCATGATCTGATCGTAGGCGGCGTTTATCTCGGACATTTTCTCCTCAGCTACGTCAGCCAGGGGGTTATCCTGATACTGGTCGGGGTGATATTTTTTCACAAGCTCTTTATAAGCTGATTTTATTTCAGCGTCTGAAGCTGTTGGGGATACACCTAAAATTTTGTAAGGGTCTTTGGAGATCATTGATCGTTATTTCCTTTCCTGTTATTGCGGAATTTTCCGCTTCTTATTTGAGTATAGACATTTTTAAGTCCAAGATACACGATATTATCAAGTATATCACGATATCTTTTAAGATCGAGCTTCACATAGATATCTGCCATTTCGCCCAGGGTGAAGTTTATGCTATCATCACAAAAGGCGTGAACTTGTTTCAGATAGTCCGCATTTATGCCCTCGGTGGTTGGAAATTTTGCAAGGAGCGGATTGTAGCTTTCACTTTCGTGGTCGTCTTGCAGGTCGTCAAGAGCGTCGCAGATATAGATAAATCTGCCGAGGAGGTAGCCGAATCGTTCAAGGAGCGGTCGGCGTTCGTCATGCTTGCTTGTAAGTCCGCCTGCGACGGCTTGCATCATAAGTGCGGTAGGCTCGCAGGCAAGGTCGATGCCTGCTGTTTTTTCACGCTCTATTTTATTTTGCAATTCCATTGCGTTTTCAACGGCAGGGGCAAGATCTGGATAAAGGCGAGCCGCTTTCTTATAGGGCTTTTTGAAAAAAGGCAGAAGTGCAAATGCGGCAAGCTTGCCTTTTAGCCCTTTATCGGCTATATCGTCACGGAGCTTATGATATGTGAGTATCACGGCGGCTGAGGACGTATATTCCAAGTCGCAGGTACATTTTGCACACATGGTCTTTTTAAGAGGGTGTGCGATACAGCGTTGCTTTTCTGCGTCAAGCTTCACTCCCCTCACAGAGAGATCCATAAGGGAGAGAAATGCGAAATCGTAGCTAAGGGTAAAGCGTGTCACAAAGCCATAGCGCCTGCCCATATCCTTACAGAGTCCGCAGTAGACAGCTTTATAGATATCATATTCAAACATTCGCATATAGGGTTTGAAAGGGCGGACATATCCGAACATAGGCACTCCTTAGGTTTTCGTTACTATTCATTATAAAACACGATTGTGTATATCCCGTGAAATATATAACATTATACAACAATTTTAAGATAAAAGTCAATAATTTTTATGATAAAAATAAGGGTGGGGTAACGGAGCAAAATACAAAAGGGCGACCAAAGGCCGCCCCTACATCAGGTTTTTATAAACAAACGTCGGGATCAGGTCACAGCAAACTGTGAGTTATAGAGATCGGCATAGAAGCCGTTCTTTGCCATAAGCTCATCATGACTTCCCTGCTCTACTATGTGTCCTGAATCCATTACTATGATAGTATCTGCGTTCTTGATAGTAGAAAGTCTATGGGCGATTATAAAGCTCGTTCTGCCCTGCATCATTTTCTCAAAGGCACGCTGTACCAATATCTCCGTACGGGTATCTATAGACGATGTAGCTTCGTCCAGAATGAGCATTGGCGGCAGGGAGAGCATTACTCGTGCGATACAGAGAAGCTGTTTCTGTCCTGCGGAGATAGTGCTGTAGCTGTCTGAAATAACGGTATCATAGCCCTTTGGCAGACGCTTTATAAAGCCGTGACAATGGGCTGACTTGGCGGCGGCTATCATTTCTTCCTCGGTGGCGTCAGGCTTGCCGTAGCAGAGATTTTCTCTTATTGTGCCTGTTTTCAGCCACGTTTCCTGCAAGACCATGCCGTACATACTTCTCATGGAGTCACGGGTACAATCCTTTATAGGCTCGCCGCTTATGCGTATCTCGCCGCTGTCGGTATCATAGAACCTCATAAGGAGGTTTATCATGGTGGTCTTGCCGCAACCTGTTGGTCCTACGATAGCTGTACGCTGACCGCTCTTTACATGGAGGTTAAAATTCTCGATAAGCTTCACATCAGGCACATAGCTAAATGACACGTTGTCAACGTCTAATGTGCCGTCAACGGAGGTAAGGACAGTAGCGTTAGAGCTGTCAGGTATCTCCTCTGTTTCGTCTATGACCTCAAAGACACGCTTTGCAGAAGCGAATGCACTTTGAAGCTCGGTGATAACGCCTGATATTTCATTGAAAGGCTTTGTATACTGGTTTGCATAGGTGAGGAAACAGCTAAGGTTACCAACTGTAAAGCCAACGCCTTTTATTACGGAGAGTGCGCCCACGATACCGACAGCCATGTAGACGAGGTTGTTTACAAAACGTGTGCATGGGTTGGTGAGTGAGGAGAAGAATGTGGCGTTAAGTCCAACTTTCTGGAGTTTCAGGTTCACTTCTTCAAACTGCTCCTCAGCTTCTTCCTGATAGCCGAATGCTGTTACTACCTTCTGATTGCCTGTCATTTCCTCAACAAGGCTGGTCATGTCGCCTCTTGCTACAGATTGCTGGTGGAAAAGCTTGAATGTGTTCTTGGCGATAAATCTTGCGACAAATAGGGAAAGCGGAGTGAGGATAACCACGATAAGGGTTATTTTCACGTTTATGGAGAGCATGAAGCCAAGTGTACCAAAAATTGTACATACGCCTGTAAAGAGCTGTGAAAAGCCCATGAGAAGTCCGTCTGACACCTGCTCCAGGTCGGAGATTATACGGCTGATTATATCACCGTGAGGGTGGGAGTCGATATAAGAAAGGGGTAACTTTTGGAGCTTTGCGAAAGCATCGTTTCGGATATCTCTTACCACGCAATAGGTTATCTTATTTGTACAAAGTGACATGAGCCACTGGGCAATGCCTGTTACGGTGACTGTTACGCCAAGCTTTATTATTATATTAATGATGCCGTCAAAATCAACCAAGCCCATTTCTACGATAAGGTCAACGGCATTTCCCACAAGGATAGGTGCATAAAGGGTGGTGGCAACGGTTATGACCGCAAAGACCATAGACAGGACGAACAGCCACATATGCGGTTTTGCGTATCTGAGAAGCGGTCTGAGAGCTGAGGTATCAAGCTTGTTTTTTGTGCTTTGCTTAGCCATTTGCCTGTGCCTCCTTTTCTGAAAGCTGTGAAAGGCATATTTCTTTATATACCTCGCAGCCATTATAAAGTTCTGAATGAGTGCCGATACCTGCTATTTTGCCATCGTCAAGAACGATTATCTTATCGGCACTTTTTATAGATGAGATTCTCTGTGAAACTATGAAAACGGTCATGCCGCTTGTTTTTTCGTGGATAGCTTTTCTTAGTCTTGCATCTGTGGCAAGGTCAAGGGCGGAGGCTGAGTCATCGAGAATGAGTATCTCAGGGTCGCCCACCAATGCTCTTGCAATGGTAAGTCTTTGACGCTGACCGCCTGAGAGGTTTTTGCCCTCCTGCAAGATCATTTCGTCAAGCTTATCAGGCTTTTTCTCAACAAAATCTTTCGCCTGAGCGATATCAAGAGCGTTCCAGATATCCTCGTCCGTGGCGTTTTTATCACGCCACTGCATATTGTGTCTTATAGTACCTTTGAAGAGTACAGCTTTCTGAGGAACAATGCCTATCATGCCTCTAAGCTGTGAGAATGGGTACTCTTTTACGTCAACGCCGTCAACAAGGACTTCGCCCTGACGGACGTCATAAAATCTTGGTATAAGGTTGATAAGAGAGGTCTTACCTGAACCTGTACCTCCGATTATACCGATAGTTTCGCCTTTCATGGCTTTGAAGCTTATATCCGAAAGAGAGTCGGCTTCGGCTGATGCGTACGAGAAGAAACAGTTCCTAAACTCTACGCATGGGGCATTACCGTCAGTTGCGACAGGCTTATTATCCTTATCGGATACACTTGGCTCGACTGCGAAAACGTCGTTTATTCTGATAGCAGAAGCCTGCATTTTGGTGATATTTGTAACGAGTATCGCCATAGCAAGGAGTGCTAAGAGTATCTGGTTCATATAGTTTACAAGGGCTATCACTTCGCCCTGTGAGATAAAGCCTGTATAAACCGTTTTGCCGCCAAACCAAATGATAGCGATGATAGCGAAGTTTACGATAACATAGGTGGCAGGGTTCATAAGGGCGGAAATTCTTCCTGCGGCTATCTGCTGACGTCTAAGTTCTTCGGTATTATCAGCGAACTCTTTTTCCTCGTCTTTCTGACGGGAAAAGGCTCTGATAACTCTTGCGCCTGTGAGAGTTTCGCTTGTCATAAGGTTAGTTTTATCCAGTTTTTTCTGGATATTCTTATACTGCGGTATAGTGATGTGCATTATAAGGTAGATAACATAGGCAAGGCAAGGTGCGATTATCAGGAAGATAAGGGTAAGCTTCACTGAGATAGAGAATGCCATTATGATTGAGCCTAAAACGATAAAAGGCGAACGAAGAAACAGACGAAGGAGGATATTCACACCCTGCTGAGCGGTATTGATATCCGCTGTCATTCTTGTGACGAGGGTATGACTTCCAACGCTGTCTATTTCCGCATAGGACAGTGAATTGATATGCTTGAAAAGGTCACGTCGGAGGGCTGTTCCAAAGCCTAGGGACGCTTTTGCGGCGAAATACTGTGCGGTCAGTGAACACGCAAGTCCGCAGAATGCAAGCAATATCAGCACGCCACCCATTTTATAGATATAGGGCTTATCTTGATTTTTTATGCCCACGTCGATGATATTAGCCATAACGAGTGGCACTGCAAGCTCGAAGCAGGCTTCGATAAGCTTAAACAGCGGACCGATTATGCTCTCTTTTTTATAGTTTTTCAGATACCTAAAAAGCTTCAGCATTTTTCTTTCTCCCAACTAAATAAAATCATATAAATTTTATTATATCATATGTTTTTGTACATTTGTAGACGAATACGTTAATTCTTTAAAAAAGCGGGGATAATACATGGGGCAAAAAGTTTGCCCGTCTTTGTACACCGGCATGGTTTGTGATAATTCAAGCCTCGCACCTCCGAGCGGGACGCCGAGGGCGTCGTCCCCTACAATAATCATCGCCGCAGGCGATACCTTCATTCCTCACTCCTCACTCCTCATTCCTCACTCCTCATTCCTCACTTATAAAAAAGGGGGTTGACAAAAGGGTGAAAGTGTGCTATAGTCATATCAATAGGTTTAAATGCTATGACGGAAATAAGTAGCCTTTTGCGAAATTTCAGAGAGCTTTCGGTCGGTGCGAGAAAGCATTTCAAGAGAGTGTGAATACATTCCTGAGCTGTTCGCTGAGAAAGCTTTTGCGTAAGGCGAAACGGTTTGCACACGTTACAGTGCTATGGCTTCGCTTTCTGCTGAGCCTGTAAGGTCGGGAGTTTCCCGATAAACTGAGGTGGTACCACGATGATTCGTCCTCTGACAGATATTCTGTCAGGGGATTTTTTATTTATGTACCGCAAAAAAAAAATAATACGGAGGTATGAAAAATGACAGTATTTGAAGAACTGAAAAGAAGAGGTCTTCTCGCTCAGCTTACTGATGAGGAGGAGATAAAGGAGCTTATCAACGCTGGTAAGGCTACTTTCTACATCGGCTTTGACCCGACTGCTGACTCGCTCCACGTTGGCCACTTTATGGCACTTTGCCTTATGAAAAGACTTCAGATGGCAGGCAACAAGCCTATCGCTCTGCTGGGCGGCGGAACAGGCATGATAGGCGACCCTTCGGGCAAGTCTGACATGAGAAAGATGCTCACAAAGGAAACTATCGAGCACAACGTTGCTTGCTTTAAAAAGCAGATGAGCCGTTTCATTGATTTCTCTGACGGCAAGGCTCTTGTGGTAAACAACGCTGACTGGCTCATGGACCTTAACTACATCGACGTTCTTCGTGACGTTGGCGCTTGCTTCTCTGTAAACAAGATGCTTACATTTGAGTGCTACAAGCAGAGAATGGAAAGGGGTCTTACTTTCCTTGAATTTAACTACATGATAATGCAGTCCTACGATTTCTACAGACTTTTCCAGGATTACGGCTGTAATATGCAGTTCGGCGGTGACGATCAGTGGGCTAATATGCTGGGCGGTACTGAGCTTATCAGAAAGAAACTTGGCAAGGACGCTTATGCAATGACTATCACTCTCCTGCTCAACTCTGAGGGCAAGAAAATGGGCAAGACAGAAAAGGGCGCTGTATGGCTCGACCCTGAAAAAACTTCTCCATACGAGTTCTATCAGTACTGGAGAAATGTTGGTGACGCTGATGTTATCAAGTGCCTGAAGATGCTCACATTCGTTCCTATCGAGGAGATAGAGGAAATGGAGAAGCACATGGAGGGCGCTGAATACAACAAGGCCAAGGAGCTTTTGGCTTACGAGCTGACAAAGCTTGTTCACGGCAAGGAGGAGGCTGACAAGGCTGACGCTGCGGCAAAGGCTATTTTTGCAGGCGGCGGAAACAGCGACGATATGCCTAGCACGACTATTGAGGCGGCTGATCTGACTGACGGCAAGATAGGTATTCTTACGCTTCTTGTTAAGTGCGGACTTTGCCCTTCAAACGGCGAGGCTAGACGTCTTGTTACTCAGAACGGCATTGCGGTGAATGGCGAGAAATTCACTGACCCTAAGGGTCTTGTTGATCTCTCTGAGCCTGTTGTTATCAAAAAGGGTAAGAAGATCTTCCACAAGGCTATTGCGGAATAATATAGTGCAAAATAATTTCCACGGGTGGACAGAAGTTCACCCGTTTTTTGTATATAAATATAAGGTATTTTGCAATATTCATAAACATTCACACAAAATACATATAAGGTTTAGCTATATTTAAAGTTAATCATATATACTTTTAATCAAAGGAAAGTTTACACGAAGCATACGAAAAAATCACGAAAAGAGGCGTGGATATGAATGGCAATCAGGAAGTGTTCAGACGGATAGAGAAAAAATATATCGTTGATGAACCGACTTATGAAAAGCTTATAAAAAAGCTCGATGGGCATTTCGTCAGAGATAGATATTACAAAAGCACTATTTGCAACATATATTATGACACACCAAGTCATCAGCTTGTGAGAAGCTCCATTGAAAAGCCTGTTTACAAGGAAAAGTTGAGAGTGAGGAGCTACGGTGTACCTAACGATGAGGACATGGTTTTTGTGGAGCTTAAAAAGAAATACAAGGGTGTGGTCTACAAGAGGCGTGTTGAAATGACTCTCGCACAATCCCGTGACTTCTTTGCAGGCAGAGATATACCTCACAGAAATCCGCAGATAGAGAACGAGCTGAAATATTTTCTCAAATTTTATGAGAACATTGCTCCTGCAATGTATCTGAGTTATGACAGGCTTGCTTACTGCGGTGCAGAAGACCCGTCCCTTAGGCTGACCTTTGACACGCACATTCTTTACCGTGAGGAGCAAAAGGAGCTTGATAAGGGCATTTGGGGAAAAGAGCTTCTGCCTGCTGGCGTGAGGGTAATGGAGATAAAGATACCGAACGCTATGCCTCTTTGGCTATCGGCTATACTTGACGAACTGGAGATATATCCTGCGTCATTCTCAAAATACGGAACTGCGTATCTTAATGAATTTTCTGAAAAAATACATAAAGGTAAGGTGATAAGCTGTGCTTAATTCAACTACTCTTGCGGCTACTACTGTGACCACCACTGAAACGACCGTGGCGGCGATAACTACAAACGAATTTATTTTCTGCACTGCGGCTTCGTTGGTGCTTGGTCTTATAATCGCATTTGCATTCAACTTCAGGCAGAAAAAAACAAAGAGCTTTATGATGACGCTTGCTTTGCTGCCTGTGATAGTGCAGGTAGTGATAATGCTTGTAAACGGAAACATCGGTACCGGTGTGGCTGTTATGGGTGCATTCAGCTTGGTAAGATTCCGTTCTGTACCGGGAAGTGCAATGGACATTTGTGCTATCTTCCTTTCAATGGCGGTGGGTCTTGCGACGGGCACGAACCACCTTGCGTTGGCTCTTATGCTGGCTGTGTGCGTGAGCCTGCTGAACATTATTTACACGCTTCTGCCTATTGGCAAAAAGAAGTCGGGTCACAAGGAGCTTAGTATCACTATCCCTGAAAGCCTTGATTATACTGAGGTATTTGACGATATATTTGAAAAGTATCTTTCAGAATGTGAGCTTGTTTCGGTAAAGACCACAAATATGGGAAGCCTTTTCAAGCTGAAATACCGCATAGAGCTAAAGGGTGACGCTAACGAAAAGAAGCTTATTGACGAACTTAGATGCAGAAACGGCAACCTTGAGATAATGTGTGCAGTGTCAGCAGACATTGAGGAACAATCATTCTGACAAAATAACAAAAGTATCCATAAGCAAAACCGCACAAGGCAAAAGCGGTCTTGTGCGGTTTTTTTCAACCTTTTTTACCATACAAGGGGGTATTTTTCATGAATATTTCGGACACTAAAAAGCTGGCAGCTATCACGGCGGCGTTTTTTATCACGGTCACAGCTTTTTCAGGCTGTTCAGAGAGTGCAAATTCTTCACAGACCACAAGCAGTGTTTCTCAGGCGGCAAAGTCTGACATTGACGCAAGCATTGCGGCAGAGGACATTGACGTTGGGTATGACGAGGAAAGATCAGTAGGGATTACATTTTCTGACGGCAGTGCGGCTATAGACGGTGAGGGTGCGACCGCTGAGGGGGAAACTGTTACCATATCGCAGGCAGGCACTTACATTCTTTCAGGCACGGCGACCAACGGCAGAATAATCGTTTCAGCGGACAAGACGGCTGAAATAAAGCTTATTTTCAATGGAGTTGACATAACTTGTGCTGACAACGCTCCCCTGCTCGTGAGCAAAGCTAAAAAAGTTTATATCGTGCTGGAGGACGGCACAGAGAACGTTTTGACGGACAGTGCAAGCTACTCTTTAGGAGAAGATGACAGCAACACAGACGGTGCTATTTTCTCCAAAGCAGACCTTACTATAAACGGCAGCGGTACACTTACTGTGAATGCGAACTACAAGCACGGCATAGTTTCAAAGGACGATCTTGTTATCACTGACGGCAATATCAATGTGACCTCGGCTTCAACCGCCATGGAGGGCAAGGACAGCGTTAAGATATCTGGCGGAACATTCAACATTTCCGCAGGCACGAACGGCATAAAATCCACTAACACAGAGGCTTCTGACAAAGGCTTTATAAGCGTGACAGGGGGAAGCTTCACAGTAGTCGCAAACAATGACGCATTCGAGGCGGAAACTGTGCTTTCTATCGAGAGCGGAAGCTTTGACATCACCACAGGAGGTGGAAGTGCAAACGCTTCTATGAAGTCTGACGGCACGCCAAACAGAAATTGGCAGAACAACATGGGCAACGGTGGTGGTGGTCCGAACGGAATGGGCAGACCTGACGATAACGGAAACGGCACAGGAGGCGAACCGCCTGCAATGCCTACGGCTGACAACACAGATACAACGGACAGCACTTCAACATCTGCAAAGGCTTTAAAGGCAGGCAGCGAGGTAAACATAAGCGGCGGCGAGTTCAAGATAGATTCGGCAGACGATTCAGTACACAGCAACGGAAACATTGTTATAACAGGAGGAAATATTTCTGCGGCGTCGGGTGACAACGGAATGCACGCTAACGGAAATCTGACCATATCCGACGGCACTGTAAACATCACAAAGAGCTACGAAGGTATTGAGGGATCTATCGTGACAATAGACGGTGGCAACGTATCAGTGGTAGCAAGCGATGACGGAATAAACTGCGCAGGCGGAAGCGACACTGGATCAACAGACAGAATGGGTGCTGACCAATTCTCGGCACAAGAAGGCGTTGAGCTTAACATTAACGGAGGAACTGTAACCATTAACGCTGAAGGCGACGGACTTGACTCAAATGGCAACTTCACTATGACAGGCGGTACAGTTTACGTTTGCGGACCTACTAACGGTGGCAACGGTGCACTTGACTACAACGGCACTGCAACTGTAACAGGGGGAACGCTCATCGCCTGTGGTGCAGTTGGAATGGAAGAAGGCTTCGGTGACAACTCCACACAATACAGTGTTCTGCACGATCTTGGTTCGACAGTTTCAGCAAACGAAAAACTGACTATCACTGACAGTGACGGCAAGGAGATACTTAGCTTCACGCCAACAAAGACTTGGCAGAGCGTTGTATTCACAAGCGCTGACCTGAAGAAAGGCGAAACTTACACCATTACGGCTGGGTCGCAGTCGGAAACCGTGACTATTGACGGCATTGTTACTTCTAATTCCAAGGGAAAGAACTTTGGCGGAGGTCATGGCGGAAGACGTGGTTTCTGATATGAACGAAAAAAGGACGAGCTTGGGGTTCGTCCTTTTTATTTGGCTGATTTATCGTTCATAGTATGCGGGACGTCGAGGGCGCCGTCCCCTACATTTGTGTAATATAAATCGTAGGGGCGAACAGTGTTCGCCAGTTTTTGCTCACCTTTGTTGTATACATACGCAAAAAAAGACCGCCTCATGATGAAGCGGTCTTTAGTAAGCAATTTAGTTTTGGCTGTGCAGATTATGCAAGCTCAGCAAAGTACTTGATTGTTCTTACCATCTGTGATGTGTAAGAGTTCTCGTTGTCGTACCAAGAAACTACCTGTACCTCATAAAGGTCATCAGCGATCTTAGATACCATTGTCTGAGTAGCATCGAAGAGTGAGCCAAATCTCATGCCGATAACGTCAGAAGAAACGATTGGATCCTCGTTGTAGCCAAATGACTCAGAAGATGCAGCCTTCATAGCAGCGTTGATGCCTTCAACTGTTACGTCAGCACCCTTTACAACTGCTGTAAGGATTGTTGTTGAACCAGTTGGAACTGGAACTCTCTGTGCAGAACCGATGAGCTTGCCGTTAAGCTCTGGGATTACAAGACCGATAGCCTTTGCAGCACCTGTTGAGTTAGGAACGATGTTTGCAGCACCAGCTCTTGCTCTTCTCAGGTCACCCTTTCTGTGAGGACCGTCAAGAATCATCTGGTCGCCTGTGTAAGCATGGATAGTGCTCATGATACCGCTCTGGATAGGAGCATACTTGTTAAGAGCATTAGCCATAGGAGCAAGACAGTTTGTTGTGCAAGATGCAGCTGAAATGATTGTATCGTCAGCTGTAAGTGTCTTCTCGTTTACTGAGTAAACGATAGTCTTGAGGTCGTTACCAGCAGGAGCTGAGATAACTACTTTCTTAGCGCCAGCGTCGATATGAGCCTGGCTCTTCGCCTTTGAGCAGTAGAAACCTGTGCACTCGAGAACTACGTCTACACCGATCTCACCCCAAGGGAGCTTAGAAGCGTCTGCTTCCTTATAAATTGTAAGAGTCTTGCCGTCAACAGTGATAGTATTAGCCTCATCGTCAGCTGATACTGTGTGGAGATTCTCACCGATCTTACCACAGTAACCGCCCTGAGCTGTATCATACTTAAGAAGATCAGCGAGCATTGAAGGCTTTGTCAGGTCGTTGATTGCAACTACCTCGTAGCCCTCTGCGCCAAACATCTGTCTGAATGCAAGACGTCCAATACGTCCAAAACCATTAATTGCGACTTTAACTGCCATAATTAATTTACCTCCTAAAAATTTTTCTGTATTTATTATACTACATTTTTCTATACATTGCAAGTGTTTTTACAAAAAACTTAGAACTTTTTTTCTTTAAGGCAATACCGCAAAGCCACCTGCGTCCTGATTCGTCAAAGCACTGCTAAATTCTTTAAAATGTGATCAAATATTGATGATTTTTTATTGACTACCCCGACAGTTTAGGTTATAATATTTACATGAGATCTTTATGAAAGGCAGGCTAACAAAGTGGAACTGACATCTTCTGTGAAAGAGATATACGCTCAGTCTGAGGAAAACATTATCCTCACTGACGCTGAGCTTAATGTCATTTGGAAAAATCATGGCGATCTGCCTGATGTTATAGATATTTCTGCTTTATGCGATACTCCGGAAAACGCTTTCATTTTGCCTGTTGAAAAGACAGCTACCTTTGAATATAAGGGCAGGTTTGCAGACTCGGCGGCAATGCGGTTTGAACCGCTGAGAGATAATGGCATTATAACGAATTATCTCATACACTATTACTCCTGCACGGACATAGAACGTCTTTCGGACAAGTCTGGATATTTACGCTTCAAATCGAATTTTCTCGGCAACATAAGGATGGAGCTTTCTAAAATGTTAGCGATGCTTGACAGCCAAAAGGAATCCTTTTCTTCAAAAGCCGGCACTGAATATGAGCATTTTGACCATGAGGCAAGGCTTCGTATACTGAAGACATTTTCCGCAACGGTGAACATGACAGAACTTGCAAAATATTTCAGTGGCAATTTCACAACTGAATATCAGAGCCTATCAGACATATGTGGTGAGGTGTGCGACGAAGAAGGCAATTTGCTTGAGGAGGACGGCTGTATTTTCAGATACTCCATTGACCCGTGCATTTATTTTGAAACAAACAAAAGCCTTATTAAAAATGTGCTTGTAAATCTGCTTGTGAACGCATATATGTACAATGACAAGGAACAGCGGCAGGTGGAGCTTATCCTAAAAACTGAGGACGACAGGATAATACTGTCAGTAAGTGATAACGGCAACGGCATGACAGACGATGTATGGCAGGCGGCTATCACGCCATTTGGCACATTCCAGAAATACAGTAGCAGCGAGGCGTTGGGGCTTGCACTGGCAAAATGCTTTTGCGACCGTTTTGACGGTGAACTAAGTTATCGCAGCGAGATCGGCAAAGGCACTTGTGTGACCATGAGTTTCCCATGTGACAGCCGTGGTTTGCCAAAAGAGTTTCATGTGAGCAGAATGCCACCCATACCGAACCCATACGGCAGTACCTACTGCATAATGGCTAAAGGGCTTGACCCGCTGAAATAGGGTTTGGGCAATATACAGAGCAAGTGAATAGATGGGATACAAAAAAGGCAGTGCCGATTTTCTCGGTACTGCCTTGATTGTTTTATGGAAATTAGTCCTTGATGATAGACTTACCTGTCATTTCCTTTGGCTGCTCCAGACCCATGAGTTTGAGCATTGTTGGTGAAAGGTCAGCAAGAACGCCGCCCTCTCTGATAAGAACATTGCCTGCGCCTGCGATAATAAGAGGTACAAGGTTTGTTGTGTGGGCTGTGAATGGAGAACCGTCCTCTTCCATCATCTTATCTGCGTTGCCGTGGTCTGCTGTGATAAGTGCTATACCGCCCTTTGCAAGAACTGCGTCAACCGTTTTACCTACGCACTCGTCAACTGCTTCTACTGCTGCTACGGCTGCGTCGAACACGCCTGTGTGACCTACCATATCGCAGTTTGCATAGTTGAGGATAATTGCGTCATACTTGTCAGACTCTATTCTCTTGAGAACTTCGTCGCAAACAAGATATGCGCTCATTTCAGGCTGGAGGTCATAAGTTGCTACCTTTGGTGAATTGATGAGGGCTCTGTCCTCGTTCTCAAAAGGAGCTTCTACGCCGCCGTTGAAGAAGAATGTAACGTGAGCATACTTCTCTGTTTCAGCGATTCTAAGCTGTGAAAGACCCTTCTTTGCGATATACTCGCCGAAAGTATTTTCAAGGCTTGCTGGCTTGAATGCAACGTCAACGTTTGGCATTGTTGCGTCATACTGTGTCATGCAGACATAGTAAAGTGGGAATCTGCCGTTTCTTCTCTCAAAGCCTGTGAAGTCGTCGTCAACGAGAGTTCTTGTTATCTCTCTTGCTCTGTCAGGACGGAAGTTGAAGAAGATAACGCTGTCGTTAGCGGATATCTTGCCGTTCTCATCGATAACTGTAGGAACAACGAACTCGTCTGTAACGTCAGCGGCATAGGAAGCCTTGATAGCGTCAACTGCGTTATCAGCCTTATTGCCCTCGCCGTATACCATTGCGTCATAAGCCTTGCCTACACGCTCCCAACGGTTATCTCTGTCCATTGCATAGTAACGTCCCATTACTGTTGCTATCTTGCCGACACCAATTTCCTTGAGCTTTTCTTCAAGCTCAGCTACGAAGTCAACTCCGCTTGTAGGAGGAACATCTCTGCCGTCCATAAAGCAATGAACGTATACCTTTGTAAGACCTGCTTTCTTAGCAAGCTCCAAAAGACCATAGAGGTGTGAATTATGTGAGTGAACGCCGCCGTTTGAAAGAAGTCCGAACAGGTGGAGTGCGCTGTCATTTTTCTTGCAGTTCTCAACGGCTGCTGTGAAAGCTTCGTTTGAGAAGAATTCGCCGTCCTTGATAGACTTTGTAATTCTTGTAAGCTCCTGATAAACTATTCTTCCTGCGCCGATATTTGTATGGCCTACCTCTGAGTTACCCATCTGTCCCTCAGGAAGTCCAACGTCCATGCCGCTTGCACCGATAAGAGTGTGCGGATAGTTGGCAAGAAGTCTGTCGATATTAGGTGTTTTGGCAGCTCTGATAGCGTTGCCGTAATCCTTGTGATTATAGCCGAAGCCGTCCATAATGATAAGTGCTATGGGTTTCTTTGACATATTTCTTAGTCCTTTCAACATCATTTATATTCGTATTATCCCCAATAACCGCCATTTTCAAGGAAGCTCAGGACATATTCCTTAAATTCCTTAGCGGTATCGTCGCTTGTGTAATAGGTCTTTGCGCCGATACGGACATAGTTACTCTCTCCTGCTTCATAGTAGATAGAAGTGCCGTCTGAACATTTTATATCCAGCCAATCGCCGCCAACAACGTACTCCTTTGAATCCGGCTCTTTTTCCTCTGCGTTCTCAGTTACCTTTTTGGTGAACTCTGCGGTTTTGTCGAGAAGCTCGCTGTCTGTGAACTCAACGCCGCTAAGGAGCTTACTAGAGTCCATTTTGATAGTTACATTTTCAACCTGAGCTTCAGATGTTGTCTGAGAGCTTTCTGCCGCCGGTGCGCTGCTTTCGTCAACGCTTCCGCAAGCTGCAAATGACATACACATGGATAATACTAATGCTGCAAATATTAATTTTTTCATAGTTGCGCCCCCCTGTTCAAAAAAAGCAGAGGACAGCCGCAGCCGTCCCCTGCGGAACTTTTTATTTGTTTGTTCTTGTGACGAATGATATTTTGCCCCTAGATATCCGTCTGTTAATTAGCCCTCAACAGCAGCCTGAACGATAGTGTTGAAGTCAGCAGCCTTCAGTGAAGCACCGCCGATAAGACCGCCGTCTACGTTCTCCTTAGAAAGAAGCTCTGCACAGTTCTTAGCGTTCATTGAGCCACCGTACTGAATTGTAACTGCCTCTGCTGTATCCTCGTCATAGATCTTAGCAAGTGTTGCTCTGATGAATGCGCAAACTTCCTCTGCCTGATCTGCTGTAGCTGTCTTGCCTGTGCCGATAGCCCAAACTGGCTCATAAGCGATAACGGACTTCTTAACGTCCTCTGCTGATACACCGAAGAAATCAAGCTTTACCTGTCTTGCGATAACTTCCTCTGTGATGTTGCACTCACGCTCCCAGAGAAGCTCGCCAACGCAAACGATAGGCTTAAGACCAGCTGCAAGAGCTGCCTTTGTTCTCTTGTTTACTGTTTCGTCTGTTTCACCGAAATACTGTCTTCTCTCAGAGTGACCGATAACAACGTACTCAACGCCAAGCTCAACAAGCATATCTGCTGAGATCTCGCCTGTGAAAGCGCCGCTCTTCTCAAAGTGAACGTTCTCTGCACCGATCTTTACGTTTGAACCTGCTGTTGCGTTGATAGCAGTTTCAAGGTTTGTGAAAGGTACGCAAGCGATAACTTCTACCTTGCCCTCAGCGTTTGCAACAAGTGGCTTGATAGCTTCGAGAAGCTCCTTAGCCTCAGGTCTTGTCTTGTTCATTTTCCAGTTTCCTGCAATAATTGCTTTTCTTACAGCTTTTTTCATGATAAAAAACTCCTTTATTTTTTATAGGGAACAGAAAAACTGCTCCTGCTAGTTTTCCAAGTCTATTATACAACATTCACTCGTATTTGTCAACTAATTAACAAAGGCTTGAACTTATTTTATCTGTTTATTACAGCTTATCTATAAGCATAACGACACCGAAAACGCCAAGCAGGACACCGATAGCGATAGCCGCATAGCCGAAAGGCGTTTTCTCTACTTTTTCCTCGGTTTCCTTTTCCTCCTCAGTGACTTCTACCTTTGATTTTTCATCGTCAAGGTAAAATTCCTGTGGGTTTGCGGGGTTATACTTTATGTCTATCATATCGCCCTTTTCATAGCCGTTGTCTGTGACTATCTGGGTATACTTCTCGCCGTCAATGGTATAGCCGATTTTCCACTCGGTAAAAACTCTGTCCTCACCGCCGTTGAAATCAGGCATTGTGGTCTTGATCTTCTGCAAAGCTTTTGCCTGAGTTGGTTCGTAGTGATCCTCCTCAGGGATATTATATTCCTGCTCAGGGAAAAAGCGATAGCCCTGCAAGGCTTTTATACCGAAATATATCAGCCCTATTCCTGTAAGGAACAGAATTATCCCTCCGATTCCCTGCCAGCCAAGGTTAACGCCTGCCAAAACACTGACCTTGAAATTTTCAGCTAAAAGCATTAATTCGTTCATTCCGTCACCTCGTTTCTTTCAGAGGAATCGGGCGAGATAATGACAATATGTCCGCTTTCCGACCCGCTGTCCTCGAAGGTTTTCATATTAAAAGTATGTATGAAAGTCATTATAGAGATTACAGCAAACACCGCTGCAAAAGCTCCGAAAAAAATTCTCATGCTTATCCCGTAAACAAATTCGCCGCGGCATTCATTTTCAATTTCGGCGATACCGTCTGCATAATCCGAAAGGTAAAAATCGTCGGGATCATTCTCACCATAACATATATTTACATAGCCGTCGTTAAGAATGTTTTCGATAAATTTGCGGTAAACTATGCCGCTTTGATCTGTATATTCGATTTCAAGCTGGTTTACATAGGAAGTATACGCTCCCCTGCTTTCGGAAAAATCCTCATATTCGGATCTGCTTTCCCCTACTACCTTAGCAAACGTTTTAACATATTTACTGCAATCATCGGAACTTTCTGAATTTCCGTAACGCTTACAGCCGATCTTTACAAATCCAACTGCCGCCAGTGCCGACGCAACAGCCAATATACAGGCAAAAACAAATGCCGCAGTAATACTGCTTTGTGAATAGTATACTGTCAAAACCAAAGGTTCACGGTAAATCATTGATACCCCCATAATTAAAAAGGGGCAGGCAAATGACTGCCTGCCCCAGCTTTTAAGTCGAGCAAATATATAAATTACTTGTCGGCAATAACGTCGATACCCGGAAGAACCTTGCCCTCGAGATATTCAAGAGAAGCTCCGCCGCCTGTTGAGATGTGTGACATCTTATCAGCAAAACCGAGCTGGATAACTGCTGCTGCTGAGTCGCCGCCGCCGATGATAGTTGTAGCGTCTGTTTCAGCAAGTGCCTTTGCAACTGCGATAGTACCCTTTGCAAGTGTTGGGTTCTCGAACACGCCCATAGGACCGTTCCAAACAACTGTCTTTGCAGACTTAACAGCCTCACCGAAGAGTTCCTGTGTCTTTGTGCCGATATCAAGGCCTTCCTTGTCAGCCGGGATCTTATCAGAATCAACAACTTCTACATCGATAGGAGCGTCGATAGGATCAGGGAAACCTGCTGCAACTGTTGTGTCGATAGGGAGAAGAAGCTTCTTGCCGAGCTTTTCAGCCTTTGCCATCATTTCCTTGCAGTAGTCGATCTTTGTATCGTCAACGAGGGAAAGACCAACTTCCTTGCCCTGTGTCTTAAGGAATGTATATGCCATACCGCCGCCGATGATAAGTGTATCGCACTTCTCGAGGAGGTTTGAGATAACGTTGAGCTTATCTGCTACCTTTGCGCCGCCGAGAATAGCAACGAATGGTCTAACAGGTGTTTCAACTGCATTTCCGAGATAGTTGATCTCTTTCTGCATGAGGTAACCAACTGCTGTTTCCTTAACGAACTTTGTAACGCCTGCTGTAGAAGCATGAGCTCTGTGAGCTGAACCGAAAGCGTCCATTACGAATACTTCGTCGTCAACGAGGTCAGCAAGTTCCTTAGCGAAAGCTTCGCCGTTCTTTGTTTCCTCTGCGCCTCTGAATCTTGTGTTCTCAAGAACAACGATATCTCCGTCAGCCATTTCAGCAACTGCCTTCTTAGCGTTGTCGCCAACTACTGTATCGTCAGCAGCGAATGTTACCTTTGTTTCAGGAAGAAGCTCTGCAAGTCTTGCAGCAGCAGGAGCAAGTGAGAACTTAGCCTCTGGGCCGTTCTTTGGCTTGCCAAGATGTGAACACAGAACTACCTTGCCGCCGTCAGCTACAAGCTTCTTGATAGTTGGGAGAGCAGCTGTTATTCTGTTATCGTTTGTAATAACGCCGTCCTTAAGAGGAACGTTAAAGTCAACTCTTACGAGTACCTTTTTGCCCTTTACATTAATGTCATCAACAGTAACTTTGTTTAAACCTGCCATTTTAAAGACACCTCTCAATTTAATTTTTTTAATTCACGTTGTTAAAAAACTAACAACCTTACCTTTATTATATAACATACCGCCATAAAAATCAAGTATTTTTTTATAATTTTTACCCTGATTTTATAACTTTAGGCTTTTAAAGTGCGTCCACCTTTATCTCTCCGTTGTCAGCGGATATTGCCACGGCGGACACCGCTCCCTCGCCCTTGTCTATAAGCAGTTCGGCTATCTTATCCTCAACCTCGTTTCTTATGACACGGCGGATATCTCTTGCACCAAGCTTCTGACCGTATGCCTTATGTGCAATAGTTTTCAGAGCTTCATCTGTATATCTCAGGCTGATATGTTTCTCCTCCAGCGGCGACTTCATCTCGTCTAGCATAAGACCTGCTATACCTGCGAAATTCTCCTCTGTGAGCGGATTGAACACAACTATCTCGTCTATTCTTCCAAGAAACTCAGGTCTCAGGAACTCTCTCAGTGCTTTCATTGCCTTATCCTTGGCGATATCACTGTCTGTCTTATTGAAGCCCACGCCTGTATCTCTATCAGTCGAACCTGCGTTTGATGTCATGACGATAACGGTATTTTCAAAGGAAACGCTTCTGCCCTGTGAATCGTTGATACGTCCCTCGTCAAGTATCTGAAGGAGTATGTTCATAACGTCAGGATGAGCCTTTTCTATCTCGTCAAAGAGCACCACGGAATATGGTCTGCGGCGCACCTTTTCGGTAAGCTGACCTGCTTCGTCAAAGCCTACATATCCCGGAGGTGAGCCGATAAGCTTTGATACAGAGTGCTTCTCCATATACTCGGTCATGTCAACTCTGATGAGCGGTTCGGTGGCGTCAAAAAGCTCTTCTCCAAGGACTTTCACAAGCTCTGTTTTTCCAACGCCTGTTGGACCGACGAAAATAAACGAAGCCGGTCTGCGACGTTTTGAAAGCTGAACCCTTGTACGCTTTATTGCCTTTGCGACCTTATCAACGGCTTCGTCCTGGCCGATAACACGCTTTGAAAGGGCTTCTTTAAGATGCTTTATCTTGTCATACTCGGTCTGAGCTATCTTATTGGCAGGGATACCTGTCCAAAGCTCTATTACCTTTGATATATCTTCCTCTGTGACCTGAACGTTTTTAAGAGTTTCTTCCACCTCTTTGAGTCTGTTCTGGATCCTGAGTATCTCACCCTTTTCCTTTGCGATTATCTCATAGTCAGGGTCTGACTTCTGCTCGTAATCCTCAACGAGCTTTTCATGCTTTTTAAGCTCCTCGTTAAGTGCGTCGAACTCCTCTATTTCAGGCGTTCTGATACTTGTGCAGGCACAGGCTTCGTCAAGAAGATCTATCGCCTTGTCAGGAAGGAATCTGTCATTGATATATCTTTCAGAAAGCACTGCACACTCTCTGAGCATATCGTCTGAAATCTTTACTCTATGGAAATTCTCGTAATACTGTTTTATGCCCTCAAGAACTGTGATAGTATCCTCAACTGTCGGCTCGGAAACTGTTACAGGCTGGAAACGTCTTTCAAGTGCAGAGTCCTTTTCGATATACTTTCTGTACTCCTTGAAAGTCGTTGCGCCTATTACCTGTATCTCGCCTCTTGAAAGGGACGGTTTCAGGATATTAGCTGCGTTCATTGTTCCCTCGTTATCGCCTGTGCCAACAAGGGTATGCACCTCGTCTATAAAGAGGATAACATTGCCCTGCTCTTTTACTTCCTCTACAAGTCCTTTGCAACGGCTCTCGAACTGTCCTCTGAACTGAGTGCCTGCAACAAGTGCGGTAAGGTCGAGGAGGTAAAGCTCCTTATCCCTGATATGGAACGGCACATCTCCGGCAACTATCCTCTGTGCGATACCCTCGGCAATGGCTGTTTTACCAACGCCAGGCTCGCCTATAAGGCATGGGTTGTTCTTCTGACGTCTTGACAGGATATGGATAACTCTTGATATCTCCTTATCTCTGCCCACAACGTTATCAAGCTTGCCCTCTCTTGCTTTCTGAGTAAGATTTGTGCAATAGTTGTTGAGAAATTTAAGCTTTTTCTTTTTATCCTTTGGCTTGTTCTCTCCGCCCTCATCGGTGGCTTTAGGCATACCTCCTGCGAGGTTGCTGAAAAGATTGGCTGCGTCACCGCCGAAAAGATTGCTCAGGAAGTTCGTTCCGCCCGGCTCAAAATCGTCCCCGTCGGAAGCCTCCATAAGCTGATTTGACATTGCTTCAAGGTCATCGTCTGAGATGCCCATTGCCTTCATATAATCGTCCACCTGCGAAATGCCAAGCTCCTTGGCACAAACAAGGCAAAGTCCCTCGTTCTTCTTGTGCTGAGGGTCCTTGGCGTTCATCTGTGAGATGAACACCACAGCAGGACGCTTTTTACATCTTGAACACATTAACATTTTTATTTGCTCCTTTCCTTACTGATACACCTTACGGTAATCATTTATACAGAATATCAAAGAAGTAACTGAACAGATAGGTATTTTCAAAAACAGCGCTGTTGAACTTGGGAAGCTTGTTCTCGGTAGCATTTATCACAGAGCAGACCATAAAGGCTATCAACACCAGATACAAGCCGCCTTTGCAAAGACCAAGCGCCATGCCTGCGAAACGGTTTGCCGCTGTCAGACCTGCCATTCGGGTAAAAACTCCCGACAGACGCAGAATAAGCCTTATGACTATCTCCATAAGCACATACACCATCATGAACACGCAAAGCCTTATAAAAGTCAGGGCGATCGGTCGGAAAATGTTCTTTTCCAGATACTCAGCACCAGTTCTGCCACCCTCAGATAGAGCCTTGACGGCTTCGTCTATCTGCTCGGCAGTGAACTTCACCGCCTTAGACAGACTTTTTCCAAGCTTATTGCCCTCCAACTTTTCGCTGAGCTTTTGGGGCATAACGCTGTGGATATACTCTGAAAGCTCCTCACCCTTTTGCTGAGCAGTATCAAGGTCTGTTCCCTTTGAAACAAGCAGCTTTTCGGTATTCTCCGCAAGAGTGCCTGCCCCTGACAGGACGTTTTTTATCTCCTCATCTGAAAGGTCGATATCAACGCCCTCGTTTTTCAGTTCATTGCTCACAAGCTTTGAAAGATCCGTCTGTTCAGCAGCGTTTTCAAGGCTCGTTATAAGCTGTGTTTTGAAATATTTGTTATATACATTTTCAGCCGACATATTGGCTATGAGAAAAGCCACAAGAACGGCTGCCACTGTTCCGAGCATTGTGATGACATATCTCACAAAGCCCTTACAGTATCCTGTCAGAGCGGTCACGATAAGGATCATTATAACTGCTCCGTCAAAAAAATATGCCATATTTTCCTGCCTTTCGTCAGGTCTCGAAAGCTATTTTGTTTATCTCATGCAGACCTAGGAAATAAACGCTGTCGTTGAGGTAAACAAAGTCAAGATACTCAGATGACACTGCCGCTGTTGCAAGTAGATTTCCTGCACTGTCATAGGCTTCTATATTATCCTCGCCAAGAAGGATCACCTTCTTGTTCTCTGCGGTCATTTTCTTAGGCTTGCCGCTTTGTGTATAAACAACGCTGTCAGGCTTATCTCCGTCAGAGTCCGAACGGAACACTGCAAGAGTTCCTGTTTTACGCTGTATGCCGTCAAATGCTACTGCGGCAGTGGTGTCTGTCAGGGCATAGTCTGAAAGCTCCTCAGGATATTCATACTTCATAAGTATTTTACCATTGCTGTCAAGCTTGTAGAAGCAGGTATCGCCCACTACCCAATAATCGCCGTTATCGTTTCGCTGAACGGCAACTGCGAGAGTTTCAAGCTGTTCGCTCTTCATCTTCTCCTCTGTGCTGTCAAAGGTCACATAATAGATGACCGAGCGTAACGCTCCGCCACTGCTGGAAAATGTTGAGATACAGCAGCCGCTTCCGTCCTTATCAAAGCTTATATCAAGTATTCTTCGTGAGCTTGACCACTGATATATCTCTGCTCCCGAGGAGTCATAAACTGTCAGAACTGCGGCATATTTCTCAGTCTGAGTGACCACTGCAACTGTGCTGTCAGGGGCTATCTCCGCCAAAAGTATAGACTGGTCTATATCCTTTGAGAGCAGCTCGCCCTTTTTATTCAGCACTCTGAAAGAATTTCCACCGTTATCGTAAACAAGCACACGCTTTCCGGATGTTCTTACAACAGGGTTTGCAAAGTTGTGAGAATTATCCGATATCTTATTGCCAGACTCGTCATAAAAAGCAATGTTCCTGTCGTCAACTCGAACTATACCGTCGGAAAGCTGTTTTATAACGTTAACGGAGCTTTCATCAAAGGTCAGCGGAAAATTTCCGCTTTGCTTTTTGCCGTCGTTTACTATAGTGGCATGAGGTCTGTCCAAAATGCCCTCAAGCTTCGGCACCCACACTCCTCTTGAAGCGTAAACGCCAACTCCGAAAGCGACCACCACTGCTATGGCGGCTATCTTTTTATAGAGCTTTTTGTTTTTCTCTTTCTTTCTTGCCGCCCTTATATCGGTGACGTTGGATATCTCCTCGTCAGACCTCTCGGCTTTCTCAGCCTTTTTCTCTTTTCTGCTTTTATGCTCGGATTTTTCCTCTTTGCTTTCTGAAGCCTGCTCTTTATTTTCACCGCCTGATACTGTTATCTTGCTTTCATCAGCTTTTTCAGGCTTTTCCTCCTCGGCTTTATCCTCGATGTTCGTCAGCTCTATTCTGCTTCGTGACTCCTCGGCTTCTTCCGCTTCTTTTCGGAGCTGTTCTTCCTGCTCACGTTCCGCCGCTTTCTGAGCCGCCTTTTTCTGACGCTTTATCTCTCTGAAAGTAACGTTCGGCATAGGCTCTTCTGCACCGTGAAACTCGTCACGCTGAACAAAATCCGTCTGCTTGGTTATTCTTATTGTTTTTTCTTCTTTGGTAGGCGGATTTTTCTTTCTCCGCCTGCTCTTTGATCTTTTATCATTCACCTTGTTCAGATCCTTTATCTTTATCATAATACACTTCGTTAAGATACAATCCCTGTGGCGGAACGGTCTTTCCGCCTCTTGTTCTGTCCTTTGACGCAAGTATATCGGGTATTTGAGTTTCTCCTATCTTGCCCTCATTTATAAAAATAAGCGTGCCTACCATTATCCTTACCATATTGTACAGAAAGCCGTCTCCCGAAACTGTGAATATCACAAGCTCACCCTCACGTCTTACATGGAAAGAGAATATAGTCCTAACTGTATTCTCCTTGGTGCAATCGGTGGAACACATGGCTTTGAAATCGTGCGTTCCCACAAAATCCTGTGCGGCTTTATCAAGCTTTTTCTCGTCTATTGGAAACCAACTGCGGTAGGCTGTATCTTTATAAAAGGGATTTTTTATCTCGCTGTTATGTATAATATACTCATACTCCTTGCCGCTGCACATATATCTTGCGTGAAAATCAAGGGGGACTTTTTCGCACTCCAGCACTGAGATATCGTCCGGCAGCTTTGAATTAAGTCCGAAAACTATCCCACGGCAGGTTATTGTGGACTCTATAAGAAAGCTTGCACAAAATCTTCTTGCGTGTACTCCTGCATCTGTTCGTGAACAGCCGTTCACTGTGACTGTCTGTCCCGTCAGCGAGAGGATAGCTTCTTCAAGCACCTGCTGGACGGCAAGGGCATTGTTCTGCCTTTGCCACCCATGATAAGCTGTGCCGTTATAGGCAAGTATTATCTTGAAATTTGTCATGAGTATATCCCGTTTCTTTAGTCGAGTGTTATGGAATCTATATTGTCAAGTCTTACTATCATGGTACTGTCGCTTTTCTTTTCGTGGACGATAAGCTTTACCCACTCGTCGTCTGCGTCAAGAATAGTACAGCTATGACCATAAATCCCGTCGCCGTCAATGGTACATTCTCTGCCGATAAGTTCTTTTATAATACCTGACATTTTATTTCCCCCATTTGCATTTCTCTCAAGTTTCTTGACTTTTTTTTCCAAAGTGTCAAGTCTGTCATCTTGGTCCATATCTTTAAAAACACTGCTCATAATACCCCTCCTATATGACTATATTTATGACGATAACGCCTGCAAGGAACAGCACGCAGAATATCGAGCCGTAGAGGTCGACTATGCTCATATGGAGCTGTTTCATTCTTGTTCTGCCCTCTCCGCCGTGATAACAACGGCATTCCATAGCAAGGGCAAGCTCCTCAGCGTGCCTGAACGACGCCACAAAAAGCGGTATGAGCACTGGAATAAGGGCTTTAGCTTTCTGTATCAGCGAGCCTGTTTCCATATCCGCTCCTCTTGCTTTCTGGGCTGACATTATCTTGTCTGTTTCCTCGATAAGGGTCGGGATAAATCTCAGGGCAATAGTCATCATCATTGCAAGCTCATGGACAGGCACTTTTATCTTTTTCAGCGGTGAAAGCAATCTTTCGATAGCGTCTGTCAGGTCGATAGGCGAGGTGGTGTAGGTAAGAAGCGAAGTGCCGACAATAAGGCAGATTATCCTTATCATCATGAACACTGCCGTGTCAACGCCTTCATCGGTTATCTTGAGAAATTTCCATTCAAAATAGGCTTTGCCCGTTCTGATAAAAAGCAGATTGAGTATCGCCGTGAATATTATTATCGGCACGATAGGCTTCAAGCTTTTTAGCATGAGTTTGCCGGGTATTTTCGATATGATAAAAGTGAGAATAGTAAAAGCTATGCCCACAAGAAGTCCCCACACGCTGTTTGCGGCGAAAAGCATTACTATGAAAACCGCCGTCATTATTATCTTTATTCGTGCGTCCATTCGGTGAATGACAGAATTTCCGGGAAAATACTGTCCTATAGTAATATCCTTTATCAAGGTATATTCCTCCAATTTTCTATCTCAACTTACACAGTCCTGCTCTCTGCTCATATGGGTCAAAGGCAGTCCGCTGCTTACTTATTCTTTTTTTGCTCCAGCATTTCAAGTATGACCTTTTTCGCATAGCCAACTGTATACACATCGTCCTTAATATCTATGCCCATGGCTTTGAGCCTGTTTATAACTCTTGTTATCTGTGGCACTGCAAGTCCCATTGACACAAGCTCCTCAGAGCGGTGGAACACCTTTACTGTATCATCATAGCAGAAAAGCTTCGATTCGTTCATGACGAGTATCTTTGAAACGTTCTTTGCGATATCTTCCATAGAGTGGGATACCAGCAAAACAGTGTTTTTCATCTGCTCATGATACTCTCTTATAAGACCAAGTATCTGTTCTCTGCCCTTAGGGTCAAGACCCGAAGCAGGTTCGTCAAGGATAAGCACCTTTGGGTTCATTGCCATAACGCCTGCTATAGCCACACGCCTTTTCTGTCCGCCTGAAAGTTCAAAAGGCGATTTGTCAAGTATCTCAGGGCTTAGCCCCACCATTCTTGCGGCTTCTTTGACATACTTGTCTATCTGATCTTCCTTGATACCCATATTCTTAGGTCCAAAGGCGATATCCTTATAGCAAGTTTCCTCAAAAAGCTGATACTCAGGATACTGAAACACAAGACCCACCTTAAATCTTATAGGGCGAAGTCTTGATTTATCGTCCCACAGCCTTTCTCCGTCTATATAGACGCTTCCGCTCGTGGGCTTCAAAAGACCATTGAAATGCTGGATAAGGGTAGATTTGCCTGAGCCTGTATGTCCTATTATACCCACCATTTCGCCGTCATTTATCTCTATATTAACATTGTCTACGGCTGTTTTGCGAAAGGGTGTGCCCTCGCCGTAAACATAAGTCAAGTTTTCCGTTTTAATTACTGCCATTGTTACTCCCTATCATTTAAGCATTTCATAAAGCTTCTGAACGCACTCGTCCTCGTGGATTATCTCGGTGGAGATGTCATAGCCTGCCCTTTTAAGCTCCCAGCAAAGCTCTGTCACCTGCGGCACGTCAAGTCCCAGATTTTTCATGGTTTCCACATTTGAGAATATCTTCTTCGGAACGTTATCCATTATGACCTCGCCACCGTCAATGACCACCACACGCTGTGCCTGTGCGGCTTCCTCCATATAATGGGTGATAAGCACGATAGTAACGCCCTGCTCGTTGAGCATTTTGACAGTTTTCATTACCTCGTCCCTGCCGTGAGGATCGAGCATGGCGGTAGGCTCGTCAAGAAGTATACAATCAGGCTTCATTGCGATTATGCCAGCGATAGCCACACGCTGTTTCTGTCCGCCTGAAAGCTTATGGGGTGCATGAAGTCTGTATTCATACATACCGACGGTTTTAAGAGCCTCGTCAACACGCCTGCGTATCTCATTCGGCTCGACGCCCATATTTTCAAGGGCGAAAGCCACGTCCTCCTCCACGATAGTTGCAACTATCTGGTTATCAGGGTTTTGGAATACCATGCCCACCTTTTCTCTTATAGGCAAGAGGTTATTTTCATCCAAAGTGTCCATGCCGTTCACATAGACAGCCCCCGACTCAGGAAGATTTATAGCGTTTATGCACTTTGCAAGTGTAGATTTGCCTGAGCCGTTATGACCAAGCACTGCCACAAACTCGCCTTTTTCTATGTTCAGATTTATGCCTTTAAGCACCTCCGTTTTAACAGGTGGCTCTTCAAGGTCGTTCACATAGGAAAAGTGCAGATCCTTTATTTCAATAAAACTGCTCATTTTACTTTCCTTACCAAATTTAGTTTATTCCTTATCTTCAGGCTGTTCTTTCTGTTCAGCCTTTCTTTCCTTATGCTTTTCGTAAACATTTTCGGCTTTGTCTATTCCTTTATCAAGGAGCTTTTCAGCCTTGTTCTTTACCTTTTTGCCCGTTTCGCTCTCTGCGAACTCATGGGCTTTTTCCTTTCCCTTTTCAAACAGCTCTCCTGCTTTGCTCTTTATCTTCTGCCCCTTTTCACTTTCAGCAGCCTCGTGAGCTTTTTCTTTGCCCTTTTCAAGCATATTTCCTGCCTTGTGTTTAAGTTCATCAAAATCAAAAGACATAACCTTTCCTCCTGTCTGAAATTTCGGTTTATACCTTATTATAATATATGGGTATGCGAACGCTGTTCGCCCCTACATATTGCCCATAAGCTTTTCAATATCTTTTACTGTCGGCGGATAAAGTGCGATAGGGAACTTTTCCACCGCCGCACCTGCCACAGCACAGGCTGTTTTCACCAATGTATCGTCATCAAGACCTTTATAAAGCCCATATACAGCGCCCGCCTTAAAGCTGTCCCCTGCGCCAAGTGTTGACACTACGTCTACTTTAAATGCAGGGCACATCTTTGGCACAGCACCCTTCCTGCCATACATCGCACCCATTTCACCAAGGGTAAATATCACCAGCCCGTCTGTATTATCTGTATAAAGCCTGAAAAGCTCATCATAGCTTTTATCTGGATAATATTCATCAAGGTGCTGATGAGATATGCAATTTACTGCACAATGCTTATGTATATAGCTGTCATAGGCACAATCTATGGTGACGTATTTCTTGCCATATTTTACGCAATACTCAGCTATCTTATCACCAAAATAAGGGTCAGCCGCAACGCAGGCTGAATTTTTCACTGACTCCTCCGAAGGCTGTTCATAAAAAGGCTCCGGACGTGAATAAAGCTTATCCCACTCGCCAAAACAGGTGCGTGTATTTTTATCTATGATAACATAGTCTGTCACGCCCTCGAAACCCTCTGTTACAAGCTCCGAAAGGTCAGCGGTCTTGTCTGCAAAATAATCCTTTATAAGCTTTTCATTGCCGCTTCCAAGGTGAGTACCCCCAAGCTTTACAGGCACATTCAGACTGCAAAGAACAGCCGCCGCTGTTCCGGTCTCACCACCGACAAGGTGATATTTTTCCTTTATCTCTGCCGTGCCGTCTGCCTTTGGAAAATCACCGTCAAGAAGAAACGAACAGGTGGAGATCATTTGACCGTACATATAAACATAATTCTCAGTATATTTCATGTGAACACCATACCTTACTATAGCAAAGCTATTTCTGCCAAATTGCCGTTGAACCGCATGAAAGTACTCCGCCCGTGGCTTCAACCGGAAGTCCTATCTCGTCTGCTGTGACGTTTCCGCCGAACTTTGTGCCGAGGACATCTCTCAGGATATATGCCATAACTGAGGGTGAAAGTCCTGTGGTATAGCTGTTGAGCAGGAAGAAAAGCGGTTCATCACTCAAAACGCCTGAACAGGTCTTCACAAGGTCATAGATACAATCTTCAAGCTTCCATATCTCTCCGCCAGGTCCTCTGCCGTAGGACGGAGGATCCATAACGATAGCGTCATAGGTCTTGCCACGGCGTATCTCACGCTGAACGAACTTTTCGCAATCGTCCACAAGCCAGCGAATAGGCTTATCGGAAAGCCCTGACGCAGCGGCGTTCTCTCTTGCCCACTGCACCATGCCCTTTGATGCGTCAACGTGTGAAACGCTTGCACCTGCTTCGGCACAGGCAAGGGTAGCTCCGCCTGTGTATGCAAAGAGGTTTAACACCTTTATCTCTCTGTCTGCGTTTCTTATTTTATCAGCCATGAAGTCCCAGTTCACAGCCTGTTCAGGGAAAAGACCTGTGTGCTTGAAGCCCGTTGGTCTGATTATAAACTTCAAATTCTTATAGCCTATGTTCCAGCTTTCAGGCAGGCGCTTTCTGTATTCCCATTCGCCGCCGCCCTTTGAGGAACGGTGATAAACGCCGTCAGCCTTTGTCCACAGCTCCGAACGCTTTGGGGACTTCCATATTATCTGAGGGTCAGGTCTTACAAGCACCTTTCCGCCCCAGCTTTCAAGCTTATCTCCGCTTGAAGTATCTATTATCTTATAGTCTTTCCAGTTTTCTGCAATTCTCATATTTTTTATCCTTATATAAAATTACTTTTTCCACGGCCTTTTATTTTCCGTCCAGCCCTTTGCCTGCCAATATGCACTGTCAGCAGGGTTCCAGCCCTTTTTGTTTGCAAAGTGGAAAATGGTGAAATACATTCTGCCTTTAAGGCTGACCTTTGGCTCCAAGCTGTCGTTTTTAAGCTTTGCGGCAATGCTGTCGGTCTTTTTCTCTATCTTTGCAAGCATTTTGTCGGAAACCTTGCTCCAGCTCGTTGCGTGTATGCCGAAGCCTATCTTATATATCTTCGGTACGCCCCAGAAAGAAAGGCTGTCAGCCATATCCTTGTTAGTGCTTTTCATGCCTGCACCTGCGGCTGTGGATATCACCACGGCACGTTTTGAGAACATTTTCTCCTCAGGTCTATGGACTATCCAGCGCCAGCCGTAATGGTCGAGCCATGCTTTCATTGAGCCTGTGCAGTGGTAGACATACACAGGGGAAGTGAGTATCAGCACATCTGCTTCGTCCACCGCTTTGGTGATAGGCTCAAGCTTTTCAAAGTGAGGACACTTTTCTTCGCCTTTCATAAAGCAATTGGTACAGCCGCAGCAGAACTCGCCGAAATCTCTTGGCAGGAAGAACTCTGTCACCTCGCCGCCAAGTTTATCGGCTAACATTCTGCCTATATGATATGTAGAGCCTTTATGGTTTTGACCGTTTATCAAAGCTATTTTCAAAATATCACCTTACATTTTTTCGATAAGCTCCGCTATCTTGTGTGCATATTCTGTGATGATGCCTGTTCTCTTGCCCTCTATCATAACACGAACGAGAGGCTCTGTGCCTGACTCACGGACAAGTATCCTGCCCTCGTCACCAAGCTTTTCGGAATACATCTTTATAGCGTCTGTTATCTCAGGGACTTTATCCCACATACCCTTTTTGTCTGCTGTTATCTTAACGTTCACAAGCACCTGCGGATAGCACTCCATGCATGAAGCAAGCTCGCTTGCCTTTTCGCCTGTACATTTGAGGACTGTCAGAAGCTTTGTACCTGTCAACTCACCGTCACCTGTGTTTGCATAGTCAAGAAGAATGATATGACCTGACTGCTCACCACCGATATTATAACCGCCCTTGAGCATTTCTTCAAGAACGTATCTGTCGCCAACCTTTGTGGTAGCGGCAACGATGCCGTTTGCCTTTGCATACTTGAAGAAGCCGAGGTTTGTCATAACTGTAACAACGCAGGTGTTGTTTTTGAGTATGCCCATGCTCTTCATATATTTTGAGAAGATAGCAAGTATCTTATCACCGTCGATTAGCTCGCCCTTTTCGTCAACTGCAAGACATCTGTCAGCGTCGCCGTCAAAGGCAAGACCTATATCGCAATGGTTATCAACAACTGCCTTTTGAAGACCCTCGATATGTGTTGAGCCGCAATCCTTATTTATATTCGTTCCGTCAGGCTTATCGTTGAGCATTATGCACTTTGCACCAAGTCCCTCGAAAATTCTCTGTGCGCACACGGAAGCTGAGCCGTTTGCACAATCAAGCGCCACACGGATACCGTTGAAATCTGTCTGAACTGTTTTCATAACGTAGCGGATATAATCCCAAGCTGCGTCCTTTTCGTAATAAACGTGACCTATATCACAGCCGTCCTTAAGCTCTATCTTTTCAGGTGTGTCCAGGATAAGTGCTTCTATCTCGTTTTCTATCTCGTCAGAAAGCTTGAAGCCTGTGCCAGAGAAAAGCTTTATGCCGTTAAACTCAACAGAATTGTGTGAAGCGGATATCATAACGCCTGCGTCTGCGTTGTATTTCTTTACAAGCATTGCTACGGCAGGGGTAGGAACAACACCGAGTATATGAGCGTCTGCACCAACTGAGCAGATACCAGCCACCAGTGCGGACTCCAGAATGTCGCCTGAGATACGGGTATCCTTGCCTATGATTATCTTAGCCTTGTGGTTTGTTTCCTTCGTGAGTACCATTGCGGCAGCTCTGCCTATCTGCATAGCAAGCTCGCAGGTAAGCTCTGTGATAGCTACTCCTCTTGCGCCGTCAGTTCCAAATAATCTTCCCATAATAATTAGCTCCTTTTCGAGGTCATACCTCTATATTATTTTTTATTTATGTAAACTCTATATTAACACACATATTAAATTGATCCGATAATAAAATTTTCCCAAAGATAGAAAGTGCAGTGGCAGGTGAACAGTGTTCACCCCTACAGAACAAGAAATTCATCGCCGCAGGCGATACCTTAATTCCTCACTCCTCACTCCTCATTCCTCATTAAGCATTCCTCACTAAATCAAAGATGCGTTTGTCCGTCCTTGAGAAATCCCAGATGATCGTAAGCAAGCTGAGTCGCCACACGTCCCCTTGGGGTCTTTGAGAGGAAACCTAACTGCATAAGATACGGCTCGCAAACGTCCTCAATGGTGACTGACTCCTCGCCGATAGCCGCCGCAAGGGTTTCAAGTCCCACCGGACCACCGTCATAGCCTTTTATTATCATAGTCAGCAGACGTTTGTCGAGAGAGTCAAGTCCCAGCTTGTCAACGTCCATTCTATTAAGGGCTATCTTTGCAATGTCTGCGGTTATCCTGCCGTCACCCATGACTTCGGCAAAATCCCTTACTCTTCTGAGAAAGCGGTTTGCTATTCTCGGCGTTCCCCTGGAGCGCTTCGCTATCTCCTCTGCACCGTCATCATCACAAGCCACGCCAAGTAAAATGGCGGAACGCTTTACGATATCAGAAAGCTGTTCTGTATTGTAAAGCTCCAAACGCTGGATAACGCCGAAACGATCTCTCAGCGGTGCAGAAAGCGAGCCTGCTCTTGTGGTCGCACCTATAAGAGTGAACTTGTTAAGCTCAATTCTTATAGATCTTGCCGCAGGACCTTTGCCCATGATTATATCCAAGGCATAATCTTCAAGGGCAGGATAAAGAACTTCCTCCACCTGTCTTGAAAGGCGGTGTATCTCGTCTATAAAAAGCACGTCGCCTTTTTCAAGGTTGGTGAGCAAAGCTGCAAGGTCGCCCGGCTTTTCAATGGCAGGGCCTGAGGTTATCCTGATGTTAACTCCCATTTCGTGGGCGATTATGGCAGAAAGAGTGGTCTTACCCAGACCAGGCGGGCCGTAAAGCAGAACGTGGTCAAGGCTGTCGCCCCTGTTTTTTGCCGCTTGTATATATATTTTCAGGTTCTCCTTGACCTTTTCCTGACCGATATACTCGTCAAGTGTTTTAGGTCTAAGGCTCACCTCGAAATCGTCAGTTGTTTCCGCCTGAGTTTCTTTCGGAGTGACTATCCTGTCTATATCAAAATCTCCTTTTTCGATCATTTATGGAGTTCTCCTCTCAAAATTTCGCAAGTCCGATAAGGGCTTTCTTTATAAGCTCTTCAACGCTCAAATTCGGGTCAAGCTTTGATATCACTGACATTGCTTCGCCCTCGGTATATCCAAGCACCACAAGGGCTGTGACAGCTTCTTCGACAGCTCCGCTCGGAACAGCCGCAAAGCCCTGAGCCCCATTTCCTCTGACGGATATGGTATTCTCTTTTGCCACCTTATCTTTAAGTTCAAGGACTATCCTTTGTGCTATCTTTGTACCGATACCCTTTATCTTTGTGAAAGCCTTTGAATCCCCTGTTGCAACCGCAAGCGCAAACTGTGACGGAGTGCAGGCTGAAAGTATGGCAAGACCTGCCTTCGGGCCTACTCCGCTGACAGATATGAGCATACGGAAGCTTTTAAGTTCCTCCTTAGTTGCAAAGCCGAAAAGCTCCACCGCGTCCTCCCTTACGGAGAGGTGAGTGTAAAGCTTGACCTCGCTTTTGCCTGCAATCTGCTGCAAGGTAGAAAATGTTGTTTTGCAGGCATAGCCCACGCCTGCACATTCTATTACGGCAAGGTCGCTCTCGGTATGAACGAGCTTTCCGCTAAGTGAATATATCATATTATTTCTCCTCAAAATTTTTCATAACACGCCTTGTGTTCACTGAAAGTCCGTGAGTTATAGCAATAGCCACTGCGTCCGCTGTATCGTCAGGCTTTGGGATAGCTTTAAGATGAAGCATGGTCTTTGTCATTTCCTGCACCTGCTTTTTCTCGGCACGTCCATAGCCGACTATGGAGCATTTCACCTGCAAAGGCGTATATTCATAAATGGGAATATTTCTTATTATGGCAGGAAGCAGGGTCACTCCCCTTGCCTGTGCAACGTCA
>OGLJ01000563.1_pt1 | contig 42569 bp, 44 predicted proteins | sample 1572801 | NCBI WGS metagenome assembly OGLJ01 (sample SAMEA2581877, study PRJEB24529) | metagenome | biome: Human gut stool | place: China | collected 2011
TCATCGACAATATCTTCCGTTTCACACAGGCAGGTTCAGAGGTTTCAGCACTTTTAGGACGTATGCCTTCAGCCGTAGGTTATCAGCCTACACTGGCTACTGAGATGGGTGAGCTGCAGGAGCGAATCGCATCAACAAAGAACGGTTCGGTAACATCGGTACAGGCCGTATACGTACCAGCCGATGACCTCACAGACCCGGCTCCGGCTACAACCTTCGCACATCTGGATGCCACAACAGTTCTTTCAAGAAAGATTGTTGAACAGGGTATTTACCCGGCAGTAGACCCACTTGAGTCTACATCACGTATCCTCGAGCCTGATATCGTAGGCGAGGAGCATTACCAGGTAGCACGAAAGGTACAGGAGATTCTCCAGAAGTACAAGGAGCTGCAGGATATCATCGCAATCCTTGGTATGGAGGAGCTGGCAGATGAGGACAAGGTGCTTGTATACAGAGCAAGAAAAATCCAGAAGTTCCTCTCACAGCCATTCCACGTAGCCGAGAACTTCACAGGTATCCAGGGTGTCTATGTGCCGGTTGAGGAGACCATAAGGGGCTTCAAGGCAATCATAGACGGTGAGATGGACGAGTATCCTGAGAACGCATTTTTCAATGTCGGAACAATCGAGGACGTCAAGGAAAAAGCAAAGACTATGCAGCAGTAAAAGCATAAGGAAGGACAAATCGTATGGCAACAAATACATTTTATCTAAAGGTAATAGCTGCTAACAGAGTGTTTTACTCAGGAAGATGTCGTTCCATAATAGTCCCTGAGTTCGATGGCCAGAAGGAAATCCTCGCCCACCACGAGGATATGGTCATAGCCGTCGATGAGGGCGAGATGAGATTTCAGCCGGAGGGCAGTGACAACTGGGAGTACGCGGTAGTGGGAATGGGCTTCGTAGAGATAGTCAACAACCGTGTGACACTGCTTGTCGAGACAGCCGAGCATCCGGAGGAAATCGATATAGCAAGGGCAAGAGAGGCAAAGGAGAGAGCTGAGGAACAGCTTCGCCAGAAGCAGAGTATTCAGGAGTATTATCACTCAAGAGCTTCGCTGGCCCGTGCCATGACACGACTGAAAGCAACTTCAGGAAAATAATAAATGTTAACAAATTACAAAAAAGAGGTTGTGACGACCTCTTTTTTGTTTACATTACACATGAAATGAGTTACAATGACATTGTATAGGTTAGTAATATGGTCATAGAAGACAGGTGGGAATATGAGAATAATATACGGATTGGCAGTGTTACTGGAAGCAATACTGATTGCACATTGCGCAATCGGTTCCTTAAAAAAACATGACAGACTCGGTAAAAGTGTGTGTATATATGAGACGCTGGCATTTGCCTGCGCTACAGTCTTTTTTGTTTTTACATTTGTGCCGGGGCACATTGTTACAGTACTTGCGAAGGGGCTTACTATGGCCCTGTTTGACTGGATGCTCATCGCTCTTATGTTTTATACACAGTATTATACAGGTGCTGTAAAGACCTTCAAGGGAGTGCAGGCTGCTTCTATGATATTTGCGGTGCTGGACACATATATGCTTATAGAGAACACCTGGACTAATAAGATTTTTGATATAGAATCCATAAAAGCTGAGAATATTAAGGTAGTATTCAATAATGACAGCCTATGGTACAGGCTGCATTTTATATTCACATATGCGTTTGTGATTCTGATTATTTTTACATATCTGTATATGATTATCAAATCATCGCGCATGTACAGGGAGGCATACGAGGCTATAGCGGTAGTTATCCTTATCGGCTTTTCGTTTGACATTGCTACTATAGGTTCGGACTCCATATATGACCTCACCATGATTATATATGGTGCTATGGCTATTATCATATATTATCTGACATACAGATATGTGCCGAATGAGCTTATAGAAAATATGCTCTCTCTTGTGGTCAGTGATATGAACAATGGTATCATCTGCTATGACAGAAAGGGCAGGTGCATATATTACAATGACCTGATGGAGGCTATTTACAGGCATGGCGGCAATATGTCTGTTTATGAAAGTAAATATAGTCAGTGGATGGAAAAGCTGGGAGATGACAGAAGGGACAGCATGACCTTCCAGACGGATATTGAACTCAACGGTGAAAAGCACTATTTTGAGATTGCCTACAAGCGCATATATGATGAGAGCAATCGCGTTATATGTGATTATTTTGTATACAATGACCGTACACAGATGTATGAGTCGTGGGTGCAGGAAAAGTACAAGGCATCGCATGACAGTCTGACCGGACTTTTGAACCGTGACCAGTTCTATGAGGATGTGCACGATATGGTGAACAAGTATCATGACACAACCTTCTACCTGATTTGCAGCAATATAAAGGATTTCAAATTCATCAATGAGATATTTGGAATGGAGAAGGGCAATCAAGTGCTCATAAAGCAGGCGAAGCTCATGGCATCGAATCCATCTGAGAGGACCATTTGTGCAAGGCTTATGAATGACCGCTTTGCGCTGTGTCTGCCAAGAGAAGAGTTTGATGAAAAAAGAGTGACAGATTCAATAAAAGAGCTGCAGCGTGAGTTTACGGGCAATTCTTTCCATCTGCATACATACATTGGTGTGTATGAGATAAGAGACAGGGATGAGGCTGTCAGAATTATGGTAGACAAGGCTAATATAGCGGCAGACACCATAAAGAATAATTACGACTGCTGTGTGGCATACTATGATGAGCATCTGCTTGAGATATCAATAGAGCAGAGACGTCTGCTCGGTGAATTTGAGCCGGCACTGCAAAAGGATGAGTTTGTCATGTACTTACAGCCACAGGTGAACCGTGATGGTGTTGCGAGGGGCGCAGAAGCGCTGGTACGCTGGGGTCATCCATCAAGAGGCATCCTGACACCGTATGCTTTTATTGATATTTTAGAGAACGCAGGTCTCATTTACAAGTTAGACCTCTATATATGGGAAAAAGCAGCACAAAAGCTTGCAGAGTGGAAGGAAAAAGGCTATGGAAGCTATCATATATCTGTAAATATATCTACAAAGGACTTTTACATTATAGATATATATGAGACCTTTACAGGGCTGATTAATAAATATGGCATAGCAGCGTCCAATCTGCATCTGGAGATTACAGAGACAACGCTGATGACCGATTTTGAGAAGAATATGAATATTATCCACAAGCTTCAGGATGTAGGCTTCAGGGTGGAGATTGATGATTTCGGAAGCGGTTACTCATCACTCAACATGCTAAAGGATATTAGTGCCGATGTGCTGAAAATCGATATGGGCTTTCTTCGCAAATCTGAGAACGAGGTCAAGGGACAGGATATATTAGAGAGTATCATAGCGCTTGCAGGCAAGATAGGTATGGACGTCATCACAGAGGGTGTGGAGACGAAAAAGCAGCTTGATATGCTCACAATGATGGGCTGTCATGAGTTCCAGGGATATTATTTCTCAAAGCCGGTGCCGGTATCGGAGTTTGAAGAAAAGTATCTGGTATAGCTATGATGTATATCTATTATGTATATCCAATATATATTTTAGGTATTGTGCAAAATTTAATACACTGTATATTTGGGGCGGGTATTGAAATATCCGCCCTTTTTTTCTATAATAATAAACCGTGTGGATTGCTGTAAATATGTAATTGCTGTGGGTCACACGAGGGTGTGGCAGCTAACAGCGAATATGAGAAAAAGAGGCGAAAAAATGACTGAAAAAGAAAAAATAAGAATTCAGACATCAGAGACCTTTTTGCTGAGTGCGATTCTGGCACTTTCCGGAGGCTTTCAGGATGCCTACACATACAACGTGAGAAACGAGGTGTTCTCGAATGCGCAGACAGGAAACGTGGTGCTGATGAGCCAGCATCTGATGATGGGGGAATGGATGAAGGGACTATCGTATCTTTTCCCAATCCTTTCATTTGCACTCGGTGTGCTTGTGGCAGAGAGAATCGGGCATAGATATAAGAAGGCAAAGCGCATCCACTGGCGTCAGATAGTGGTGGCGATAGAGATAATCATACTGTTTGTGGTGGGCTTCATACCACACAGGTACGACATGATAGCGACCATGCTTGTATCATTCAGCTGTTCTATGCAGGTGCAGTCCTTCAGAAAGGTAAACGGCTACGGCTATGCCAGCACCATGTGCATCGGCAACCTAAGAAGCGGCACAGAGAGCCTGTCAATATATCTGCGTGACAGAAATATCGGGGCACTGAAAAAGACTGCGCATTACTATGGAATTATTCTGATATTTGCAATAGGAGCAGGTATAGGCGGAGTGTGCTCACTGCACATAGGAATACGCGCTATATGGGCTTCAAGCGTGCTGCTTGCCATTGTATGTACAATGATGGTCAGGGAACACAGATAAACAGTTACAAATAGTCACGAAATATATATAACGGAGATACAATATAAAATGAAATTATTAAAGCAATTTCTCATCATACTTGCGATTTCGTTTGTAGGTGAGATACTCAAATATTTACTGCCATTGCCTGTTCCGGCGAGCATATATGGCATGGTTATACTTTTCATAGGTCTGCTGACAGGCCTGATACCGCTTAACTCTGTAAGGAGTGCAGGCAAATTCATGATAGAGATAATGCCTGTCATGTTTATCCCTGCGGGAGTGGGGCTTATGTCATCCTGGGGCAATCTTAAGCCGGTGCTCGTACCGGTGATTGTAATCACGGTCGTGGCACTTCTTACTGTAATGATTGCTACAGGACATGTTTCACAGCTCGTAATCCGTATGCAGAAGCGCAAGAGGGCTGATGCTGGAGAAAATAAATAAGATAGAGGATAATCATAATGGATAATTTGTTTCAGACATCGCTTTTTGCCGGTGTCACAGTAAGTCTGGTTGCATATCTGCTAGGTATGCTTTTAAAGAAAAAGTTTAAGCTTGCAATACTCAATCCGCTTCTCATTTCAATAGTACTGACCATCATAGTGCTTGTTGTGGCAGATGTGGATTATGACACATACAATAAGGGGGCATCGTACCTTAGCTGGTTTCTGACACCGGCCACGGTATGCCTTGCGATACCGCTCTATGAGCAGTGGACACTGCTCAAGAAAAATATAGCAGCAGTCGCGCTCGGACTCACGGCAGGCGTCATAACAAGTCTTGTGACAGTGCTTGTGTTGTCAGTGCTTATGGGGCTTTCACACGAGGACTATGTCACACTGCTTCCAAAGTCCATCACGACAGCTATCGGTATGGGCGTATCAGAGGAGCTCGGCGGATATGTGACCATCACCGTCGCAGTTATCGTCGTGACAGGTGTGATTGGAAATATACTCGGAGAGTTTGTTTGCAAAATATTCAGAATCACTGAGCCTATATCGAAGGGACTGGCGCTTGGCGCGTCATCACATGCCATAGGAACAGCAAAGGCTATTGAGATGGGCGAGATAGAGGGCGCCATGAGCTCTCTTGCTATCGCGGTGGCAGGAATACTTACGGTGGTGTTTGCATCGGTGTTTGCAAACTTTTATTGATTTGTCTGAGTGTGTGGTGCAAATGACGGAAGCGCGAGGCTGCGCATATCTGCCTTCGCTTCCTACTACGCGGCTAAGGGCTTGTAGGAATTGTGATACAGGTTGTGACAGGTAGGACGCAACCGACTTTTACGCGCCGTCCATGGCGCGGTAACGTCTCGCCCGTGCTTCCGTGCACGGGCGTTGCTGGATTGCAAACACAATTCCAACAATCCCTAGGCCGCTTCGTACAAGCTCAGGCAGATATGCGCAGCCTCGCGCTTCCTGCGCGTTGGCTTTCCCAACCATAAGATAAGTTCATTAAATAGTTATAGATGTAGACAATTGGTAAGAGTATATGTATGATTCAAGTCATATTAGTATTCTACAATCGTTGGAAAGGAATATTATGATAATTACAATTGCTAGAAAGTGCGGTTGCGATGCAGATAGTATCGGTAGAGCAGTCGCTGAGAAATATCATTTACATTTCATGGACAGAGAGGCTATTGCGGCCAGTGCCAAAGAGGCAGGCTGCTACGATGAGTATGAGGAGTTTTACAGTGAGAGACCGGTTAATTCCCTGCTTTACTCTATTGTGATGGAGACGGAGGAGGATAATGTGCTGCATGATACTCCGGCGAGGGCTCTTACATTTATAGACAGGCTGCCGCTTGAGGCCGGTTGTGAGGGATATGTGATTCAGGGACGGTGTGCAAACTTTGCTTTTCAGGGAAGAGATGATGTTGTCTCAGTTTTCCTGACAGCGAATGATGCCTTCTGCGTTGATACTGTGGCTGATACACATGGAGTCTCAGTGAGAAAGGCAAAGACTATTGTGCGTGAGACAAATGACAATAGAAAGACCTATCACAAATACTATACCGGACAGGAGTGGGGGCAGGCAGAAAACTATGACCTGTGCCTGAATGTGGCAAAGCTCGGTGTAGATGGTGTGATTGCGATGATTGACAGCTTCATACAAAATAGAAAATAGAAGTGTATATACAAAAGCCGAATCCATGGGAGTGTGAATTCGGCTTTTTGAGTTTGTTTTTGAAAATAAAAAATCATCGTTGGAAAAATGTACGGAATTATGTTACAAACACAGCAAAGAATATCAAGAATAATGTTGCAAATACATAGAAAACATCAAGAATAATGTTACAACGGGGATATATCTTGAAAAAATAGCTAATTAACGTTATAATATAATTAGCTAAAAAAGAAATGGATAGGAGGAAGGCATATGAATACAGCAACAGCAACTGCAACAGAAATGCAGAACAATTTTGGGAGATATTTGAATCTTGTTATGTCAGGACATGAAATCATTGTTACAAAGAATGGTCATGAAGTGGGAAGATTTATTCCTAAGGATGCCGCAGTATCATATTTGACGGATTCTCTAACAGGAATTCTTCAGGATAATGGTAATTTAGATGAGATAAAAACCGAAAGTATGAGGGAAAAATATGGTTTTGTTGATTGATACTAACATTATACTTGATGTTTTACTAAGTCGCTCAGACTTTGTGAAGGAATCATCTATAATTTGGAAACTTTGTGAAACTGAACAGGCAAAGGGATATATATCTACATTAACTTATGCAAATATGATGTATATCATGAGAAAACAAATGACTCCAGAGCAGATAGAAGATGTATTCCGCAAGTTAAAACTTATTTTTGAGTTCGCTGATTTTAGTTCAGTTGTGCTTGAGATGGCTGTAAATATGAAGTGGAAAGATTTTGAAGATGCCATACAAAGTGCAACTGCTGAATATGTTCATGTAGACTATATTATTACGCGCAACATTAAAGACTTTACGCAAAGTAAGGTTATGGCACTTACACCTGCGGAACTTTTGGCAAGAATTTAATTGCAATGCATCTAATAATTAAAAGTGTAATATTATTGGTAAAACATATAGGAGGCATATATGTTAAACGGTGTGGGAACAAATATTTCAATGGCATATACTTCAAAGTATAATAATAAGTCAACAGGCGATAAAATGGATATAGAGTTCGAAATAGGAAATAGTGAGCAAAATTCATTAAATAAATGTGGGGAGAGGCAGAGTGAACTTACTGAAATATACATGAATATGTTGTCGGAAAATAACAGTTCTCTTTACAATAAATTGATAAATAATAAAAATGCAGTTGAACAGGTGTCACCGGATAAGGAAATTCCAAATGATAAGCTGAAAAATATCGGAATGACAAGTTTTGGACTGTCTGATACAGAAAGTCAGATAGTTTTAGCTTCATATGTGAAAACATCAAAGGAGGATGATCCTGTTGTTCAAGTGGTATATGGACATGGTGATAACAGAAAAGTATATCATGTGCATGTAAATGATGTTGATACATCGAATGCATCGGATCTGGAAATGTTTGCGCTTATGTCATATGAGGGGTATAAAGGAAGAACTGCGCCTGATTCGATAAATAATTACTCTGCCTATAAAATAATGAAAGCAGATGCCGGTTATGGAATGGCTTCTGCTGATGAAAATAGCTTTGTAAACAAAAAAGTGAATGCTGATTATTTATTGGAGCAAATATATGATTCATTAAAGAAGCGGGAAACAGAACAAGAAGCAAAGAGCTTTGATGTATGTGAATATTTGCTCCAGATGATAAAAAATCGTTAAAAGCAGCAACTTTCAGTGCCGAAGCATAATAATAGTATGGAATGTCTTGGTAGGATCATCAAAGTAAAAAGTCATTTCACCATTATACTTCTTAACAATATTTTCTATACTACGCATACCGAATCCATGAAACTGTGGATTCGGTTTTTTAGTTGGTAAAAGGTTGCCATTCTTATCGATAGGATTTACGCGGCAGGAATCAATGAGCGTGATAATGGTCATGTTATTGTTCTCTTTATGAAAAACATTGAGTTCTATAAAAGGATTAACTGTTTTTTCGGCTGACTCTACAGCATTATCCATGAGATTACCGAAAAGTACACTGAGATCATCATATGTCACGAAATCAATACATTTACTTCTTATATCAATATGCAGCGCAATCTTTTTCGTAAGACATATTTTCTGGTAACGGCAGAGCAGTGCGTTTAAAAGGTCATTATCGCTTACCCGCACGGAGTGCTTTAACTCAGAAGAACCGAGTACGTGGGTAAGGTATGCTGCAACTTTTTCATAATCGTGCTGTTCATTCAGTGAGGCTATGGCATTGAGATGCTTTTTGATGTCATGAATGAGAACTTTTTGTTTCTCATCCTGTGACACGAGGGCTTTGTAGTATTCTACAGAGTCGGCATCACGCTGGTTCTGAAATGTGAGCTCTGCTATTTCGGAATTTTTTTGCTTAATATGTTCAAACAGTCCAAAAATGAGAATATTAATAAGTAGAATAAAAAGCATGCTTATACTTATCATTGCATCAAGTTTGTTTTTCAATGGAGTTGTAAGACACAAATGTATAAAAGTAAAAGATATCCATAATGATAATATTGGAATTATACATAAGAGAAAACATTCTCTAGAAGAAAATGGTATGGTATTGTTGCTATTTTTTAACAAGGTATGTGATATAAAAAATGTGATGATAAAATATAGTAATTTGCTGATTATAGCCATTACGAGAGTAATGTGATGTATATAAATTTCGGTATAAAAATGCACACTTATATTTGAATAAATAGTAAGAACAATGAGTTCTGTAAAGATCATTGTAATGGTAAGGATAAGTGAGTGAAAAACAGCATTTAACTTTGTGGTTTGAAATAAGCAGCAGAAAATGAATATATGAAAAATAAAAAAAAACTATGACATTAATATATGGATTTTGTAAAAGTGAAATTATGAATAATGTTGAGTATAAAATAAAAATTGCGATAAAAGTTTTAAAATGGGAAAAGCGATCTGAAAATATATTAGAAGTATATTGAATACAAATCAGAGCTTCTGCAATATAAATTAAAAAATAATAAATTGTAGTATTCATAATACTTACCTCTTACTTTCCATAAACATCAAATATGCTTTCTTAAATTCGGTGAATTTTCTTCTTGTTAAATATGCGGTGAACTGACCATCACAAAGGTATATCAGCTCGTGATCAAAGCTTGTTACCATAGCCATATTAACAATATAGCTGCGGTGAGACTGAAAAAAGGTAGCCTGTGGCAGATGATCTATCCAAAATTGAAGTGTCTGAGTGGAATCCAAATCAGCCGTAGCAGTGTGTACTATAACCTTTCTCCCCTTTGCTTCCACATATACGATATCGCAAGTCAAAACAGACGTAACACCATATTTTGTTTCAACAGCGATTTTTTGATTGATAGAATAGTATAATTCAAGTGCATCATCTAAATTTTGGAATAACCGTTGTTTATCTATTGGCTTAGATAAGTATCTGAATACATGAAACCTCATGGCAGCATCCAGATATTCGAGGTAAGATGTCACTATAAAAATAATAACGGATTCATTCTGCTTTTTTAGTTCATTTCCCACATAGATGCCGTCAAAACCGGGCATTTCCACATCTAAAAAAACGATATCTTTTTGGGATTTATCAGAAAGAAGGCTGTCCCCATCATTAAAGGTTACAATATCGAGATTATTTACTTTCTTTTTGTTGAAATATGTTTTGATTATTTGGGATAGTGACTGCGTGATAGATAGATCATCGTCACAAATAAGTATTCTCATTAAAAATCTCCTCTAAAAACATGGTTGTTGATATCATTATAGAAGAGTATGAGAATTAAGACAAGAAGAGCGTACGAAAAAACATAAATAAGTTATTTTTGGTTTGATTTATTCGGATAAAGCTCAACCAACAGCTCAGTAAATCTGCGTGTAAGTTCAACGGAAGTATCATCACAAAGAGTAAGATTATCCATCACTTGAAGTGGAGTGTTAGAGAGATGTGTACATCCGTTTATTAAATAATCAGGATTTATAGATAATGTATTACATATAGAAACAAAAAGCTCAAAGCTTAGATGCTGAGAGCCACATTCAATCGCAGAAATGTGATTTTGAGAGATATCCAATTTTTCTGCAAAATCTGCTTGTGTCATATTTAATTCTTTACGACGCTGCTTAATGCGTTGTCCCATAGTAATGTAATCAAAATCCAAGATCATTAATTCCTTTCATATTTTATGTTAATGGTAGCAGTTATTTAAATAATAATGAACAAAGTAATACAGATATATTCTGTAATATAGATAATTTATAATTGCATGAATGAAAAAATCTGCGGGACAGTGTAAAAATGACAAATATTAGCCATATTACGACAATTTTAAGAGAAAAATGCTGTTTAGAGTAAACAATATAGATTTATTATAAAAAAAGCTTTATCATCAATTATAAGAAAATGATGGCAAGTAGAAGTTGATGAATATTTACAAAAGGAGGCAACTAATGAAGATTGCGACAGACAGAAGAAAAAACATTATTTCACATGTCAAAGGTACACTTGATACGATGCTTAGAGTAGAAGCAAACTCAGCATCCTGTGGTGTGATGTATGAACCTGAAAGCCCAAAAGAATTATCAAAATTTAAAAGGAAAACTAAATAATATGAGTGAGAAAATAGCAGATTGGTTAATAGAACAGAAAGCTATTTCCACTGGCGAACGTGAACTGTATGCATATGCAGTTCATTGTTTGTTCTCGCTCCTATATCCGATTGCTTTTGCTTCGGTTATAGGAGCTTTTTTGGGAATGCCGATAGAGGCAGTAGTTATGATTATGTCATTTATAGCAGTTAGGAAATTTTCCGGTGGGTATCATGCGGATAGTTTCTATAAATGTCTTATCATATCCAGTATAGTAATTATGGCTATGCTACAGATATCAAATTATATAAATAATAATTTGCTCTTTAATGTTATATATATTGCCTCAAGTATCTTATTGATGATTTTTAGTCCAATAGATTCTGCAAACAAACGGCTTGATAATGATGATAAAAGATTTTGTAAAAAAATAACGATTTTAATAGTAGTGGTTTTGTTTATTATTGTGGAATTGCAATGGATAGCGGGATATAGATATTATACAAAGTTTATTGAATCTGGAGTAATGTTGGCAGAGATATTACAGCTACTTGCTATATTTAACTTAAAGTATGATAGAAAGTAAAGGAGAGGATTGTATGCATATTAGGTATTCTACAGATGATTATGAAAAATTAGACGGACAGCATAATATTATGGTTTTAGTTGGAAATGGGTTTGATATTGCCGTTTTGAACAAATATGGTGATAAAAAGATGAATGGAAAATCCACGAAATATTCTGATTTTTTTGAGTATGTTACATATTTTAGATTATGTGATGACAATAACTTAATATATAAGAAGATGAAAGAGGATCATGAGCAGAATAAAGAGAACTGGTGTGATTTTGAAAGCTCTGTTGATGAATTACTGGGGGAGATGATAAATGATGGACGACAAGGCGAAATTCCAAAATTAGAAACGGATCTTGACGCTATACAAAATTCATTTTCTCGATTCTTGAATGATATTGTGACTACTGATGTGGTGTTAAAATTAAACGATAAGTCAAAGGCGAATAAGTGGGCAGATACAAGCTTGAGCAAGTTTATGGGAGATATTAACCCTAAAGATGATATGATGTTTGTGAAAAATACATACCATTATAATTTGTACAATTTTATATTTGTTAATTTTAATTATACAGAATTATTGGATAATTACATATATTTAGATAAGTCACAATTCGAACCGCATAGGCACAAAAATGCAGATAGAAATTTTACATTTTTCCCCAATCCTGATGGAAAATTAACGGAATTTAATGAGGATACTTCTTGGTCATCTTATATTATGACTAATATTATTCATCCGCATGGAAGACAGAATATTCCACGTTCGATGATATTCGGAACAGAATTAGAAAATTATGATAAAAGTAAAGCTGAAAAGCGATTAATCAAGTCATATTGGGCACAGGATGATTTAAAATACAAGAGATATTTTAAGGATACTGAATTGTTTATTATTTATGGAATGTCAATGTCTAATACTGATGGGTGGTGGATGAACAACATATATAATTCACTAAAGATGAGGGAGTCGGAACTGATTATATACAATTTTGAAGAAGAATTATCAGATGATGATGTAAAACAAAAGTTTCTAGATGCATGTACTTATGTGGATGCATCTGAGTCGGAAAATGTAAAAGCAAAAATATATGTAGTTCAATTGCAAAATAATGAGAATTATTTTCTGGGATTAAAAGAGTCAAATTAAATATTTTAATCAGAGGTAAGTAAACTGTCTATGTAATATTATAAGAATCCGTTGCAATTATCAGATGTGCAGCGGATTCTTTTGTATTACGAGAATTATAGAGAGTATCTCTAAATGTGGGAAGTCTTTAATTTGTTATGATGCATTGAATGGTGTTTATTGGAGTTTTATAATATGTTAAAATTGATCAAATTATGAAATTATTGAGCAAATTATGAAATACAATAACTAAAATCGACCAGAAATGATTAAAAAATGTCATCCCATGTAAAGTGTATTGAAATATGTAAAATAGTAGCTATAATTAAAATTGATATCAAATTAACGAAACAATAATTATTGTTAATATGTGAATTATGAATAATTTTGGAGGAATTGCCATGAAGAAAAAAGTAATATCAAAGATGTTGTTTTTTTTAATTTTACTTGGGACAATAGGTGTGTATGCACAATCCTTTAAGTTTAGTCTTTCGGTACAAAATTGTGGATATACAGGTGAAGTGAAAAAAGCATCTGCTTCAGATATTGCCACTGTAATGCAGACAAATACGAGAGTAAATGGATATGTAATTGAAGCTAGAGTATGTAATCCGTCAGGTTATGCAAAATCATCAATTGCAACAATAAACGGTGTTGCAACTGGATATCCTTCATATTCCGGATATGGAGTATTAGCGGGTGATTATCTTAGATTAAAAATTACAAATCCTGCGAGGAATAATGCATCTATAAGTCCGCAAGGGGAATGGATACCATAAATTGAGAGCAGGCATTAACTAGAGTTAATGTCTGCTTTTATAAATTATTAGGAGGAAGTGACTATATGCGTAAAAGAAAAATGTTAATTATATGCATGGCAGTTGTAATGATATTTACAGCCTGTGAACCTATGAGCACGAAAGAAGAGAAAATAAATGGGGATGAACTCGCAAAAATAGAAAAAAAGAGTCCGATGGAAATTGGCAGACATTTAATGATGAATCTTTCGGATAATATTAAGGTTGATGCGGATATTACAGGAATTAATGAATTGAGCGAGTATAAGGCTTCATCATTTAAGTGTACTCTACATACATTTGATGAAATAAAGTCATATAAACAGTTAAGCGATTATTTTGATATTGAAGAAAAAGATGCAGAAGTAGAGCAAACAGAGGACAAATTACCTAATGGTAATAATATGCAAATTGTGAATAATATGGGAAATGAAAATGCTTTTGATTTACAGGTGAGGACAGTATATGTATGGGGAATTGATAAAAGTTGTATTAATGCAGCTACTGTTGGATTTGGAGAAGATATTTTTCAATGGGGGGTTACTGATGTTGAAGCGTATAGAAATATAGTTAAGGAGGACGTAGACCTATCATTTATGAAAGAGAACGAGGCTGAAAAAATATCCAGAGAGTTTGTGGAAAATCTCGGGATTGAATTGATAGAGGATAGATTATGTTATGCTGGAACATATCAGGATTATCAGTATTACATAAAACAAGATAAACAAATAAGCGATTACTATGCAAGCATAGGAGCTGTACCAGAGAACTTTACATCTTCTATGGATGCGTACCATTTTGAATTTTTTCAAGGATATAATGAAATACCAATTTTACAACGAGAATCGGAGATAATGCCAGAAGGAGTATTTTATATTCCGAGTAGGTGCAAGATACTTTACGACAGTTCGGGCATTATTGATTTTGAAATTGCGACAATGTTCGATATAGAAAAAGAAACTATATCCGAAAAAAAGAAAATTATTGACATAGCTACTATACTCACAAAATTTAAGGAAAGTATGAATGGTGTAATTACAAATGGAGATATATCTATTGCTGAAATAGGATTAGCATATCTCCCTATATTATGTGATTCGAATAATATGGAGTATGAAGCTGATCCAACTTGGTATATAATATATGATTTGCCGGATTCATTTGAAGGTGGGGGAACAAGAAAAATGAATTTATATAATGCGTATACAGGTGATAGCTTATGATGAAAGGTATAAGACTGGAGCTGATAAAAACATTAGGAAGTAAAAGATTTGCGATAAGTATTTTTATGATTGCTCTAGGAATGTTGCTTAATTTTATTACAGATTCCAGATATTCAAGGTATACTAGTGTTGATGTGTGTCTGGCAGCTGCGTTTGATAAAAGTTTTTCTTTGACAATATTATTATTGTGTGTTATCCCATCGGGACTACAGCATTGCATTGAATACAATACAGGATTACATAAGTATGAAGTAATCCGTTGTGGTGTGAAAAATTATACTATTTCAAAGACAATTTCTGCTGTTGTGGGAGGTTTCCTTTCAACGATTGTTGGAATGGTTATGGCTATAATTGAAGCATATATGGTTACTATGATAACGAATAAAACAACAAAAAATATTGTTTCAAGTCGGTTAGCTATGGAACAGGAAATATGGAAAATATTAATATATTCCATATTATGTGCTGTAATAGCGCAGACTGCGTTTACAGTATCATGCTATATTTCTGATGTTTATGTAACAATAATAATGCCTATGCTATTGTATTGGGCATTTAATAGCGTTCTTGACAATAATTTTCCTGATTTTATGAGATTAAGCGTAATATATTATCCTATAACAAGTAATACAAGATGGAATAACTTTTGGATCGCATTTGGATATGCGTTATTAATCTCTCTATTTTTAGTTTTATTTTTAAATGAAATCGCTTATACAAAAATAAAAAGGAGAATGGAAAATGGTTAAAATTTGCGAGGCAGCTGTATTGAATGTAAGAAAATGGTCAAGTTGTTATCGGATATATATGATAGTACCACTCATAATAGTATTTACCAATATTCATGCGAAATGGATATACAGATATATAGAGGATCAACAGCTTGCAATATCAAATTGGTATTGTGTATTTCAAATGGGAGATGGGATAACTAGAATGTTATTTTACTTTGCACTTATATTATTGGTATGTAATGCGCCATACAGTGATGAACAACAGCTTTTTTCGCTTATTCGTCTTGGCAGAAGAAAATGGATGTGTGGACAAATATTATATACATTTCTGGCAAATGTGATTTTTTTTATTATGGTTGCTATTATAGGAACTCTTATGTTTTTCCCGCATGTTGGTTTTTCTTCAAATTGGGAAGCAATTATTGTTACACTTTCAAAGTCTGAATATGGGAAAACGGCTGGGATTACTCAGGAAGTATTACAAGCATATAGTCCTGTAAAAGCTTTTTTATTAACATATAGTCTAAATATATTGATTGGATTTATGATTAGTTTGATTGTTCTATTAGTAAATATGTTAAATTATCATGTGAAAGGAAGTGTTGTCGCAGTAGGAGTGGTGGTGATTTCGCAACTGGCAGGTAATTATTCTGAGGTATTACCATGGCTTAATTTTATATCACCTATAAGTTGGAGTTCACTTGATATTTTTGCGGCAAAATACACCAATATTAGTATAATATATGCATATGCGTTCTTAATTATAATGATAGCTTGTTTATTGAAAATTATTATGATTAAGAACAGAAACTATGTGATGCAAGTGAAAGGGGATTTCTGAAATGATAATTATAGAAAATGCTACAAAAAAGTTTGGAACCCAGACTGTATTAAATAATGTATCGTTGACTTTAGAAGACGGAAAGATATATGGTTTTGTAGGACAGAATGGCTGTGGAAAAACAGTTTTATTTAAGAGCATATGTGGATTTATATATCTTGACAGAGGAACAATAACAGTTGATGGAAAGGTTATAGGAAAAGATATTGATATAATAAAAGATGCTGGGATAATAATAGAAAGTCCGGGATTTTTACCCAATTATTCGGCATTTAAAAATCTAAAATTTCTAACTATGATAAAAGATAATATTGGAGATGAACAAATAAAGAGTACACTTATTAGTGTTGGCTTAGATCCGGAAAGCAAAAAGGTGGTAGGGAAATTTTCATTGGGAATGAGGCAGCGTCTTGGAATTGCACAGGCAATAATGGAGAATCCTCATATTTTAATACTTGATGAACCTATGAATGGTTTGGATAAGCGAGGAGTGGAAGACATTAGAAAAATTCTAATGGATTTGAAAAAGAAAGGAAAACTTATTCTTCTTGCAAGTCATAATCCATTAGATATAGATATATTATGTGATTGCGTCTATGAATTAGATGCAGGGACAATTGTTAACCAGAGAAGTATATTACCACGATAATAAAACATGTATAACCGAAAAAATCTTCTCATGAAAATAAGTTGAGTTTATTATAGAGAAGTACACCTAGTGAATTAATGGATAATTACATATATTTAGATAAGTCACAATTTGAACCGCATAGGCACAAAAATGCAGCTGTATGAGCCGATGAATGCACTTGATAGTATAGGTGTAAATGATATAAGAGAAATACTGCTTGATCTCAAAAAGCAGGGAAGACTGGTTATTTTAGCCAGTCACATACATGAGGATATAGAAATATTGTGTGATGAGGTCGTGAAGATAGAGGCTGGAAAGGTCAGTATTATGTAAAAGTGAAACTCCGGGCAGATTGCTCCGGAGTTTTTTACAACTATGACACATCACAGGTTTATAATCATCATAACAATTAAACATCAGCAATCAAAGGAGAAGAAAGAGTATGAAGAGGAAAAAAATTACAGCAATAATGGCGGTGATCATGATGGCAGCGGGGCTTTCAGCATGCTCACATTCAAATGCCAAGCTAGAGGGAAAATCCGGTATTGTAAAGGATGAGGCTTCAAAGACAGAAGGTGACACCGGTGTAGTAGACCAGACTCCGGCTACGTATGTGCAGGATGCGGAGTATGTTAACAAAGACGACATCGTGTCAGTTGATGATACAATTGAGATAAATGGAATTACTTATAAAATTGAAAAGTATGAGCATACCACAGAGTTTGGAAACAGAAATAAGGATACTGTTTTGGATTATTTGAAAGATTTATATGGTGAAGCTATTGATGATAATTATAATCTGAGTAATGGTAATAGTTATATTTTTATAACATTGACAATCGTTTATAAGGATGGAGATGATAAGCAGATTGAAGGTAATAGAAATGTGGGTGTTCCGTATGCCATCAAGGATGATATGGAGAGAATACAGGAAAACTCAGATTGTGTATATATAGACAACTATTGGCTTGGAGGAGATGAAAGTGATGTATATCATTATGTTTTAGGCAAGGGCGAGGGTATTACATCAGAGCTGGGATATATTATTCAGGATGAGGGAATGCCTGAAGATACTAAATGTATTTATTACTGTATAGAGGGCAAAGATTCAAAAACCAATGATACGGTGAAGAAATATTTTAAACTGGAGCTGTAGTTATGAATAGAATATTTAAACTCGAAATAAAACGTGCTTTTAGAAACAGATTATTTGCTGCCACATTGTGTGTTGCGTTTGCAATATGTGTATGGCATTTTATGGAAAATGTGTGGATATGGAGGATGTATATTTACTCCGACACGTATCCATTGTCTGCATATGAGAAATGGATAGGTGCGGATAATGCAAGTGTGCAGCCGTTGCTGCTTTATCTGATAATGCCCGCTTTATGTGCCATACCATATGGCAGAAGCTTTTATTTTGATGTTAAATCAGGGTATGCTGCCCAGATCATATCAAGAGGAAAGAAGAGCGATTATATAAGAGCAAAATATGGGGCTGCATTTGTAAGCGGTGCGCTTATAGGAATGATACCACTGGTGTTTGACTTTCTGCTTACTGCAATGGTATTTCCGATGGTAATACCACAGGTAGGAACAGGCACATTCCCGGTAGCGGCAATGGATATCATGTCAGGGGTATTTTATACACATCCACTTGTATATAATCTGATTTTTGTGCTGATTGATGGCTGCTTCTGGGGACTTTTAAACTGTGCGGTGTTGTGGGCGGTTAATTTTGTAAGAAACCGGTTCTGGATCCTGCTGACACCATTTATCATATACATATTTGTGTTCTGCATGGTTCATTTTGTAAACAGGGTGAGTTTATCACCGGTAATGTTTCTTAGGCCAAGTGCACCGTTTAGAAATGATATCAGGGTTGTAATCTGTGCATTTATTATCCTTATAGTGGTAAATGTTATATTTTACATACATGCGGTAAAGAAAGAGCTTGTTGCTTATGAATAGGAGAATTTTTGCAAATCTGATCTTATATGATATCAGAAAAGGATTTAGGGAAAACAAGATAAAATGGATAGTCGGAGTATTCATATTTGTATTTTTTTCATTTATCACCGTCAGTGATTTTAGTGTGAATTCACCGGAGCTTGGATTTTGGGCATACTTTACAAATATACTTCAAGGTATGCCGCCATACATAAAGACAGATGACAGCGTATTCACCATTCCGGTGTCATGGTTTTTGTTTTATGCGTTTTTATTTTTTGTGGTAGGATTTTATCCATCGTCAGATCTGTATGGTGCAGGCAAAAAGACACTTATATTGTCCGGCAGCAGGTTTAAGTGGTTATGGAGTAAGTACATATGGACGGTCATAAATGTGATTATGTATTATGCTGCAATGATACTGGTTCTTGCGGCTGTGACATGTGCAATCGGGAAGTGGAGCACAAAGCCTGATGATATGCTCATGGAAATGGGAATAGATATGCAGCAGTTTTCGACTGGAAATGAAGTGCTTGTATGGCTGATACTGCCAATGCTATGCGCCTGTACAATTGCGGTGGTGCAGCTTACTATCAGTATTTTTGCCGGTGCGATCGCTGGATATATTGTTTCCATAGTTTATCTTGTGGTATCTGTTTACTGGGTGAGTCCGTTTCTTATGGGAAATTATCTTATGATCATCAGAAACAACAGAATCTGTGCGGGCGGAATGGATGCGGCTGCTGGAATAATAAGCTGCATTATTGTGATGGTGGTTTCTATTGTGCTCGGAAGTGTGTATTTTAATAGAAAAAATATTTTGTGAGGTATTTTATGAAGATAGAGATAGAACATGTTTCTAAGAAGATAAAGGATGCTCTGGTACTCGATGATATATGTATGACGCTGGAAAGTGGTAATATATATGGATTTCAGGGCGTAAACGGTTCAGGCAAGACAATGCTGATGAGAGCGGTAAGCGGACTTATGTATCCTACAAACGGTACCATCAGTATTGACGGCAAGGTGCTTGGAAAAAATATGGCTTTTCCGGAAAAGATAGGAATGCTTATTGAGAATCCTGCCTTTATAGATAGTTATACAGGCTATGACAATCTAAAAATGCTTGCATCAATAAATAAAGGTGAAGTTGATATAAGCAGGGCACTTGAAACGGTTGGACTGAACCCACAGGATAAGAGAAAGTATAGAAAATATTCTCTTGGAATGAAGCAGAGACTGGGAATTGCCTGTGCCATTATGGAGGAACCAAAGCTTCTTTTGCTGGATGAACCTTTTAATGCTCTGGACAAAGAGGGACAGGAAAAATTGTCAGAAATCATAAGGGATATGCGTGATAAAGGAAGTCTTATACTGCTTAGCTCTCACGATAAGGATGAGCTTGAAAATCTATCCGATGTAATCTATCTGGTGGACAGCGGAAGGTTTAAATTGAAGTAACGAGGAGAATTTATTATGAAGCAAAGGAAATCAAAACAAGTAAGACTTTTATCGGGAATGCTCATAGGAATTGTGATGATTGCTGTTTTGGCAAGGATTGTTTATCTGAATCATTGCTATCCATCCCCAAAGGTCATCACATATACAGAAAATGACACTATTAAGCTTGGAAATTATGAGATAAAGCAGACCGGATGGGAGTGGGGCGATGGCAGTCTCCTAAAAGAAAAATGTCCTGATTATGCATATGATCAGACGGATGATGGTTCAGAATATCCTTTCGACAGTGTGCGTGTGGGTTTTATAACCTTGTCAGTTACCAAAGTAAAGGACGATACAACATCACTTGATCTTACAAGCCTTGCGTTTGAAATGGAAACCAAAGGTAATCAGTATGACATGGAGCTGTTTTTTAAATTAAATCCAACTTTGGAAGCTTTGGAGATAAAGCTTAATGCCGGTGAGGAGGCGTCCTTTGTTATACCATATACAATGAATGAGCAACAGGTATCAAAGAAAGACTGGAACAGGGTAGATAAGATGAAGCTGTATATGGTGCTGCAGTATTATCCGCAGAAGATAAGGTTGTGCTGTACTGGTTAATAAAAAGTTTATAATTTTTATTAGCACTCACTATTGACGAGTGCTAATAATAGTGCTATAACATACTTGTAAACAAAAGAAAGCAAATTTCCAAAAGGAAAGTTACAGGTATATAAGGAGGTATGACCTATGTTATTAACAACTACAAACAACAACTTATTTGATACATTTTTCAGTGATCCATGGTTCAATGATCCTTGGTTTGATGACAGGGACGTACAGAAGGCACAGAAGAAATTATACGGACACAACGGAAAGAGAATGATGCTCACCGATATCAAGGAAAGCGATAAAGGCTATGAGCTTGAGATGGATCTTCCGGGATTCAAAAAGGATGAGATTAAGGCTTCTTTAGAGAATGGTTATCTGACCATTACAGCAGAGAAAGGCTTAGAGAAAGATCAGAAAGAGGAAGAGGGCAAGAAGTATATCTGCAGAGAGCGCTACTCAGGAAGCTGTCAGAGAACCTTCTATGTGGGTGACGAGATTGAGCAGGATGACATAAAGGCATCCTTCAAGCATGGAATCCTTCGCCTGGATATTCCAAAGAAGCAGCCTAAACCACAGGTTGAGGAAAAGAAATGTATCTCCATCGAGGGATAATCAGATATTGCAAATGATAAGCGGGCTGCCTGTGCAGTCCGCTTATACTATATGGTGTAATGTATATTGTTTAATTATGATGATAAATTGTTACAGGTAATGTTACAGGTGAATAGAAAGGCAGGTGAGTATAATGGCAGCAAAGAGAGATTATTATGAGACTCTCGGAGTGAACAAGAGTGCGGATAAAGAGGCAATAAAGAGGGCTTATCGTAAGCTGGCAAAGAAGTATCATCCTGATACCAATGCAGGTAATCCGCGCGCTGAGGAGATGTTCAAGGATGTCACGGAAGCATACAATGTCCTCAGTGATGAGAAAAAACGTAAGCTCTATGATGAGTTTGGCTTTGCAGGTCTGCAGGAGGGCTTTTCAGAGGAGGCTGCAAGACAGGCTGCACAGGGTGGATTTGGCGGCTTCGGCGGCAATGGCTCTTTCAGTGGTTCATACAGCTCAAATGGCGGACCATTTACACATCAGGAATTTCATTTTGAGAACGGCTCCGGGGATATGGATGATATTTTCTCAATGTTCGGAGATATGTTTTCGCACGGAGGCGGTAATCACAGTGGCTGGAGTACAAATGGTAACAGTGGATTTACCGGAAATAGCGGTAGCTGGAGTAATTTCTCAGGTGGCAGAAGTTCAGCCGGTCGTAAGGGTTCAGATGTCATGGCTGACCTTACGATTTCATTTGACGAGGCTGTTTTCGGATGTGAGAAATCTATTTCGTTACAGGATCCGTCCACAGGCAAGGTTTCTAATCTGTCCATCCATATTCCGGCAGGAATCGAGTCGGGCAAGACAGTCAGACTTAAAGGACAGGGCAATCCGGGCAGAAACGGTGGTGCAGCCGGAGATGTGCTTCTCAACGTAAATGTGACACCGAGCAGTGAGTTTGAGCGGAAGGGACAGAATGTATACAGTACAATCCGTGTTCCGTTTACAACAGCGGCTCTCGGTGGTAAGGCGAGGGTACATACTCTTTACGGAGATGTGGAGTGCAGCATCAAGGCAGGTACACAGGGCGGCAGCAGGATCCGTCTCAAGGGCAAGGGTATTTCGAGCATGAAGAATCCTTCAGTAAAGGGAGACCAGTATGTGACTGTTGAGATTTCGGTTCCACGGCAGCTTACACCAAGGGCTAAGGAAGCGCTTGAGGAATACAGGGCTGTGAGCTGATGAATTTTATGTGCTTTATATATGGAAAACAAATTTGAAATCCGCTATACTATAGGTATTATAGTACAGCGGATTTTTTGCTTGATGGGATAATAAGAGAGGACACAAAATGAGCAATTATATAATGGATCTTAGAAAGGTGGTCGGACATGCCCCTTTACTGCAGGCGGGAGCGAGCATTATAATTGAAAATGAAGATGGTCAGGTGCTTCTCGGAAAGCGTACAGACAATCACCAGTGGGGCTACGCAGGCGGTTCTATAGAGCTTGGAGAGACGGTTGAGGAGGCTGCAAAAAGAGAACTCTTTGAGGAGATGGGACTTGTTGCAGACGAGATGGAGCTGTTTTATATCAATTCAGGCGAGGAAACACACTACATCTATCCGAATGGTGATGAAGTCTATAATGTGGAAATAATATACATATGCCGCAAATATCATGGCACGATAAAGCGTCAGGAGGAGGAAGTCGAGGAGCTTAAGTTTTTCGATGTGGATGATATTCCGGAGGATATTTCTGATCCAATCCGGCCTGTATTTCGTGAATATATAAAGATGAGGAAAGGCATGTCTCGTTAAGAGACTTTAAAGCTTTTGTAAGGGGGGAATGATGGAACAACAGAGAAAGAGAAGAAACAAGGAAACTATAGTAAATTCAGCTTATATTAACAGTGGTGAGTATAAACGTAAATTTGATAATATAGCAGATAATGCAGAGTTAAGCAGACTTTTATATAAATTAGCTAAGAATATGTTAATACATAGATCTGGAACAGAATTTGAAGATATGTATTGGATTGATTTAGATGAAATTAGAGTAATTGCTGAAGAGACAAATTCTTTAGTAAAAAAACGAATTATTTATTCAAACAAGATAATTAAAAAAATTCAATCATGTAAAAATATAATAACAATTCATTCTCATCCGGATAGTTTTCCACCAAGTATAGCGGATTTTAATTCAAATTATGATCATAATTATGTTGTTGGAATTGTAGCATGTCATAATGGAAAATTATATATGTATTCTGCAAATGAAAGAATAAATGAGGACTACTATAAATTGGTTGTTGAAGGTTTTTTAAAAATTGGTTATAATGAAGAAGAGGCACAAATAAAAGCATTGGAAAATTTACAGATTAATTTTGACATAAAGTTTAAGGAGGTAACAGATTATGATTGCATATGAAAATGACGTATTAACAATACCAAAAAAATATAAGAAAATGTCTGTTTCTGAACTTGAAAGAGAAAAGGCTAGGTTGCTAAAAGAAATCAAAGCTTCTGTAAGTCAAAAAAAACAAGTAAGAACAAATAAGAAAAATATTAATTTTAATTTTTAGATACAAAAAGGAGAGTAGCGATACTCTCCTTTTTGTATGATCGAAGCTTACATGGCAATAGGAGAAGTATTATACTCATATTCGAAGCTATACCATTGACTTCAAACATTGTAATTCTCCTTATAATTCTGGCATAAATCCCCCTTTTATAAATACATTTTGATAATTTAATCATATCAAAAATTTATAAAAATTACAATTATAAATAAACTTTAACACTTTAAACCTTTAAATGAAAAAAGTGCTTGCGCATGTCTTATAAAAGAGTTATCATAGTACAAAACGAAACACTTAGGAGGATTTACAATGGAAAAGCGTATTTCAGGTCACACAGGCTTATTAGCACTCATCGGCTCACCGGTTGGTCACTCAGGTTCACCGGCTATGTACAACTATAGTTTTGAAAAACTTGGTCTGGACTATGCATACGTTGCATTTGATATAAAGGAGGACAAAGTAAAGGATGCCATTGCAGCCATGAAGACATTCAATATGCGTGGATGCAATGTTACAATGCCCGACAAGGTAGAGGCTGCAAAGTACATGGACGAGCTTTCACCGGCAGCCCAGATTATCGGAGCTGTAAACACTATCGTAAACGACAATGGAAAGCTCACAGGACACATCACTGACGGAGAGGGATTTGTCCACAACTTAAAGGATCATGGAATTGACATTAAAGGCAAAAAAATTACTGTTGCCGGAGGTGGTGGAGCTGCTACAGCTATTCAGGTTCAGTGTGCACTTGACGGAGCTCGCGAAATCACTATTTTCAACAAAAATGATGCTTTCTTCGAGCGTACGTTACAGACAGCAGAGAAAATTAAAAAGGCTGTACCTGCCTGCGTAGTTAATGTATATGATATTGATGATACAGCCAAGATGACAGAGGAAATCCAGTCAAGCGATATCTTTGCAAATGCAACAATCGTTGGCATGAAGCCTCTGGATGATCAGAGCGTGGTAAAAGATCTTTCAGCTTTCAGACCTGGGCTTGTGGTTGCAGATGCAGTTTACAATCCGGAGGAGACAAAGCTTCTTCGCGAAGCAAAAGAGGCAGGCTGCACATGCGTAGGCGGAAAGGGAATGCTCTTATGGCAGGGCGTCGCCGCATTCAAGCTTTACACAGGACAGGATATGCCGGTTGATGATGTGAAGAAACTGTTCTTCAGCTAGATTTAAGTTCTTATTACAATATTATTAGATAGCTTCCTGTTATACAGGAATATGATAAAACAACAGCTCGCGGTTTCACGCGAGCTGTTGTTTTTTAGGAGTTTTTATAGGTTTATTATTTTAAAGGAGAATTTATAAATAATCGTGACGGGCAAGCACGTTTAAGATATTTCTACCTTCCTCTGTACCCTCGATGATTCTGCGGGCACGCTTGCTGTCTCCGATATTTACGATTTCAACATTGGTATCACTGAAAGCCTCATCAAGCTCTGAAAGAACAGGTGTGTTAGCTCTCATACCAAGGCAGATGAATCCGTAATCAAATGGGATTTCTTCAATCTCACCCTCTGGATTCTTTACGATGAAACGGTCATTTTTAACCTCCTGCAGAGCAGTGTTGGTCATCTGTTTTACACCGTATTTAGCCATTTTTGCGTTTGTGTCACACTTTGTGACAGGGTCAAGTCCGTTTCCAATCATAGGAAGCATCTCAACCATAGTTACCTCAGCGCCTCTTTCTGTGAAGAATTCCATCACGTCAAGACCTACGGCACCACCGCCGATGATGGCGATTTTCTGTCCCTTCATATCCTCCGGATACTCGTTGATGCGCTCAATCATTTTAAGGACTGTGGCTACGTTTGTGCCATCCTTGTCAACGAGGTCGTGAAGGCCTGTGATAGGTGGGAGAGTAGGTACAGAGCCTGTTGCGTTTACAATGATATCAGGATTTAAGGCCTTTACCATATCAACTGTTGCTGTTGTATTCTTGAAAACAAACAGGTTGTGAAGCTTGCCTGCACGATGAATCATGTAGTTAGGGAAGTCAGCAAGACGATTCTTGTCAGGAATCCTAGAGATAACTGATGCAAGACCGCCGAGCTCAGCTTTTTTCTCAATAAGGAATGTGGTACATCCAACCTCTGCTGCTGTACATGCTGCCTCAAGACCTGCTGTACCACCACCGATTACAACTACGTTGCAAGGCTTGTTTACCTTTGTCTTCATGTAATCCTCACCGCTGTTTACGGCAGGGTTAACTGTACAACGGATTGGCTGGTTGAGACCGATTCTGTGTCCTGCGCATCCGATGTTACATGAGATACATTTTCTGATATCGCACACATTTCCGAATTCCACTTTGTTAACCCACTCAGGATCAGCGATAAGTCCACGTCCCATACCGATGAAATCAGCATCGCCTCCTGCAAGGATATCCTCGGCTACCTGTGGGTCACGGATATTTCCGACTGTGATACACGGCTTGTTATATTTCTCTTTAACAGCCTTTGCCATGAATGAGCGCCATCCGTCAGGTAAGTAGTTTGCATCAATCTGGTACTGGATAGATCCGTTAAGACCGGCAGATACATCGAATACGTCTACCTCCTTCTCGAAGTACTGTAAGTACTCAAGTGTATCCTCAAGTGTATTTCCACCCTCCATGAGCTCGTCTGCACTGATACGGACGAAGATAGGGAAGAAAGGTCCAACCTGCTTACGAACCTCCTCGATAACCAGCTTTGCAAATCTTGCACGGTTTTCTGCAGAGCCGCCGAACTCGTCAGTTCTCTTGTTTGTGATAGGTGAAAGGAACTGACTGATAAGGTAAGAGTGACCAGCGTGGATTTCAACAGCGTCGAAGCCACAGATCTGGGCACGCTTGGCTGCTTCACCGTATTTCTTTACGATGTGCATGATTTCATCCTTCTCTAGTGGTCTTGGGATTTCTCCGCCAGCCTTTGAAGGTATGTCTGATGCAGATACAGGCTGCATTCCGATACGTGAGCTCATTGCAGAAGCACCGGCGTGATTTAACTGTATCGCGATACATGCACCGTGCTTGTGAACACTCTCGCAGAGCTTGAAGAGTCTTGGAATGTAGTTGTCTAAATCAATACGAAGCTGTGTAGTTCCGTTTGAACCCTGTGGAGAGTCAACGCTTGCATTCTCAACGATGATGAGACCTGTGCCGCCCTTTGCTCTCTGCTCATAGTAGTTGATGTGGAGAAAGCTCATTTCTCCGTTCTGCTCACCGTAGTTAGTTCCCATTGGAGTCATGACGATACGGTTTTTTACTGTCATTCTGCGAACTGTAATTGGCTCAAAAATATGTGGATATTTGTTTTTCATAGTATTTTTTCTCCTTAATCTGCTAACCGGGTGGGCACACGGTAGTGTAAATTGCTCTCATTACATTATAGTTTTATTTCTTAAACTGATTGTCAATATTTTAATCAAAGGATGTTATATATGTTACGTTCAAGGTACAGCAAAAATATATAAATGTCCAATGCATCTTTTATACAAAATCTATAGTTTTTGTCTATCAAATGGTGTATATTATTTCTAGACTAAATAATGATATTAAATACACAGGGGGTGTACTATGAATCTGAGTCAATTGCAGTACTTCAAGGTACTGGCACAGGAAGAACATTATACGAGGGCTGCACAGATGCTGTCGATTACGCAGCCGTCTTTAAGTCATGCAATCTCACAGCTTGAGCAGGAGCTTGGCACGCGTTTGTTTGAGAAAAAGGGAAGAAATGTCGTGCTGACCAGATATGGGAAGATGTTTCTGCCGTATGTTGAGGAATCATTAAAGGTGCTTAATGAGGGTGTGCAGCGCATTCAGGAGGTCAATGGCAGCAGGCATGGAATCATACATCTGGCGTATATATATACGATGGGAAGTGAGTTCGCGCCAAAGCTGGTGCGTAAATTTCTCGATGCATACCCTGATTATGATATAGAATTTCATTTTACGGTTGGAACGACCGGTGAGATTATAGATGGACTAAAGAATGATAAATATGACATAGTTTTTTCTTCTTATAAGGATGGGGAGCAGGATATAGATTTTAAGAAGATTGCGAATCAGAAGCTTGTGCTCGCTGTGCCCATGGACCATCCGCTTTCCATAAAGGACAGTGTGGATTTGCGTGACACAATAGAGTATCCGCAGATTTATTTTGAGAAGGGCAGCGGTCTGCGTCCGGTCATTGACCAGATGTTTGAGGAGATAGGACAGTTTCCGAAGGTATCCTTCGAGATGGAGGAGGATTCGAGTATGGCAGGGCTCGTGGCACAGGGCTTTGGAATAGCTGTGATGCCTGATATTCCAATACTTCGGTCGCTTTCTGTAAAGACGCTTGATATATACAATCCTCCTTATGAGAGAGCAGTGTATCTGGCAACGCTTAAGCAGAGATATTTATCACCGGTTGCGAAGGCATTTATCAGGTTTGTGATCGAGGAGACGGCCTAGCTGCAGCTTTTCCGCACAAACTCTATGAAGCGCTTGATAGCCGGAAGCTGGTATTTGCCCGTCATGTAGCCCATGTATACAGTGTGTGAGAATGACTCATGCGATACGAGGTGGCGTATGCAGATGTCATCGCGGTGAATTGCATCGACATCTGCGACAAGCGCAATACCAAAGCCCTGCGCCACGAGGGAGGCGATGCCGTTCTCATCGGGTGACTCACATATGAAGTTTGGCGATACATCATGTTTCTTGAAAAAGCTTCTGGTGTACTTGCCAAGGCCTGAGTGTCTGGCATAGCCGAGCACGGGATAGTCAGCGAAATCAGTGGCTTCCATGGTATCCTTAAGTGTCAGTGGGTGGCCTGGAGGCAGTATGGCAACTATTTCCTGCTTTATAATAGGAACAAAATCAATACCATTTTCATCTGGCGAGTATGAACCGAAAATTATGTCATACCTGCCTTTTTTTAATCCATCAATATTCACGGAGGTGATGTCCTGGAAGAAATTGAAAGTGATATTTTTATTTTCCTTTTCGGTGAGGAAAGAGCGCACGATAGTTGGGATAAACACCTTTGCCAGAGGTGATACGTAGGCGATATCGATGTGTCCGCCGTCGGTTGCAATCTGGTGCATTTTGTTCTCGGCTCTCTTTACATCGTCCAGAATAGTAGACACGTGTTCTAAAAAAATCTCCCCGGCCTTGGTCAGTATTACATTCCTGCCTCTCTTTTCAAATAAAATGACGCCAAGCTCGTCCTCTAAAGCAGCTATCGAACGGCTGAGGCTTGGCTCTGTGATATTCATTTTTTCGGCAGCCTGATTGAAGTGTTCCAGAACTGCCGCTTGGTAAAAATAACTTAATTGATTGAGTGTCATGCATAATTCTCCTTTAAATAATAGATATAGTCTATTAATTACAAATATCATAGCCTTTATTTGTGCATATTATAACATGATTAGTACAGTAAAGCTATTAAAAAATAACAAAATAAGCATTGGAAGTACCAAAAATAATGCGTTATAATATCATTATCAAAGGTTGTTAAGTTTTTAACGAAGTGGGCATCGTTGAAAAAAATAGCTAAGTAAAATACGAATAATCAATATTATTACATTTAAAAATGAAGGAGATTTAATCATGGCAGAGAGAATCACAGGACACACAGAACTCATCGGACTTATGGCTTACCCAATCAGACATTCAAGCTCACCGGCAATGCACAATGAGGCATTTGCATATCTTGGACTTGACTACGCTTATCTGGCATTTGAGGTTGACAACAACACTCTTGAGGATGCAGTTAAGGGAATCAGAGCATTAAAGCTTGTAGGCTCTAATGTATCAATGCCAAACAAGACCGTTGTAGGACAGTACTTAGACAAGCTTTCACCTGCAGCAGAGCTTTGCGGAGCTGTAAATACAATAGTAAACGAGAACGGAGTACTCACAGGACACATCACAGACGGTATCGGCTTCATGCAGGCGCTCAAGGATAACGACATCGATGTTATCGGAAAGAAGATGACAATCGCAGGAGCAGGCGGAGCTGCTACAGCTATCGAGATTCAGGCAGCACTTGACGGTGTCAAGGAAATCTCAATCTTTAACATCCATGACAAGTTCTGGGCAAACGCTGAAGAGACAGTTAGAAAGATCAACGAGAAGACAGATTGCAAGGCTGCTCTTTACGACCTTGATGACAAGGAGAAGTTAAGAGAAGAGATGGCTGATTCTTACATCTTCGTAAACGGAACAGGCGTTGGCATGAAGCCGCTCGAGGGAATGTCTGTAGTACCTGACAAATCATTCTTCCGTCCTGAGCTTATCGTAATTGACGTACCTTACTCTCCACTTGAGACAAAGATGCGTTCTATGGCAAAAGAGGTGGGCTGCAAGACAATGAACGGTCTTGGAATGATGCTTTTCCAGGGAGCAGCAGCCTTCAAGCTCTGGACAGGAAAAGATATGCCAATCGAGCATATGAAGGAAGTATTAAACATCAGATATGATGATTAATCAGCCACAGAAATTAAATTACATTGAATTATTTTGACAGAAATTAAGGAGAACACTGATGAATAAAAAATATTTACCTAGCGCATTAATCCTTTACTTAAACTACTTTATACACGGAGTGGGCTGCTCTATCCTCGGACAGGCAGTCATCAAGGAGGCTCTCGCAGCTTCATGGGGAGTGCAGGTTATGGCTATTACAGCTATTTCAGCAGCCCTGGGACTTGGACGTCTTATCGCACTTCCGTTTGCAGGACCTTTATCAGATAAGCTCGGACGCCGTATCTCAACAGCAATCGGAAGCGGCTCTTATGCTATCTACCTGATCGGACTTGCACTTGCATTCAATGCAGGAACACACGGTGGATATCAGATTGCATATATCTGTGCTATCATTGGCGGTATTGCAAACTCATTCCTTGATACAGGAATCTACCCTGCAGTAGCTGAGATTATCTACAAAGCACCGGGCGTTGCAACAATGGGAATCAAATTCTTTATCGCTATCGCACAGATGCTTTTACCATTCGTACTTGGTATGACTGTTGCTACAACAGCAGCAGGACTTACATCATACAACACACTGTTCTTCGGATGCGGAATCATCTACATCGTGCTTTTGGTATTAGTAATGATCTTCCCGCTTCCGGATACTGATGCAAAGGCAGAGGGAAAGAAAGAAGGACTTATCGCAAGCTTAAAGCACACACATTTTTCTGTTGAGTCAATCGCAATGATTATCATTGGATTTACATGTACAGGAACCTTCCAGTTATGGCTCAACTGTGCACAGAACTTTGCAAAAGAGAACGTAGGCTGGGCTGATCCTTCAGTTATGCAGTCATACTACTCAGCAGGAACCATGATAGCTCTTATCGTAACAGCTCTTTTAACAAGAAAAATCAAGGACGTTAGATTTATCCTTGTTTACCCTGTAATCTGTCTTGCAACAATGGTAGTTGTGTTAGCCGGACAGACAAAGCCACTCATGATCGCAGGTGCATTCATCATCGGATGGGCAGGAGCAGGCGGACTTTTACAGATCGTAACATCTGTATGCAACATGCTCTTCCCTAAGATTAAGGGAACAGTTACAGCGCTCGTAATGATCGCTTCATCACTTTGCAACTACACAATCCTTACAGCAGCATCAAAGATGCAGCCATCACAGGTTATGGTAATGAACATCGTGCTCACAGCAATCGGCGTGGTACTTGGATTATTCGTAAACCTGCGCTATACTAAGATGGTAGAGCTGTCAAAAGAGGATTAGTATGTTACTCAAACTTCCCATACTATGGGAGCCGGCCTAGCATACAGTGTATTCCTCAGAAAAAATATGAAGTTAACCACGCGGCAAATATAGTTTTATGTATGGAATGTTTTGGTACATTAAATTATACTGGGGAGTGTAATTATCATACAGTCTAATACAAGGTAAGAAAGGAAAAAATCATGAACACCATTAAGGTTAGAGATATTGAAATCGGTGCGGGCGCACCTAAAATCATCGTTCCTATCGTAGGCGTTACAAAAGACGACATCATCGCAGAGGCAAAGACATTTGACTCTATCCCTGTTGATATGGTTGAGTGGCGTGTTGACTGGTTCGAGAATGTATTCGAGTTTGACAAGGTTGAGGAGGTATTAAAGGAGCTTCGTGATGCTCTCGGAAATATTCCAATCCTTATGACATTCCGTACTTCAAAAGAGGGCGGAGAGAAAGCAATCGAGCCTGAGGCTTATGCCAGGCTTAATATCAAGGCTGCACAGACAGGATACGTTGATTTTGTAGATGTAGAGATTTTTACAGGCGATGAGATTGTAAAGAAAATCATCGACGGCGTACATGCTGCAGGTGCAAGAGTTATCGCTTCAAACCATGACTTCTTCAAGACTCCTGCACAGTCTGATATTGTTTACAGACTTCGCAAGATGCAGGATATGGGAGCTGATATCCCTAAGATTGCAGTTATGCCACAGAATAAGCGAGACGTACTCACACTTCTTTCAGCTACAGAGGAAATGGTTACAGATTACGCTGACAGACCAATCATCACAATGTCAATGGCGGGCACAGGTGTTATCAGCCGTCTCTGCGGTGAGGTATTCGGATCTTCAATGACATTCGGTGCCGCTAAAAAGGCATCAGCTCCGGGACAGATGGGAGTTGAGGATCTGTCTACAGTACTTGGATTACTTCATAAGAGTATGTAATTGATTGTGCATTAAGTAAAAGCCTGTTGCATGTAAAAGTGTGACAGGTTTTTTATTAAAATATCGCAAATGTGAAGGTACTGAACAGTTGCGAAAGATTAAAGAATTTTGGCATATAATAATTAGAAAAATCGTAAATGGTTTGCTAAAATAAAAACATATTTCCGAAGGAAGGGGATATTACATGAAGAAAATTTTACATTATCTGGATGAATATCTTGAAGAATTTCTGATGGTCATTTTCCTTATAGCGATGACACTTATAATGGGTATTCAGGTGTTTTCCAGATACGTCCTTGGCATGTCGCTTTCATGGTCTGAGGAAATCACAAGATACCTGTTTATCTGGTCGGCATTTTTGAGTGTCAGTCTTTGCACACGTAAATGCATATCCATAAAGATAGACCAGTTTATACAGCTTTTTCCACGAAGAGGAAAATCGCTCTGGAAGGTGCTCAATCTGACAGTTGAGTTTGTTTTTTTCGTATATCTGATACCGTATTCATTCATATATCTGAAAAATACGATAGAAAGCGGTCAGGTGAGTCCTGCCTGCGGTATCCCTATGTACTATGTGCAGGCTGCACCGTTTGTATGTTTTATAATCACGGCCTTCCGCATCGTGCAGAGATGGTTTGGCGAGTGGAAAATTGTCCTGAAAAAAGATGAAAAGCCTCTTGAGGAGGGCAGTATTGCCTCGGTTATAGAGGAAGCCGTTGTCGAAGACACTTACCGCGAGAAAGAGCTTGTGGAGGATATTGAAGCAATTCATAGTAAAGCTGAAAAGAGAAAGGAGAAATAGATGTCGGCAGCAGTAGTTTTTATATTATTTGTGATATGTCTGGTCATTGCTATTCCGGTATCTATTTCCCTTGGAATAGTGGCAGTGCTGCCGGGCGCGTTTGACTCATCTTTTACAGCCAGTGCCAGCTATGTTATCCGCTCTATGCTCGGTGGTATAGACAGCTTCCCGCTTTTAGCGGTGCCTATGTTTGTGCTTGCCGGAATCGTCATGGCACACGGCAAAATCTCACAAAAATTATTTGATGTTTTTGTGTATTTTATAGGAAAAAGAACCGCAGGAATACCATGTGCGGTTATCATCACCTGTTTGTTCTATGGAGCGATTTCCGGCTCTGCGCCTGCAACTGTTGCGGCTGTCGGAAGTATGACCATTCCGCTTCTTATGGAGCTGGGCTACAAAAAGGATTTTTCAACGGCAATTGTTGCGGTTGCGGGAGGACTCGGAGTCATCATACCGCCAAGCATACCTTTTATCATGTATGCGATGGCAACCGGTGAGTCGGTCAGTGATCTCTTTCTTGCAGGAATCATTCCGGGACTTTTGATAGGAGCGCTTCTTATGTTTTATGCATATTATCACTGCAAGCGCTATGGAGAGGACAAGGAAAAGATAAATGCAAAGGTCTCTGAGCTTAGAAGCAAGGGGCTTTTTAGCATATTGAAGGACAGTATATGGGCACTTTTGAGCCCGGTTATAGTACTTGGGTGCATTTATGCCGGTATAGCTTCTCCTACAGAGGCTGCGGTGATTTCAGTATTTTATGCGCTTTTTGTAAGTATTTTTATTTACAAATCCATAAAGGTAAAAGAGATATGGGGCATCATGGTGGAGGCAATGAAGACATACGCACCTATATTGTTTATACTTGCCGCATCGACCGCGTTTTCACGCGTGCTCACACTCATGCAGGTGCCACAGACAGTCAGCGCATGGATACTCGCACATTTTACAAATGAGATAGTGCTTCTTATCGTGATAAATGTGTTCCTGCTCATTGTTGGAATGGTCATGGATACCACACCGGCTATCCTTATTTTAAGCCCAATCCTGCTTCCTATCGTGCAGAGCATCGGAATGAACCCAATCCACTTTGGTGTGGTCATGATCGTAAACCTTGCAATCGGATTTGTCACACCGCCTATAGGAGTAAACCTGTTTGTGGCAAGCTCACTGACGGATGTTCCGGTCATGCGGATAGCAAAGAAGGCAGCGCCTATGATAGGATATTTCCTGCTGGCACTTCTGCTTCTTACATTTATTCCGGCAATCAGCCTGTGCTTATTATAGAGAAATAGTAACTATTCGGTACAGAAATATGTAATAACAGGTATAAGCAGATTTAATGATGATTGTAGGACATTTAGGCACACAGTTGTAATTGGAGAAAAATATGAGTAGATTTGGCTTGTTTTTATGTAAAAAAGCTGGTAAATATAATAAACCGCGTAAATCGTATAGCAAATATAGATTGTGGCGAAGAGCAGCAGCCGTCATGATGATACTTTCGCTTACAGCAGGACTTGCCGCGTGCGGTGGCTCTACTGGTGAAGGCTCGCAGGCTGCAGCTAAGGATGCCGGGGTACAGCGCTACGCATGGCCTCTCGGCAGCTCAAGTCCTGAGGACACCGTGACACAGATATATGCAGAGAAATTTGCCGATGAAGTGGACAGATTAAGCGATGGAAAGATGAAAATCAGTGTGTATCCGAACAGTGTGCTCGGTGGAGACAGAGAGCTGCTTGAGTCCTGCAAGGATGGAGATATACCTTTTGTAGTGCAGAACACTGCGCCACAGGTCACTTTCATGAAGGATACTGCAGTATTTGATATGCCGGCACTCTTTGACAGCATTGATGAGGTGCGTGAGCATGTGGACAATCCAAAGTTTATGAAGCTCATGCAGCAGGTCTACAATGACGGCGGCTACGAGCTTTTGGGATATGCAGACCAGGGCTTCCGCGTCATGACAACAAACAAAAAGATAGAAAGCCTTGCTGATTTTAATGGGCAGAAAATCCGTACCATGGAAAACTCTTACCATATGGCATACTGGAAGGCGCTCGGAGGAAGCCCGACACCTATGACCTTCTCGGAGGTGTATATCGGCTTACAGCAGGGTACTATAGATGCGCAGGAAAACCCATACGAGGTAATCGTATCCAATAAGCTCTACGAGCAGCAGGATTATGTAGTGGAGACAAATCATCTGCCACATCTGATATCGCTTATAGTAAGTGAGGAGTTCATGAAAGGACTGACAGATGAGCAACAGCAGGTTATCCGCGAGGCGGCAGAGACAGCGAAACAGTACGCCAGAGAGCAGTCTGACGAGCGGATTGCCTTAAAGATAAAGACAATCGAGGATAGCGGCACACAAATCATCACATTAAGCGATGAAGTGCATGAGCAGATTCGCAAGGAGTGTCAGCCGATATATGAATCGATTAAGAAAAATGTGTCGTCTGATATTGTGGATGCATATCTGGGAGATCTGACGGATGATGTAAATTAAAAAACATTATAAAAGATAGTAAAAAGGACATCCTAAATGAAGGGTGTCTTTTTTATGAACATTAGGGAATTCATTTTTTAATGATGAAACTCTTTAATATGCCATAGTAGAAAAAAAAAAGTGCTTTTAGTTCTGCATTTTCACACTTATAGTTCGTGCGATGGAGAATAAAATTGACAGAAATTTGACTTTTATACATTACTATTTATAACATCAAGAAATGATTACAAAGGAGGATACAAAGGTGCTCCACTATAGTTTAAATACAAAAGTTATACAAAATGAAGAAATAGAAAAGACAATTTTCCTAAATAGAGAAAGTGGATTTTGGATTAAAATTCCCAATGAATGGAAAGAAGTTTTAGATAATTTTGTAAATCAGGAAAAAGAACTGAAACAATATTTGACTCTTTTTGAAGATAAGGACAACGCAGAGACATTTCAGAATTTAGTAAATAAATTAGTGAAATATGGTATGCTCATTGATTCACAAAGCGAAAAAAGACAGAAGTTACATAAAGTTCAGTTAGCTCTTACTGAAAGATGCAATTTATTTTGCTCCCACTGCTGTTATAATGCAAAATTAGGGGAGAGTAATAATGATCTTGACCTGAATAGTATTAAAAAAATTATAGACAGAATTGTGGCATGTAAACCGGATAGCATAGCTCTTAGCGGAGGAGAACCTCTGATTAGAAAAGATTTTTTGAATATTCTAGATTATCTTTCGAGTATATATTCAGGAGAAATTACTTTATCGACAAATGCAACTTTAATACAGGAAAAAGATATACCTGTATTGGTAGAAAAAATATCAGCATATGATATTAGTCTTGATGGATTTGATGAAAAATCATGTGAGAGAATACGAGGTAAAGGAGTCTTTAATACAGTAATATCAAACATCAAAAAAATGCAGGAATATGGTGCGGATAATATTAGTTTATCGATGGTGGATGTGAATCATAGCAGAATTGAAAGAGAAAAATTTAAAGAATTAAATATACAGTTGGGAACAAGACCAATTATTAGAGCGCTAGCACCAATTGGACGTGCTGTAACAATGGAATCTAAAGTAGAATATATGCAGAACTTATATACTCCAAGAACTTTAAAAGATGAAGAAAGAAAACAAATATGTTCTGGTTTTAGGGGAACGAAATGCGGCGCATATCTAAATCAGTTTTTTGTTGATTATAATGGCGATGTATATCCGTGTGGTTTACTAATTGATTCAAAATATAAAATGTGTAATTTATTAGAAATAGATGATAATGATATATTTCCATTTAAAGCAACTAGAGGTAGTAGTTTAAAAAACCTTAAGATGCTTGAACCAGATAAAATTGAAAAATGTAAAAATTGTAAAATTAATTTCTTCTGCTGGGGTTGTCTACAAGAGGCAGATATGCTGGCAGGCGATTCGGAACTGATACAGAAGAGATGTGATTTAAAGCTTGAACATTTGAAAAATATAATATGGACAGAGGAGAATATTTGAGCATGAATATTAATATTTGGCTTACGAAAAGGTGTAATTTGCAATGTACATATTGTTATGAGGGAATTGCTAAAGAAACAGAGTCAATGAGTAGGACAACGTGTGACAAAGTTATTTCCTATGTACAAAAGATAAATAAACCTATAAATATTCGTTTCCATGGAGGTGAACCACTTTTAGAGTATAGTAACCTTAAATATTTATATGAAAATCTTAAAATGAATAAAAATGTTAAGACATTTGGTCTTACAACTAATGCATTTATCTTAGATGAGGAAAAAATAGATTTTCTGGCTGAATCTATGGATGACTTTTCAATTAGTATTGATGGTACTAAAGAAGTTCATGATAAATACAGAAGGGATGCGAGTGGGAGGGGAACATATGATAAAGTTTCTGAGGTAATACCTCAAGTCCTGAAAAAAAAACCTTATGCCAGAGCTAGAATGACAATTACTACAGATACAATTCCGTATTTGTATGAAAGTGTAAAAAATATTGTAGAGCTGGGGTTTAAAGTAATTGCTATGGCGGTTGATATTTTTGATAAGAAATGGAACGACAAAATTAAAGATCAATATTTAATACAGGTAAGCAGAATAAAAGATGAATATGGTAGAAATCCTAATCTTCATATTGGGGTGATTGAAAGAAATAATATCAAAAAATTGGCTTCATGTGGAGGGGGAAAAGACAGTATTCATATATCAGTAGATGGTAAATTCTATCCATGTAGTTATGGTGTTGGAGTAAAAGAGTTTATCATTGGAAATCTTGAAGAAGGAATTTTTGAAGAAAAAGTAAAAGAAATAGAGAGCATAGGGCAGCATACAAGTAGTGTTTGTAAAGGATGTACAATATATGATTTTTGTCCAGGAACAAGATGCAAGATTATTAATAAAATAGTTTCTGGAAATTATGATGTACCTTCGATTGCAACTTGTATGGATATGAATGTCAGAATCAATGTTTTATATTAGGTGATATTAGCAAACTAAGGCATACAAATGGAGGGATCAACATGAAGATAGAAAATGGAAAAATACATAAAATTACAAAATCTATTGAAAATTTAGATGTAAAAGGTCAGGCACATTATTGTGCATATGATTGCGCTCTGTGGTATGGAAATTCACCATATAGTCCAACAGGATGCAATATTAAGATTAGTGCTTACAATTCAACTAGCGAATAAAAGAAACTTTATGATATAAATTTAATTTTGCCTTAGTTTGTTGATATAAATTTACGAAAGCAACTATCCAGTTTAAAAGAGAATGCTAAGAATAAACTTGAAAACTGAATAGTTGCATTTTGTATGTTTTGCACTGGATTTATTGCGAAGTGGAATGGATTGATGAAGAATATAATAGCTTTAGTTGATAGCGGAGTAAAAAAAGAAAATTGTGTAAGAAAAGATAAAATTATTATTGATACGAAATTTAATACATATAATGCAAATAGAAATTTTCATGGTACACTTTGTACTTCTATTATACAAGATGTGAATGAAGAGGCAGATATACGATCAATAGAAATACTAGACGAAAATGAGCGAACAAATTATAAAAAGTTGCAAGAGGTATTAGAATATCTAAAAAATATAGATGTAAAAATCATTAATTTAAGCATGGCAACTATAAATAAAAAGGCTCGAACTTCATTACAAGAAGTATGTGATAGTTTAGTTTCGCAAGGAAAAATAATAGTTGCAGCGGTAGATAATTTGCATGGTAATGGGTATCCAGCATCATTAAAAAATGTTATTGGGGTAAAGGGTTTACGGACGATGTGCAAAAATGAATTTTGGTATAATGAAGAGTATACTATACAATGTGCCTGCGATATGTCGCCTGTATTAGTACCGATAGATGGAAGATTTTCTGTTTTTGCGGGGACAAGTAAAGCAACGGCGATTATATCAGGAAAAATTTCACGAATAATAAATCAGACAGAGAATAATAATTATAAATCAGTTCAAAAGGCATTGACTAAATTGGCAACAGAAAATAGATGGAACAATAATCAGAGATATTTAGATAGTAGAATTCAACCTAGTTTTTCATATGTAGAATATGAAAATAAAAAAGAAGAATTGCGTAAAGTTATATTTGCTTTCTCAAATGCTGTAGGTTATGAATTAACAATGGATCAAATACTTTCTCAAGATGGTAGTTTGCTCAAGTATGGATTGAATTGTGATAATGGATGTAAATTTTTAAGTCTATTAGAATCGGTGTTTAGCTTTAAGATAAATAAACCAGTACCGTATTATCAATTATTGAATGTTGGGGCAGTTTTAGGATTGGTTGAGGAATTTAAGAATGAAAAATTGGAAAAAATTATTTAGTATTATAATGGAATATAAAAAAGAACATATTTTAGCATTGTTATTCTTATTATTGCAATCGATAGCTGCATTGTGCTTACCATTTGTTTTAATACAAATTGTAGATATTGGAATAGAAAAACAAAATACTAAAGTTTTGTTAGTAATGGGAGCAATTTATATTTCTATAACAATTGCATATAATCTATTTAAAGCTATTTCTGATTATATATATGCAAAAATAGGTGGCAAAGTTATAGTGAATTTAAGAAAAAGAGTACTTGAACATTTATCGGAATTATCAGGTAAGTTTTATTCTAATATGAAATCAGGTGATATCTATTCTACAATAACGGATGATATAGGAACAGTGCAAGAACTTTGTACTAATGAAATATTTGCAACTATAACAAATATAGTAATGGCGATACCTATGATTATTTTCTTGATTGTTTTGGATTATCGACTATTTATAGTGTCAATATTGTTGCAACCAATTTATGTGCTTGTACAAGAAAAATTAGGAAATTCCATCGGATATCATTCACAAGAATTAAGAAGTAGTTTTAGCGAATATTCATCTAGTCTACAGGAATATCTATATAGTCCTATTAATATAGAAAAAAATAAGGCAAGAGAATATATAATTAAAAAGATATTAAATTTTTCAAAAGCAAATGCAGAAATACTGATAGAAATAAATTTTGATTTTAGTAAAGGACAAATTTGTGGAAATTTAATGCAAAATTTTAGTAATATTTTGATTATCATATTAGGAGGAATATTATTAATTAATCATCAGACGACTATTGGAACGATATTAGTATATATGCAATATGCAGGAAAAATTTTGACACCTGTGCTAGGTATAAGTCAATTAAATATGAAATTTAAAAAAGCTAAAATTTCATTAGATAGAATTTTTGTATTGCTGGAAACAAATAGCGATGTGATATACAATATTGGAAAAAAAAAGGATGGCATTTCTCTAGGCAAAATAGAGTTTAAAGATGTATCGTTTGGATATACCCCGAATCATTATATCCTTAGAAATATTGATTTTTTAATAGAATCGGGCAAAGTTACAGCTTTAGTAGGAAAAAGTGGAGCTGGAAAAACGAGTATTGTTAATTTATTATATAGAATGTGGGATGTAAAGTATGGAAAGATAGTTATTGATGGAATAAATATTATAGACTATGATATTGAATATTTGAGAAAAAATATATCAATTGTTAGTCAGGATATTGTACTACTTAATGATACTATTTATAATAATATTGCATTGGGTGATTCGCAAATATCAATGGATGATGTTATTAAAGCAACAAGAATTGCGAATATATATGATACCATAATGAGTCTTGATAAGCAGTTTGATACAATCATTGGAGATAGAGGAATAAAATTGTCGGGAGGACAAAAACAGAGATTAGCAATTGCAATGGCAATAGTTAGGAAAAGTCAAATTATAATTTTTGATGAAGCGACTTCTGCATTGGATAATATAAATGAATTTGATATTTATAGAAAAATCGTTGATTTGTTTAAAGACAAGACACTTTTGATCATTTCACATCGCTTCTCTACAATAGAAAAAGCTGATAAGATTTACGTTTTAAATGCTGGGAGAGTTTTAGAATCTGGAACTCATAAAACACTAATGGAGAAACGGAATTATTATTATAAACTTTATAAGAAAGAGGCGGATGAAAAAATAAAAATGTAGATTACGAGGAAGATATTCGGAGGAGATAGGATGTATAAAATATTAATTGTTGATGACGAAGAAATGTTATTGCAAATGTTAAAATATCAATTCGAGGGGGCAAATTATGAGGTTCTTACAGCAACCAATGCAGACGAAGTGTTAAAAAAGCTCAAAAAAATGCCGGATATTATATTATTAGATATTAATATGCCAGAAATTAATGGATTGCAGTTATGTACAATGATTAGAGAATACATTTCTGTTCCGATTATTTTTCTTACGGCAAGAGCTGGTGAATGTGACAAGGTGAGAGGACTGTTGGCTGGCGGAGATGATTATATAACTAAGCCATTTAATATGGAAGAACTTTTTGCTAGAGTTACAGCTCATTTAAGGAGAGAAGAACGATATCGAAATCGTACGCAAATATTATTTGAAAAAAAAGGACTTGTGCTTGATTATGAGAATAGAAAATCATACATAAATCATAATCCAGTAGAATTTTCAAATAAGGAATTTGAAATTATACATTTATTGTCTACAAATCCAGGGCAGGTTTTTGATAGGGATAGAATTTATGAAACAATTTGGGGAATTGATGGATGTGGAGACAGCAATGTAGTAAAAGAACATATAAGAAAGATTCGAACAAAATTATTGGAATATACGGATGAAGTATATATAGAAACAGTTTGGGGAGTAGGGTATCGATGGAAAAAATAAATGAGAAAATACATAATATGTCTTTGCGAAAATCATTAATATATATATTTATTATCTTTGTTGTTTGTACTACTATTTTGGCTATAGTAACAATTTTTATTTCTGTTAAGGTACAACGATATGTATTAGATTCACGAACCATTTCTTTTGAGGTAAATGATGAAAATGTAGGTTCGGCGGGAGAGGC
>OGLJ01000565.1_pt1 | contig 42385 bp, 37 predicted proteins | sample 1572801 | NCBI WGS metagenome assembly OGLJ01 (sample SAMEA2581877, study PRJEB24529) | metagenome | biome: Human gut stool | place: China | collected 2011
GAAGATGACGCTTACCTGTTCACCGTGGCCGCCGGCGAGGTTCAGACCTTTGTTCCCGCTGAGACCATCAAGGGCACCGAGATCACTTCCTTCAAGAAGGGCTCCAACGTCACCGTTGGCGGCACCAAGTATGACTTCAGCAATGCTGCTTACTATGACAACGAGGCTCTGAAGGTTTACACCGGTGAGAACAACAACGACACCATCAACCTGAAGGACACCACCTACAACGTTTATCTGGATACCTACGGCAACCTGATCGGTCTGGAAGAGGTCGACGCTGTTGATAACTATGTGTTCATCACCGGCGCTGACGAGAACTCCTCCAACCTGGCCACCAAGACCACCGATGCCAACGCCATCTTCCTGGACGGCACCTCTAAGGTCATCGAGGTCAGCAAGACCAAGGGTGACGGCATCGACAACGCTGATATCTCTCCCGTTATCAACAAGTGGTTCACCTACACTGTGGACAAGAACGGCGTCTACACCCTGAAGGACATCAATGACACCTATGCTAAGGGCGACAAGGTCGGCCAGAGCAAGAAGCAGGCTGGCGACATTGAGATCGACAAGAAGCATGTTTCTCTGGATGGCTCCGGCATTTTCACCAAGGTCTACGGCAATGCCGACTCCATCTACCTGACCGCTTCTCTGAAGAAGGTCACCAAGGCTGCTAATGCGAACTATGTTGTGATCGCTGGCGTTGACAACGTCACCACCGGCGTCAAGAACGCCAGCATCAAGACTTGGGATGCCGCTCAGGCCAAGAAGGACGTTGACTCCAAGAACGCTACTGCAACCGACTTCTGGGCTACCGACGGTGTTTCCAATGGTGTTTACACTCTGTTCAAGGACAACGGTTATGTGATCGCTGCCGTCGTGGTGGGCGATGACGCCGCTTCCACCAAGAATCTGGTGTTCTCTCACAAGAAGGACGTCGAGCTGGAGAGCTATGACAAGACCGAGGACGAGTGGACCTGGACCCGCAAGGTCGTCAACGCCAAGGGCGAGGAGATCGTCCTCACCGAGAAGAGCGATTCTCTGTCTGAGCTGAACAAGATGGTCAAGGGCCTGTGGTATCAGGTGAAGTACGATGCCAAGGGCAACGTGATCTCTGTTGATACCGCTTCCAACGCTCTGAGTGCTGTCAAGAAGGAGTATATCACCAGCTTTGGCGATATCGAGACCGCTGTCAACGATAATGACACTGTCCTGCTGGAGATGGTCGAGACCAAGACTGTCCATAACGCTCTGGACAAGAAGCTGACCCTGAAGGGCAGCACCCTGTACGATGCGACCTCCGCTAAGCTGGGCGTTGCCGTCGACGATGACACCAACATCGTGTTCATCCAGAAGAACGACAACAAGGAGACCACCTCCTTCGAGACCGGCGTCAAGGCTCTGGAGACCGCTCTGAAGAACCTGAACGAGGTCAGCAAGGATACTTACAGCTATGAGTTCAGCGCTTACATCGAGGATGGCATCGCCACCACCGTTGTGATCCGCGACCTGACCGCTGGCGAGTATGAGGGCAGCAAGCCCGCCACCAAGGCTGATTACACCTTCGATGGCCTGACTGCTTATGTTAATGACAACGGTGCAATCAAGTTCTCCGAAGCTACCTGCGCCGCTATCAGCGGTTGGGAACTGGGTACCCCCGCTACCGTTGAGTACACCATCTCTGTGAACGGCAGCGCTGCTCGTACCTACAAGCAGACCCTCACCAGCTCTGTTGCAATGAGCGGTCTGGCTGGCACCATGACCGTCCCCGGCCTGACCGTGAAGAACGGCAGCAACCTCGAGATCAACGTCGTGGTTACCTTCAAGGGTACTGGTACTGACACCAACACCTACACTGTCAGCGGCACCTGCTACATCGCCTAATCTCTGATTAGTCGATCACAGCTGCATCTGTAAGTGCAGAAAGCCCCCGGACGAAAGTCCGGGGGCTTCTTTTCTTAGCTTTTCTGATAAAAGGCAAGCCCCCAATAGGGAACGTCCTTTTCATTCAGCTGATAAGTGGAAGTGGAGCTGGAATACCGGAATTGATTGCCCTCCCAGCTGACCGGCACATGACTTACGTAGGTGGTGCTTCCCGTGTAGTAGATCATACAGGCGTGATCATCCCCGCCCCGGATGACCAGATAAGCCTCTGCACCGCAGAGGAAAAAGCCTGCGGGCATTTTCGGAAATGTAACGGTGGTGGGGTTGCTTGCGCCGCTTTTGCCAGTGCCTGTGTAGGAGATCATCCCGATCTCGCAGTTTCCCGCCCCCGCCAGCGCCGTTTGCAGCGCCGCCGCCTTGTCGGCATTGCCTTTCAGCGCCGTGTCGATCTTGTCCCAGTTGTCATTGAATTCCTCCACCAGAATGCGGTCAGTCCCCGCCCAGCGGAAATCTCCAGTTGACCCACGCCGTGACCCACGAACAGAAAAAATGGGGCGGAAACAGTGGAACAAAGCATATCTGCGGGTGCGGAAATCCCGCGGCAAACCCGCTTTATTCCCTTGAAAGCCCGCGAAAGGCATCCCTATCGAATCTTCACACGCATGAGGCCACTGGTTCGAGTCCAGTAGTCTCCACCAAAAATCACCGGAATCACCTGATTCCGGTGATTTTCTTCTATAATCTGCAACTTTTTGTGGCACTTAATTTTCGGCGTTTCATCAAGACTCACACGTTGACCCACACGGGGAAAGGCGCGGAAAGTACCGGACAGGGCCAGACAGGAATTTTTCTGTCTGGCCCTGTTTTTTTACCGCATCTGCTGGCTGATGACCCCACCGATGGTGTCTGCGGCGTCTTGCTTCATCTGGGCCGTGGCGTGGGTATAGGTGTTCAGGGTGAACCCAGCCGAGTAGTGACCCAAGGCACCGGACAGCGTTTTCACGTCCACCCCGCTTTTCAGCGACAGCGTGGCGAAGGTGTGGCGAAGATCGTGAAACCGGATGTGCTCCGCGCCGATGGCCTTCAGAATTTTATCGTGGGTTCGGCGGAAAGCGTCCGGGTCATACATAGTCCCGGTCTTGGGCGATGGAAACAGATACGGATTGCGAGAGTGCTTTTTGTGTTCGGCAATTAGCAGGTCGACCGCCTGCTGTGGGAGAGCCAGCGTTCGCACGGAGTTGCGAGTTTTCGGCGGACTGACCATCAGTTCGCCGTTAATTCGATTTACCTGTTTCGTGATGGAAAGCGTTTTGCTCTCTACATCTAAGTCCGTCCATTGGAGGGCCAGTAGTTCCCCTCTCCGCAGGCCCGTGGTCAGTTCCAGATAGAAGGCCGCGAGAAGCCCACGGCGCTCCGCTTCCGCGAGATACAGACCGATTTTCTCCTGCGGCAAAATTTTCATTTCCTTTTTCTCAAGCTGCGGCAGCTTGCAGCCCTGGGCAGGATTGCTGAGGATCAGCCGCTCCGCTACTGCCTGCTCCAAGCAGTTGTGCAGCAGCGTGTGGACGCCCCGCACCACTCTGGGACTGAGGCTTTTGTCTCTGAGTTCAGGGAAGTTTTTGCGCTGAACCCGTCCGCTTTTTTGGAGGTTGTTGTAAAACCGCTGGATCTGAATGGTGGTCAACTTGTCCAGTGGGACGCTGCCAATTCCCGGTATGATGTGGTTCTCGATGTAGTTGGTGTAGTACGCCTTTGTGTTGGGCCGGATGCGGGGCTCGGCGTAGACCTCGTACCACGTCCGCACCCATGATGCCACTGTGTAAGTGCCAGCCTTTGATACGTCTAACTTTTGGCTTTCGCTGATCGCGGCTTTGAGTTTTTCCTTGACCTCGGCCTGCGTCTTGCCGAGGACATTTTTGATGATCCGTTTTCCGCTCTCCGGGTCATAGCCCGCCGTGTACCGGCCCTCCCAGCGGCCGTCCTTTCTTTTTCGGATATTTCCCTCGCCGTTTGCTCGTCTTTTTGGCATGGTATCAGCCCCTTTCGACAACGAACAATACCGTAACCAAGGGAACAAAGCTATCGGAAAACCGGACTGTTATCAAAAAGTTATCATTTGAAGGGGATGCCCTATCTTTGTCTATGGCGGCGCAATTTTTGCGCTGCCGGAGGCGTTCTTCTTTGGTTCTGCCAGCGCAACTGAGCGCACCCGAGATTTCTGTGGATTATTCCCCCTGCATATTGCCAAATATGCCGCAAACAGGTGTATTTACAGCACAAATCTAAGCATTCCTTTTTGCACCGCACCCCTTTGACCACATATTTGCCCACAGACAGCGAAAAGCCGCCCCGCCGGGGAATTGATATGCTCCCTCCATGTTTGGCAGTTTGTTTTTTCACTGTCTCTCATGGAGGGAGCATATCAGCATTCAAACAAGTGCCGAAACCAACACTTATTTCCGCGCTAAAGAAGAAACTGCGCAGGGAATACAATCTTAGGTCTGTCAATTTGCGTTGCTCTAAGGCTTGCAAGCCGAACAGTAACAGCAATGCCCTTAGCATCCTATCTCTCGACGATGTGGCGTTGGACTATGACGGAGCGATCAAAACCTATACCGGCAGCGGTACCGACCTTGTCATTGGTATGGAAGGAGCGGCTTTATATGCGAGCAGTCCTAACGCTCTTGAAGTGCTGCTTGGTGAGGCCCTTGCTAAAACGTGGGCGAATCGATATAATAAAAATACCGATATTGTGCTTTAGGCGGTAGAACGGAATATAAATGACCAATATGATCCGGAGATCGGAAAGCTATTGGATAAGGGGTATTTGGAATGTGACTGCCGGATGACTTAATGGCTTCCATTCAAACCATACAAACATCATGAGAAACTGTTGACAGTGGAAAGCAAGACCTCCAATGGTATCTCTATTGGCGTGATTTGAACGCACTGTTCAGCTCCTATGAGGTGGAACGGGGACAACCGATGTCCCTGTCCTTGAAAATAATGGCGAAGAATTTGTGATTCAACACGAAATTCAACACAAGCGCAGGAAAGATAGAGTGGACAGAAAAATACATTTTTTTGACTGTGCTTTTTCAAATGGGCAGAAAAAACCTTTTCCTATCAATGCGTTTGTGCAAAATGTAGAAATTATAAAAATATAGAAAAAGTTGTGAAAATGCGTGGCGGGAAAAAGGAAATTATGAGCAATTTTTCCGCGCATTCAACACAAATTCAACACAAAAGCGACTTTGTGCAATTTGCCATATATAAGAAAAAACCTCGAAACCATTATGGTTTCAAGGTTTTCCTTGGTGGAGAATAGCGGGATCGAACCGCTGACCTCTTGACTGCCAGAATTTAACTTTTCCCGGTGTGTGCATAATGTACAGCTTTTTTAAAAAATATAGAAGAAAAAATCGGACCAAAACAGAGAAAATATTTCTATATTTTCTGAGTAGTATTTTCTGTTTCAACATGACCGATTGTATACCGTGCTTTCTGATTTATAAGGAGTTTAAATCAAGACCGCTTTTTGAGAGAGACCTTCTGTAAAATCATAGTAATTCCAGACTTTTCGGGTATTCCGTATTGTCAAAACTTGTGATTTCGTCATGCAGAATGCACGAACCAAAACTGTGATTTCGGATACTACTGTGTAGGGGCAAAAGCTGTGATTTCGTTGCCGTGAGTGCTCGACGAAACCTGTGATTCTGTCATGTAGAATGCGGACTTTTTCTGGATAAAACCTGTGATTCTGTCATATAGAATGCAAGCTTTTTGAGGGATGAAACCTGTGATTCCGTTATTCGACTGTCACGGAAAATGTAAGGAAAAAGTGGGGTGGTACCTGTGATTTCGCAACTTTTGTGCGCACAGCTTTCTGTCTAATCATACCTGTTCTTTAAAATCTAATTTTTGCCCTCACCGATCCTGCAAGCAGGAAGAACGTTGGAACAACTGAACCGACGAAGAAGGAGGGTGAGGAGAGAAACTGAACAGACGAGTCGGTTATGGCAGACGCCATCTACGGCGGCGCAACCATAGAAGCCACCCAAAATGATATGGTGAGACAGCTGCAAAGCACCATGAAAGGGTATCAGCGGCAGTTGTTTCATGACGGCGTGTATGCCGTGGTGACACTCATGGCAAACGATGATTCGCAGCGAGAGAATCCCGGTCAGGAAGATGGCGAGGAAGGAACTCTTGAAAAGACGGAACAGCCGAGAAAATGCTACATTTTCTGCCCGGAAAGAGACCGTGTGCGGTTATTTGAGGAGTTGGATCACAAAACGGCGGCGCCACTCATTCCCGCGTTTCAGGACTATGTACTTGCTTCGCTCCAAAAGCGAGGCAATCTCCGGCAGTTGGAGGTCATCTCGCAAAAGGAGCAGATCGACGCATGGACGCTGGATCTGGAACCGGATGATAAGAATGTCATGATGCCGGGGTCAAAACAAGCCTTTTATGTATGACCAATAGCAAAGAGCTGGAAAAATAGCGCTGAAATGAGCACCCAGAGGAAATGGCCTTTTGAGGCTGTCTCTCTGGGTGCTTATTTTTCATAGAGTAGATTTTAGTCATTTTATTCTTTTGCTATCCAAATATTGGATTTTGAGCATAATTAACCAAGCCCTTTCGAAAACCAAAGAGCTTCCTGAAATTGAGAGCCGCTATTTTGCTTCCGAAGAAGAATTTCCCTCGTTGCTTGCCTCGCGGCAATTTATCAAGGCGGTAATTCTTACGGATGTTTGCCGGTACCGTTTCTACGCCATTCCTAAGCTTTGCATAATTGCTGAATTCTTCACTTTGCATATACCTTTGGCTCTTTGCCCTGTTTGAAGCATTCTTTGAAGTAATGAATGTTGCATTCCATCCATCGATTTTTGGACGACACTGCCCTTGGTATGGACAACCAACGCAATGATTGCAATTAAACGAAACCTTACACTGCCTTGTCGTTTTAGTATAGCTTTGCCTTACAGGTTCGTGCCCTGCAGCACATCTCAAAAGTATTGTTCCGTCATCATTAAAAGTGAAATCAGCTAATGCATCTGGAGCCTCTTTTCCAATAAGTGCGGTTGTGATTAATTTGATGTTCTTTTCCTTTGCCAAAGCAAAATTATCCTGGCCTGCATATCCGCCATCGGTAATAAGAACGATTTCTTCTTCAGACCTGTCCATCTGTGATAAAGATTCTTGAAGAAATTGACTGTCAGTATGGATGTTCTTGTCATACTGATAATCGGTCACGACTGATCCGTTTTTATCAACGGTTTCTTCAAGGTTTGCAACATATCCTCTGTGAAGTTTACCGGCCTTGTTGCGATATGTGGCATCTGGATCAGACGGATTCTGTAACGCTGTTGAATTCATTGTTCCGTCTTCCTTTGTACGGAGTCTTCGTTTGCCATTTTCAACAACAGTCTGGTCTGAAAGGCACCTCAAAAACAGTTGGTACTCAGTAACTTCTTCGTAGTCTGTTCCGCATAGTTCAAGCAGCTTATCACTATCACTCAGCAAAGCCTGTATAATCTGCTCCATATTATCATTCAGCTGATGATAGAAAATTCTGTTATAGTCGTTTGAATCTGTATAGTGCTTCAAATCATCAGGAATCTTATTCGGATAGTTCTTATCAAAATATATCGCCAATTTAGAAATACAGGTGTATATCAGCTCCATGCGACTAAGAAAACGGATATTGCTCTCTATCATCATGGAGTCCATTCTTTTTATTCGTCCACTGAGATTCATCAGCTTTGCTATTTTACTACTAAGATCTTTTACACAGTCGTGGTACAGATCAATACCATGTGTTGTTTCATAATTGTAACAGCGGCTTCTAAATCTGCTCAATGTTTTATCCGAAATTGGTTGTTCTTCAAAACTTGTAGTATGAAGTGCGTACTGAAGATGAAGATCCAGCATAAGATTTTCAACAATCTCATCATCCGAATAATCGAACAATTCTTTAATGATTAAAGCTCCAATTATCACATTCACGGGCGCATTCGGGCGGGAAGCTTTACTGCTGTATAAAACAGAAAATCTTTCTTCATCAATATTGGGAAAAATCTCATCCGCAAATATTTTCGCCCATGAATTATCAAGTGCCTTTTTTTCGCGAGCAGTAAGTGAAAATACACTGTCATTGAAAGATATTTGCTGACTGCTGTTTACTTTAAATGACATAAACCTTACCACCCTTCAAATCTATAACCATTATAACACAATAGATTTGGGGGGTGGTAAGGTTGGCTGCTTATTCCATTTTCAGAAATTTCCTATACTTTTGACCCCGGCATCATGACATTGTTCATAGAGGGAGCATATCGAACCGCCAGCCTGTTTTGTTTTTCGGCGCTCAGGCCCCGGCTGCTCAGCCCAGAAAGGACATGGCAGCCAGAAGAACTGTCAGAAAAGCGAAGCTGATGGCGGAAAAGAGGATGAGAAAGCGCTTGGTGCCGCCGGGAACGCGGCGGGTGTATTCCCGGAAGGTGATGAGGCTGGCCAGAGAGGCCACCAGCGTTCCGGCGCCGCCAATGTTGACGCCTACCAGAAGGCCGCGGGCATCCTGCGTGAAACGGCTTAGGAGGATCGCGGCGGGGACGTTGCTGATGATCTGGCAGGTGAGGGCGGAGATCAGCATGGTCCCGTGGGATAAGAGCCGGACAAACAGCATCCGGACAGGCTCCATCCGGGCAAGGTTGCCCGAAAAGGTGAAGAAAGTGGCAAAGGTGGCCAGAAGCCCCCAGTCCACGGACTTCAGGGCATGCCGGTCCAGAAACCAGAGCGCCAGAACGATGACGGCCAGACCGGGACCGTAGGGGATCAGCCGCAGCACCATAGCGACGGCCAGACAGAAGAGCCCACCGTAGACCGCGGCCCGGCGGCGGTCTACAATGACCTGCGCCTCCGGCACCGTAAGCCGGTCCTTGGGGAACAGCAGACAGCACAGGAGAATGAGCACGGTGGACAGGATGAAGGGCGGCAGCATCACGGAAAAGAACGTCCCGGCGGGGATGCCGTAATAGCTGAAGAGGTAGAGATTCTGCGGATTGCCGAAGGGGGTGATCATTCCGCAGAGGTTGGCGGCGCAGTTCTGGAGAATGAACAGCAGCGCGGCGTGCTTTTCCTGCCCTGTGACGGAAAGGACGAACCAGCCCAGCGGGAGAAAGGTCAGCAGGGCGGTATCGTTGGTCAGGAGCATGGAGCCGAACATGGTGATGACCACCAGCGCCGTACATACGCCCCGGACGGTGGAAAAGGTGTGCACCATCCGTTGGGAAAGTGCGGAAAAGACATCCAGATCTCGCAGCGCGCCCACCACCGCCAGAACACTGAATAGGCAGGAGAGGGTCTTGAGGTCATAATACCCCAGATATGCGCTGTCGGGAGGAACGAAGAAAGCGGTCGCTGCCGCTGCCAGCAGGGAGATGACCAGCATGGCGTTGGCGCGGCACCAGGATCGGATCGTATGCATGAAAAGCTCCTTTATTTGGGATTGTCAGGAATCCTGCGCGGATACTTGCCTAAAGAAGATAGCACATTTCTTCCTGATTTACAACGGATTCCTTATGAGCGGAAGGCGTTTTCCGCCAAAAAGCGCTCGAAGGGGAGACCTTCGAGCGCTTGCTATGATCTGCTTTGGCTCATTCGCCGCAGCCGGGGCAGCCCTCGCAATCCGTGCAGGCTGCTTGCTTTTTCTCATATTCGTACAGCGTTCCCTCAGTCATGTGTGACAGCGCCGCAATGCGCTCGTTCAGCATATCCCACATGCACATGGGCAGATGGTCACGATGCCCGCGATGGAGCGTCACGCATTCAAAGCAGTTGCCATGGTGCGGGCACTTCTCCTGACAGGGACAGTGATCCCCGCTCTCCCGGACCTGCTTCAGAAACTCCTGCTTGACCTTCCATGCCTCCTGCTTTTGTCCGCGGCGATCAAGATCGTTTTGCAGAATGGCCAGCTCATTTCCGTCGATTTTCATAATCGTTTCCCTCTTTTACTCAGTTACTCTTTTGCTCGGGTGAAATGATTGTAGCAGAGATTTACAGGATCCGCAAGCTATTCCTGCATGACGGACTTCCCTGCACTTGGAGTGGGGATGCGATTGAGAATATGTCCGCCGCAAGCCCATTCCGTAAGGGGTGGGTAAGGCGGACTTTAGGATACTGCTTGATTTTGTTTCAGATACGATATAATTGAAACGTCAACGAATCAGTATAGCGTAAATGAGAGAAACGGTCAACTGGTCTTTGCATTGAACAACGAACAACGAAATTTTGTTGCCAGAGAACGCACCCGTCCGACTGACAAGCGTCCAGCTTGAGGAACTGGACTACCTTCATACTGGCCGCTCTGCGGAACCGCTGCTCAATTTCGCCGGTCGAGGTAATTTTGCAGAGCGGTGTACGCACACTTAGAATGCCCAAACTGAAAAGTTTTTTGTTTTAGACCTTAAAAAGTTATTGAGTATACAAACTATTTTGGGTATACTATTAGCTGTAGGGAGGCGATACGATGATCAACAGACCGGACTATATCGCGGCAATCGAGCCGTTTATCGACAAGCCGCTCGTCAAGATACTTGCCGGTATCCGTCGCTGCGGCAAGTCTACGATCTTTGAGATGCTGAGAGAGGAACTGCTGCGGCGCGGTATTGGGGAGGACCAGATCGTCTGCAAGCGGTACACGGAGATGGATATTCCCGAGAACATCACCGCCAAGCAGATGTATGACGAGCTGACCGTTGCCATGGCGGGCAAGGGACATTGTTACCTCTTGCTGGACGAAATTCAGGAGATCACCGACTGGGAGAAGGCGGTCAACAGCCTGTTGGAAAGTGCGGATGCCGACATCTATGTGACCGGCTCCAACTCCAAGCTCATGTCCAGCGAGATCTCCACCTATCTGACGGGCCGCTATGTGTCCATTCCTGTCTATACGCTGTCGTTTAAGGAATATCTGGACTTCAAGGCCGACAGCACTTTATCCCGCAGGGAACTGCTGGAGGAGTATATTCGCTTCGGCGGTTTTCCCATCATTGCACTTAGCGAATATGATGAGCAAAGCGCTTATCAGATCGTCAACGGCATTTACCATACCGTAGTCTCCCGCGATATTGTCAAGCGTCACCGCATCAACAAGCAGGATCTTTTTGACCGTGTGGTGAAGTATATTATCGAAAATATGGGTAAGACCTTCTCGGCAAACTCAATCTCCACTTTCTTGAAAAGTGAGCACCGCAAGGTTTCGGTGGAGAGTATCTACAACTACCTGCGTTGGCTGGAGCAGGCGCTTATCATCTACCCCTGCGAACGCTATGACCTGCAAGGCAAGAGCATCCTGAAAACGCAGGAGAAGTATTATCTTGCCGATGTCTCCCTGAAATACGCACTGCTGGGCTATAACCGAAAAATGCTGGACGGCGCGATAGAGAATATTGTATACCTTGAATTGAAACGCCGCGGCTACGATGTTTACATCGGCAAGAACGATACAAAGGAGATCGACTTTGTTGCAACGCGCCGCGACGAGCGCGTTTATGTGCAGGTCTGCGTCCGGATTCCAGAAGCATCGGACCGCGAAGTGGGGAACCTGATGGAGATCCGCGATCATTACCCCAAATATGTTGTTACCCTCAACGAGATGGATACCGGCATCGAGGACGGCATCCGGATCGTTCACCTCGCGGATTTTCTGCTTGCCGAACAATGGTGATCATCTTTCGGCTCATTCGGTAACCGTAGAACCCAGTCATGTTATTTTAGAAAAGCCTGCTTGATAATCGTTACTTCGCAGTTTTTTTGCCATTCCATTTACCTGAGCCTCTCGATCTGCTGCCAAAGATACAAAAACCCGGGCGCTGGGCTTGCACAGCGCCCGGGGTCGTCTCTCTTGCCAACGGGGGAAGGGGGCAAATCGGTTTTTCTGCTTTTTTGCCGGGGTCAGCTCATAGGACCAATTGGCATTCGTCGTGCTTTTCATTACATAATAAAGAATGTCGTATCCGGTCATGCCTTCAACAACATTTTCTCGCACCGAGATAGATCCTTCTTTGAGAGTGATTTCCTGCCCACTTAACTTAAAAGAAGTACGGCCGGGAGGGGATGTGGGAAAATAAAATTCATTGAGATATGCGTTGTTAATTTTCCCCGTCTCCATGAACTCATATTGGAGCTGGGCATAATAGCTTCGCACGTTGGCCCAGTCGGTTGCGACGCGCGCCTTGTGAAGCTGTGAACTGAAGGTCGGGATCGCGACGGCCACCAGAACGGCGATGATCGCCACAACGATCAGCATTTCCATCAGTGTAAATCCGTGATCCCGTTTTGCGGTCGGGGTTGTTCTCTGTTTCGTCATTTTGCCACCATTTTCCATACCATATCGGCGCGGGCCACCCATAGGGAACAGGGGGCCTGCCGTATATGCTCTGTTTTGCCCGGCTCTCGATTCAGGTGTGGGCCAGGTCGGAGTTTTTATTATATGGATAGCACCTGCCGCCGTCAATTCTTTGCGGCAAAATTTTCAAATTTTGTGCATTTTGGTGAAGAAAGCGGGTGCTTTGCAGGAGCGTTGGGCGGAATATGGCGGACATCTATCCGTAAATGAACAACAGCAGCGGCAATTTGCCGCTGCTGCTCTGCGTGTCGAAAAAGTCTTTTCTCCCTGCTGTGCGTCCGAAAGGGGAGAGGCCGTCACTGGATGGCAAAGATCAGCTCCGCGGTGCAGGCTGTCTCGCCGTTCACCGTGGCGGTGCAGACGCCGATGCCCACCGGACCCCGGCGCTTCGTGAGGGTACATTCTAATTCCAGAACGTCTCCGGGGATGACCTGCCGCTTGAAGCGGGCGTTTTTCACGCCGCCAAACAGGGCGATCTTCCCCCGGTTCTCCGGCAGGGACAGAATCGCCACGGCCCCCACCTGGGCCAGCGCCTCTAAGATCAGCACGCCGGGCATGACGTGCTTTTGGGGGAAGTGGCCGCAGAAAAACGGCTCGCCCACGCTGACGCACTTGATGCCCTTGGCCCACACGCCGGATTCCCCGTCGGTGATGCGGTCCACCAGCGCGAAGGGGTAGCGGTGGGGCAGAATCTCGGCGATCTCATTGGAATTTAACTGCAAGCCCATGTCAGTCCTCCCATTTCTTCAGCAGCAGGCTGCCGTTGTGTCCGCCGAAGCCCAGAGAGTTGCTCAGGGCGTACCGGATGTCCGCCGGACGGCCCTCGTTGGGCACGATGTCCAGATCGCAGTCCGGGTCCGGGGTCTGATAGTGGATGGTGGCGGGGAGGAAGCCGTCCCGCAGGCTCAGGGCGGTGAAGATGGCTTCCACGGCCCCGGCGGCTCCCAGCATATGCCCGGTCATGGACTTGGTGGAGCTCATAGCCAGCTGATAGGCGTGAGGGCCGAACACGGTTTTCACCGCGGCGGTCTCCCCGGCGTCGTTGAGGTGGGTAGAGGTGCCGTGGGCGTTGATGTAGCCCACCTGCTCCGGAGAAACGCCGCCGTCGGTCAGCGCCATGGCCATGGCTTTGGCGCCGCCGCTGCCGTCCGCAAGGGGAGCGGTGATGTGGTGAGCGTCGCAGGTAGCGCCGTAGCCCGCCACCTCGGCGTAGATCTTGGCCCCCCGGGCTTTGGCGTGTTCCAATTCCTCCAGGAGCAGCACGCCTGCGCCCTCGCCCATGACGAAGCCGCTGCGCCCCGCGTCAAAGGGGATGGAGGCCCGATCGGGGTCCTCCGTCTGGGTCAGGGCCTTCATGGAGGTGAAGCCGCCGATGGACATGGGCGTGATGGAGGCCTCGGTGCCGCCGCAGAGCATGACCTCGGCGTAGCCGTCCCGAATGTAGTGGAAGGCATCGCCCACGGCGTTGGTGCCCCCGGCGCAGGCGGTGACGGGGCAGGAGCACATGGCCCGGAACCCCGCGTCGATGGCCACCTGACCCGCCGCCATGTTGCAGATGGCGGTGGGGACATAGAAGGGGGATACCCGGTCAAAGCCCTTTTCCAGACCCCGGCAGTGCTCCGTCTCGGTGATGGCCTGTCCGCCGATGCCGCTGGAGAGGATGACACCGCAGCGGTCCGGGTCCGCCTGCTCCACGGAGAACCCGGCGTCGGACAGGGCCTCCCGGGCCGCCGCCACGGCGAACTGGGTGAAGCGGCCCATGCGCTTGGATTCCTGACGGCCCAGCAGGGCCTCCGGATCGAAGCCCTTCACCTCTGCCGCCAGCTTTACCTTTTGCGCGAAGGGATCGTAATGGGTGATGGGGCCGATGCCGCACACGCCGTTTTTCACGGCCTGCCAGCTTTCTCCCGCCGTCAGTCCAATGGGGGTCACAGCCCCCAGACCGGTGATGACAACTCTGCGTCGTTCCATGTCGCGTTCCTCCTTACATACTCATGCCGCCGTCAACGGCCAAAACCTGCCCGGTGATGTAGCCGGCGTCCTCACCCGCTAAAAAGGCCACGGCCCGGGCCACGTCCTCCGGCGTTCCCATGCGGCCCATGGGAATGGAGCCGAGGGCGGCGTTTTTCGCGGTCTCCGTCAGGGCGGCGGTCATATCCGTGTCGATAAAGCCGGGGGCCACGGCGTTGACGGTGATGTTCCGTCCCACCAGCTCCTTGGCGAGGGATTTCGTCATGCCGATGACACCGGCTTTGCTGGCGGCGTAGTTCACCTGACCGGCGTTGCCCCGGAGACCCACCACGCTGGAGAGGTTCACGATGCGGCCGTAGCGCTGCTTCACCATCTGCCGGGCCACGGCCTTCATGCAGAGGAAGGTGCCCCGGAGGTTGGCGGCGATCACCGTGTCAAAGTCCTCCGGCTTCATCATCATGAGCAGGCCGTCCTTGGTGATGCCCGCGTTGTTCACCAGAATGTCGATGCGGCCGAAGGTTTTGAGGGCGGCGTCCGTCAGGGCCTTCACCTCGTCCTCTTTCGACACGTCGCACCGGACGGCCGCGGCCTTGGCCCCAAGGGCCTCGCAGGCGGCGACGGTCTCATTGGCCGCCGCTTCGTTGCCCGCGTAGCAGAGCACCACATTGGCTCCGCCCCGGGCCAGCTCCAGACAGATCGCCCGGCCCAGCCCCCGGCTGCCGCCGGTGACAACGGCTGTTTTTTCAGAAAAATTCATAGCGATGCTCCTTTGAGGGTCTCCGTCAGCTGTTCCAGCTCCGCCGCAGTCTCCACGGCGTACACCGGCAGCTCCGGGACGGTTTTCTTCACAAAGCCGCTGAGGGCCTTGCCCGGGCCGATCTCCACCAGCGCGTCCAGCCCCATGGCGGCCATGCGGCGGAGGGAATCCTCCATGTAGACGCTGCTCTGCACCTGCCGCACCAGCAGCTCCGGGATGGAAGCGCCGTCGGGACGCTCCGCGCCCAGACAGTTGAAGATCACGGGGATCTGCGGCTCCCGGAACTCCACGGTGCGGAACCGCTCCGCCAGCGCGTCCCCGGCGGGGGCCATGAGGGGGGTGTGGAAGGGGCCGCTGACCTTCAGCGGCAGACAGCGGCGGGCGCCCTTTTCCTTTGCCAGAGCCGCTGCGGTCTCCACGGCGGCCTTCTCACCGCCGAGGACCAGCTGGCCGGGGCAGTTGTAGTTGGCGATGACCACGTAGCCGCGGGCGGAGGCCTCGTCACAGGCCTCCTGCAAGGCCGCCCGGTCCAGCCCCAGCACCGCTACCATGGCAGAGGGCCGTCCGGCTGCGGCTTCCTCCATGGCTTTGCCGCGGAAGGCCACCAGCTCCACGGCAGTGTCGGCGTCAAAGACCCCGGCGGCGTGGAGGGCGGAATACTCGCCCAGAGACAGTCCGGCGGCAGCGGCGGGGACGATGCCCCGCTCCGCCAGCAGCGCGGTCATGCCCGCGGCGAAGGCCACCATGCAGGGCTGGGTGAACCGGGTCTGGTTCAAAACGCCCGCTCGGTCGGTGAAGGAGACTTCCTTCAAGTCAAAATCCACCTGCTCCGCGGCGCTGTCCAGCACGGCGCGGAAGGTGGGGAAGCGCTCATACAGGTCAGCGCCCATGCCGGGGTGCTGGCTGCCCTGTCCCGCGTATAAAAATCCTAAATTCATTGTGCAGCTCTCCATTCGTTCATGATCTGAGCCATCTGCTCCGGCACGGTGGAGAGGGTGTTCACCTCGCCGCCGGCGGCTCCGCAGAAAAACAGGCCGTTCTCCCAATCGCCGTTCCGGGCGGCGATGAGGGCCTTGGAAATGCAGTAGGGGGCGTTTTTGCCGTCGCAGGTGACGATGCACTTCACGCACCGCTCCGGGGACGGCTCCGTGCCGTCCTCCACCCGTTGAATTAAAGGACTGCGCAGCGCCCGCCCTGGCATCCCCACGGGGCTTTTCACCAGAGTGATGTCATCGGCCTTTGCCGCTAAGAGCCGCTGCTTGTAGCCCTCGGAGGCGTCGCACTCCGCCGTCGCGATGAACCGGGTGGCGAACTGCGCCCCGGCGGCCCCCAGTTTCATGTAGCGGGCCATGTCTACGCCGTTTTTCACGCCGCCGGCCACGAATACCGGAATGTCCCGGCCCACCTTGTCCCGGAAGGGGGCGATGGCGGTCAAAACCTCCCGCAAAAGGTCGGAAAGGGAGGGGGGCGCGTCCAGATCCTGCCGGGAGAAGCCCAGATGCCCCCCGGCCTCCGGCCCCTCTAAGATCAAAAAGTCGGGGATGCGGCCATAGTGCCGGTCCCACAGCTTGCACAGCAGCCCCGCCGCCCGGCCGCTGCTGACGATGGGGGCGATGGCGGCGTCACTGTCGGAAACTTCGGAGGCCAGCGCGGGGAGATCCTTGGGTAGTCCCGCACCGCAGACGATGGCGTCAGCCCCCGCCCGGAGAGCGGTGCGGACGCTGTCAGCATACTGGGTGGTGGCGACCATGGCGTTGACGGCGATCAGCCCCGCGCCGTGGGCCAAGACCTTGGCACGGCGGACCTGCCGGTCCAGCGCCCGGAGGTTGGCCTCAAAGGGACGTTTGGCGAAATCCGGCTCCTGAAAGCCGCAGAGGGCGGTGGAGAGGGTCCCCATGCCGCCGCAGGCGGCTACCGCTCCGGCAAGGCCGTCCAGACTGATGCCCACGCCCATGCCCCCCTGCAAGATCGGGAGGGGGAGGGTCTTTCCACGGATCGTTACCGCCATGCTGCCTCCGTGGCCTTCAAAACGGCCTGACTGCCGGTGTACAATTCCTCGAAGATCTGGCGCAGGGGCTTGATCTCATGGAGCATACCGGCCACCTGACCGGCCATGACGCTGCCGCGCTCCATGTCGCCCTCAAACACAGCGCGGCGGAGACCGCCGAGGGTGACGCGTTCCAGTTCCTCCAGCGTGGCTCCACGCTTTTCCAGGGCGAGGTATTCCCGGGCCATTTTGTTTTTCAGCACCCGCACCGGCCCGCCGATGGAGCGGCCCGTCACAGTGGTGTCGCTGTCCTTGGCCTTCAGAAGGGCCTGCTTGTAATTTTCATGGATGGGGCACTCCCGGCTTGCCAGCAGGCAGGTGCCCACCTGAATGCCGCAGGCCCCCAGAGCGAAGGCCGCGGCCGCCTGCCGTCCGTCGGCAATGCCGCCGGCGGCGATGACGGGGACGTCCACCGTGTCGATGACCTGGGGCACCAGCGCCATGGTGGTCATTTCCCCCACATGGCCGCCGGACTCCATGCCCTCGGCGATGATGGCGTCGGCCCCCTGATTCACCAGCCGCTTGGCAAGGATGGAGGCCGCCACCACGGGCAGCACCTTGATCCCGGCAGCTTTCCACGCGGGGATGTACTTGCCGGGACTGCCCGCCCCGGTGGTCACCACCTGAACGCCCTCCTCTATGATGATCTGGGCCATTTCGTCGGCGCAGGGGTTCATCAGCATCAGGTTCACGCCGAAGGGCTTGTCCGTCAGGCTCTTGCAGATGCGGATCTGCTTGCGCAGCAGGTCCGCTTCCAGCATTCCGCCGGTGGCGATGACGCCCAGCGCCCCCGCGTTAGAGCAGGCGGCGGCAAATTCGCCTGTGGCGATGTTGGCCATGCCGCCCTGGATAATGGGGAACTCCGTCCCCAGCAGTTCGTTGAGTTTTTTCATAGTATACTCCTCAATTTCACGCCATTTCCAGCACCGCGCCGCCCCAGGTAAGACCGCCGCCAAAGGCGGTCAGCAGCATCCGGCTGCCGGGACCCACGCGGCCCTGCTCCACCAGCTCGCTGAGGACCAGCGGGACGCTGGCAGCGGCGGTGTTGCCGTAACGGTCGATGTTTTTGTAGTATTTTTCCGGCGGGATGCGGTATTTCCGCACCGCCAGGTCAATGATGCGGGCGTTGGCCTGATGGAACACGAAGAAGTCGATGTCCGCCGGGGTCAGTCCCGCCTTTTTCAGCGTGGCGTCCATGCAGGCGGGAACGGTCTCCACGGCGAATTTAAACACCTGCGTCCCCTCCATGGAGAGGACGTTTGGCTCTCCCCGGCCAAGGCCCGGCAGACGCAGGAGAACGTCATCCCCCCGGCTGCCCAGCACGGCCCCGATGGAGGGCCAGCCCTCCCGGCACTCCACCACGGCGGCGGCCGCGCCGTCTCCAAAGAGGATGCAGGTGCCCCGGTCCGTCCAGTCTACCACTTTACTCAGGGCCTCCGCCCCCACCACCAGACCGAATTTCCGGGGGGAGGCATTCAGCAGGCACTCCATAGTGTGCAGGGCGTAGACAAAGCCGGTGCAGGCGGCGTTCAGGTCGAAACAGGGGGTATCCTCCGGCAGACCCAGCGCCCGCTGCAGCAGACAGGCGGCAGAGGGCACCACGGTATCCGCCGAGACGGTGGCCACGATGCACACGCCGATGTCCGCCGGGGTGATCTCGGCCATGTGCAGGGCGTCCCGCGCGGCGCTGACGCACAGCTCCGTGAGGGTCTCTTTTTCACAGCGGTAGCGGCTGCGGATGCCGGTGCGGGCGGTGATCCACTCGTCATTGGTATCCACCAGCCGGGAAAGATCGTCGTTGGTGACGGTATTGGCGGGGACACAGCGGCCTGTGCCCCGGAGCTTGATCCCGTTCATGCGTCCTCCTTCCCGCGGCCAAGGGCGCGGAATTTCTGATAGCGCCGTTCCGTCAGGCTGACGGCGCTTTCCTTCAGCAGGGGTTCCAGACAGGCGGTCAGCGCCCGGTCCAGATTCCACAGCATCCGGCTGGGGTCGGCCTGCGCGCCGCCCTCCGGCTCCCGGACGATGCCGTCGATGACCCCCAGCTTTTTCAACTCCGGGGCGGTGAGCTTCATCAGCTCCGCCGCCTCGCCGGAGCGCTGGGCGTCCTTCCACAGGATCGAGGCGAAGCCCTCCGGGGACAAAATGGCGTACACGGCGTTTTCCAGCATCAGCACCCGGTCGGCCACAGCCAGCGCCAGCGCGCCGCCGCTGTTGCCCTCCCCGGTGACGACGGCGATGACCGGCACCGTCAGACGGCTCATCTCAAAGAGGTTCCGGGCGATGGCCTCGCCCTGACCGTGCTCCTCGGCTTCCAGACCGGGATAGGCCCCGGCGGTGTCGATAAAGGTAAATATAGGGCGGCGGAACTTCTCCGCCTGCTTCATGAGCCGCAGAGCCTTGCGGTAACCCTCCGGCCCCGGCATCCCGAAGTTGCACCGGAGGTTTTCCTCCAGCGTTTTGCCTTTCCGGGTGCCGATAACGGTGACGGGCCGCCCGTGGAACAGGGCGATGCCGCCTAAAATGGCGGGGTCCTCCCGGCAGGCCCGGTCGCCCCGCTGCTCAAAGAAATCGGTGAACAGTCCGTCGATATAGTCCGTGATATTGGGCCGCTGGGGATGGCGGGCCAGCGCCACCCGCTCTGCGGCGGTTTTCTCAGCCATGGCGTTCTCCTTTCCCGTGGAGCTTCAGCAGACGGATGAGGGTGTCCCGCAGGTCCTTCCGGGGGACCACCGCGTCCACAAAGCCGTGCTCCATCTGAAACTCCGCCCGCTGAAAGCCCTCCGGCAGGGTCTCGCCGATGGTCTGCTGAATGACACGGGGCCCGGCGAAGCCGATAAGCGCACCGGGTTCGGCCAGAATAATGTCACCCAGCGAGGCGAAACTGGCGGTGACGCCGCCGGTGGTGGGGTCCGTGAGAACGGAGATGTACAGCAGTCCCTTTTCCGAAAACCGGGCCAGAGCCGCGCTGGTTTTCGCCATCTGCATGAGGGATAAAATGCCCTCCTGCATCCGCGCCCCGCCGCTGGCGGCAAAGAGGATCAGGGGCAGCTTGTTTTTCCCGGCGTACTCGATGGCCAGCGTCAGCTTTTCCCCTACGGCGGCGCTCATGCTGCCCATGAGAAAGCGGCTGTCCAGCACGCCCACCACGCAGCGGCTTCCGCCCACGGTGCCGGTGGCGGTGACCACGGCCTCGTTCATGCCGGTCTTGCGGCGGGCGCCGTCCAGCTTGGCCCCGTAGCCGGGGAAGCGGAGGGGATCATTGGCCGTCAGCTTTTCGTGCAGCTCCCGGAAGGAGCCGGGGTCCAGCACGCTGCTGAGCCGGTAATAGGCCCCCATGGGGAAGTGGTAGCCGCACAGGGGGCAGACGGACAGCGCCGCCGCCACGTCCTTGCGCTGGCTCTCCCCGCCGCAATGGGGGCAGGTGACTAACTTTTCACCGGGGACGTAATTCTCCCGCATGGCTTTCATGGCCAGCAGCCGCGCCCGGCGTTTCGCAAAAATGTTTTCCATGTATTATCCTTTGTGATCGTCTACCCGGCGGCTGAATTCCAGCAGCTCCGGCAGGCTTCGGTCCAGAAAGGCGGTGGTGCAGCCGCCCCGGACAAAGGTGGGGTGGAACAGCAGCTCATAGGACAGCTCCGCGTTGGTGGGGAAGCCCTCCAGAGTAAATTCCTCCAGACAGCGGCGCATCCTGCGGATGGCTTCCAGTCGGGTGGGGGCGTGGACCATCACCTTGGCGGCCAGAGAATCGTAATAGGGGGAGAGGGTGCAGCCGTTATAGAGGGCGGAGTCCACCCGGACGCCGGGGCCGCCGGGGAAGTGGAGAAATTCCACCTTGCCGGGGCAGGGCCGGAAATTGGCCGTGGGGTCCTCGGCGTTGATGCGGCACTCAATGGCGTGGCCGGTGAGGGTCACGTCCTCCTGAGTCAGATCAAGGGGCAGACCGGAGGCGATGCGCAGCTGCTGGCGCACCAGATCCACGCCGGTGATCATCTCCGTGATGCCGTGCTCCACCTGGATGCGGGTGTTCATCTCCATAAAGTAGAAATGCTGTCCGTCGCTGTCCAGCAGAAATTCCACAGTGCCCGCGCCCTCGTAGCGGACGGCCTGCGCCGCTTTCACGGCAGCCCGGCCCATCTCCTCCCGCAGTTCCGGTGTCAGACACCGGGCGGGGGCTTCCTCAATGAGCTTCTGGTTCCGGCGCTGGATGGAGCAGTCCCGGTCTCCCAGATGGATGACGTGGCCCTGCCGGTCCGCTAAGATCTGAAACTCGATGTGCCGGGGCTCCAGCACCAGCTTTTCCAGATACATCTCGTCATTTCCGAAGCAGGCGTTGGCCTCCGCCTTGGCGGCGGCGTAAGCGTCAGGCAGGTTCTGAGCGCTGTCGCAGCGGCGGATGCCCCGGCCGCCGCCTCCGGCGCTGGCCTTCAGCAAAACGGGATAGCCCACCTGCTCCGCCACGGCCAGAGCGTCCTCCACAGAGGATACCGGCCCGTCGGAACCGGGGGTCACGGGGACCCCGGCGGCGCGCATCAGGTCTCGGGCGGCGGATTTGGAGCCGGCCTTCCGGATGGCGTCCCCGGAGGGACCGATGAAGGTGATGCCGTTTTCCGCGCAGGCGTCGGCAAATTCCGGGTTTTCCGACAGGAACCCGTAGCCGGGGTGCAGACCGTCGCAGCCGGTGGCTATGGCGGCAGAGAGCAGCGCCTGAGGGTTTAAGTAGCTGTCAGCGGCACGGGGAGGGCCGATGCACACGGACCGGGTGGCCAGCTGGACGTGGAGAGCATCCGCGTCCGCCTGAGAGTAGACGGCCACCGTCTCGATGCCCGCCTCCCGGCAGGCTCGCAGCACCCGGAGGGCGATCTCCCCCCGGTTGGCGATCAATACCCGCTTCAGCATGGCTGATAGCGGAACAGAGGCTCCCCGAAGGAAACCAGCGCGCCGTTTTCCTTCATAACCGCTGTGATCTCGCAGTCACAGGGGGCGGGGATCTCGCTCATCATCTTCATGGCCTCCAGCAGGCAGACGGGCTGGCCCTTGCGCACCCGGTCGCCCACCTTCACAAAGGGGGGCTGCTCCGGGGCGGAGGCGGCGTAAAAGGTGCCCACCATGGGGGCGGTGATGGCATCCCCCTCCGGTTCGGCGGCTGCGGAAGCCGCCGGGGCAGCAGCCGCTGCCGGGATCACCGGCGCGGCGGGAGCGGAGACAGCCCGCTCCATTTCTATGGTAAATTCCTGGGTGGACAGCTTCAGCTTGGACAGGGAACTGCCCTCGAAGCGGGCCAGCAGGTCCTTCAGTTCTTGATTGGTCATGGAATGTCCTTTCCTCGCAAAACCGGACCGCCGGAGGGTTTTCCCCTCCGGCGGACGCACGTTAATTCTTGTGAGCGGCCAGATAGGTCATGATGTCGCCCACCGTTTTCAGGTTGGCGGCGTCCTCCTCGGCGATGGAGATGCCGGCGGCTTCTTCCAGAGCCATGACCAGCTCCACGGCGGCCAGAGAATCGGCGCCCAGATCGTCTGCCAGAGAGGCGGTGGGGGTCACAGCTTCGGTATCGCAGCCCAGGGTCTCTACAATGATGTCACGTACTTTTTCAAATTCCATGATGAGTCTCCTTGTTTCGGTGAAAGTCGGATCTGATAGTTAAAAGTATTTACTTAAAATATTTTAACTAAAAGAATTGAACTATATAATAGCGGACGACTATCCCAATGTCAAGAAAAAAATTGTGAATAAACGGTTAAAACCTGGGAAAGTAGGGGGCGCAGCCTATTTTTTGATTGACAGGGGAAACTGGATGTACTATCATCCAATCAGAAAGATGTATCTGCAACTATTTCTCGACCGGGCACAGGCTCCGGGGAAAGGAACGCTGTCAATAACCCCCACCAAATCTAACGATTTGGAGGGGGCTTGCGAGAAATCGTAAGCCCTGATTGACTACCCTAAGTGTTTCGAGCACTACGTTACTCAAGAATGTAAGAATAGGCACCGGCGGGCGTGAATCCGAACCTGCCGCACTGCGGTGTGTGATTAAAAGCTCTGAGGGTAAGGAGCGGTGTTGCACACGAAAACCTTGAGATAACATTGGGTACGGATACCTGACGGCCGAAAGGCCGCGTGGCTTTTTCGTTAGCAACAATCAAAGAAGAAGGAGGAAGGCATCATGCCAAACAAAGTGTATGTCATCAATAAACACGGGCGTCCGCTGATGCCCTGCTCCCCGGCAAAAGCCCGTCATCTGCTGGATGCCGGGAAAGCCAAGGTGAAGAAGAGGACGCCCTTTACCATCCAGTTGGTCTACGGAAGCAGCGGCTATACGCAGGAGGTCATCCTCGGCGTGGATGCCGGCAGCAAAACAATCGGACTTTCGGCTTCTGCCGAAACGGAAGAACTACTCTCCGCAGAAGTAAAACCTCGGAATGACGTGGTGGATTTACTATCCACCCGTCGAGAGTTCCGCAGAGCCCGGAGAAACCGCAAGACCCGGTATCGCAAGCCGCGCTTCGATAACCGAGTCCGCAGCAAGCACAAGGGATGGTTGGCGCCTTCTGTGGAGGTCAAAATCCAAGAGTACATCACCTCAATCAAGAGGGTTTGCCGCATCCTGCCCGTGAGCAAAGTGGTCATAGAGACCGCCGAGTTCGACCTGCAGCTGCTGAAAGCCATTGCGGATGGAAAGCCCGTTCCGCAAGGTGAGGATTACCAGAAGGGCGAGATGTATGGTCACTACAATGTACGGCAATACGTGCTTTGGAGAGACGGGTACACCTGCCAATGCTGCGGAGCTCATACAACCAAGAAGAAAGAAGTTCGGCTCCATGTCCATCATCTGGAGAGCAGGAAGGTAGGCGGCGACGCCCCGGACAACCAAGTTACCCTTTGCGAGAGCTGTCACGAGAAACTCCACAAGGGGTTGATTGCGGAGAAGGACTTCAAAAAGCGCAAGCGGAAGTCAACCAGAGATGCCACATTCATGGGCATCATGCGGAAGACTTTAATGCAGATGCTCTGCTCTGAGTTGCCTATCCCCGTTGTCAAAACGAGAGGCTATATCACAAAGGCAACCCGAGAGAAGTTGCTTGTGCTTCCAAAGAGCCACACCAATGACGCTCTGGCAATCGCACAGGGGAAGCAGGGCTTCAATGTTGGCTACCTACCGGGAATCGTACAAATTAATAAGATTTATACGATTCGCCCCGTAAGGCACCACAACCGCCAGCTGCACAAAGCGGCCATTCTCACGGGAGGCATCCGTAAATCCAATCAAACAGAGAAGTACGTATTTGGGTATCGTCTTTTTGACAAAGTCCAATTTAACGGACAGGACTGCTTCATTTGGGGAAGAACTACCGGAATCTTTACCATTAAAACGATAAACGGGAAAATGATAAAGGACGGTATCTCTTTCAAGAAATTAAAACCCGTAGAAAAATCCACGAGTTATTTAATTGCTTGATTTTAATACACGAAAGGAGGGAACGGCAATTCCTCACCGCCCAATGCTTCACATTGGACGGTGTACCCTTGCCGTAACAATGGATCTCACAGAGCGCAAGATCACGAAAATCGCACGGGAGGCCAGCAAGCTGGCCGTACGGACGCTGAAGGAGGACGGCATCGGCACCGCGGAATACGATTTCATCCATCTGGTGCGCCACCATCCCGGCATCACGCAGGCGGAGGTCCGGGAGCAGCTCCGGGTGGACAAGGGCGCCGCCGCCCGCCGTGCGGCCAGTCTGGAGGCCAAGGGCTACCTGATCCGGCAGGCCAACCCCAAGGACGGCCGCAGCCAGCTGCTTTTCGCCACGGAAAAGGCGGAGGGCCTGCGGAACTCCAAGGCGCAGGTGGAGACCACCTTTTATGAATGGCTGTTGGCGGAGCTGCCGGAGGCGGAGAAGGCCGCTTTCTGCAAAACGCTGGATACTCTTTATCGCCGTTCCAAGCAGGAGAGCCGGGCGGGGTTCCCCCACATCACGGCCCTGACGGAGCAGGGGGAGGGGGAGCGCCATGAGTAAGCGACAGCTTCCGCCGGACCGGGTCAGCTCCTATTTCCGGGCGGAATCCGGGGTGCTGGCGGTCATCACCGTGACGGGTCTCCTCTATAATATCGGTCTGGTGGCAGGTCCGTGGTTCGAGGGACAGATGACGGAAGCGCTGGCCCGGATCCTCTTGGGAGAGGGCAGCTTTTCCGCCATGGTCTCTCTGGCGGCGGGGTACATCGCCGTTGTCGCCGCGGTGCAGGGACTTCGGTTTTTGAAGCGGTTCTATGTCCGGCGCTTTGCCAACAAGGTGAACCGCCGCATGAAGCGGGTCCTGTACGGCGCGCTGGTCCGGTCGGATCGGGAGGACTTGGAGCGTGAGGGCGCGGGAACGGTGCTGACCAAGGCCATTTCCGACGTGGACGACTGCGCCGAGGGGATGCGGAAATTTACCACGGAGGTATTCGACACCGGCGTGGCCTTGGCGGCCTATGCCGGGATGCTGCTGTGGTACGACTGGCGGCTGGCGCTGCTGTCCATGGCCTTTCTGCCGGGGAGCTACGCGCTGGCGGAGCGGATGAAGCGGCCCGTCCAGCGCACCGGCGCGGCCTTCAAGGAGCAGGCCGGGGCCTTGAACGCCGCTACCATGGATCGGGCGGTCAACGCCCTGACCTACCGGGTCTTTGGCCGGGAGGAGGAGCGCCGGGCAGCCTATGAGGAGCACCTCACCGCTTACGAACACGCCGCTGTAAAGGCAAACCTGTGGACAGCGTCCCTGCCGCCGCTGTACCGGGTGCTCTCCATGATCGGCGCGGCGCTGATCCTGTATTTCGGCGGGAAAAACGTGCTGGGCACCGGCTGGACGGTCTGGTCCATCGCGGAATTCACCACGTTTCTGGCCTGCTTTACCAAGCTGGCCACCAAATCTTCCAAGGCGGCGAAGCTGTTCAACGCAGTCCACAAGGCGCAGGTGTCCTGGAAGCGCATCCAGCCCCTGATGCGGGAGATCCCCGCCATGCCTGCCGTCTCCGCCGGCAGGGTGGAGCGGCTGGAGGTCCGGGACCTCGCCTGCGGCTATCCCGGTGACGCGCCGCTGTTCTCCGGGCTGGATCTGACCGCCTGCCGGGGGCAGATCATCGGCGTCACCGGCCCGGTGGCCTGTGGCAAATCCACGCTGGGCAAGGCATTTCTCTGCGAGCAGCCCTACGGCGGCAGCATCCGGCTGGACGGCCGGGAGCTGGCGGAGCTGTCCCCCTGGGAGCGGACGGGCCTCGTGGGGTATCTGGGCCACGATCCGGAGCTGTTCAGCGGCACGATCCGGGAAAATGTGCTGCTGGGAGACACGGGCGAACCCATGGACTACCTCCGGGCGGTGTGTCTGGACGGCGAAGTGGCGGCCATGACGGGGGGGCTGGAGACCCGGGTGGGCACCGGCGGCGTCCGGCTTTCCGGCGGTCAGGCCCAGCGGCTGGCGCTGGCCCGGACGCTGGCCCATCAAAGACCCCTGCTGATTCTGGACGATCCCTTTTCGGCGCTGGACCGGGCCACGGAGACGGAGATCTTCGCCCATCTGCGGCGTCTGGCGGCGGACAGCGTGGTAATTCTGATCTCCCACCGGCTGTATCTGTTCCCGGAGCTGGATCGGGTGATCTGGCTGGAAAACGGGGAGGCCAAGGTGGGGACCCACGAGGAATTGGAGGGGAATACCCCGGATTACGCGGCGCAGTTTGACGCGCAGAGGGAGGAGAACAGCCATGAATGACCGCAAAAAAGCAGTCCATGTGGGGACTGTGGTACTGGAAACGGTGAAAGGCCACCTCTGGCTGTCCTTTGCCATTCTGGCTGTGGTGGCAGGCGCCGTAGGCGCGGCGCTGGTGCCGCCGCTGGTGCTGGGCCGCATTGTGGACGGCCTTACCGCCGGGGAGGGGCTGACCCTCCGCCTGCCCCTGTGGTATCTGGCCTTCACCGCATTGGCGGGAGGGCTGGAATCCGCCCGGGAGAGCGCGTTGACGGTATTCGGCCAGAAAACCACCCACGCCCTGCGGAGCCGCCTGATGGAAAAGGAGGGCCGTCTGCCCGCCGACGAGCTGAACCGTCAGGAGCCGGGGGCGCTGGTGTCCCGCTTTGTGGGGGACGTGGACACGGTGGAGACCCTGTTCACCGCCGGGATCATCAGTATGGCGGCGGACGCCTGCCGGATCCTCAGTATTCTGATCGTGGTGTGGCAGTGCAGCCGGGGACTTGCCTATCTGCTGCTGGCACTGCTGCCGGTGCTGTTCCTCTTTACCCGGTTCGTCCAGAAGCGGATGCTGCACAATCAGCTGAAAAACCGGAAGGCGGTGAGCCGGGCCTCCGGATATGTGCCGGAGACGGTGCGGAACCTCCGCACCATCCGGGCGCTGGGCAAGGAGACCTACATGGAGACCCGGTATGACGGCGCACTGGGGGAGAGCTACCGGGCCATTGAGGGGACCAACTTCTATGACGCCCTGTATTCCCCCGTGATCCTCACGGTGAACGCCGCTGTGGTGGGCGCGGTCATGCTGTTGTCCGCCTCCGGAGACCCGGCGGTGCTGACGCTGTTCGGCATGACCGCCGGTACCGCCGTGACGGTGATGAACTACATCAGCCAGATCTTCTCTCCTCTGGAAAGTCTGGGCATGGAGATCCAGACCATCCAGTCCGCCGTGGCGGGCGTTCGCCGGATCAATGACTTTCTGGCCCAGCCGGAGCAGGAGACAGTGGCCCCGGAAACGGAAAATCCCGCCGCTCCCATGGTGGAGCTGCGGGATGTGGACTTCGGCTATGAGGCGGGGCAGAACGTTCTGCACCATTTAAATATGGAGATCCGGGAGGGAGAGCTGGCTACCCTGTCTGGTCGGACCGGCGCGGGAAAGAGCACCGTGTTCAAGCTGGTGCTGGGGCTGTATACCCCCCGGCGAGGCACCGTCCGGATTCAGGGCGTGGATCCCCGGTCCCTCACCGGCCCGCAGCGGCGGGCACTGTACGGCTATGTGGAGCAGCGGTTCCATCCGGTCCCCGGCACCGTCCGGGACCAGATCACCCTGTATGATGACACCATCACGGAGGGACAGGTCCGCCGGGCCGCGGAGCTGGCGGGACTGGCGGAGGCCATCGGCGCCCTGCCGCAGGGCTATGACACCCCCTGCACCCCGGACATTTTCTCTCAGGGACAGTGGCAGCTGTTGTCCATCGCCCGGGCGGTGGCGGCGGACCCCAAGCTGCTTTTGCTGGACGAGATCACCGCCAATCTGGACGCGGAGACGGAGCGGGCGGTGCTGCGGGCCTTGAAGCGGGCTACGGCGGACCGGACGGTGCTCTCCATTTCTCACCGGGTCGGGGCGGACACGGGACGGCTCATTCCCATTGGGGAGGAGTCATAGCCAGAAACCGAGCCAGCGCGGGGTTGGGGTTGGTGGTCTGCCACGCGGCGATGATCTCCTCCACCTCTCCCTCGCCGATGAGGGGGATGAACACCAGATTGTCGGCGTTGTAGAGCTTTTCCACGCAGTAGGCGGGGAGGATGGAAATGCCTTCCTCGGCGGAGACCATCATGAGGATGCTCTCCGTGTCGGCGGAGCGGAAGAGGATGTTGGGCTTGTAGCCCGCCTCGTTGTAAAGCTGCATGAAAAAGGCGTCGCCGTAGGAATCGTCGGCGGCGTCAGGGGACATGTAGAGGATGGTCTCTCCCCGCAGCTCCTGCCGCCGGAGCTGCTGCCGCTGGGCCAGCGGGTGTCCGGCGTACAGCGCCACCACCAGCCGGGCCTTTTCCACGGTGCGGCAGGACACGCCCTCCTGGGTTTTCAGGTTGGTACTGTCCCAGGTGAAAATGATGTCGTATTCATGGTGCAGCAGCCCCGCCGCCAGCGCGTCGGTGGAGCAGCGGTAAAAGGTGATGAGCACGTTGCTGTTCTGCTGGTGAAATTGGCGGATATGGGCGGACAGGTCGCTGCGCTCGTACCCCCGGACGTAACCCACCCGCAGTGTGCCGGAGAGTCCGGTGGAGGCGTCATGGACCCGCTCCTGCGCCCGGCTCATCCGCTCCAAGATCCCCTTGGCCTCCCGGAGGAAGATGGTCCCCGCGGAGGTCAGGCTCACGGGCCGGGTGCTCCGGTCAAAGAGAGGACAGCCCAGCGTTTCCTCCAGCAGACGGATCTGCTGGGTGATGGCGGTCTGGGAAATGTAGAACTGTTCGGCGGCCTTCGTGAAGCTGCGGCTCTCCGCCGCGGCCACGAAATATTTCAGCTGATTTCGATTCATAACGCCCTCCCATGACACAAAATAAGTTTTTCTTATTTTATCATGAAAAAATCCCCCTTGTAAAGGGGGATTTTTTCCGCTAAGATAAGTGCATATTTGTTGTGTGTAAGCGAGGTACTTAGAAATGCAAAGAGAATCCTTCGGCTCCCGGCTGGGCTTCCTGCTGGTGAGCGCGGGCTGCGCCATCGGCATCGGCAACGTGTGGCGCTTCCCCTATATTACCGGCAAGAACGGCGGCGGCTACTTCGTCCTGTTCTATCTGGTATGCCTGCTGCTGTTGGGCGTCCCCGTGATGACCATGGAACTGGCGGTGGGCCGCGGTGGCCGCAAGAGTGCCGTGCTGGCCTATAAGAATCTGGAAAAGCCCGGCTCCAAGTGGCACATCCACGGCTGGTTCTGTCTGGCGGGCTGCTATCTGCTGATGATGTATTACACCACCGTCACCGGCTGGATGGTGAGCTATTTCGGCAAATTCCTCACCGGCGGCTTCCACGCCGGTATGACCGGCGACGAGATCTCCGGGATGTTCGGCACCATGCTGGGCAGCCCCGGCTCCATGGCCGTCTTCACGGAGCTGGTGGTGGTCACCGGCCTGATCGTGTGCAGCTTCGGCCTTCAGAAGGGTCTGGAGCGGGTGACCAAGGTCATGATGATCTGCCTGCTGGCACTGATCGTGGTGCTGGCGGTCCACAGCCTGACCCTCTCCGGCGCGGCTGAGGGCATGAAGTTCTACCTGCTGCCCTCCGTGGACACCATCCGGGAGCACGGTCTCGGCAGCCTCATCACCGACGCGATGAATCAGGCGTTCTTCACCCTGTCTCTGGGCATCGGCGCCATGGAGATCTTCGGCAGCTACATGAGCGATGAGCAGACCCTCCCCGGCGAGGCTGTCCGCATCTGCATTCTGGATACCTTCGTGGCCCTCATGGCGGGCGCCATCATTTTCCCTGCCTGCTTCACCTTCGGCGTTGCGCCCGGTGAAGGCCCCGCGCTGATCTTTCAGACCCTGCCGCCTCTGTTCGTGAACATGTCCGGCGGCCGCTTCTGGGGCACGCTGTTCTTCCTGTTCATGGTGTTCGCCAGCTTCTCCACGGTGCTGGCGGTGTTTGAGAACATTCTGGCCGTCTGCATGGACACCTTCGGCATCAGCCGCAAGAAGGCTGTGCTCATCAACGGCGTGCTGCTGGCCCTCCTGAGCCTGCCCTGCGTGTTCGGCTACAACATCTGGAGCGATTTCCACCCCATTCTGGGCAAGGACGTGCTGGACAGCGAGGACTTCCTCGTGAGCAACCTGCTGCTGCCCATCGGCTCTCTGGTGTACCTGCTGTTCTGCGTCAGCAAATGGGGCTGGGGCTTCGACAAGTATGTGGCCGAGGCCAATAAGGGCGAGGGCCTGAAATTCGCCAAGTGGCTGAAGCCCTATTTCCAGTTCATTCTGCCGGCGCTGATCGTTGTGATCTTCCTGCAGGGCCTGCTGTAAAGCGGAACAACATTACAGCAATAGAGGGGGAAATTTCCCCTGTACGGGACATTTTCCCATCAGCTTGCACGGTGAAATGACCGGAAATGCAAGAAATATAAGAACATAGGAGGCGTGTCAACAGACACGCCTCCTATGACTTTTATTGGGGGAATTTACAGAAGCCGACTCATGCGATGTTACAGCACCAGCGCTTCCTTTAATACCCGGAGGGAGGTCAGGTGGCCCTCCAGCATGGGCATGGTCAGGTCCTCCATTTCCAGAGACACGTCGCCGTCATAGCCGGCCATCCGCACGGTGGAGAAAAACTCCTTCCACCACTGGGCGCCGTGGCCGCAGCCCACAGCCACGTAATTCCACGAACGTGCGCGGAACTGGTCGATGGGCTTCGTGTCCAGCAGGCCGTTTGGTCCGGCCATCCGCCGCTCCGGGCGGGAGTCTTTGCCGTGGACGTGGTAGAGGGCGTCCCGCTCACCCAGCACCCGGGCGGCCTCGATGGGGTCGCCGCCCATCCAGAACAGGTGGGAGGGGTCCAGATTCATGCCCACCATGGGGCCAACGGCTTCCCGCAGGCGGAACAGGGTCTCCGGGTTGTATACCAGCTGCATCCCGTGGTTTTCCAGCGCGATCTGACGGATGCCGCAGTCCTCCGCCATACGGACCAGCTCCTTCCACTTGGGGATGGCCACCTCGTTCCACTGGTAATCCAGAATATCCTGGGTCTCCGGCGGCCAGCTGGTGGTGATCCAGACGGGGGTCTTGTCGCCGGGACAGCCGGCGGGCAGGCCGCTCATCATCACGATCTTCTCCACGCCCAGCAGCGCCGCCAGACGGAAGGTTTTCTCCGTCACCTCCCAGTCCTTCTGGAAGGCAAGGGGGTTGCCGGAGCAGTTCAGGGCGCACAGGGCGATATCCCGGCGGCGAAGCTGGTCCATCCAGCGCTGCCGGGCCGTTTCGGAGCCAAGCAGTTCGTCCAAGTCGATGTGGGGCGCGCCGGACCAGTTGCCGGTGCCGATCTCCACCGCCTGAACGCCCTGCGCCACGCAGAAATCCAGCATGGCCGCAAAGGGCATATCCAATGTGCAGGTTTTGATAGAAAGCCGCATAGGGTTGACCTCCTTGGTCATTGAGATTGGGTGCCGCCGCGGGGCGGCGCATGAAAAACCGTCTTTTTTCGCGGGGAGTTGAGGGGCGCTATTCCTTGGTGAACCACAGATCCAGATCCACAGGACCCTCGATGCCGTCCACAACGCCGCTCTCGCTGTACTGCCAGAGGGTCACGCCCCGGTCCAGCGCCGGGACGGGGCCGTAGCTGGCCAGCCAGACCGGCAGGTGCGCCAGCTCCTCCATGCCGTACATACTTCCGGCCCAGTGGAGGTTCATGTAGACCACCGGCTCATAGCCCGCCTGACGGATCACGTCGCAGAAGGCGAGGGCGTTCTGGGTGGCCTGTTCGCCGGTGAGATCGTCGGTCCGGGCCTCGTCCGCCGTGTAAAATTCCAGATCATAGGCAATGGGGCCGCTGACGTTCGTCCCCCGGAGCCGCTCCACCACGAACCGGGCTTCCTCGGCGGCTTCCTCCTCCGTGACGGCCTGAGAGTAGAAATAAACGCCCACCGTCAGCCCCGCATTGGCGGCGTCGGCGGCGTTCTGGGCGAAGGCGTTGTCCTCCACCAAAGCCCCGGTGCCGTAGCCCCGGAAACCTACCCGCAGCATGGCGAAGTCCGCTCCGGCGGCTTTTACGGCGGGCCAGTCCACGACACCTTGATAGCTGGAAACGTCCACCCCGGCATAGGCGGTGACGCCGGGGGCGTCATATTGGTAAAACGGCTCCCTGCGGGTCAGGGCTTCCTCACTGACGGAGATGCCCGGCCCCGGCGCGGTATGGGCCCGCCATTCCAGAATACCCCAGATCCCAAGGCCCGCCAATACCAGCACCGCCAGCAGCCAGCCACGGCGGTTGGGCGCAGCCCGCTTGCCGCCTTTCTTTTTCTCTTCCATATGTTTCTCCCTCTTTTCTGCTTGCCCATAGACTACCACCGGCGGCGCTGCCTTTGGTGAACAAAGTCTGAATTTGCCGCAAAAAGGGGAGGGGACGGCTCAGGTTTCCTGCGCCAGCATCCGCAGGGCAAACAGGGTGTGGAGCGCTGCGCCGGTGGGGAGAACGTCCTCGTTGAACACCACCGCCTCGTTGTGCATGGGCTTGCCGTAGCGAGGGTCCTCCTGCGGCGTTCCGGCTCCCAGCAGCAGGTAGGCGCAGGGCAGCTCATAGGTGAAGGAGGCGAAGTCCTCGGAGCCCATGCCGCCCTGATCCAGACGGTACACCCGCTCCTTGCCAGCCAGCTCCTCCGCCCAGCCCGCGACCTGTTCCATCAGGGCGGGATCGTTTACCAGCGGCGGCGCGGAGGCGATCTCCTCCAGATGGGCGCTGCCCCGGAAGGCCGCCGCCGTGTTCTCTGCGATGACCCGGATGCGCTCCATGATCCGGGCGCTGAGCTCCCGGTCAAAGGTGCGGATGGTGCCCTCCAGCACGGCCTCCTCCGGGATGATGTTGGGGGCCTGTCCCCCCTGAAACCGGCCCACCGTCACCACGGCAGGCTCCTTGGCGGAGATCTCCCGTGCGGTCAGCTCCTGCAGGGAGAGGTAGATGTGGGCGGCGATGTTGATGGGGTCCACGCCGGTCTCCGGCATGGCCCCGTGGCAGCCGGTGCCCCGGACGGAGACCCGGAACAGGGTGCAGCCCGCCATGAACGTCCCCCGGCCGCAGAGCACCATGCCGGAGGGAGTACCGGAGTTGACGTGGAGGGCCAACGCCGCTTGGGGCGACGGCGCATCCTTCAGGACCCCGGCTTCCAGCATGGACTTGGCCCCGGTGAAGCCCTCCTCATCCGGCTGGAACACCAGCCGCACCGTACCCTTCAAGTCCGCCTGATGCCGCTTGAGTAAAGCGGCGGCGCTTAACAGCATGGCGGCGTGCATATCGTGGCCGCAGGCGTGCATGGCGCCGTTTTCCGACTGAAAATCCAGCCCCGTGGCCTCCCGGACCCGGAGAGCGTCCATGTCCGCCCGGAGCAGCACGCACCGGCCGGTGTCCTCACCAGTGATGTCCGCCACTACGCCCCCGGCCAGCGGGCGGGGCGTATACCCCAGCGCCGTCAGCCGTTCCGTCACATAGGCGGCGGTGCGGGGCAGGGAGGGGCCCACCTCCGGGGTGTGGTGCAGGGTCCGGCGATCCGTCAGAAGCTGGGGCTTCAGGGCTTCCGCCTCCGCCAGCAGAGCTTTGGTATCCATGGTCATAGCACGTCATTCCTTCCTTTGAACTGCGCCGTTTCGGCAAGCTTACAATACGGTTATTATACCGCAGGGCGGCGCATTGTCAAACACCGCCGGAGAAAAACGGAGCTGCGCCAAGCATCTTTCTTATTTTCCTGATAGGACTTCGGCGAGAAAAGTGAGTACGAACTGTCTTGATAGCTGCTGGCGGCGCTGGACTGAGCGGCAGAGGCACTTGCCGCAAAGGGCAGAGCTTGGGCGTGCAGATCAACCGGTTCTGGTGATACAGGTCGGCCAAGCTGTGGAGTAAGCGGGACAAAGTGTTTAAATTTTTGCCGGGCAGAAATTGAGACTTGGAAAATTGATTAATAAAAGGCGCACACCTCTTCCAAAGCAGTTTGGGAGGGGTTAGCCTTTTTCCTTACAGGAGGCTGTGATCCCGGGACTGAAATTCGGACAGGAATACTACGATGATCTGCTGGCGAAATACACCCACAAGAAGGAGCTGTTCCTCAAGGGACTGGATGATCTGCACATCATCCACAACGATCCGGAGGGGGCGTATTATGTCCTGCTGGACATTTCCGAATTCGGCTATGACAGCGATCTGAAATTCTGCGAGGATCTGACCCGGCTGGTAGGCGTCGGAGCAGTGCCCGGCTCCAGCTTCTTCCGCGAGCCGGTGAATCATCTGATCCGCTTCCACTTTGCCAAGAAGGACGAGACGCTTCTGAATGCCCTGAACCGACTGGAAAGTCTTCGGGCAAAAATCCCCTCCCGCAAAAGGAACTGAAAGAGACCGCTCTCAAGCGGGAAGCCTCACAAGAGCAGGGCGTATCTGTCAGCCGTGCTGCGAGAAACCCGCGCTGTCCGAGATTGTAGAGATATTACCCCGGCGTGGTATTCCTGCCGTCCATGACCGTGGGGGCAACGGACGCCCACCATTATGAGCAGATCTGCGACACCTGTCTGCGGTGCAGTCCCTTCATGGCGGAGCCGCAGGAAGCGGTCACCGGCGTCCACGGGATCAACGAGCGCATCCCGGTGCGGGCCTACTTGCAGGGCATCCGGGTCCTCATCGACCTGATGGAGCACGTGAACCTATCCTGCTAATGTGCTAAGGCATGTATGCGCATCCGAGACCGCACTTCAGAAATTGAACGAGTGAAAAAGCTGTCGGGGAGTTGATCTCCCCGGCGGCTTTTTTGCGGTCAGCAGAAGGTTGGATTCCCGCAGAAAAATGCCCGAAGGAGATGTTCCTTCGGGCATTGCGTGTATTCGGCAGAAATCAGCTGCTTTTTCCCAAATACGCTTCCTTCACCCGGCTGTCCGCCAGCAGCTCCGCGCCGGTGCCGGACATGGTGATGGTGCCGGTCTCCAGCACATAGGCGAGGTCCGCGATCTTCAGGGCCATGTTGGCGTTCTGTTCCACCAGCAGCACCGTGACGCCCTGCCGGTTGATCTCCCGGATGATGGAGAAGATGTCCTGCATCACCAGCGGGGCCAGGCCCAGAGACGGTTCATCCAGCATCATCAGCTTGGGGCGGGACATGAGGGCACGGCCCACGGCCAGCATCTGCTGCTCGCCGCCGGAGAGGGTGCCCGCCAGCTGCCAGCTCCGCTCCTCCAGACGGGGAAACAGGCTGTACACCCACTGGATGTCTTTTTCAATCTCTGCCTTGTCCCGGCGCAGATAGGCCCCGATCTTCAGATTTTCCAGCACCGTCATATCCGGGAAGACCCGGCGGCCCTCCGGACTCATGGCGATGCCGGTGGAGATGATCTTGTCGATGGACTTACCCAGCAACTCCTGCCCGTCCCACTGGACGAAGCCGCCGGAGGCCTTTACCAGTCCGGTGATGGTCCGCAGGGTGGTAGATTTGCCTGCGCCGTTGGCGCCGATCAGCGTCACGATCCTGCCGTCCGGTACTTCCAGAGAAATGCCCCGGAGAGCCTGAATGCCGCCGTAGTGGACCTGGAGGTTTTCAATTTTAAGCATCGTCAGCCACCCCCAGATACGCGTCGATGACGCGCTGATTTTTTTGGATCTCCGCCGGCGTGCCGTGGGCAATCAGCTTGCCGAAATCCAGCACATAGATGCGGTCGGAAATGCCCATGACCAGATTCATGTGGTGCTCGATGAGGAGAATCGTGATCTTGAATTTTTCCCGGATCTCCCCGATAAAGGCCGTCAGCTCCTCCGTTTCCTGAGGGTTCATGCCGGCGGCCGGCTCATCCAGAAGCAGCAGCTTCGGCTCCGCCGCCAGTGCCCGGGCGATCTCCAGCCGCCGTTGCTTGCCGTAGGGCAGGCTGGTGGCCAACTCGTTTTTCACATCGGCCAACCCTACGATCTCCAGCAGCTCCTCCACCTGTGCCCGCTGGGCCGCTTCCTCCTTCCGGTTCAGCCGGAACGCGGCGGAAAACACGCTGCTGGTGGAGCGGCAATGCTTGGCGATGAGCACATTGTCGAACACCGTCTGGGTCTTCCACAAACGGATGTTCTGAAAGGTCCGGGCCATGCCCGACCGGGTGATCTTGTCCGGGGAAGGGGAGAGGGTCTCCGTGAAAAGTCCGTCGCACTGGCCCTTGTACTGCTTTTTCATTTTGCCCTGGGGGTGGTTTTCGATGATCTTCGCCCCGTCAAACCACACCGCGCCGTTGGTGGGCTGGTACACGCCGGTGATGACGTTGAAGGCCGTGGTCTTGCCAGCGCCGTTGGGGCCGATGAGGGCCACGATCTCGCCCTCGTTGACCTCCAGCTCCAGATCGTCCACAGCCACAACGCCGCCGAACTGCATGGTGATGTGATCCAGTCTCAAAAGCTGCTCACTCATGGCTGTACCGCCTCCTTCTTCGCTTTTTTCTGCCGCTTTTTCAGGAGATCCGGCAGCTCTTTATCTCCCATGATGCCTTTTCGGAAGAACAGCACCACCACCATGATGATGACGGAGAACACCACCATCCGGAAGCCGGTCCGCAGGAAGGGCACCTTGAAGGCGCCGATATACGTCTCCGTGTCCAGGAACCGCAGCCACCACTCGCTGGCCGCCACGTACAGGAACGAGGCGATGCAGCTGCCGGAGATGGAGCCGATGCCGCCGATGACCACGATCAGCAAGATCTCGTAGGTCATGGCCGTGGTGAACACCTTGGCCTGCGCCTGATTGGCGAACATGGCGAACAGGCCGCCGCCCACCCCGGCGAAAAACGAGCTGATGCAGAAGGCCAGCCGCTTGTGGCGGGCCAGATTGATGCCCATGGCCTCTGCCGCCACCTCATCGTCCCGAATAGCCTTGAAAGCCCGGCCGTAGGTGGAGTTGATCAGCAGCACGATCACCGCCACGCACACCCCCGCCAGCAGAAACGGTACGAAGGTGGACAGCCGCAGGATCACCTTGCCGTCGGCATTCTGGATATTGAAGCTGGAGAAGGTGGGAAAGTTCTTCAAGGCGTTGGCACCGTTGGTCACAGGGCCGAGGGGGTCCCACTGGAAAATGGCCCGGATGATCTCCGCGAAGCCCAAAGTGGCAATGGCCAGATAGTCGGACTTCAGACGCAGCACCGGCAGGCCGATGAGCCACGCCACCGCTGCCGCCACGCAGCCGCCCAGAAACAGGGCCAGCAGAACGCCCAGCACCAACCCTGCGGCCCCGCCGCCGAACAGCTCCGGCAGGGAGAAATTCACAGCGGAGCCGTTATAGAGATAGTACACCGCTTCCCGGTCCGCCGTGGGTATGGTGAGAATGGCGTAGGTGTAAGCGCCCAGCAGCATGAAGCCCGCCTGTCCCAGAGAAAACAGGCCGGTGAAGCCGTTGAGCAGGTTCATGGACACCGCCACCAGTGCGTACACCGCGCCCTTTTTCAAAACGGTGAACAGCATCCCTGTGGGTTTCATGGTGTTTTCCAGTAGGACGACCAGCGCCAGCAGCGCCAGCGCGCAGAGCAGGGCGATCACCGTGCCCCGTTTGCTTTTCTTTTCGTTCAGCACAGTCGATCCCCCCTTACACTTTGTCCGTGACCTTTTCACCGAACAGACCCGTGGGCTTGACGCACAGCACCACGATCAGGATGGCGAAGGTAAAGGCGTCGGAAAAGACGCTCCAATCGGAGCCTTTGATAACACTCTCGCAAATACCGATGAGAAACGCCCCCACCACGGCGCCGGGAATGGAGCCAATACCGCCGAATACCGCCGCTACGAAGGCCCGCAGCCCCGGCAGGGAGCCGGACAGGGGGACGATGGACTGGTAGTTGGTGAAGTACAGCAGGGAGCCGATGGCCGCCAGCAGAGAGCCGATGATGAAGGTCACTGAGATCACGCTGTTGATCCGGATGCCCATGAGCTGCGCGGTTTCAAAATCCCGGGACACGGCCCGCATGGCCATGCCGATCCGGGTGTGGTTGATGAGCTGGGTCAGGGCCGCCACCAGAAGCACCACCAGCACCGGCGTGACCACCGTCACATACTTGGTGGATACCCCCGCGATGGTCAGCTGGTTGGACAGACCGGGCAGAGCGGGGTACATCTGGGGCAGGCCGCCGGTGACATAGGTCGCCAGATTCTGCAGCAGATAGCTGACGCCGATGGCGGAGATCATCACCGACATCCGGGGGGCTGTCCGCAGAGGCTTGTAGGCCGCCCGCTCGATGATGAAGCCCAGCAGCACCGTCAGAATGATCATCAGGGGAATGGCCGCGGCCAGCGGCAGGCTGGCGCTGAGGTAGACCATCATCAGACCGGCTACCATGAATACATCGCCGTGAGCGAAGTTGATCAGCCGCAGGATGCCGTAGACCATGGTGTAGCCGATGGCGATGAGGGCGTACTGCCCGCCCAGCGATATGCCGGAGAGCAGAATGGAAATGCCGTATTGCACGGGGATCCCTCCCTTTTCTTTCAAGTTTTACGCGGAAGGCACACGGCGGAGCCGTCTTGAAAAAAGCCGCGGAGCGGCTGCTTTCGGGGCGGTCCCGGCCTTGGGGTGCTCTCACGCGAACCGTCTGTAAACGGTAAGACCGCCTGGCGGGGGAGTCCCCGCCAGGCAGGTCGGCAGGATCGGATCAACCGGCTTTCTGCATCGTTTCCAGAGCCCAGGCGTTGTTGGCGGTATCGGCCACCTTGATGTAGGCAGTGTCGCGGATAGCGTCGCCGATGTCGTCAAAGGCGATATCGCCGGTCACGCCGGTGTAGGTCACGCCGGGCAGAGCCGCCTTCACGGCGCCGGCATCGGTGGAGCCTGCGGCCTTCAGGGCCTCCAGCGCCACATAGTAGGCATCGTAGCCCATGGCGGTGACAGCGGCGATGGTATCGTTGCCGCCGTTGTTGGTCATGGCGGTGGAATCCTCGTTCAGCCATGCCTTGATACCGTCATCAAACTCCGGAGAGCCGCCCTCCTGATAGAACGTAGAAACATACAGCTGCACATCGGAACCGGCAGCCGCCTCCAGCACCTTGTTGCTGTCCAGCGTATCGGAGCCGAGGATGGGGATCTCCAGCCCCATGGACGCGGCCAGCTTGATAATCTGTGTCGCATAGGCAATGGACACCGGGCAGAAAATGACCTCAGCCCCCTGATCCTTTGCCTTGGCAAGATACGTGCTGAAATCGGAGGTGTTGGTGGGGAAAGCATCGGTGATGACCTCACCGTCAAAGGCATCGGTGAAGTATTTCACAAGGCCCTGATCGTAGTCATTGCCCAACTCGCCCAAGCAGTAGGCCTTCTTGGCGGAAAACTTATCCTGTGCGAAGTTGGCCAGAACGGTGCCCTGGAAGGGGTCCAGGAAGCAGATGCGGAAATAGTAGTCATTGCCTGCGGTGACGCCGGGGTTGGTGCAGGTCACGCCGATGGCGGCAAGACCCGCTTCACCGAAAATGGGGCCGCCGGCCATGGCGGAGCTGGAACCGTAGGTACCCAGCACCAGAGAAACGTCCTTGCTTACCAGCTCAGAAGCGGCGGTAGGAGCCTTGGCGGAATCGGAGCCGTTATCGGCATAGACCAGCTCCACCTTGTAGGTCTCGCCGCCGATGTCCACGGTGGGGGTCATATGGTTGGCGTACTGCATACCCATCATCTCCTGCTTGCCGCCGGCGCCGGAGTCACCGGTAGCAGGCTCAAATACGCCGATCTTTACAACTTTTTCACCGGAAGCGGCGTCAGAACTGCTCTGGCTGTCGCTGCTGGCATCGCTGGAGCTGTCAGCGCCGCAGGCCGCCAGACTCATGGACATAGCCAGCGCCAGCGTGATGGAAACAAACTTCTTCATTCAATTCATCCTCCTTGCGAGATCCGGACTGCTCAAAGCGTCCGCCTCTTGTAGATGGATGTTTTTTATGCAGATACAATACCGCCCGCAAGAGAAAATCCGCACAAAATTTTTCCTGCGGTTTTCGCAGGCTTTTCACCAAATGACCATGAGGCGTAATCAAATGTATTTGGTATACGAACAAATTGGCTGATTTCAGAAAATGCAGCTTTTTTCGCTGTCCGTCAGAAACGGATATTGGCCCTAGTGATTTTGACCAAAAAGTTTTCAGTTTCTTGGACGAAACGTGAAAGCAAAGGGCGGCCAGCACTTTGCGGACAGTGTTTCTGGCCATGAAAAAGGGGCGGCATCTGCCGCCCCTTGCGTTTGAGCTCTTTTGCGTGTCTGAAACCCCGCGATATGGAAACGGACATTGCCCTCGTATCTGCCGCCTGCAAGGCAGAGCCTTTGATCACGGCTGCGGCTGGTGGACGATGCCCGCGAACAGCGGCAGGCCGTCAGTCCCGGTGATGGCGAACACGAAGGGACGGTTCAAAACGAAGTCCACTTCCTCCTCCGGCGGGGCGGCTGTGCCGCACATCATCATGACGGTATAGGCCGCGGCGGTGACGCCTTCCTCGTCAACGGCCACCCGGGCGGCGTGCTTGGCCTGGGAGAGATAGGCCGCCGTATCGTCGGTCATGGGGGAAAAGTCCGAGACCGCCGGATCAAAGACATCTGTGATGCCCAGAGATTTCAGGCTGTCGGCCAGATCCAGATCCGACGCGATATCGAACTTCGGCAAAGCGAGGTTGACGATGAGGTATTTGCTCTCCGCGCTCTCGCCGCCGCTGAGGAGGAAGTCCATCGTCGGCTCGTCAGCCAGCAGTTCCTCCGGCGTAACGCCCTCGTCCGGCAGCAGGAACCACATGGCGCCGCTGCCCTCCAACCGTTTGGAGACCGCGGAGAAGCGGTCGCTCCAGTAATAGGTGTTCGTCCCGCGCTGACGCATGAAGTCACAGGCCGTATCGCCGCTGTCGGCGTGGAAGGTATCCGGCACGGTGTTGGCTTCGGAGAACTCGCCGTCCCACTTGGCCCGGAAATAGATGGTGGACGCCAGCGCGAGGATCGTTTCCTGATCCATCGTCAGGCCGGAGGCCTGCTCTTTCAGAAGTCCGCCGGTCTGCTGGTCGATCCAGTCCTGAAGCGCCTTGTCAAAAGCGGCGGAGCCCATTTCACCCCGGAAGGACGAGGCGTAATCATACTTTGCCAGCGCGTCCATAGTTTCCTGCTTGAAGCTGATTTTGTCGCTGAGCCACAGGGAGTTGGCCAGAATACTGGTCACTGCGCCGTCATCGCAGTAGTTGGCGTTCCAGACAGCGGCGGCCTCGGCCCGGAGGGCGTCCATATCGCCGCTGCCCAGCAGGGCGAGGATCTGCTCCCGGCTCTCACCGTCCGTGACCTCCGCCAGCATGGCGAGGGCCATGTAGAGATTGACGGGGGAGCAGACCTTGTTCTCTCCGCTGCTGCCGGTGAGAAGCTGGGGGATGACGGCGCGGAGGTAGCCGTCCAGCACGTCCGTATAGCCCTTCGGCTGATCCGCCTGCTTTCTGCGGTCTGCCTGCCATGCGTCATAAACCTGATTGAAGCCGTCACTGTCAAAATCTCCGTTGGGTCTGCTGAACCTGGTCTCGTCCGGGTACTGCGCCATCTGGGGATACTGCGGGGCGGCCAGTTGGTACTTGCTGAGGGTTTTTACCTCGGGCTGCGCGCAGGCGGTCAGGGAAATCAGGCTGACCGCGGCAAGGAGAAGAGCGAAGATCCGTTTCATAAGAAGCACCTCCATCTGAAAAAATGAAAACGACCGTCTATATTGATATAGACGGTCGTTTTTCAAAAAAGTTTCACAAAATGTCAGTTTTCGTACCGGGTCCAGTCGGGGTTCTTCATCAGCTTCGTCCAAGTCTCGTAGTTGCCGGCCTTGTGCTCAAAGTCGTGAGAATTGGTGGCCTCCTGAACCGCCAGATAGAACCAGTCACCGGGGTTGCAG
>OGLJ01000610.1_pt1 | contig 39888 bp, 8 predicted proteins | sample 1572801 | NCBI WGS metagenome assembly OGLJ01 (sample SAMEA2581877, study PRJEB24529) | metagenome | biome: Human gut stool | place: China | collected 2011
GTTATAGTGGGAGCCAATGCTTGGACATCATAATCATTTCTTAATGAACTGTAACAGGAATAAAAACTCAACTATTGATTTTCTTGACAAATATGCTATTTGCTAGTAAAATATAATAGAATAAGTATAAGGAGAAATTTATGCAAAATAATAATAGAAAAGTATTTGAAACATTCATATCTAGAACTAAAATTTATTTAGCAATTATTTTAGTTTTATTAATTATTATGTGTGTTGAAAACAATAAATTAATAATAACTAGTATTATAGTATATTTAGCAATAGTTGGATATACTTATTATGCAAATCGAAAGAGAAAAAGTGAAATATCAGAGACATTGCAAGATCTAACTTTAACAGTAGATTCAGCAGCTAAGACAAGCTTAATTAATTCGCCTTTTCCTCTTATTATAATGGAGACTGATGGAAACATAATATGGAAAAGTTCAAAATTTAATTCAGAATTTATGGATGTTGATATTAATTCATATATGAATGATTTAAGCATAGAACTAAGAAGCGATATAGAGAGCAGAGAAGATAAGAAAAATAGAGATATTGTAAGACAAATTACAATAGGAAATAGAATCTATAAAATAATAGGAAGATATGTAGATTTTAAAAACAAAGACAGAGATAAAAAAGGCAAAAAGGAATATATGATAATTTTACATTTTATAGATGATACTGAAAATGTAAAACTTCAAAAAGAATATAAAGATTCAAAGTCTTGTGTTGGAATTATCATGGTAGATAATTATGAGGAGACAATAAGAGGCTTAGATGCAAGTGAAAAACCAATTGTAACAGCAGAAATTGATAAAAAGATGTATGACTGGGCAAGCTTAACAAATGGAGTGCTAATTAAATCAGACAGAGATAGATATGTTTACTTATTTGAACAAAGATATTTAGAAACTTTAAAAGAAGATAAATTTAGTATATTAGACAAAATAAAGGAAATTGATACAAAAGAAAAGGTACAATTTACTTTAAGTATAGCAGTATCAAACGAAGGTTTAACAGATAAACAAAAATATGAATCAGCACAAGGTGCTATGGATGTAGTATTAGGACGTGGTGGAGATCAAGCAGTTATAAGAGAAAATGAAATATATAAATTTTTTGGAGGAAGAGCTGAAGAAGTAGAAAAAAGAACAAAGGTAAAAGCTAGAGTGGTAGCACATGCTCTAGAAAATCTAATAAAAGAATCAAAAAAAGTTATGATTATGGGTCATAATAATCCAGATATGGATAGTATAGGTTCTTGTATGGGAATTTATCGTTTAGCAAAAACTTTAGATACTAATGCATATATTGTAAGCAGTGAAGATGTTCCAGCATTGAAAGCCTTTAATAGAGAATTAGATAAAGATTCAGAATATGAAGATGTTATTATAAATAAAGAAGTAGCAATGGAGAACGTAGATGAAGATACTTTGTTAGTAGTTGTAGATACTCATAAGGTTAATTATGTAGATGCACCAGAATTATTAAAAGAAGTCAAAAAAATTGTGATTGTTGACCATCATAGGAGAAGTGCAGATTACATTGAAAATGCTACTCTTATGTTCCAAGAAGTTTATGCTTCTTCTGCTGCAGAATTAGTAACAGAGCTATTACAATATGCAGAAACTAAAATCAATTTGAAAACAATTGAAGCAGAGAGTTTATATGCAGGAATAATGATGGATACAAAAAACTTTACTTTTAAAACAGGTGTTAGAACATTTGAAGCAGCAGCATATCTTCGTAGATGTGGAGTAGATATTATTAGAGTAAAGAAATGGTTCCAAAGCGACTTAAAAAGTTTTAATACAATAGCTGATATTGTGAAAAGAGCGGATATTGTAAATACTACGATAGCAATATCAATTTATGATAAAACATCAAAAGAAGCTAGTTTAATTTGTGCAAAAGCGGCTGATGAATTATTAACGATTAGTGATATAACTGCATCTTTTGTTCTAGGAAATACAGGAGAGAAAATTTGCATTAGTGGACGTTCTATAGGTGATATAAATGTACAAGTAATACTAGAAAAATTAGGTGGTGGAGGTCATATCACTTTAGCTGGTGCTCAAGTAGAAGGAATGACGATAGAAGAAACAAAACAAGAATTAATAAACCGAATCAATGAATATTTTTCAGAAATAGAAAATTAACAAAAGATAGGAGCTATTTTTAATGAATATAATAAAAAAATTCAGAAAAAGCGAAAAAGGGTCTATTACAGTAATGGTATTGTCAGCTATGTTGTTTTTAATAGGGACTATAACAGTTTCTTATTTTGCAATGTCTAATAAATCTATTGACCAAGATAAGAAGGTATCACAAATAGCTAAACAATATAAAGCTAGTGACGAAGATATGGAGAACGAGTACCAAAAAGCTGTGAATAATTTAAAAGTTGAAGATTATGTGAAAGTAGGAGACTATGTGGATTATAATCCAACAATAGCGAGCAAAGATGGAACAAAAGTAGAAGAAAGTAAGTTGAGTTATACATCACCTATTGGAACTGCGTCAGAGCACGGAAATGGAAAGACTGAACAAACCTTTAAAGCAACGGCGGACACAAAATGGAGGGTTTTAAGTATAAAAAATGGTACAGTAGAATTGATATCAGAAAATGTTATAAAAACATTTGATACAAATTCGGAGTTCGTTTTAAGAGGCGCTAGAGGATATTTATATGCAGAGCAAGAGTTAAATGAGGCATGTAAAATATTTGGGTATGGATATGGTGCTGATACAACAAAAGGAGGAAATTATACAGTAGGAGGTCCATTAGATACATTAGTTACAGGTAAAATAGAAGGAACAGGGGCAAGAAGTATAACAGTAGAAGATATTAATAAAATAGCTGGTGTATATGAAGAAAATGGTCAGATGAAATATAGTGATGGGACTATAATAAATAGTAATTATGGAGATACTACGAAACCAACAGAAAATATTAAATTCCCAACTATAGATATTAACAAAGGAGATAATATAACAGGAATATCAAAATTGGCACAATTAAAAAATGTAAAAAATACAGAGTATTCATATAAAAAAGATAAAATCGCAAACCAGGATATATCGGAAATCTTATTTGGAAATAATTATTGGCTTGCTTCTCGCAGTATAAATACGGAAAGTACGTATGATTTTTGTGTTAGCTGTGTGTATGGTCAAAATGTTTACATAGGAAATGCTGGAGTATGTTATGATTTGAATGGTAATTTTATAGAAAGAGATTTATCAAGAACAATAAGACCAATAGTAACTTTGAAAAAGAATGTTATAGATTTGTCTAATATTGATAGTAATCCTGAAGGAATAAATGTATGGCATTTGAAATAATTGTTGTAACATAATAAAAGTACAGAGAAACTTCTGTACTTTTTGATTTTTTCCTTGAAAAAACGTTATATATGTTGTAAAATAAGAAACGATAGAAAGGCGTGATAATATGAAGGTAATATTAAAAGCAGATATTAAAGGGGTAGGAAAAAAAGATGAAGTTATTAATGCATCAGATGGATATGCAAGAAATTTTTTATTTCCTAAAAATTTAGCAGTAGAAGCAAATGCTGAGAATATGAGTAAATTAAAGGCGAAAAAAGATTCTAATGCATATAAGAAGTCACAAGAAAAAGAAGAAGCAAAAAAAATAGCAGAAAAACTTTCTAAAATATTATTAAAAATTCCAGTAAAAGCTGGAGAAAATGGAAAAATATTTGGTGGAGTTTCAGCAAAAGAAGTTTCAGATTTATTGAAAGAAGAATATAAAATAGAAGTAGATAAAAAGAAAATAGAACTAAAAGAGACAATAAAAACATTAGGTGTTAGAACACTAACAATAAAGTTATACGAAGGAGTAATAGGAAATTTAAAAATTGATGTAATAAGTAAATAGATTCAAAATTAAGATATTTTGAGTTTGAAAAACAATGTTCAGAATATTTGGGGGAATTAAAATGGAATTAGGAAAAGTACCACCACATGATTTGGAAGCAGAACAAGCAATTATTGGTAGTATGCTTACTGATAGAGATGCTGTCATATCTGCAATAGAGATACTAAAAGAAGAGGATTTTTACAGAGAAGATAATAAAGCAATTTATACAGCAATTTTAAATTTATATAATCGTGCAGAGCCAATTGATATTATTACAGTAAAATCAGAGCTTGAATCAATGGGAAAATTTGAACAAGTAGGTGGATTAGAATATTTAGCAGAATTACCAGAAAAGGTTCCAACAACTGCTAACGCAATGAAATATATCAAGATAGTAGAAGAAAAATCAACTTTAAGAAGATTAATAAAAACAGCGAATGAAATAATAGAATTAGGGTATAGTCCAACAGAAGATGTTGAAGATATTATGGAAGGTGCAGAAAAGAAAATCTTTAATATAATGCAAGAAAAAAATCAAAAAGGATATGCACCAATAAAAGATGTTTTGGTAGAAAGTTTTACAAAATTAGAGGAATTATATAATAGAAAACAACATATTACAGGTGTTCCATCTGGATTCACAGAGTTAGACTATAGAACAGCAGGATTTCATGGATCGGAATTAATTTTAATTGCTGCAAGACCAGCTATGGGAAAAACAGCTTTTGCATTAAATATTGCAACAAATGCTGCAGTGAAAGCAAATGTCCCAGTAGCAGTATTTAGTCTGGAAATGTCAAAAGAACAATTAGTAAACAGAATATTGTGTAGTGAATCTATGGTAGACAGTAACAAAGTAAGAACTGGAAAATTAGAAGAAGATGACTGGACAAAACTTGCTGGAGCAATAGGACCTTTGTCAGAGGCTGAAATTTTTATTGATGATACTCCAGGTATTAATATTACGGAAATTAGGGCGAAATGTAGAAAGTTAAAGTTAGAAAAAAATATTGGAATGGTAGTTATTGATTATTTACAATTGATTCAAGGTTCTAATAAAAGAGGGGGAAGTCGTGAACAGGAAATCTCTGAAATTAGTCGTTCATTAAAGATATTAGCAAAAGAGCTAGATGTTCCAGTAATTGCATTATCACAATTATCAAGAGCTGCTGAACAACGTCCTGATCATAGACCAATGCTTTCAGATTTAAGGGAATCTGGAGCTATAGAACAAGATGCCGATATCGTTATGTTTTTATATAGAGATGATTATTATAATCAAGATAGTGATAAAAAGGATATTGCAGAAATTATTATTGCAAAACATAGAGGTGGTTCGACAGGAACTGTTGAATTGTTATGGCTTGGAAGTTATACTAAGTTTGTCAATTTGGAGAGAAGATTTGATGACTAATAATAAGAAAGAAGATTTAAAAGCAACAGTAAATATAGACTGTTGTTTTTTGTGTGTCAAATTTGAGTTCTAGTATTTTTAAATTGATTGCTATAAAATTATTGAAAAAAATTCAAATGTGATATAAAATAAAAAGGCAAACTGGAAAGAGCTAAGATACAGAGGAGAAGAAATATAAATGCATATATTATTCATCAAAATTGAATAAAAAAGAGAAAAATAGGTAAAATAAAAAAAAGGAGAAACTAAAGATGGATGAAAAAAAAGAAGAAAAAATTGTAATAGAAAGTCAGAAAGAAGAAATAAAAACAGATACGGAGAAAACAGAAAGAAGCAGAAACAGAATAACTAAAATTAAACAAATAAAGGTAAAAAAAGGAATTAGAAATGCAGTAATAGTAGTTATAGCTATAATAGCAATATTTATAGCAATGTTAATACTAGACAAAAGTCAACATACATTTAATGGACAGGTATTAAAGTTGGTAGGAATAACAGAGAAGAAACAAGAAGACGAAGAAGATAAAAAAGAAAGAGCAAAAGCAGTAAAAGTAGCACAAGAGAAGTTTAAAGAACTAGGAGAAAAAACAAAAAAAGAAAATCTAGAGGTATTAAAGATAAAAAGAAAAGGAGAATACTATTATTATATATCGGCAAAAGAGAATACTGTAGAAGTAAGAATAAAAGATAATAAAATAACAAGGGTAAACAGTATACCAATAGAAGAATAAAAAGCAAAGGAGCTAAAGTGGAAAACAATCCATATTAGCTTTTTTTTTGGCTTTAAAAACATATATTTTTACAAATAGTAATTCAGCTAAATCTTATTATGTGAAAGTAGGAAAAGCTAAGATCCCTAAGGAAAATAGTAAAAGATAAAATAAATGTAACAAAGATGTAAAAGAAATGACAAAAAGGTAGTTAAGAAAGAAGAGCCGTAAAAGTAGAATCGTAAAATGCATATAGACATAAATTGACTCTAAACGACAAATAAGATAAATTAGAATTATAAGAAAATAAGATAGGGTAAAAAGTAATAAAACAAAGAAAAAATACAAAGAAAGCCGATTTTATATAAAAGAAGTCAGGAAAAGGAGGAAATGCAATGCTACAAGAAGCCCTAAAAGAAGCATTAAAACATGTTTTAATAATAATAGCAATAGCAATGGTAACAATAGTGAGTATGCCAATAGAAAAAGCATATGCAAGTACTCTAGAACCAACAAGTGACCAAAAAATAGAATATAGAGCAATATCACAAGAAATAGTAAACGGGAAAAAACAACTAATAATAGAAGTAAGAATACGAAAATTAAACTTTAAGGGAATAGATTTAAGATTACAATATGATACTGCTTTATTAACACCTTCGGATATAGAAACAAATACAGCAATAGACGTAAATGATGCAGATGACATACCAAGTAATTTCACATATGTAAATGGATTTGAAAAATATATGGATATGTTAGAAGTAGAGGGAACACAAGGCGAATTAAGAATGGTGTATTCAATATTAGGAGAAGATGAAAGAACAGGAACAAATGAATATTATAAAGAAGAAACAGTAAATGAACCAATAGTAGAAGTAACAGACGAAGCTATAATAGGAAAAATAAGTTTTCAAATGGAAGATGAAACAGCAATAACTACAGATGATATTAAATTAAAAACAGGAAGCACATCACCAACAACAGGAATAAAAGTAGTAACAAGTGAAGCAAACATCTATCAAGCACAGTCATTATTTGAATTTACATTAGATTTGACATCAAAAAATGCAAACTTATCCAAAATAGAGATAAGTAATGGAAATGATGAAAATGAAGACTACAGAAAATATGATTTAAATCCAATATTTGAAAAAGAAACATTAGAATATGAAACAAAAATACTAGAATATGTAGATACAGTAGACTTAAATATACAAGCAGAAGATGCAAACTCAACAATAAAAATAAAATATCCCAAAAGAGATGATGATGGAAAAGCAGAAAGAGACAATAATGGAAACATAATATATGAAGAAAAACAAATAAGTCAAGAACTTCCAGAAAAAATAACACTGAACCAATTAGGAGAAGAAGACACAATAGTAGAAATTACGGTAACTGCAGAAGACGGAGTAACAGAGAAAATATATAAAATACATATAAAAAGGCCATATGGAAAAATAAAAGGAAAGGTACAGCTAGGAGATGGACTAAAAGAAAGTATGTATGGATCGTATGGGATAGAAATGAAGTTTATAGCAGACATAAGAATATATAAGCAAGGACAAGTAAATTGGGATGATATCATACCAGGAAATCTTTCGTTAGATGATGTAGATAATGAGCAAATAGAAAAAGAAACAGAATCTGATAATGATGGAAACTATGAAATATGTGTAATTCCAGGAGAATATGATTTTTATATAGAAAGAAAAGGATTTTTAGCAGACATAACAACCAAAATGACAATAAACGAAAATGATGAAATAGATTTAGGAACAAAGATTCTATATGAGGGAGATGCAGACAGAAGCGGAATAATAGATTTAAATGATACGATAGAAATAGTAAATAGTATGGGAGCAAATGTTGGAGATAGTACATATTTAGAACAATATGACTTTGGACAAAAAGACGTTGTATCATTAGATGATATGGTAAGTGTAGTAACAAACCTATATAAAACAATAACAATACAAGATTACACAGGATAATGAAAAAATGCTAATAACCCCAATTGCACAAAAACAAAAGTAAAAAATACAAAAGAAAAATAAAAAAATGTAAAGAAGGAGAAGAAGATATGAAAAAAGAGAAAAAGGTGGCACTTATAACATTATTGGTAATGATATTAAATATGTTTTCACCATACAGTATATTATTTAATAACATATCAAATGCAGCAACAGGAGTATTAGGAGATGACCCAATCATATTAAACAACTTAGGAGTAACAACAAAAGGATCAAACAAAATACTAACAGTAGAAATAGCTGCAGTAACAGAAGCTGTCTTAAATGGATTCGACTTCCAATTTAAAATAGATACAAGTAAAATAACACCATGTAACAAAAACACAGGAGCAGCAACAACATCACTAGGAATGATAATGTCTCAAAGCGATTACTTCTTAGGAACATTACAAGTGAAAAACTATGACAGAAATACAAATCAATTTCATTTCCTTGCAACAGAGCCATCAGGAGGAACAGATATAGCAGACAATGGATACATTCCAGGGCAAGTAGGAGATGATGCAATAGATGTAAATGGACAAGGATATTCGGTATACTATCCAATATTAAAGCTATCATTTAAATTAGATAGTTCAGTAGATGAAAATAGTTTACCATCAGACCTATTTACATTGGTACCATCAGGAGCAGGATTACCAACAGGATTAAAAGTAAATTACACAAATGAATCAGGAATAAGAATAAGTAAAGATTTGCCATTAGCGACGAAAGGATTTACAAACGCAGAAAAACAAATAGCATCAATATCAGTAAAAACAAATCCAACAACAACAGCATATGAACATGGAGATACAATAGATTTAACAGGAGGAGTAATCCAAGTAACATATGATGACAACTCAACAGAATATGTAGATATGATAGATCCATCAGTATCAATAGCAACAGGTTCACCAGCAGATGTGAATAATCCAATTGTAAAGTTAGATTATAAAGGACAAGAGACAAGTTTTAATATAACAGTAACAGACCCAATTCAATCATTATCAGTGGCGACACCAATGACACAGGGAGAATATGATCATGGAGATACATTAAATTTTGCAGGATTAACATTATCAGCTGTAACAAAAAGTGGATCAACAACAACAATATCAAGTACAACACCAGGATTAACGATAAGTGAAACAACAGCAAATATAAATTCACCAAACTTTACAAAGACATCAGGAAGTAGTGATGTAGAAGTAAGAGGAACACAGGTAATAAAATTCACATATGATGGAAAAACAGCACAACAAACAATAATAGTAAATGACAAAATAGCTAGTATAAATGTGGTGACACAGCCAAACAAAACAGTATTCAAATATGGAGAAACATTAGACATAACAGGAGCAACAGTAAAGGTAACATTGGAAAGTGGAGATACAACTAATATAAACTTACCAGATGGAAGTGCAACAGTATCAGCATTTGATAATACACAAACAGGAAGTAAACAAAACTTAACAGTAACAATAAACAACAAAACAGCACCAGAAACAATAGATGTAGAAGCATATAACTATGTTAAAGAAACAACTCTAACAGAACCAACAAAAGTAGACTACAAATATAATGAAGACCTAGATGTAACTGGAGGAAGAATAAAAGTAAACTGGGCAAATGGAACAGTATCAAATGTAAATCTAACAACAAGCATGGTAACAGGATATAACAAAACACAGTTAGGGGTACAAACATTAACAATATCATATACATTTACATATACATTGTCAGATGGGGCACAAATACAAGATCCAATAACAATGACATATGAAGTAGAAGTTACGAACCCAGCAAAAACAATAACAATTACACCACCAACAAAAACAGAATATGAACATGGAGATTCGTTAGATTTTACAGGTGGAGAGATAGAAGTAGCATATGAAGATGGAACAACACAAACAAAACAAATAACAGCTGATATGGTAAAAGAAAGTAGCGGAAGTTTAGTAAATATGGCTCCAACAGCATCTGATTACGTAAATAATGAAGTATCAAAAACATTAGTAATCAAATATAAAGAAGACAGTGTAACAGGAACAGTAAATTATCCAATCAAAATAAAAAATGTTGTAAACAAAATAGAGATGTCAACAAATCCAACGAATACAACATATAACATAGGAGATACATCATACAAGTTAGCAGGAGGGGCAATCAAAGTAACAAGAAAAGCAGGAAACACAGAAATAGTAGCACTAAAAGATAATGGAGTAACTCTAACAAATTTAAGTACATTAACAACAAGCCAAGGAACAAAAGAAGTAACAGTTACTTATGAAGAAAAAACAACAACATTTAATATAACAGTACAAAATGGAGTAAGAAGTATAAATATAACAACTCCAACAAAAACAACGTATAATCATGGAGAGACATTAGACGTTACAGGAGGAAAAATAGAAGTAACGTATGTAGATGGAACGACACAAGACAAAGAATTAGATGTAAGCATGATAACAGAAAGTGATGGAAGTCCTGTAAACATGGCACCATCAACATATGGAGACACAAACAAAGAAAGTAAAACATTATTAATAAAATATCAAGAAGACGGAATACAACAACAAGAAAATTACACAATTGATATAATAAATGATGTAAAGCAAATTGCTATTCAAGGAACAGCACAATCTCAATACAATATAAATGATCAATTACAACCCGGATTATCAATATTAGTAACAAGAGCATCTGGAGTACCAGAAGCAATAACAGTAACAAATAGTATGTTAACAAACTTCAGTACAGCAACAGAGGGAACAAGAACAGCAACAATAACGTACACAGAAAACGGAATAACAAAAACAACAACATTTGTATATACAGTAAAAGATACTGTAACAAGTATAAGTGTAAAAAATGGACCAACAAATGCTACAAAGTACGGAGAAGATATTGACCTAACAGGAGTAACAATAGATGTAGTAAAAGGAAGTGGAACAACAACAATACCAGTTACAAAAGACATGATAAAAGCAGGAACATACGATCCAGATAAAACAGGAAATCAAGTAATAAAGATTGTATATGAAGGACAAGAAACAACATTAACAATAAATGTTAAAGACTATGTAACTGGAATAACAATAAACCCAGTAAGTGTAACAGGAAAATACAATGATACATTAAGTTCATTGATACAAGCAAATAATATTCAATATACTGTAACATATGCCAAAGCTGGAGCACAAACTCCAGAAGTTCTAGCAGAAAGCATGGTATCAGGATATTCAGCAATAAGCACACAAGATCAAAACTTAACAGTAACATACACAGATACAGACGCAGATAGTTACACAAATGGAAAAAACTTCACAACAAACTTAAAAGTAACATTAAGTAAAGAAGTAAGTTCAATAACAATAACAGCACCAAGTAAAACAACATATGAACATGGAGAAACAATAGCAACAGATGGAATAATAACAGTAGTGTTCACAGATGGAACACAAGAAACAAGAACAATGGATGCAGCTATGATAACAGAAAGTGATGGAAGCCCATTAAACATGAGTCCAGCAGCATCAGAATATACAAATAACAAATTGTCAAAAACACTAAAAATAACATATACAGAAGATGGAAAAACAGAAACAATAAATTATCCAATAGAAATAGTAAACAAAGTACAGTCAATAACAATTAAAGGAACACCAAAAACAAGTTACAATGTAAATGAAGCATTGGATAATAACATAATAATAACAATACATAGACAAACAGGAGAAGATGAAGATGTAACTGTAACATCAAGTATGATACCAAGCTTTGATACAACAACAGAAACTTCAGGAACCCCAAGAAGTTCAGATATAGAATATACGGAAAATGGAATAACACTAAGAGTACCATACACATATACAGTAATAGACGAAGTATCAAACATAAATGTAAATACACAACCAACAAATGCTACAAAGTACGGAGAAGATGTTGATTTAACAGGAGTAACAATAGATGTAGTAAAAGGAAGTGGAACAACAACAATACCAGTAACAAATGATATGATAAAGCCAGGAACATACGATCCAGATAAAACAGGAAATCAAGTAATAAAGATTGTATATGGAGGACAAGAAACAACATTAACGATAAATGTTAAAGACTATGTAACTGGAATAGCAGTAAATCCAGTAAGTGTAACAGGAAAATATAATGATACATTAAGTTCGTTGATACAAAACAATAATATCCAATATACTGTAACATATGCCAAAGCTGGAGCGCAAACCCCAGAAGTTCTAGTAGAAAACATGGTATCAGGATATACAGCAACAAGTACTCAAGATCAAGACTTAACAGTAACATATACAGATACAGACACAGATAGTTACACAAATGGACAAAACTTTACAACTAATTTAAAAGTAACATTAGATGATACGATAACAGGAATGACATTAGAACAAACAGGTACAGTAAAAACAGACTATAAATATGACGAGGAATTTGATGTATCAAATTTAGTAATAGTAGTACACAAATTAAGTGGAGATCAAACAGTACCAGTAATGAAAGATATGATAAAAAATTATAATAAACAACAATTAGGAAACCAAACAGTATCAGTAGAATATAATGGAACAACAGTTGGAACAATTAATGTAACTGTGAAAGATTATATAGCAAGTGTTGTAATAACAGTACCAAGTAAAATAACATATAAGTATAATGAAGAATTAGACTTATCAGATGCAAAAATAACAATAACAATGGCATCAAAACCAAATGAACCAACTACAATAGCTGTAACTCCAAGTATGATAAGCGGATATAACAAGACACAAGTTGGAGCACAAACAGTAACAATAACATACACAGATAACGAAAATAACGTACATACACAAACATTTGGAGTAAGAGTAGAAGATTCAATAAAAACAATAACATTAGAAAACAATAACTTTAAAACAAATTACAAATATGGAGAAAACCTAGACTTGAGTGGATTAACACTAAAAGTAACAAAAGAAAGTGGAGAAATATCAACAGTTGCAGTAACAACAGGAATGATAAGTGGATATAATCCAAACAAATTAGGAAGTCAAACATTAACAATAAATTACGAAGGAAAACAATTCACAATAGTTGTAAATGTAGTAGATTATGTAACAGACATAATACTAACACCACCAACTAAAGATGAATATAAAATAGGAGAGTCATTAAGTTTAGTAGGCGGAAGCATTACAGAAAAAATGGCAAGTGGAGCAAATGGAAGCACAATATCATTAACAAATAGTATGGTAAGTGGATTTGATAGTACAACTCCAGGCACAAAAAATCTAACTGTAACATATGTTAAGGATGGAAAAACATACACAAAAACATTCCAAGTAGCAGTAATAAATACAATAAACCATATTGAAGTAATAGCACCTACAAAAACAGACTACAAATATGGAGAAAACTTAAATTTGTCAGGTGGATCAGTAAAAATCTATATGGAAGATGGAACAATAAAGACAGTTCCATTAACAAGTCAAATGGTAACAGGATATAGTAAAACAACACCTGGACAACAAATGTTAAAAGTAACATACACAAGTGACGATGACAAAAAATACGAAGGATATTTCAAAGTAACAGTAGGAGAAGACTACATAAAAGACACAAAATTTGTAGCACCTACAAAGAAAGAATACAGAATAGGTGACACAATAGACTTAACAGGAGGATCAATAACAGAAGTATACGCTAGTGAAAAACTAGGAAACAAATATGATTTGACAAATAGTATGATAAGTGGATTTGATAGTACAACCCCAGGTACAAAACAAATCACAGTAACATTCAATAATAAGACATATCAATATAGTGTAACAGTAAAAGACAGAACATTAGGAATATCAATCAAGACATTACCTAATAAACTAGAATACAAAAAAGGTGAAAATTTAGACTTAACAGGAGCAACATTAAATGTTGTAAAAGAAAGTGGAACACAAGTAATCAAAATAACAGCAGATATGGTATCAGGATATGACAAAAATAAAGCAGGAATACAAGTAATAAAAGTAACATATGAAGGATTTACAACACAATTTAGTATATTAGTAAAAGAAGAAGTTCCAGCAACAAATCCTGACGAACCAAACACACCAGATGACAACAAACCTAATACATCAGATAAAAATAATAGTACTTCAAATACTACCCCAAGTGTACCAAGTATTATAACAAAAGTTGAAGAATCAACAGAGCCAGAAGAAAATGCCAATGAAGAAACAAAATTAGAAGAAGATAATAAGAACACACAAGAAGACAACAAAGAATCATTGGTATCAGGAACAAATGACAATCAAAATAATAATACACCAAAAGATAAAGGAACACAAAGAGTTCAAGAAGTGTTAAATATATTAGGATCATTATTAGTATTAATAGCTTTAGCATTTATCATAATTGTATTAGCTAAACGCAGAAAAAATGTAAAGATTTACATTGAAGAAGGAGACGAAAAAGTCTTAGTAGGAAAAGAAAGATTAACAAAAGACAATAGAGAATTAGACTTGAATAAATATTATAACAAATATAAAGAAGATGAATACAAAATAGTATTGTCAAAATCAATCAGCAAAAAATTAGATAAGAAAACTGTAAGTCTTACAGTACATGACAAAAAAGAAAGTTTCGTAGTAAATTACGATTCAAAAGAATACATCTATAAAACTTAGGCAAGAAGACTAAACAAGGTTTCCCCAGCCAAGTTTAGAGAAACATGGAAGGTTTACTATTACAGGATATATATATGTAACCGGTTGTATCCTGTAAAGTAAACAAGTACATACTATATAGCTATATAAAAAGGTATAACAGAATCAATACCATATAATTTTAAATTGTGCGCAAAAAAAAATTGATAAAATGACAAAAAAAGACTTGGAAAAAACAAAATTTTTAAAAAATGACGTTTTCAAGTCTATTTGTCGTACTTATCTCATATATTTTTTAAAATGAGTTTTACCAAATAGTCCTTGTATTTAAATGCAGAATTGAAAAAAACTAAAGTAGTATAAAATGTCGAAATATGACAATCCCTAGCAAAAGAAATCAAAAAAAGAAGAACTGTAATATAAAAATAAAACAAATGTAAAAAAGGAGGTTTGTTTTTCAAACCCCCTTTTTCCGTAGTTCTTATATAAATAATATATATGTAATATATAAAAAGATAGGTTGAAATAAAAATAAAATAAATAATATAATTAATATATAATATTACTTTAGGAAAAAAGGAAAATGCTAGCTCGAAAAAAATAAAGAACAACAACTTTAAGCCTAATGAAAGGAATGTACAGATATGGGAAAAACAAGAAAAAATAATGGAGAAAGAAAATTAATATTTGGAGCAGTAATATTGCTAATAATTTCAGCAATATTATTCGGTCTAGCAACAGATCAAGGAATGAATTTAATAAAAAATATACAAGATAGAGTTATGTTAAAAACAAGTATAACGATATCTAGTGCTAACAATGAAGCTTTAAAAAATAAAACAACAGAAGCAAAAATTGTAGCAGGTACAAATCATTTTATAGCATTAACACAAGATGGAAAAGTATATGGATGGGGAAGCAATGGAAGTGGAGAGCTAGGACAAAACAACACAAACATATACAAAAGACCAACATATCTAGGAATAGACGATGCAATAGACATAGCAGCAGGATATCAAAGTACAGTAGTGCTAAAAAAAGATGGAACTGTATGGATGGCAGGATTAAACAGTGATGGACAATTAGGAATAGAAAGTACAGAAAGTCAATCAACATTTGTACAAGTAAAAAATGAAGATGGAACAGGATATTTAACAAACATAAAATCAATATCAGCAGGACAATACACAATGTTTGCAATAACAAATGATGGAGAAGTATATGGATGGGGAGAAAATGGTTCAGGACAACTAGGAATATCAAATACTGAAGACCAAAAGTTACCAGTAAAAACAACATTAACAAACATAAAACAAATTTCAACAAGTTATTACCATACAATAGCACTAACAGAAGATGGAAAAGCATATGTAGCAGGAAGGAACAATGAAGGAGAACTTGGAATCGGACAAACAACAAGTTCAACTATAACAACATGGACAATAATGAAATCAACAAATGGAACATCAGAAATGACAGGAATAAAGCAAGTAGCAACAGGATATATGCATACAGTAGTATTAACAGACAATGGATATATGTATGCTACAGGAAATAATGGATATTATCAATTATCAGATGGTTCAAGTACACAAAGAAAAAATTTAGTATACATGAAAGATAGCTCAAACAACACTATGAAGGACGTAAAAGAAATATATGCAGCAGGTAACACATCAGTAGCAATAACAAATTCTAATGGAATATATGTAGTAGGAGAAAATTCATATGCACAATTACTACAAGGAAACACAAGCACAGTCACAAGATTCACAAAAGTAAAAAACAGTGAAAACATAGACAAAATAGTTATGACAACAACTACGGGAAGTCAAACAACAGCTTATGTAGATAACATAGGCAGAATATTCACAATAGGATATGCAGGATTGGGCCAGTTAGGAGATGGTTCATTAACAAGCTCACCACAATACAAAGCATACAGTATAAGTGATTACAGATTTACAACAGAAGAAACAGCAGAAAATTTAAAAGCAGGAGAAACAAAATATATTGATCCAAAATTTGAATATGGAATAAATTTAATTAATAAAGAATTCACATTAGACTTAACATATGAGTCATTAGACACAGATGTAGTAACAGTAGAAGATAACAAAATAACAGCAGTAGGAATAGGAACAACATATGTAAAAATAATAGACAGTACAAACAAAATTTATGGAACTGTAAAAGTAAATGTAAATGCAGATGATGGAGTAACATATCCAAAAGTAGTAGGAGGATATAGCCATTTTGTAGGATTAAAGTCAGATGGAACAGTATGGACATGGGGATATAATGGAAATGGACAATTAGGAACAGGAGATCAAACAAATAGAACAGAACCAACAAAAACAAAAGTAGAAGATGCAGTAGATGTAACAGCAGGATATTATTTTACAGCAATATTAAAAAAAGATGGAACAGTATGGATTTCAGGAGACAATACATATGGACAACTAGGAGATGGAACAACAACAAATTCATCAGAATTTAAACAAGTACCAAATTTAACAGATGTAATACAAATATCAGCAGGCTCAAACACAATGCATGTATTGAAAAAAGATGGAACTGTATGGTCATGGGGAAGAAATGACTGTGGAGAATATGGAGATGGAACAACTGTAAGCAAAGAAGATTTAACACCATCTCAAATGATAAAAGTAACAAATGTAATGCAAATTGCAGCAGGAAATTTGCACACAGCAGTATTAACAGCAGAAGGAACAGTGTGGGCTGCAGGACGAAACTCAGACTCACAATTAGGATTTGTGTATAACAACAAAGAAAACACATCTACACCACGAGAAATGCAAGGATTATCAGAAGTAAAGGAAATAGCATGTGGAGAATATAATACATTAATGTTACAAAAGGATGGATATGCATATGGAGTAGGAGAAAACTCAGATGGACAATTAGGAACAGGAGGAGCGACAACAATAACATCTCCAACATATATGAAAAACAGTAAAACAGGATATTCATTATCAGGAATAAAACACATAGCAAGTGCAGGAAGACTATTAATGGTAACGACAGGAGAAAACGGAATATATGTAGCAGGAGCGGCAGACCATGCACAAAACTTTACAGAAAGTACAACAAAAAGAACAACACTATATCAAACACAAACAGACAAAAAAGTATTAGCAATGGCATGTACAAGAAACATATCATATCAAACAGGATTAATTATAGATGAAAAAGGAAGAACATGGACAGTAGGATATGATGGACAAGGTCAAGTTGGACAAGGAGCACCAGAACATACAACCAAACCAGTAAATATTACAAAAACAAAAATAAGCTTAGCAGAAAATGGAATGATAAGTTTAAACCAAAAAGGAGATAAATACCAATTAAAACACACAGAAATAGTAGGACTAAGTTTCTTAACCAATAAATTATTAGATGAAGACATAGTGTATAGCTCTATGGATAATGAAGTGGCAACAGTGGACGAAAATGGAGTAATAACAGCAGTAGGAGAAGGAACAACATATATAAAAGTAAAAGATCAAAACAATGAAGTAACAAATGCAATAAAAGTAAGTGTAACAATAAAAAATAATGAAACACAGCCAAAAGTTGTAGGAGGAGGATACTATTTTGCAGCATTAAAAGGAAATGGAACAGTATATACATGGGGATATAATGGCAGTGGCCAATTAGGATTAGGAGATACAAACAATAGAACAGAGCCAACACAAACTAACATGAAAGCTGTAATAGACATAGCAGCAGGAACCGATCATACATTAGTGTTAAAAGCAGATGGAACAGTATGGGCAACAGGACTAAACAACTATGGCCAATTAGGAAATGGAACAACAGAAAATACAAACACATTTCAACAAGTAAAATTAAATGAAAATGGAGATTACTTGGAGAACATAGTATCAATAGCAGCAGGGTATACTGCAAGTTATGCAGTAACAGCAGAAGGAGAAGTATATGGTTGGGGAAGAAATGATGATGGAGAATTAGGAATAGGAAGCAAAAGTAGTGAGATAAATGAACTATATCCAGTAAAAATGAAAAAAGTATCAAAGATAATTCAAATAGCAGCAGGAGCAAACCATGCAATAATGCTAGATGCAGATGGAAATGTATGGTCAACAGGATACAATAGTTCAGGACAATTAGGAATAGGAAATACAGATATACAAGTGCAACCAAAACAAATGACATCAGTAAGTGGAGTAAAAGAAATAGCAGCAGGAACAAATCATTCAATAATGCTAGCAGAAAATGGATATGTATATTCAGTAGGAAATGATTCAAACTCACAACTAGGAAACGGAAACTCAACAAATATATCAACACCAACATATGTAAGAAACACATCAGGAAATTTAGTATCAGATGCAAAACATGTAAAAGCAGGAGGAGACTCAACATACATATCAAGAAAAAAGGATACAGAAGGAAAATCACAAGGAATGTATGTAATAGGATACAATAATTATGGACAACTATTTACACAAAACACAACAACTCAACCATATGCAAAAGAAGTAGAAACAGACAAAGATATATTAACAATGGCACTAACAGAAAACAGTACTGGACTAATAGTAGATGAAGAAGGAAATGTATATACAGTAGGATATAATGGACAAGGCCAATTAGGAAATGGAACATATGAAAGCTTAACAAGTAAAATATGTATAAGTAATACAAAAGTAGTAGTAAATCCAAATATAATAAACTACAAAAATATTGGAGAAAACAATCAAAAAGTAGAATGTAAAACAACAATAGGATTTAATTTATTAAAAGAAAACATTGAAGGAAGTACATATGAATACAAAACACTAGACCAAGAAGTGGCAACAGTAGCAAAAGATGGAACAGTAACAGCAACAGGAATAGGAACAACATACATAAAAGTACATGACACAAAAACAGATATCTGGAATGCAGTAAGAGTAAATGTAAATGGAGCGGAAAACAAAACACAGCCAAAAGTTGTAGGAGGAGGACACCATTATGTAGCACTAAAAGGAAATGGAACAGTATATACATGGGGATATAATAATAGTGGTGAACTAGGATTAGGAGATACAAACAATAGGTTAGAGCCAACACAAACAAATATGAAAAATGTAATAGATATAGCAGCTGGATACAATCACACAATAATATTAAAATCAGACGGAACAGTATGGACATCAGGACAAAACAAATATGGTCAATTAGGTGATGGTTCAACAGTAGATAGCAACTCATTCCATAAAGTAAAACTAAATGAAAATGGAGAATATTTAGAAAATATAGTATCAGTAGCAGCTGGATATAGCACAAGTTATGCAGTAACATCAGATGGAGAAGTATATGGATGGGGAAGCAATGATGATGGAGAACTAGGACAAGCAAATAAATCAACAGATCCAGTTACATATCCAGTAAAAATGAAAAAAATCTCAAATATAATTCAAGTAGCAGCAGGAGCAAACCATGCAATAATGTTAGACGTAAATGGAAATGTATGGGCAACAGGATACAATAGTTCAGGACAATTAGGAACAGGAGATAAGGCAACACAAACATTACCACAGCAAATGGTATCAGTAAGTGGAATAAAAGAAATAGCAGCAGGAACAAACCATTCAGTAATGTTAACAGAAGGAGGAAATATACTATCAGCAGGAAGTTCTACAAGATCTCAAATGGGAGATGGAAGCTCAACAGATAGAACAACAGCAGTATATACAAGAAATACTTCTGGATATATAGTGTCAAATGCAAAACATATAGCAGCAGGAGGAAATTCAACATACATATCAAGAAAAAAAGATACAGATGGAAAATCACAAGGAATGTATGTAATAGGAGAAAATTCAAATGGACAACTATTTACACAAAACACAACAACTCAACCATATGCAAAAGAAGTAGAAACAGACAAAGATATATTAACAATGGCACTAACAGAAAACAGTACTGGACTAATAGTAGATGAAGAAGGAAATGTATATACAGTAGGATATAATGGACAAGGCCAATTAGGAAATGGAACATATGAAAGCTTAACAAGTAAAATATGTATAAGTAATACAAAAGTAGTAGTAAATCCAAATATAATAAACTACAAAAATATTGGAGAAAACAATCAAAAAGTAGAATGTAAAACAACAATAGGATTTAATTTAATAAGAGACGAAGTAGAAGGAAGCACATATGAATTCTCAACACTAGACTCAGAAGTAGCAACAGTAGCAGAAGATGGAACAGTAACAGCAGAAGGAATAGGAACAACATACATAAAAGTACATGACACAAAAACAAACATCTGGAATGCAGTAAGAGTAAATGTAAATGGTTCAGAAAACAAAGCACAACCAAAAGTAGTAGGAGGAAATTGCCATTATGCAGCATTAAAAGGAAATGGAACAGTATGGACATGGGGATATAATGGAAATGGCCAATTAGGACTAGGTGATACAAACGCAAGAACAGAGCCAACACAGGCAAAAGCAGAAAAAATCTTAGAAGATGGAACAAAAGAAGAAGAACTAATAACAGATGCAATAGACATAGCAGCATCATATAATCACACAATAATATTAAGAGCAGACGGAACAGTATGGAGTACAGGATACAATCAATATGGAGAATTAGGAACAGGAGACACAGAAGAAAGAAAAATATTCACACAAGTAAAAGGTCCAAATGGAGAAGGAATCCTAGAAAACATAGTACAAATAACAACAGGATATTATACAGGATATGCCTTAACAACAAATGGAGAAGTATATGGATGGGGAAGTAACAGATATGGAGAATTAGGACAAGGAAGCAAATCAGATGACCCTGTTTTATATCCAACAAAAATGAAAAAAGTATCAAACATAATTCAAATATCATCAGGAGCAGAATACATAGTAATGCTAGATGCAGAAGGAAAAGTATGGGGAACAGGATATAATGGAAATGGACAATTAGGAATAGGAAACACAACATTACAAACATTGCCACAACAAATGACATCAATAAGTGGAATAAAAGAAATATCAGCTAAAAGTAATAATACATATATGTTAACAGAAGGAGGATATGTAGAAGGAGTAGGATACAATTATTACAGTCAATTAGGAGATGGAAGCTCAACAGATAGAACAACAGCAGTATATACAAAAAACACATCAAACAAATATGTATCAGATGCAAAACATATTTCAGCAGGAGAAAACTCAGTATTTATATCAAGAAAGAAGGACTCAGAAGGAAATCCACAAGGAATGTATGTAATAGGAAGAAATGACTATGGACAACTATTCACAGGAAACACAACAAGAGCATATTATGCAACAGAAGTAGAAAAAGAAAAAGATATACTAACAATGGCATTAACAGAAGGACAAACAGGATTAATAGTAGACACAAAAGGAAATGTATATACAGTAGGATATAATGGACAAGGACAAATAGGAAATGGAACATATGAAAACACAACAGAAAAAGTATTTATAAGCCAAGTAAAATTAAACACAACACCAAAAGTAATAAACTACAAAAAAGCAGGAGACACAGGAGAAAAAATAGAATACACAGTAACAGCAGGATTCAATTTATTATATGAAGAAGTAGAAAAGGGAGAATGTGAATACAAAACACAAGATGACCAAATAGCAACAGTAGATGACAAAGGAGTAGTAACAGCAACAGGAACAGGAACAACATACATAAAAGTGTATAACAAACAAAATGACTGCTATGCAGCAGTAAAAGTCCAAGTAAATGGGGAACAAGGACGCACAGCTGCCAAAATAGTAGGAGGGGGAAATCATTTTGTAGCACTAAAAGCAAATGGAGAAGTATGGACATGGGGATATAATGGCTATGGTCAGCTAGGAATAGGAAATACAGAAACCAAAAATAGACCAACAAAAACAAACATCTATAACTCAAAAGACGAAACACAATCAACATATGCAATAGATGTAGCAGCAGGATATAGTCATACATTGGTATTAAAATCAGATGGAACAGTGTGGGCAGCAGGATATAATGAATATGGACAACTAGGAGATTCAAGCACAACAAATACAAGTGAATTTGTCCAAGTAACAGGAATACCAGAAAAAGTAATAGCAATAACAGCAGGAGGACATTCATCATATGCATTAACAGAAAGTGGAAAAGTATATGGATGGGGTTATAACTATGAAGGACAATTAGGAAGAGGAAGTACAAGTCAAAATAATCCAAATGCAACACCACAAAAAATGCAAAAAGTATCAAACATAATACAAATGTCAGCAGGAGATAACCATATAGTAATGTTAGATGCAGATGGAACAGTATGGAGCACAGGACATAACTATTATGGACAATTAGGAACAAATAACAAAACAAATTACAGCATACCACAACAAATGAGAACAGGAACAACAACAGTATTAAATAATATCAAAAAGGTATCAGCAGGAAGTCTACATACGCTAGCACTAGCAGAAAATGGAACAGTATATTCATTAGGATATAACTATTATGGACAATTAGGAACAAGAAATACAACAAACTACATGTTACCAGTAACAATGGTAGACTCAAAAGGAAACACTGTAACAGGAGTAAAAGATATAGAAGCAAATGGATACACAAGTATATTATCAATAAAACCAACAACAACAGGAACAGAAGGAAATCTAAGCCAAACAGCAGGAATATATGTTACAGGATACAACAACTATGGACAATTATTTAATCAAGACACAAAAACACTAACATCATTAACAAAAGTACAAGAAGACAAAAACATAATAACAATGGCAAGCACACAAAATATATCAAGCCAAACAGCAGCAATAGTAGATGATTCAGGTTTAGTATACACAGTAGGATATAATGGATATGGAGCAATGGGAAATAAAACAACAACAAGTACAACAGAACCAGCAAACATTTCAGAAGCAAGCCTAGAAGTAAACACAAGAAAAATAGTATTAAACTTAGAAACAAACAATCTAAGCAAACAAATAGAAGCAAAAACAGACTTAGGATTTAATCTATTAATAGACCAAGTAGAAAATGAAGAAATAACATACAAAACATTAGACGAAAACATTGCAACAGTAACAGATGCAGGGCTAGTAACAGGACAAAAATATGGAACAACAAAAATAGAAGTATCAACAAATAAATTACCAAATAAAGTATTAATAGATGTACAAGTACTAAGAAAAAATGACAAAACAATAGCAAAAACAGTAAGTGGCACAGACTTTACACTAGCATTAAAAGCAGATGGAACAGTATGGACATGGGGATATAATGGCTATGGACAACTAGGATTAGGAGACAATTCAAACAGATATAGACCAACACAAATAAACATAGAAAATGTAGTAGATATAGCAGCAGGAAACAACCATGCTCTACTTGTAACAGCAGATGGAAAAGTATATTCATTTGGATCAAATAGTTATGGACAATTAGGAAGAACAGGAAATACATACACACCACAAGAAATACCAAACTTAGAAAACATAGAAAAAGTATCAGCAGGAAATTATCATTCTATGGCAATAGACAAAGAAGGAAATGTATATACATGGGGCTATAACCAAAACGGACAACTAGGAGATGGAACAAGAATAAGCAATAGTATACCAACAAAAATAAAATTAACAAACATAACAAAAATAGCAACAAAAAATAATACATCAGCAGCAATAGATGGAGATGGCAACTTATATACATGGGGATATAATAGCTATGGACAACAAGGAATTTCAATAGACAACATATATACACCAAGAAAAGTACCAACACTAGAACAAATAATAGATATAGCAGTAGAAAACAACACAATAATAGTATTAGACAAAAAAGGAGAGGTATTATCAAGTGGATATAACACATATGGAAACTTAGGAAACAATGCAACACAAACAAGAAAATCATTTGACAAAGTAATAGAAAAATACGAAACAATAACAACAGGAGAAGGGGAAGAAACCCAAACAACTACAACGCCAATTTATCTATCAGGAGTAAAATCAATACAAGCAGGAAATGAATTTGCAGTAGCAATAAAAGAAGATGGAACAGCTATTTCATGGGGGTATAATGGTTATTCACAATCTTCAAATGGAACAACTACAAACAATTTATTACCAGTAGACTTAAAATATGGAAAAGACAAAGAAAACATAGATAAAATAATAAATGTATCAGCAGGAGAAGGAACAATAGTAGTAGTAAGAGAAGATGGAAAAGTATGGACTATTGGAAAAAATTATTCTGGACAATTAGGAAATAGTTCAGCAGTAAATTCAAATGAATTTGTATGTATAAGCAAACCTGTATTACTATTTGAAGAAACACCAATAAGAATAAAAGGAATAGGACAAAACAAAAATGCAAAAGTAAATATGTCACAAGGATTTAACCTATTATATACAACAATAGAAGACACAGACTTAACATATCAAATAAAAAATGAAAAAATAGCAACAGTAGAAGAAACAACAGGAAAAATAACAGCAGTAAAAAAAGGAAAAACAGCAGTAACAGTAACAGACAAAAAATCAGGAGAAACAACATCAGCAGATGTATATGTATTAGGAGAAGAAGATGTAACATTCCCACAAATCGAAACCCAAAATTATTCAACAGTAACTCTAAAATCAAATGGGGAGATATGGAGTTATGGATATAATGGATATGGACAATTGGGAACAGGAGACACAACATACAAAGTATTACCAACATATACAGGAATAAATAATATTACACAAATATCACTAGGAGGAACACACACACTAGCACTAGACACAGAAGGACATGTATGGTCTTGGGGATATAATGGCTATGGAGAACTAGGAAATGGAACAACAACAAGCTCAACAGAAAAAGTACAAGTAAAATCACCAGACGGAGAAGGAGTACTAGAAAACATAGTAGCAATATCAGCAGGAAATTATCATTCAATAGCATTAGATAAAGACGGAAATGTATATACATGGGGATATAACGGATATGGCCAATTAGGCTTAGGAAACACAACAAATACAGTACTTCCAGTAAAAGTAGACGACTTAGAAGGAATAATAAAAATAGAAGCAGGAAACTATACATCATATGTAATAGACAACAATAATCATCTATGGTCAACAGGATACAATTATTATGGAGAATTAGGAAATGGATCAACATCAAACAGAAGTAAATTTACACAAATTCAAACATTAGAAAATGTATCAGACGTATCTGCAAGTGAAACAAATAGTACAATAGTATTATTATCAGATGGAACAGTATGGGGATTTGGAAACAATACAAATAACCAATTAACAACTGTAGGAGGAGCAACACCACAACAATTAAAAGGACCAGACGGAATGTTAAAAGATATAACATCAATATCAGTTGGATATTATACAGGATATGCAATAACATCAGAAGAAAAAGTATTAGCATGGGGATTAAACAACTACTCACAATTAGCATCAGGAACAACAGAAACAAAATCAACACCTGTATATATGAAAGAAAAAGACGGAAATGACTTTACAGATTCAATGATAGTATCAGGAGGAAGATACAGTGCAGAACTAGCAAAAAGTGATGGAACAGTATGGGGAGTAGGATATAATGGATATGGAAATATAGGAGATGGAACAACAAATTCTAAAAATCAGATAACATGTATATCAACACCACATATAAAATTAGAAGAAAGAGAAGTAACACTAAAACTATCAAATCCAAACTATCAAATAAATCCAAAAACTGTATATGGATTCAACATATTATTTGAAGAAACAGAAAATGAAGGATTTACATACAAAACATCAGACGAAACAATAGCAAAAATAGATGAAGCAACAGGAAAAGTTACAGCAACAGGATTAGGAAAAGCATATATAACAGTAACAGCAAAAGGAACAGAAGAAGAAACAAGAGTAGTAATAAACGTAATAGGAGAAAACAAAAAAGTAGAAGAAAAGGTTCAAGTAGGAAGTTCACATTCACTAGCACTAAAACAAGATGGAACAATCTGGAGTTGGGGAAACAACACAAGTGCAATAAATACAACAGAACCAATACAAATAGAAAAAGGAAAATACAAAGAAACAAAAGAAATAGAAACACCAGAAGGAACAACACAAACAACAACAACAGAAAAAGAAATAGACTTAAACAACATAAAAGACATAGCTGTAGGATATAATCATAACCTAGCATTAGACAGCGAAGGTCATGTATATTCATGGGGATACAATGGCTATGGACAATTAGGAGATGATTCAACATCAACAAAAGAAATACCAACAAGAATAGAAAGCTTAGAAGAAATTGAAAAAGTATATTGCTATAAAGATGTAAGTATGGCAATAAATAAACAAGGAGAAATTTATATATGGGGATATAAATATAATAAAACTCCAACAAAAATCAATTTCTATGGAAAAGCAATAAGTCTAAATGAAAAACTAATATTAGCAGAAGATGGAAGTGTATGGAACTTATCAGATAACCCATCAAAAATAGACGGATTAAAAAATATAGTAGAAGTAACATCAGGAGAAAACCACTATGCAGCATTAGATTCAAAAGGAAAAGTATGGGTATGGGGATATAACAGATATGGACAATTATCACAAGGAAACACAACAAATGTAGGAACACCAACAACAGTAAAAACACAAGATACAGAAGGAACATCATATCAAGACCTAGAAAATATTGTAGAAATACAAGCAGGAGAAAACACTTTACAAATGTTATCAAGTACAGGAGAAATCTATATTTCAGGATATAATGGCTATGGACAATTAGGAGAAGGAGAAAGCACAAGTAATATAACAATAGCAAAAAAAGCAAAAAATATGGACCAAGTAAAAAATATAGACACAAACACAAACCATAGTATAGCATCAGACAGAAGTGGATTTGTATATACAACAGGATACAACGGAAATGGACAATTAGGAATAGGTTCAAATGTATCAACAAATGAATATACAGTAATAGGAGACACATATGTACATGTAAGTGAAAACAGAATATCAATAGAAGAAGGAAAAGACAAACAAGTAACAGCAACACTAGACAATAAGTTCAACTTAATAAATGACCTAGTAGACCAAAACAACATCACCTACGAAACACTAAATAATGAAATAGCAATAGTAGACCAAGATGGAACAATCCATGCAAATAAAATGGGAACAGTAGAAATAATAGCAACACACACAATAACACATAAATCAACAACAATATTTGTACAGGTAGTACCAGTAGGAAAAGTAACAGTACCAAAATTAGAAATAGGAGCTACACATACAGCAGCATTAAAAACAGATGGAACTGTATGGACATGGGGAAGTAACTCATATGGACAATTAGGAACAGGAGACAATATAAATAAAGCAATGCCAGCAAAAGTAATGGATATAGAAAACGCAATAGATATATCAGTAGGAAGCTATAACACAGTAGTAGTAAAAGATGATGGAACAGTATGGAGCTTTGGATATAATGGATATGGTCAATTAGGAGATGGAACATCTTCAAGTAGAAATACACCAGTTCAAGTAATAAAACAAAACGGAAAACCACTAGAAAAAATAGTAAAAATATCAGCAGGAACAAACAAAACAATAGCATTAGATGAAAATGGAAATGTATGGGTTTGGGGAAATACATACAAATCAACAGCAACAAAATTAACAACAATAAATAATGCTATAGACATCTCACCAAGCTATGTGGTAACACAAACAGGAAAAGTGTATACATTAGAAGGAGAAAAACTAGAAATAGATAATATCCTAAGAGTATCAGAAGGTACAAATCATGCACTATTCCTAACAAAAGAAGGAACAGGATATAGCATAGGAGCAAATTCAAATGGTCAATTAGGAGATGGAACAACAGTAAGCAAAAACTCACCTACAGTGATAAAAACAGAAAAAAGTAATCTAACAGACATCAAAGAACTAAAAGCAGGATCAGGAAGTTCAATGGCAATAATGAAAAATGGAGACACATATACATGGGGAAGCAACAACAACAATAAATTAGGAACAACTGCAACAAAAAACCAAATATATCCAACTAAATTAGAAAATGTAAACACATCTATTTCAGGAGATATTGGAACAGATAATGGAGGCATTATAGATACCCAAGGATTTGTATACATGTGGGGATTAGGAACATATGGAAACCTAGGAAACAGTTTATATAATACATCTGTAGAACCAGTATTAGTAGGAGCAGAAGAAGCGGGATTAGACGAATATGACATTATATTACACCTAGGAGAAACACATCAAATAACAGTAACAAACAAAACATTTAATGTATTAAAAGAAATACAAGAAACAGGAACAATAAACTACAACATTGGAAACAGCAATATAGCAAGTATTTCAAACACAGGACTTGTAACAGGACAAAAAGAAGGAAAAACTACAGCAATAGTAACAAAAGCTGATACAGGAGCAACAAGTATAGCAAATGTAACAGTATTACCAGAAGGTGTAGAAATAGAACCAATGGCATTAACATGTATGTCACACACAGTAGTATTAAAAGCAAATGGAACAGTATGGGCATATGGACTAAATTCAAGTTATGAATTAGGAAATGGAACATCAATAAGTAGTGATAGACCTATCCAAGTATCATTCCCAAGCAACATAAAAATAACACAAATAGCAGTAGGAAACACACATAACTTAGCATTAGACACAGAAGGTAATGTATGGGTATGGGGAGTAAATTCAAATAATGCATTAGGAACAAAACTAAAAACTACACCATCACGTTTAGGAATAAGTAATGTAAAGAAAATAGCAGCAAACAATGACCAAAGCATGATATTAACAAAAGACGGATATGTATATGTATGGGGACTAAACTCAAATGGGGAATTGGGAGTAGGAACATACAAAGAAGTAAAAACACCAACATTACTAAACTATGTAAATAACATATTAGACATATCAATAGGAAAAAATCACACAATGTTATTAACAACAAAAGGTAAAGTTCTAACAAGTGGTCTAAATAGTTATGGACAAACTGGAAAAACAGAAGGAAAAACAAATATCTTTACACAAATAGAAGTACCAGCAACAGTAGGAAAAATATCAGCAGGAGATAACCACAGTGTATTACTAACAACAAATGGAGAAGTATATACATTTGGATATAATGAAAATGGACAATTAGGATTAGGAACAAAAACAAATGTAACAATACCAACCAAAACAAATATGACAAACATCATGGAAATATCAGCAGGAAGAAACCACACAGTAGTATTAGGAGCAAATAGAGTATTATACTCTACAGGTTCAAACAGTAATGGACAACTAGGAATAGGAACAAAAGATGATAAATTGTTATTCACGGAAATAACAAAAGTACAAGACATGATGTCAATATCATCTGGAAATACATACAATGTAGCAATAAAATATGATGGAAATGTATATGGATGGGGAGACTACTATCATGGAACAGCATCAGTAAAAACAAAAACAAACAGCAGAGTACCAGTAAAAATAGGAAATGACTCATCATATGCAGAAGAGCCAGAAATAACTGTTAATGTAAATGGAGCAAAACAAATACAAATAACTCCAAAATACAGCTTTAATGTATTTAAAGAAGACAACGAAGAAGATAGCGATTTCCAATATGAATCACTAAATGAGGATATAGCGACAGTAGGAGAAAATGGTTTAGTAACAGGAGTAAAAGTAGGAACAACTTGGATAAAAGTAAAAGAAGTTGCAACAGGAAAAGAAAACATAGTAATAGTAAGAGTAATAGAATCAGATTCAAAATATGCTTCAAAAATAGCAGGAGGAGATGGATATGCAGCAGTATTAAAAGCAGATGGAAGTATATGGGGATTTGGATATAACTCAGATGGACAATTAGGAAATGACAAATTAGCACCAATAAATGTGCCAAGTCAAACAAACATACTAGCCACATACAAACAAATCGAAGCAGGAAAGAAATTCACAATAGCATTAAGAGAAGATGGAACAGTATGGGCATGGGGAGATAACACATATGGACAACTAGGCCAAGGAAATAGGGTATCAGCTAAAAAACCAGTACAAGTACAAAACCTAACAAATATAGTATCAGTTGCAGCAGGAGATAATCATGCAATAGCAATAGATAAATTAGGAAATGTATATACATGGGGATTAAACAGTAAGGGACAACTAGGAAATAGAACAACAGAAACAGTAAGTATACCAGAAAAAATAACAGGACTAGATAACCAAGTGGTTAAAGTAGCAGCAGGTGGAAATCTAAGTGCAATAATAGATTCAACAGGAGATGTATATGTATTTGGAGACAATAGCAAAGAACAAATCGAAGAATTTAAATATAATTATGATGAATTTGGACAAAAAATATTGCCAGCATTAAATACATATGTATCGCAACCGATAAAAGTTCAAACAGTTGAAAATGCTGTAAAAGTACAATGTTTGCAAACTGGAATAGTAGTGTTAAAAACAGATGGAAGTGTAGAAAGAACAACAAAATATGCAAAACAAGCTAATGCCCAAAAAACAACAGTAATAAACTCAGGAATGGTAGACATATCAGGTAAAAACGAAAGTGTAGTATTACTAGATAAATATGGTGCAAGCTATACATATGGGGATAATAGCAAAGGCCAAGCTGGAATAGGCGGAACAAGTGCAAGTGTAATATTACAAAAAATACGAATAGCAGAAGAAAAAACATATTTGACAGTAGGAGCAGGCTATAAAGATAATTATGTAATAGATACAGAAGGATTTGTATATGGAGCAGGAGCAAATGAATATGGTCAATTAGGAAACAGCACTTATGATGAAAGTTATGACTTTACATTAGTAGGAGACAGAAATTTTGAAATTGTACCAGATGCAAGAACTATGAAACAACCAGAACAAGAAACAGTAAAAATAGTAGCTAATATATTCAATGTATTTAACCATAATGAAAGAGCACTAACAGATTATGATTGGAAATCAAGTAATACAGATGTAGTAACAGTAGATAATGGTGTATTAGCATCTCAAGACATGGGAACAGCTACAATAACAGCTACAGATAAAGCAACAGGAGTAAAAGCAACAGCACTAAGAGTAGTACAACCATTAGATGAGCAAAGAATACAAAGTATTACTGTAAATAATAAAGAGGCAAAAGTATCAGGTGAAAACAAATATGAAGTGTCTGTAGAAAAAAATCTAGATGGAACAGGAACTTTAAAAATAACAACAAAAGATTCAGCAGATGAAATAAGTATTGATGGAGGAACAACATATGTAATAGGAGGAACATTAACACAAGATATACCATTAGACACAAATCCAACAGTACAAAAAATTAAAGTAAAAGCAAGTAATGGAAAAACAGTAGACTACATATTAACAATAAACATATTGTCAAATGATGCAAGCCTAGAAAGTCTAACAATAGACAATGTACAAGCAACATCAATAAGTTCAACAGAATACGAAATAATTGTAAAAGATACTGTAACAAAGCCAGAGGTACATGCAGTAGCAAGTGATTCAAAAGCAACAGTAAGTATAGATGCAAGTATAGAAGAAACAAAAGAAACAACAAAGACAGTTGATATGACAACTGTTATAAAGAAAACAATACCAGTTCAAGTAACATCAGAAAATGGTGACAAAGTAACATATACATTAACAATATATAAAGAAGATGCACTAACACAATTAGAAACAATAACAGTAGATGGAAAAGAAGCAACAAAAATAGGAAATACATCATATAAAGCAACAATACCAGCAGATGCAGATTATAGCACAATAATGGCTAAAACTTTATATAGTAAAGCAAGAGCAGAAATAAATGAATTGGGAGAAGAAACACAAGTTACAACAAAAGTAGTAGCAACGACCCAAGAACAAACAATAGTAAAAATCTACGTAAGAGCAGGAGAAGGAGAAAACGAAAGAGAAAAAGAATACACATTAACATTAGACAAACAAGGAACAGAGTTAATACAAGGTATATTCTCACTAACAGTAAATGGACAAGAAATAGAGCCAATAGGAAATATATATAATGCATACATAAGTGAAAATGCTGAAACAGTAGCAGTAACTGCTATCACTATTAATGATAATGACTTAGTAAAAATTGGGGAAACAGAAGCTAAAGTTCATATATCAACAGAAGAATTAGAAATAGCAGAAGAAGAAACAACATATAGAATAACTGTAACTGATCCAGAAGACAGCACAAAAACAAAAGAATATATATTGAAAATAAGAAAACCATCAGCAGACAATTCACTATTATCAGTAACAGTAGGAAACGAAGAATTTTCTAAAGTAGCAACAAGAGAAGCAGGAACAAACAACTTTAAAGTAAATATCTCAGACAAATATAGTGAAGTAGATGTAATAGGAACAGTAGGTTATGACCAAGCAAAAGTAAGTGTAAATGGAGAAAAATACGAAACTAAGATATCCACAAGATTGGTAGAAATTGGGAAAAATGAACCAACAAAAGTAGAAATTTTAGTAAAAGCACTAAATGGAGAAGTAGCAACATACACACTAGAAATTTACACAGAAAATAGTAATACAAATTTAAAGAAAGTAACTGTAGATGGAAAAGAAGCAACAATAAGTAGTGTATCAGAAGACACATATGAATATACTTTAGACAAAAAAGCAGGCAAAATAACAATAGGAGCGATAGCAGAAGAACTAACAACAAAAGTCGGAATAAACACAAATGAGCAAGAAGAAGGAGCAACCTACAGAGAAATAAAAATGGAAGGAAGAACATTAACAGTAAATATACCAGTAACAGCAGAAGATGGAACAACAAAAGTATATAAACTAATAATAAATGCACTTCCAGACAATGTAAACTTATTAAATGTAAAAGTCAATGGAAAAGCAGCAAATGCAGTACCTGTAAACAAATATGAAACACGAGTAAACAAAAATGACACATTATTTGAACTATATGTAATACCAGAAGACGAAAAAGCAAAAGTCCAAATAGAAAACAATATAGAAGTTACAGGAACAGCCAGTGCAACAATAGCAAAAGACACAGAAGAAGTACAAGTAAAAATAAAAGTAACAGCACAAGACGGAACAACACAAGAATACACACTAATAGTTACAAATCAATCAGATGATTGCAAATTAGCAATTTTAAAAGTAGATGGAGAAACACTTGAAACAGATGCAGATGGAAAATATCATATAACAAAGAAATACTTAACATCATCTGTAAATATAGACGCAATAGCAAATAATAGTTATGCAACAGTAAGTATAAATGGAACAACACCAACACAAGAAGAACAAAAAGCAAGTGTTACAACATCAGACTTAGAAAACACAATCACAATAACAATAAAAGCAGAAGATGGAACAAGTAAAGATTACACATTAATAGTAGACAAACTACCAAATGAAACTGGAGCAACAATAACAATCAACTATGAAGAAAATGGAGAAACAAAAGAAAAAGTAATAGAATTAGACAGGAATAACAAAGGAACAATAAGAATAGGAAATCAAGAAAGTGTAAATCTAAAAGTAGTTGCAAAAGACGAATTAGCCCAAATCTCAATAGATGGAAGTATAGCAGAACCAAAAGAATCAACAAAAGAAATAATAACAACAGAAGAAACAACAAGTGTACCAGTACAAGTAACAGGACAAGATGGAACAATAGGAAACTATGAAATAACAATAATAAGAGCATCAAATAATGCAGAACTAAAATCAATAGATGTAAAAGGAATAGAAAATGGGGATATTCTAAAAACATCTGACAACACATATCTAGTAAAAGTACCAGACACAATGGAAAATGTTGATATAACAGCAATAGCAGAAAGCAGCTATGCAACCGTAAAAATAGCAGATGGAGACTATTCAGAAAACAACACACAAAATGCAACAATAACAATGGATGAAGGAACAAAAGAAATAACAATAACTATAAAAGCAGAAAACGGAGAAACAAAAGAATATAAAGTAACAATACAAAAAGTAACAGACTTAGGATTAGAAAGTGTAAAAATAGATGACAATGAATGTACAATAAAAAACGGAAGTTACGAAATATTTATAGATAGAAATGTAACACAATCAGCACTAAAAGTAAAACCAAAAAATCCAAAAGCATTAATATCAATAAAACAAGGAGTAGAAGGAACTTATGGAGAAGAAAAAACAGCAGAAGAACACATAGAACAAATACAAATAACAGGAGAAGAAACAACAGTAATAATCCAAGCAAAAGATCCAAATGACCCAACAAGAATAAAAGAATATTCTGTAACAATCAAATACAAATCAAATAATGCAGACTTAGAACTAATCCAAGTTGATGGAAAAGACGCAATAGAAACAGAAGAAGGATATTATGCAGTAACAACAGAAACCGCAACAACAGCAAGAATATATGTAAAAGCAACAAACGAATATGCCAAAGTAACAATAGGAGACAATGAAGCTGAACAAGGAGCAAGCAGAAGAACAATAACACTAAGTCAAGAAAAGAAAACAATAATACAAATAACAATAAAATCACAAGACGAAAGTGTAACAAAAACATTCAATGTAATAATAGAAAGAAAATCAGATGACACAAGTTGTAACATAAACATAAACAACGAAACAGCAGACGAAATAGACACGACAACAAATACTTACACAAAATACATTGAAAGAAATGATACACAAGCAACAATCCAAGTAACAGCAAACAATGACGAAGCAACAATAGAAATGGCAGGAAATACACAAACAAAAACAATAACAACAACTGTAGACATAGCAAGTGAAATAACAGAAATAACAGCCACTGTAACAGCTGAAAATGGGGAAACAGCTGAATACCATATCAGAATTGTAAAAAAATCAACAGACACAAGCATAAAAACAGTAAAAGTAGATAACAAAGTAATATCAGAAGTAGACGGAAAATATGTAGCAACAGTATATGATAAGGGAAAAGACACACAACAAGCACTAATAGAAGTAACAGCAAATGAATCACACGCAAAAATACAAATCGGAGATGGAACAGAATGGCAACAAACTCCAGCAACATCAACTGAAATATTTAAAGACGGAAATAGAAAAATAACATTAAATATTAATGTACAAGCACAAGATGAACAAACAGAAAGTATAACAAAAGAATTAGAAATAAACTTGATATCAGATGATGTAAGTATAAAAGTTGTAAAAAACGGTGAAAATGTTGTGACAAACTATAATGCCGAAACACACACATATAAAGAATATCTATCAAGAGATATAGAACAAGTGAGTCTATCAATAGAAGCAAATAATATGTATACAACAATAACATCAGGAGAGACAACAGGAACACCAATCATATCAATAAACAACATATCTGTAAAAGACCAAGAGGAAGTATATATAACATTTGCAGCAATTGCAGAATCAGGAAGAACGCAAGAATATACAATACAATTATTAAGAAAATCAAGTAATGCAGATGCAGAACATATCTACGTAGATGGACAGGAAATCACAGATAGATTTGCAGATAAAGACTCAGTACCAACATGCATAGTATCAATTGGAAAAACAAAAGATTCAAGTACAATAAGAGTTGTTCCAGAAAATGAATTTGCAAGTATAAAAATAGGGGATACAGAAGAAACAATAGGAGAAACGTCACAAAGAATACCACTAGATTTATCAAATGGAACAATAACAGTACCATTAGTAATAACATCACAAGATGGAACAGTGACAAAAACATATAATATAATGTTTGTACGTTTATCAAATGATACAAAAATACAATGGTTAGAAGTAAATAATAAGCACATAATTGAAGATGAAAGTGGAAACTATGAAGTAACTGTAAAATCATCAGAAGAAATAGCAAAAGTAAAAATAGTATTATCAAATATTTTAGCAAAAGTAACAATGGGAGGAGAAGAAAAACAAGGACAATTAGAAGAAAACGTAATCCTACCAAATGGAGACATAGTAAAAACAATAACAGTAACAGCAATAGACGGAACTATAAGAACTAGTACATTAACAATCCATAAAGCACAACCTAATTTAGGATTAGAAAAAGTATATTTAGATGGAAGATTAGCGACTAAGGTAGATGATAAGACATTTGAAATTGGTGTTGAGAAAGGAACAACACAGGCTCAAATAAAAGCAATAGCAAGTAATCCAGATGAATATGTAAGCATAAAAGGAAACACAGGTGTCCAAGGAGAAAATATATATACAAATTGCTCACTAGCAGACAAAGAAATACCAATAAAAGTAACCGCAATGTTTGATGGAGAAATAGACCAAGAAAAAGATTATGTTTTAAAAATAAAAGAAATAGAAGAACCAGATATATTGGAAGATTTGAAAGTGAAAATTAAAGTAGACGATGAAGAAGTTACTCAAGGAGAAGATGGAATGTATTTAGTAGAAGTAGATAATAGCCAAGATAACAGCTCATTATGGGCAGAAGTAACAACAGAAACATCACAAGTAAAAATAAAAGATACAAATGGAGAGACATCATATGATTCACCATCAAATCAGAAAAATATAAGTTTAAAAGAAAACATAACAGATGTTACTGTAACAGTAAAAAATGGAGCAGGGGAAGAAAAAGAATACATAGTAAGAATACAAAAGAGACAACCTGCAATAACTGGAAAAGTAATAACACAAGCATCAGATCAAGCAAATCAAACAGCAACAATAAAGGTATATAAAACATCAGACACGAGAAACGAAAATGATGCAGATAATCCAAGAGAGTTAATTAAAGAAATTGAGATAAAACTAGATGGAAGTTATACTTTAGACTTAAAACCAGATGAATATGACATAGTAGTAACAAAAACATCATACTTAGAATATAGATTGACAAATGTATTAGTAAAAGATGGAGAAACGATTGCTATAAATGATATCTATATCTATGCAGGAGATCTAGACGAAAATGGAGAAATAGAAATAGAAGATTTAACAAACATTATAGAAAACTATGGAGAAATAACACAAGATAACAAAGATGAAAAAGGAAAATATGACTTAAATGAAGATGGCATAGTAAACAAACTAGACAGAAACATCTTAAAAGAAAATTATGGAAAAACAAAAACAACAGAACAATGGGTAGATCCAAATCCATCGACAACAGCAAATTCAATAGTAACACACTCAACAGAATCAACATTAAGCTCAGAAGTTAAGTCTAAGGCAGTAGTGGAAGAAAATAAGGGTACAACAGGACAATCACAAATCTTTGTAAAACCATTAAAAGGACAATATACAATAACATCTGCATATGGAACAAGAACACATCCAACAACAGGAGAAGTAAAAAAACACACAGGAATAGATATAGCAGGAACACATCATGCAGAAGTATTGTCAATAGCAGATGGAGAAGTAACTTATGCAGGAGTACAAAAAGGATTTGGTAATAGTGTAGAAATTAAACATGTTGTGAATGGGGAAACAATATATAGTTTCTATGCACACTTATCAAAAATAGATGTACAAAAAGGTCAAAAGGTAAAACAAGGAGAAACAATAGGATTAGAAGGAGGAGACCCTAAGACAGATCAGAATGTAGGAAATTCAACAGGACATCATCTACACTTTGAGATAAGAAAAGCAAGTGGATATGGAAATGACATAGATCCAACAAAATACATATAGATGTTTTTTGGAACGGATAAAAAAATATCCGAAGCAATTATTCAGGGACAGAGTAAAAATATGCTCTGTCCTTATATTAATTTGGATAGATATGAAGTGAATCAAAAAAGAATAAAATTAATTCTATCAAAAATATTTTTATCAGTAAATTAAATTTTATACAAACCATAAATTAAATTATTCTTGAAAAGTATTGCAAAATATAGTAAAATAGGTAATATTAATTATAAATATTACCTATTTTTGTGGAGAAGAAAAAATATGAAGAATAAAGTATTAAAAACAATAAAAAAATACAATTTAATAGAAAATGGAGATAAACTAGTATTAGGAGTATCTGGTGGACCAGATTCCATAGCTATGCTTAATATTTTAAATGATTTAAGAATAGAAAAAGATATAGAATTAGATTTTAATATAGTAGTTGCACATATAAATCATATGATTAGAGATGAAGCAATTGAAGATGAAAATTTTGTTAAAAAATTTTGTGAAGAAAAAGGCATTGAATTTTATTCAAAAAGTATAGATGTAAAAAAACTTGCTAATACTAATAAAATAAGTACAGAAGAAGCTGGAAGAAATGCAAGATATGATTTTTTTGATGAAATCCTAGATTATACTAATTCAAATAAAATAGCTATTGCACATAATAAAAATGATAAATCTGAAACAATAATAATGAATTTTATGAGAGGTAGTGGAATTACAGGATTAAAAGGTATAGAACCAAAAAGAAAAAAATATATAAGACCATTAATTGAGTGTGAACGTACAGAGATTGAAAATTATTGTAAAGAAAAAAATTTAGATCCTAGAATTGATAAAACAAATTTTGAAAATGAATATACAAGAAATAAAATCAGGAATGTATTAATTCCGTATATAAAAAAGGAGTTTAATCCTAATATAATAAATACATTAAATAGATTATCTGAATTAGTAGGGGAAGAAGAGGAATATATTGAAAAACAAGTAGAAAGAAATTTTGAGGATTTAAAATTAGTAGAAACTAAGAAAGAAATTGTTTTAGATTTAAAAAAATTTAATAAATTAGAAAAAGTAATAAAGTCTAGGCTTGTGTTATATACTATAATGAGTATTTTTGGTACTACAAAGGGAATTGAAAAAGTACATGTTGACGATATTATAAAACTTTGTGATAATAATATTGGAAACAAATATTTAACTCCAAATAAAAATATAAAAGTATTATGTGATGAAAAATGGTTTATAGAAGCATTAGAAAATATTATTAAGAATTGTTTAGAAAAAAATTCTACATCCCTTTCTATTTTTGCTTATAAAAATGAAACAACTTTAAAAATGATGATTCAAGATCAAGGAAATGGTTTTAAGGAAAAAGATCTTCCTTTTTTATTTCAAAGATTTTATCGTGGGGAAAATTCAAAAGGGACAGGATTAGGGCTTTATATAGCTAAAGAAATAATAGA
>OGLJ01000613.1_pt1 | contig 39737 bp, 36 predicted proteins | sample 1572801 | NCBI WGS metagenome assembly OGLJ01 (sample SAMEA2581877, study PRJEB24529) | metagenome | biome: Human gut stool | place: China | collected 2011
GGCGGAAGAACATATCAAAGACGGCGATCTTATCCACATATCCCTCGTCCAGATAGCCCGCCGACATCGTCAGCTCGTAGAAATCGGTCATGGTGGTCAGATTGCGTTTTACATCCAGCATGGGTAAACCCTCCTGTATATGCGGCTCAGCGTGTCTTGCGTGAGGCGAGCAGGACGCGGCCGGCAATATATATTCCATAGCAGCCAACGACGAAGATCGTCAGCGCAATGACGACTTTGAAATATGTGCTTGAAAAAAAAAGGCTCACGCGCGAAAGCGTGTACAAAACCTGATTGCGCGAGACATCGCTGCCCGCAATTAAATCGGCGGTGCCGATGACCTCGCCTTGGATCGTCAGCGTGACGGTGCCGACGACGTCGCCCTGCCTGATGGGCGCGGCCAGCTCGTCCGGCACATTGAACACCGGCTCGGTCAGCGCAGCGCCGCCCGCGGCGGGCAGCAGCGTCATCATATTGTCAGCCGGATAAAGCATGACGGTGTCCGTCTGGGTCGAGTAGGCGACCCGGACCTCGGTGATGGGCTGGGTCGTGTCCAGCGCCGGGGCGATGGTGTAGGTGTCGAACACCCAGTCCATGATCGTGCCGGTCTCCGCCAGCGCGGGGCGCATGCCCTCGGGGTCGGCGTCGTAGGGCACGTTCAGCAGTACGCTGATGTAGCTCTCGCCGTTCTGGCTGTGCCAGCCCGCAAAGTTCTGCCACTCGCCCAGGCTGCCGGTCTTGCCGCCCCTTGTGTAGTCGCGGTGGTAGCTGCTGTTGGTCACGAGCTTGTCGGTATTCTGGATGATATAGGTGCCGGGCGTCGTGTAGCGGTCATTTGTGCCCATGTCGTAGCTGGGGGTGGCGATGACCGTGGCGAACACATCGTAGGCCGTCAGGGCGCGCAGGATGAGATAGGCGTCCCGCGCCGTCGTGATGTTGTTGGGGTTCAGCCCGCAGGGATCGACAAACGTTGTGCCCGTGCAGCCCACGGCCTTCGCCTCGTCGTTCATCATGGCGACGAAGTTGTCGATGCTGCCGCCGCCCATGTAGTCGGCCACGATGTAGGCGGCCTCGTTGCCGCTGGGCAGCAGCATGGCGTAGAGCAGGTTGCGCAGGCTTTGGGTCTCGCCCCGGCGGATGTCGGCGGTGGAGGCGTTCGTGCTTTGCTCCCAAATTAAATCGTAGATGTAGCTTGGCGCGGTCAGGCTGATGGAGTCGAGCTGATCCTGGTAATTTTCCAGCAGGAGCAGTGTCGTCATCATCTTGGTCAGGCTGGCGGCGGAGAGCTGGGTCTCGCTGTTTTTCTCGTACACGACGATGTTGGTGTCGAGGTTGACGACATACCCGGCGGGAGCTGTCAGCGCGGGCGCGGTGTCAAAGAGGGAGTCACTCTCCCCTGCCGCGTCCTCTGCCGCGACGGGCAGCGCCAGCATCAGAACGAGCACGAAGGAAAATAAAATCGCGCAGAATTTTTTCATAGGCAAGATTTCCTTTATAAAGTTACCTATCAGTATAGCAAATTTGAAGGGAAAATAAAAGGGATAGAAAGGAATTTATCGCGGGAGAGCAACGGGATACAATAGCACAGCTGCGGCGGGGTGAGGGCAGGCCGCCCCGCAGGGCAGAGTGCCTTCCCCCTTGGGGGAAGGTGGGCGCGGCCCCGCCCGCGCTCGGATGAGGGGGAACTTGCCGGGAAATCCCGCTTGCGGATTGCCTGTGGGAAACTCTGCCCTCATCAGCCGCCTGCTGGCGGCAGCTTCCCCCGAGGGGGAAGCCAAAGAAGGCTGCTAATTCATCGCCCCTGCCGTCTCAAACAGCCGCTCCACCTCATCGGACAGTGCACGGTGCGCGGGGTCGATCAGATTCGGGTCCTTGGCCAGCAGGGCCTTGGCTTCGTCCTGCGCGACGCGCAGCGTGCGGGTGTCCTGCACTAAATCTGCCACCCGCAGTGTTGGTAGGCCGTGCTGCGCCGAGCCAAAGAAATCACCCGGGCCGCGGGTCTCCAGATCATACTTCGCCACGGCGAAGCCGTCTGACGTGCGGCACAGGAATTGCAGCCGCTCGCGCACCGCGTCGTTGCCGTTGTCGGAAATCAGAATGCAGCAGGAATCCGCCGCGCCGCGCCCCACGCGCCCGCGCAGCTGGTGCAGTGCCGACAGGCCGAACCGCTCGGCGTTCTCAATGACCATGACCGTTGCGTTCGGCACGTCAACGCCGACCTCGATGACTGTCGTCGAGACAAGCACGTCCAGCTCACCGGCCTTGAATCTCTGCATGACATCGTCCTTTTCCTTTGGCTTCAGCTTGCCGTGCAGCAGGCCGATGCGCCGATTGGGCAGCAGCGCGCAGGCGGTCTCGGTGTAGTAGGTCGTGACGGCCTGCAGATCGCCCATGGCTTCGTTTTCCTCGATGGCCGGGCAGACGATGTAGACCTGATGCCCCGCCGCGATCTGCTTGTCCAAAAAGCCGTACATGTCGCGGCGCTTTTTGCCGGTGATGAACCACGTTTTGATGGGCTTGCGGCCCGGCGGCAGCTCGTCCAGCACCGAAATATCCAGGTCGCCGTACATGAGCAGCCCCAGCGTGCGCGGGATGGGCGTGGCGCTCATGACCAGCAGGTGCGGGCTTTGTGCCTTGCCCGCCAACAGGCCGCGCTGCCGCACGCCGAAGCGGTGCTGCTCGTCCACGATGGCGAGGCCGAGATTTTTAAATTCCACGGTGTCGGTCAGCACGGCATGCGTACCTACGACTAAATTTGCCCGCCCATCGGCGATAGCCTCCAGCGCGATGCGCTTCTCCTTCGCTTTCATGCCGCCGACCAGCAGCGTGACGTTGACGCCGAACGGCTCGAGCCGGTCCGCCAGCGTGGCGGCGTGCTGGCGGGCTAAAATTTCCGTGGGGGCCAGCATGGCGCTCTGCCAGCCGTTCTGCGCGGCAAACCAGATGGCCGCGGCGGCCACCAGCGTTTTGCCGCTGCCGACGTCGCCCTGCAAAAGCCGGTTCATCGGCACGTCGCCGCAGAGATCGGCCAGAATTTCCTCGGTGGAGCGCTTTTGCGCACCGGTGGGCGGGTACGGCAGGCTGCGCCAGAACGGGCCGAGGTCCAGCGGGTGCATGGGGGCGCTGGTCTTGCGCCGCCCGTGGCTGCGCAGCAGGAAGATGCCGATTTGGAGCAGGTACAGCTCCTCAAAAATCAGCCGCCGCCGCGCCGCGGCAAGGTCGTCCGCGTTTTTGGGCGCGTGGATGCCCCGCACGGCCTGTGCCTTGGCGGGCATCCGGTAGCGGGTCAGCAGCTCGGGCGGCAGCGGGTCCACAAGCTGGTCCGCGAACGCCAGCGCTGCATGGGCACAGCTGGCGTGGCGGCTGGCGGGCAGACCGTCGGTGCCGGGATAGACCGCCACAAACGGGCAGTCAGCGACCTGGGCCTCGGTGCGCACCAGCGGGTGCAGCAGCTCGCGGCGGGTCAAAGTAGTAGGTCTCCCCCACTTCCAGCTTGTCCGCCGCGTAGGGCGCATTGAACCACGACAGTGCCAGAATGCCGGAATCGTCCGCCGCCAGCACCCGGTTCATGACCCGCCCGCCCTTGACGCGCCGGGCGGGCTCCTTTTGCAGCACGGTAGCGCGGACGCAGCATTCCACGTCATACGGCGCGGACACAACGGTGTAGGGCTGCGTGTAGTCGATGTATTTGCGCGGATAGCACAAAAGCAGGTCGCGGATGGTGAGGATGCCGAGCTTCTCAAATTTTTTGGCGAAGGCCGGGCCAACGCCCTTGAGAAATTGGACGGAATCGTTGATGGTGGGCATGGGGGCCTCCTTTCTTTGGGATGGCGGGCGGTTGGCAGGAAATGGGCAGTGACGCAAGGCAGCGGGAACGGAAGCAGTATACCAAAAAAGGCGAACTCGGAACATCCCCAAATTCGCCTTTTTAATGTTATAACGTCCGAATTACTCCACAGAGATCATGTAGTAGTACACGGGCTGGCCGCCGCTGATGTGGCTGACCTCGACACTGCCGCCGCACTTGGCGCGCACCAGATCGGTCGTCTTTTCGGCGTCCTCGTCGCTGACGTCGCAGCCGGAAATGACCGTGATGAACTGGGTGTCCTTCTTCTTCATGGAGCGGGCCAGACGATAGGTCATCTTGACCAGGTCGGTGCCGGTGGCAACGATTTTGCCGTTCTCCAGCGCCATGATCTCGCCCTTCTTGATGGGCTTGCCGTCAAACTCGCTGTCGCGGGCGGCATAGGTGATCAGACCCGTGCTGACGCGGTCCGCCGCCTGCATCATGGCAACGGCGTTCTCCTCCGGCTTCAGGTCGGGGTCAAAGTTCAGCATGGCGGTCATGCCCTGGGGCACGGTGCGGGTGGGCAGCACGATGACCTTGCGGTCCGCGAGCTTCTGCGCCTGCTCGGACGCCATGATGATGTTTTTGTTGTTGGGCAGAACGAGCACGGTCTTGGCGGGCACGCTCTGGATGGCGGCGAGGATGTCCTCGGTGGAGGGGTTCATCGTCTGGCCGCCGCTGACAACCGCGTCCACGCCCAGGTCGCTGAACACAGCCTTCAGGCCCTCGCCCGCGGCCACGGCCACAAAGCCGTACTCGCGCTCGGGGTCAACGGCGGCGTAGGTGAACTCGCTGTCCTTCTTCTCCTCGGCCTCGGCCTGCTTCTCCAGCCCCTTCGCCTGCTTCTGGCGGGCGAGGAACTGCTCGTGCATGTTTTCAATTTTAAAATTGGTCAGGTAGCCGTACTTGATGGCCTCACTCAGCATCATGCCGGGGTCGGAGGTGTGGACATGGCAGTTGGCAACGTCGTCATCCTCGATCACAACAACGGAGTCACCGTTGGACTCAAGGAAGGCGCGCAGGCGGGTAACGCTGGCATCGGCATCCTTGTGCAGCAGGAACTGGGTGCAGTAGCCGTTCTTGATGTCCTCGACCTTCATCAGGTCGTCGGCAAAAACGCCCTTGCCTGCGGCTTCGCTGGATACCTTGGGCTTGGCGGCGACCTCGGCACCGGCGATGATCTCGCCGCCGTCGAACACCTGCTTCATGCCCTCAAAGATCAGCATGATGCCCTGGCCGCCGGCGTCCACGACACCGGCCTTTTTCAGCACGGGCAGCAGGTTCGGGGTGTCGTCCAGCGCGGCCTGACCGGCCTGCAGCGTGGCGTCCCACATGGCAGGAACATCCAGCTCGGTGCACTCGGCGGCCTTCTCGGCAGCCAGACGGGAGACGGTCAGGATCGTGCCCTCGGTGGGCTTCATGACGGCCTTGTAGGCGGCCTCGACGCCCTGCTGCAAGGCGGCAGCCAGGTCAGCGGAGGATGCCTCGGTCTTGTCCTTCAGCGCCTTGGAGAAGCCGCGGAACAAAAGGCTCGTGATAACGCCGGAGTTGCCGCGGGCGCCGCGCAGCATGGCGGAGGCAGCGGTCTTGCTGGCCTCGGCCACGGTGCAGCTGTCGGGCATGGCCTCAAGCTCGGCGCGGGCGGCGCCGATGGTCATGCTCATGTTCGTGCCGGTATCACCGTCCGGAACGGGGAAAACGTTCAGCTCATCCACGCGGGTGCGCTGGTTGGCAATGTTGTTGGCGCCGGAAAGAATGGCGTCGCGCAGGGTCTGGCCAGTAATCATGGTTTCGTTACACCTCATATTTTTTGGGTAAAACAGTCTTTAGTCGGCAATGACGTCGTCCACGTAGACATCGATGCGGGCGACCTTTAAGCCGGTGGCAAGTTCAACTTCGTCCTTGACGCGGTGGGTGATGCTTTGGGTGATGGTCGAGATGTTCAGACCGAACCCGACCTTGATATGCAGGGCGATGACCAGCTTGCCGCCCTCCTGCGTGACGGTGACGCCCTTCGGCGGCAGGCTGCCGGTGCGCAGGGCGCTGCGCACAACGCTTTCAGCCGGGGCCTGACCCATGGCGGCAATGCCGTAGCACTGCTTGGCGGCCTGCTCCACCAGGCCGGAGAAGTAGTCATTCGTCAGCGAAATATGTCCATAGGGATTGACCTTGGTGATCATCTGCGATCCTCCTTTTCAGGGTTAGCTGCGGCTAAGCCCGCAGCTGCACTATATGAATCTTTAGCTATTATACACCATTTTTCCCCGCTTGAACAGGGCATTTCGGAGAAATTTATTTTGGCGCGTGGATTTAACATTCCATTCACAAAGTTTACAGCGCAAGAGTATATACTGTTTACAGAAGTATGACAACCTTACCAAAGGAGCTCGGTTTAAACCATGAACCTTTTATTCTTTTTGACACCCAAGCAGGACGTCCTGTACATTTACGAGGATTTCACCCTGCGCCAGACGCTGGAAAAATGGTCCAACCAGCGCTACGCCACCATCCCTGTTCTGAAGCGCAACGGCGAGTATGTCGGCAGCATCACCGAGGGCGACATCCTCTGGGGCATGAAAAATCTGCACGGGCTGGACCTTGAAGCCAGCGAGGACGTGCCGATTTCCAGCTTCCCCCGCCGCCGCGATTACAAGGCCGTTACCGTGACCACCGACATGCCGACGCTTTTAAAGGCAGCCATCGAACAGAACTTTGTGCCGGTGGTGGATGACCGCAATGTGTTCATCGGCATGGTGCGCCGTACCGTGCTGCTGCGGGAGCTGTACGACAAATATACGACCCTGCCGACGGATAAGCGCTTCAAGGGCAGCCACCCGCCGATGTAAGGGCTTGCAATCCGCCGCGCGTTGCGGTATAATCAGCACAACGGACAGAGAGGTCGCACAGGACTTCTCTGTTTTATTTTTTACAGTGAGGTGTGAACGCTTGCGCCGAGGCTGGCTGCTATGGCCGTCTCGGAGGATGGACTGACGGAGGCCGTATGCCTGCCGGATAAAAGGTTCGTCTGGGCTGTGCAGTGGCACCCCGAATTTTCGTTCCGCGTGAATGAGGACAGCCGAAAGATTTTTAAGGCGTTTGTGGGTGCGTGTTAAAGGAAAAGCCTTCCCCCAAGGGGGAAGGTGGCGCGGAGCGCCGGATGAGGGGCAAGTTTGCCATTATTGTCCATAAATGGGTTGTCGTGGGAAGGCCGCCCCTCATCAGTCACCTTCGGTGACAGCTTCCCCCAAGGGGAGAAGCCAAAAAAATCCCTTCTGTGGTGTCACACCACAGAAGGGATTTCCTTTTATTTTGCTTTTTCAGCGGCTTTTTTTGCTTTTCGCTTTTTGCGCTTGCGGGCGATGAACAAAATCACCAGCAGCAGTGCGGCAGCTGCGCCGCAAGCCGCCGCGAGCAGGGGCACCTTGCTGGCGGGCATCTGCACAGCGGCGAAGGCCGTCGTACCGGCGGGGGCGGTGCAGGTCAGATAGCTGCCGTCCACGCTTGTGTCGGCCTGCTGCCAGCCTGCGTCGGTCCTGACCCACAGCACGGTGTTGTCCGTCGTCTCCGGCGGCATATAGCGCAGCGTGTGGCCGGTGTCGGCGGGCAGCTCCAGGCCCCACGCCTCCACCAGCGTGCCGGGGGTATCGGGCGCGTCGTCCACCTCATGGAGCATCAGCTCGTCGGTGGTGTCGAAGCTGCCCTCCACCAGCACAAGGGAGCGTTCACCGCGCTTTTCCTGGCTCTGGCGGACCGTGTTTATGTCGCTGTACTCGGCGTGGATCGTCGCGTCAAACGTCATGCCGGTCAGATCCACATCCTCCCAGCTGCCGTACTGGCCCTGGTGGTTGGGAACCGGCGGCAGCTGATCCGTCGGGAAGTCGCTGCCGTACGGGATGTGGTATTCCTGAACCAGCGAATCCTCGTCGGTCACAAAGCGGACACAGATGCTGCCGAAATCGCCGGGCAGATTTTCCTGCGCGACGAAATCTTCGTAGGCCAGCGGTTCGGCAATGCCCTGGTAGCTGACGCTGTCGATGCCCGCGACACCCCCGTCCACGAAGGTGTTGCCGGTCACGCTGCCGTCCAGCGGGTCGTCCACGATACCGGCAATCGCTCCGATCCGTTCGGCAGCGTTGTCGATCATGACCATGGCGCGGCAGTTTTCGATGGTGGCACCGCTGCCGACAATGCCGCCGACCTGCTTTGCACCGGACAGGCGGCCCTTGGCGCAGCTCTCGCGGATCGTGGACTTGCTGATACCGGCCACGCCGCCGACGCCGGTGGCGTCCTCGGCATCGAGGGTGCCAAAGCCCCTGCAGTCGATGACAGAGCCCATCTCGGCGTCGCCGACGATGCCGCCCGCGTTCTGCTTTTTGGCGCTGACCGTGCCGTAGTTTGTGCAGTCGCGGGTGACGACGCGGGTCTTGAAGGTAAAGTTCAGCGACTCGCTGCCCGCGGTGGTGTAGTCGTCCTCGGGGTCCAGATCGTTCTCGCGGGCCATGGCACCGGTAATGCCGCCGGCGTTGAGGTCGGCATTGACCGTGCCGCTGTTGATGCAGTTCGTGACCTTGGCCTCGACGTCGTCATCGGTGTCGTCATCGGAAACATCGTCCACGATGTCGTCTGCATCCCGGTTGACATTCTCGCTGGCACCGGACAGCGTCTGGCCGATCTTGTTGATCTGCTTCGAGATCGCCTTCACGTCGTTGATCAGCGCCTGGCTGTTGCTGCTGGCGTTGTTGTTCAGGCTGCTGACGATGTCGCCCATGCTGGTCAGGCTGCTGCTCAGATCGTTGCGGCTGGCCGTGATGGCGTCGCGGTTCGTCAGCTCGACCTTTGGAATTTCGACGTCCACGGAGTCCGGCAATGCATCCGAAATGTCATTGAGCACATCCTTTGTGTCGGGCAGGTCGTCAAGACCCTCGGTGATGAGCGTATAGTTCGGGTCGATCGGATAGCGCTCGTCCGGCTTTGTGGCAGTGCCGTCGTCCTCGCTGACAACGGTGCTGTCAGCGGAATCGTCAACGGCTTCGGGGCCGGGCTGCCCGTGGGGGGTGCGGTCCGCCTCGCCGCCCTCTGCAGCGGGCTCCTGTGCGGGGGATGTCTCCTCACTCTGCGCCGCGGCGGGTTCCTGTGCGGGGGCAGTGTCCTGCGCTGCCGTACTGCTTTCGTCAGGCGTGGAGAGGTCAGCACTCTGCGCGGGCTCCTCCGAGGGGGACAGCGTGTAATTCGGATCGACAGGGTCGGTGTCAGACGGAGGCGTCGCTTCGCTGTAGTCGATGACTGTGTCCGAGTCCGCGGCATTGTCTCCGTCGTCCGCGCCGGGCAGGTTGGTATTCTTGAGGTCCTGCTTGAACTGACTCAAGTCGGTCTTGACGGTCTGGGAACCGATGGACACGCCGTTTTGGGCCTGCTTCAGCAGATTCTCAATGGCATTGCGGGAGCTGGTCACGTTGTTCTTCAGCGCTTCGAGCTGGTTGGAAAGGTCGCTGCTGGCGGCGCTGGCGTCATCGCAGGCGCGGTTGACCAGCGTCTGCAGCGTGCTCATCTCGTCGGAAAGCTCCTGCAGCGTGTCCTTTGTGTATTCCAGCGTGCTGCTCGGCTCCATCTGGCCGACGATGCCGCCGCCTTCCTTGCGGGCGTAGACAGTGCCGTAGTTGACGCAGCCCTCAATGTAGCCGGTCTGGCTGCCCGCGATGCCGCCGACGTTGTAGCCCATGTGCTGGTAGCCCACGGTGCCGCGGTTCATGCAGGCGCGGATGACACCGCCGGACTGGCCCGCAATGCCGCCGATGTCGGTGATGTCGGCGACGTTCTCGGTGCCGATCAGGTCGTTCAGCGTCAGCGAGGAAAGGTCGATGTCGTTCTGCTCCACCGTCGTGTTGACGCTGGAGGTGTTCGTGCAGTTGGCAATGATGCCGTGGTTTTCACCGGCGATGCCGCCGATGAAGTGTGCACCGTAGACACTGCCCGTGGTCGTGCAGCTTTCGATGACGCCTGCGGCCAGATTTGTGCCAGCGATGCCGCCGACAACGGACGCGCCGGAGGACACGCCCTCAAAGCGGCAGTTGTGCAGCGTACCGGCGTTGCTGCCCGCAATGCCGCCCACGGTGGAGCGGCTGCCGGTGGGCATCGAGCGGCCCCGGATGACGAGGTCGCGGACGTTGGCCCCCTGCTGCACATAGCGGAAGAAGCCGATGACCGAGCCGTCATCTACAAGGCTCAGGCCGGAGATCGTGTGGCCCTGCCCCTCAAATACGCCGCTGAAGGACGGGATGCCCGCAAAGCCGCTGCCGGTCAGTTCCAGATCGGCGTCCAGATAGACGGTGCGGTTTTTGCTCCAGCTGTCCAGGCGGCAGGAATCGGCCAGCTGCAAAAGGTCATCGACGGTGCCGATGTGGAAGGTCTCCTTTTCGGCGGTGTCGGCGGTCTCGCCCTCCCCTTCCGCAAAAACGGGCAGGGTCAGCGCCAGCACAAGGCAGAGCGCCAGCAGCGCAGCCCAGAGGCGGCGCGTCAGGTCAGAAATGCGGTTCATTCAGCGTCGCCTCCCTTCGTGTCAGTGTCGGGCGTATCGGGTGTGCCTGGTTCGGGGGCACCGTCCTCGGATTCGTGGATGTTCTTCTCCGACAGGTACATGTCGGGCTTGTCAACGGTAAATTCGGTGCCGGTGGCAATGTTCGCACTGAACTGGCCGTGCAGCACGCCCTTGATGTCAGCATCTACGACGCCGTTGATGTAGCCGCGCACGCGGCCATTGACGTGCATTGTGCCGCTGGCCGTGCGGGCCATACCGGCAACGCCCTTCATCTCAAAGCTCGTGCGCTCGATGATGGTGTCGCCCAGGATCAGGATCTGCGGCAGGACGAACAGCACCAGAAGGATGGAAACGATCGTGCCGCGGCCCAGGCAGGTACCGATGGCGGAGATAACGGGGTTCGTGGTCAGCACGCTGATCAGAATACCCGCGGATGCCAGAATCGAGCCGGAGGTGAAGATGGTCGGGAACGACTCGTTCAGGGCTGTGACGATGGCCTCCCGCGGGCGCATGACCTTCTTCAGGTCGGTGTAGTGGCTGGAGATAACGATGGCGTAGTCGATGTTTGCACCCATCTGAATGGAGTTGACGATCAGGTAGCCGAGGAAGTACAGCGGGGTGTGCTGCAGGTACGGCACCGAGAAGTTGATCCAGATACTGCCCTGAATGACGATGATCAGCAGCACGGGCAGACCCGCGGACTTGAATGTGAACAGCAGGACCAGGATAACGAACAGCGCGGACAGCACACTGATCAGCAGGTTATCCTCGCCGAAGGAGCTGGACAGGTCCATGGCGCTCGTCGTATTGCCGACAACGTAGAACGAATCGGTGGCGTAGTATTTGCCGATGATGTCGTGCATCTTGTTGACGAAGGCGAACGTCTCGTCGGTCTCCTCGGGCAGGTTCAGATAGACGACCATACGGCTGTAATCGTCGCTCTGCAGCTGCTTCTGGGCTTCATCGAGCTGGTCGAACAGGTCGTCCAGCGTGTCCTGCACGTCGCCCGAGAGCGTGATGTTGCCGTCGTGCATCTCCTGTTCCAGGAACCTGAACATGTCGTAGATCGGCACTTTATAATCGTCCAGGCCGTTGATGATCTCGCCGTACTCGTCATGGTCGACGGCGTAGGCGCCGTACAGTGCCTTGGCAACCTCGTAGTCGAGGTCGGCCATCTCGGCCAGCTGGCGCGGGGTCACAGCGTCGGTCAGCATATAGCCGTCCATCGCTTCAATGTTGGCCAGGCCCATCGTGGATTTGACCTCGGCGCAGGCGTCCAGTTCGTCGAGGATCCTGCCCTCGGACTCATAGTCGCCCGACGGCACAATGACGGCCACCATGTTGCTGGAACCGAAGGTGTTTTTGATTTTCTGGTAGGCGATCTGGCGCTCGCTCTGCTTGGCGGTGACCAGGTCGGTGTAGGTGTAGCAGTAGGGGCACAGGTTGGCAAAGACCGCCGCCGCCACGATGATGACGCCGAAGATCGGCGGGATGATAAAGCGGGTCTTGATGTCGAACTTGCCGACGGCGGTGATCTTGGGAATCAGGTTTTTGTGGCGGGTCTTGTCGATCAGCTTGCTGAACAGCACCAGCAGGCCGGGCATCAGCGTAAAGACACAGAGCATACTGAACAGGATAGCCTTGATCAGGACCGTAGCCAGGTCGCGGCCAATGCCGAAGTGCATGAACGCCAGCGCGGCCAGGCCGCTGATCGTCGTGAGCGAGGAGGAAGAAATCTCCGGGATAGCCTTGGAAAGCGCGGCAATGCAGGCCTCGCGGGTGGGCAGCGTCTCATGCTCATCACTGAAACGGTGGCACAGAATGATGGCGTAGTCGATGGCCAGCGCCAGCTGCAGTATGACGGTGACTGAGTTGGAGATGAAGCTGATCGTGCCGCACAGGAAGTTTGTGCCCATGTTCAGCAGCGCCGCCGCGCCGAAGGTCATGATGAGGACCGGGACCTCGGCATAGGAGCGGGAGGTCAGCGTCAGCACGACGACGATGATGATGGCCGCAATGATGACGATGACGACCATTTCCGATTGCAGGTCCGCGGAGGAATCGTAGCCGACCTCGGAATAGATCGAGGTGTCGTAGCTGCCCTCAAGCTCGTCGCGGATCTCCTGCAGGGCGTTCTCGGCGCGCTCGTCCCCTACTTCTGCGTCAAAGCTGACGGAGAACAGCGCCGACGCATTCGTGTAATGCTCGTCGGTGTTGTCAAATTCGACGGTGGTGACACCCTCGATGTCCTCAAGCCGGGACTGGATGTCCAGCGCAGTATCGTAGGTGATGTTGGACACCATGACGTTGGCCGTGCCGTAGGTGACGAAGTTGTCATTCATCACGGTCAGGCCCTGGCGGGTCTCGGTGGTGTCGGGCAGGTAAGTCGTGATGTCGTCCTCGACCTTGACCCAGCCCGTGGCGATGGCACTGAAAATCAGCGCAAATATGTATAATAGGAAGAACAGGTTGCGTTTATCAACGATAAACGAAGCCAGCTTTTCCATCCCGCCGCCTTTTGGCTTTTCGTTCTCCAAGAGTATACAGCCTCACTTTCCCATTTTATTCGATACAAAAAGGATACATCAATATTATACGAAATGCAAGACCCATGCAACACGGTCAAATTCAGAGGAATGTACAAAGAAGCAAGGAAGTTTTTGTTAAGGTACACAAAAAAACACCGTGCGGTGTTAAACCACACGGTGTTGAAAGCTATTTGGTAAGCTAAATTACTTCAGCTCGACCTTAGCGCCGACCTCAGCCAGCTTCTTCTGGATGTCCTCGGCGTCAGCCTTGGAAGCCTGCTCCTTCAGCTTGGCGTTCGGGGTCTCAACCAGCTTCTTGGCCTCCATCAGGGAAGCGCCGGTCAGCTCCTTAACGGTCTTGATGACCTGCATCTTGTTGGCGCCAACGTCAGCCAGGATGACGTCAAACTCGGTCTTCTCCTCCTCAGCGGGAGCAGCAGCGCCGGCGGCAGCGGGAGCGGCAGCAGCAACAGCAGAAACGCCGAACTCCTCACAGATGGTGTCAACGAGCTCTTTCAGCTCCAGAACAGTCATAGTCTTGACAGACTCGACAATGGCAGTGATCTTCTCAGAAGCCATGGTAGTTACCTCCATAAATTTTATAGTTTTAAGCGGCGCGGTTTGTATTCACGGAGCGCTGCGCCGGTGCGCTCAACCTGCTAAACCTAAACTCAGGCAGCAGTCTCGTCCTGCTTGTCGACGATACCCTGCAGGGCAACAGCCAGACCGCCAACGATACCGTTGAGGGAGCCAGCCAGCATGGAGAGCAGGCCTTCGCGGTTGGGCATGGTAGACAGGCTCTTGATACCTGCAGCGTCCATGACCTGACCATCGCAGAAGCCGCCCTTGACGACGAAGCGCTTGGACTTGTCGGCGTCAGCAAACTTGCACAGGATGCGAGCAGCAGCAGCCGGATCCTCCGGAGACAGAGCGATAGCCGTGTCACCCTTGAAGTACTCGGTCAGACCCTCGTACTGGGTGCCCTTGACGGCCAGGCGCAGCATGGTGTTCTTGACGACCATGTAGTGCACGCCAGCCTCACGCAGCTCCTTACGCAGCTTGGTGTCATCAGCAACGCTGATGCCGTTGTAAGCAACGACAACACCGGCCAGAGAGCCTGCGATCTTCTCGTTCAGATCAGCAACAAGAGCCTTCTTAGCTTCCAGAATCTTTGCACTGGGCATTTGAAATTCACCTCATTCCACTTACAGATTGGTTTCGGTAAGCGGCTTTTTATGTGATATACAGAAAAAAGCCCCTTCCCGTCGCCGGGAAAGGGCTTGAAAGCATTGCAATCAAACGCACGTTTCTCGGCAGGTGGGTAAAACCCGTTATGCCTTGCGGCACCTGCTGTCTCAAAAACAGCTTAATTAGTATAGCACGCGAACGTGCGTTTGTCAAGCTTTTTTCAGCTCAAAGCTGAAAAACTTATACGCCGTACTTATTGGTAGCAACGCGGACGCCGGGGCCCATGGTGGTGGCGATGGTAGCGCTCTTGAAGTACTGGCCCTTGGCAGCGGCAGGCTTAGCCTTGGCGATGGCATCCAGGACGGTGTCCAGGTTGGTCATCAGCTTCTCGGCGCCGAAAGAGGCCTTGCCGATGGGCACATGGATGATGTTCTGCTTGTCCAGACGGTACTCGATCTTACCGGCCTTAGCGTCGGTAACAGCCTTGCCGACGTCGGGGGTAACAGTGCCGGCCTTCGGGTTGGGCATCAGACCACGGGGGCCCAGGACCTTACCGAGACGGCCAACGCGGCCCATCATGTCGGGGGTGGTGACCAGAACGTCGAAGTCCAGGTAGCCGCCGGCGATCTTGGCGATCAGATCGTCATCACCGACCTCCTGCGCACCGGCAGCCTCAGCGGCCTTGGCGGCGTCGCCCTTGGCGATGGCGATAACGCGGACGTTCTTACCGGTGCCGTTGGGCAGGACAACAGCGCCGCGGACCTGCTGGTCGGCGTGACGGCTGTCAACGCCCAGGCGGACGTGCAGCTCAACGGTCTCGTCGAACTTAGCGGTAGCGGTCTTGCAGCACAGCTCCAGGGCCTCGGTGGGATCGTAAGTCTTGTTATTCTCGATCAGCTTAGCAGCGTCGATATACTTCTTGCCGTGTTTCATTGCGTATTACCCTCCTATTCAGCCCTCAACGGTAACGCCCATGCTGCGGGCGGTGCCCTTGATCATGCTGACAGCGGCCTCCAGGGAAGCAGCGTTCAGGTCGGGCATCTTGGTCTTGGCGATCTCCTCGGCCTGAGCCAGCGTGATGGAGCCAACCTTGTTCTTGTTGGGCACGCCGGAAGCAGTGTCGATGCCGGCAGCCTTCTTGATCAGAACGGGCGCCGGAGGAGTCTTGGTGATGAAGGAGAAGGAGCGGTCAGCGTAGACCGTGATGACGACGGGGATGATCATGCCCATCTGGTTCTTGGTACGCTCGTTGAACTCCTTGGTGAACGCCATGATGTTGACGCCCTTCTGACCCAGAGCAGGACCAACAGGGGGAGCCGGAGTTGCCTTGCCGGCGGGGATTTGCAGCTTGATGTAGCCAGTGATTTTCTGTGCCATAATACTTGCACCTCCAAATTTTGTGGTGAGTTGCGGCCTGCGGTGCAGACCTCCCACGGGCGCACGACCTCCGCGCGCCCTATAAAAACCGTACCCCGGGCACTGGCCCGTTCGCGGTCTTTACCGGAAACTAGGGTGTCCTGAGGAAAACTCAGAACAGCTTGACCTGATGCAGCTCCAGCTCTGCCGGAAGCTCGCGGCCAAACATGGTGATCCTTACGCGCACCTTGCGCGCAGGAATGTCGATCTCGTCGACGGTGCCGACGGAACCTTCCATCGGACCGGCGGTGATCTCAACCGTATCACCGACCTTGTACTCGACCTCAAGGTCAACGGTGGTTTCGACGCCCATCTTGGCAACCTCCGCCTCGGTCAGGGGCTCGGGCTTGGACTCCGGGCCGACAAAGCCGGTGCAGCCGCGCGTGTTGCGCACGATGTACCAGGTGTTGTCGTTCATGACCATTTTAATAAAGACGTAGCCGGGGTAGAGCTTCGACTGAACCTCTTTCTCGCCGGTCTTGTTGCCGCGCTTGTCAAAAACTTCTTCAATGCGGGTCTCGGTGGGAACCTTGACGTCGCAGATCAGATCCTGCAGGTGGCGGTTCTCCACCATCGTCATCAGATCGGTTGCGACCTTGTTCTCATAGCCGGAATAGGTATGTGCCACATACCAATTTGCTTGCTCAGCCATTGTCTTTGCCTCCGCTCAACGCGCTCAGGCGCCGATCAACAGGTGGATGGCGCCGCCAAAGATGAGGTCCAGCAGGATCAGCACGACAGCTGCGACCAGCACGACCACGATAACGGTGATCGTATTAGTTTTGACGTCGTTCTTGCTGGGCCACACGACCTTTTTCAGCTCGCTCTTCGTATCTTTGAAATACTTGCCGATCCCTTTGAAAAAGTTCTTGACCTTGTCGAAGAAGGAGACCTTCTTCTTGCCGTCGTTCTTTTTGGGCTTGTCGCTTTGAGTCTGGGCTGCAGCGGTGGCTGCTTTATTGTCTGCCATCTCTAAGCTCCTATCCTCACTTGGTTTCGCGGTGAAGGGTATGCTTCTTGCAGAAACGGCAATACTTCTTCATCTCAAGACGGTCCGGAGAGTTCTTCTTGTTCTTCTCCTTGTTGTAGTTGCGCTGCTTGCACTCCGTGCAGGCCAGGGTGATCTTGACAGTCATTGTTCGGCACCTCCATTATCGGTTAATAAGCCTCCCTCGCGCTTGCAGGCGCCCTTGAAAAAGGGCATAAAAAATAAACCCGCAAAAGAGGTGCTATCATAATAACACGACTGCGGGTCTACGTCAAGCGGTTTTGCAAAAATTCTTGTAAAATTTTGACGGCCTTGCGCCGAACGCAGAAGCGGAAGCTCCGCGGGCGGGCATAGCCGCGTTCCCCGTCACAGCAGGAGGGCGCAAACGGCTGCCATCCCCTCCTCCGTCAGCTGCACGCCGCCCCGGGCAGCGGCCACGGCGGCGGTGGTGTAGTCAATCGTCAGGGCGGTGCGGGCACTTAAATAGGTCAGTGTCTCGCCCAGGGCGTTCAGGTCTGCGGCCAGCAGGTCGGTCAGCAGCCGGGCACTGCGGCTGCGCAGACCGTCGGGCAGACCGGCCAGCAGCGCCGGGTCCTGCCGCAGGAACGCCGCCCAGACGGCGGCGCGGGCCATGCAGCCCTCCCCTGCCCCGGGCAGCGCCGCCTGCAATTGGGCGATCAGCTCCGACGCCTGCGCGGCGGTACACACGGCGATGGGGTCCTCGCCGTAGCCCAGGCGCGTGCGTGCGGCGGCATCCAGCAGCGATGCCGTGTCGATGCGTGCCGAGGCTGTGCGGCCCGCGCAGTCCGCCCAGGTGGCGGGCGTGGCCGCGATATAGTGCAGCGCCGGGGCGGCGGTCTCCCCCGTAGCCACCGTGCCGACGAGCAGCTGTGCGGCCCGCCCGGCCCCGGCAGACAGCGCACACTCCGCCAGCGTTGTTGTGCCCGAGGGTGCGCTGACGCGCAGCGAACCCGGCAGTGCGCAGAGTGTGACCGTCTGCTGCGGGCCGTCCGCACGGGCCAGCACAAAGGCGGGCTCCTCCTGCTGGACGACGAGCAGCAGCGTATACACGCCCTGCGCACCCGGCTCGATGTGCAGCGTACTGTCCGCCGCCGACGCCTGGCGCAGGAGCTGCTGCTTCTGGTATTGGTCGGTGAAGAACGCGACGGTCAGCACCATCGGCAGCAGCAGAAGCAGCGTCAGCCCGAGGCTGTACCAGAAAATTCCGCGGTTGGAACGCATAACCCACACTCCCCCAGCAAAGACTATGCCTACAGTGTAGGCCGCAAGGGCCGCGCTTATACACTATTATAAAGGAGTGTCTGGTATGTTTGATGAATTTGGACCCCGCGGTGCCGAGGATGAGCGCGAAGGCTTCTGGACCGATTTGAGCGAGGTGCCCGACGAGCAGCACCGCGACGAGGATGAGCCGAAGCAGACGCAGGAGGTCATTGTCCCACCCGCGCAGGAGCCGTATGGCCCGGGGATCGTGCCGCCGGAGGAGATCTAAAGTAAAAAGGCTTCCCCCGCGGGGGAAGCTGTCGCCGCAGGCGACTGATGAGGGGCGAGCTTGCGGAGGCAGCCCGTACACGGGGAGACGTCGCAAGCTCGCCCCTCATCCGGCCTCGGCCACCTTCCCCCACGGGGGAAGGCACGTACATTTATACCTTTTGATACACCAAAAAACGGAACCCGATCTCTGTCGTCAGGCTTTCACATTCCGCAAGCCGGGCTGCGCCGTCGGCGGGGGTGTTCCAGTAATAGGGCGTCATGGCGAACAAATCCTGAACACTCTGCCCTTCCAGCGTGATGACAGCGGTGGACTCAACGGCCTTCACAAACGCAAAGCCGTCGTATTCGGTCTGTCGGACCTCGTTTTCATACGGGCAGTCGTACAAAATCTCTTTCAGGCCGAACAGATGCCGCGCGGTGGGCACGGCGTAAACAAGATGCCCGCCCGGGCGCAGCATACGGGCAAACTCGGCCTCGGCCATGGGCGAGAAGATGTTCAAAAGCAGGTCGGCCCAGCCGTCGCGCACCGGTGCACAAAAGCTGCCGCCGACACAGAACGCCGCGTCGGGCACGAGCTTCGACGCCAGCCGCACGGCCTCCTTGGACAGGTCGAACGCCGCAATCTGAGGGCAGCCCAGCGCGTCATACAAATACTTATCGTAGCTGCCCTCGCCGCAGCCGGCGTCCACAATATGGTCGTGGGGCAGCGCGGCGCAAAGCGCGGCCAGCGTCGCCATCAGCGGGGCGTAGTGCCCTGCCGACAGGAACGCGCGGCGGGCGCGGACCATGGCCTTGCCGTCGCCGGGGTCGGCGGCGTGCTTCTTCTGCATCGGCAGCAAGTAGGCGTAGCCCTCTTTGGCAAGGTCAAAGCTGTGGGCGCTGGCACAGCGCAGGCTGCGCCCGGCCAGCAGCAGCGGCCCGCCGCATACGGGGCAGCGCAGGGCTGCCGCGGTGGCGGGGGTCATTCGGCAGCCTCGGCGGGCGTGGCCGTCTCGGGGGTGTCCGCTGCGTCCGATGCCTCGGGCGGCAGCGGCACAGTCATACCGCCGTGGGCGGCGAGATAGTCCTCGAAATTTGCGAATTTCTGCTTCGGCGGGCGGCGGGAGATCAGATCGAGACCCGGCTGCTCCGGCGCGGTGCTGCGCGGGGCGCGGGCATTGCGGGGCGGGCGCGGTGCCTTGGGCTGGTCGCGCAGCGGCTGGCTGGGCACCTGCGGGGCCGGGCGGCCATTGCGGCGCGGCGGCTGGGGCGCGGCAGGGCGTGCGCTCTGGGGCGCATTCTGGGATGCAGCCGGGCGCTGGGCCGGGGCATTCTGGCGCGGTGCCTGCTGGTTCTGCGGTTGGGCGGGTCTGCCCTGCCCGCGGCGGGGGTGGCTGCCATTGGCGCGGGGCGCATTCTCGCTGCGCGGGGCCTTGGGGGCTGCGGGCGCAGCGGCCTGCGGGGCCGGCTTGCGCGGCTGTGCGGGGGCTTTCCCCTCACGCGCGGGCTGCTGCGCCTGCGGGGCGCTGCCATTGCCAGCAGGGCGACGGCGGCGGCGACGGTGCGGTGCACCGTTCGGGGTTTGTGCAGCTTTTTCCATAATTCACCTGAATCCTGTTATACGCCGATGACACGGCATTCATTGTAATATCGTTTTTCCTCGGCATGGCCCATGCTGAAGGTCTTGCGGGGCAGCACGCCGCCCATCACAACGCCCTTGAACAGGTCGCTCTTGGCAAAGGGCGGCATCAGGAAGGCCACAGCCCCCTTCTTGCACAGCGCGCGCACAGCCGGTTCATCGTGTACATAGTCCACCCGGCCCTCCGGGTGACGCTCCAGATAATACTCAATAAATTCGTCGATGGTGCCCACGGTAAGCGGCGCGGTGGGCTCCTCAAAGCTCAGCACGTTGGCCATGTGAGGGCCGGCCAGCGTAAAGGGCTGCTTTTTCTCGCCGCCAAAGCAGCAGCCTGCCATGTTCTCGTCGCTCCAGGTGATCAGCGCCAGCAGCACGGCAGCGCAGTCCACATTGAACAGCACCCGATGGATGGGCTCGATCTCGATGGCGGGCGAGTGGACGTTGCACACCTCGGCCAGGCACCACCGGGCCGGGTGATTCTCGGCCTGCTCCGGGGTCAGGGTCTTTTTCAGCTCCTCCCAGCAGGCCTTGGCGGTGGCCAGCGAATGGTTGCCGTCGCCCACGGCCAGGGTCAGCGGGTCGCGGCGGGCAGCATCCGGGTATTTGGCATCAAAGGCCTCCTGACTGCCCAGCGCAGCCAGTGCCGTCCCGATCTGGTCGATCATGGCCGGGTCCTCCACGGCCCAACCGGCCACATGGCCGCCGCCCAGCATCAGTTCGCCCTCGTACACTTTGCGCAGCTCGTTCTTGCGGGCCGCGATGGGCTCGATGAGGGTGCACTGAGGGTCGTCGGCCAGCATCATGATGTGGGGCGTTTCCAGTGCGGCACCGGTGCGCACCTTCATGCGGGGCGGGATGCGGCTCTCCACCGTGCTCTCGCTGGGCCGCACGGTGCACTTTGCTCCGCGCTGATAGCTGTAGGCTTCCAGATCCACCTTGCCCACAAGGCCCTGCCGCACCCGGCCGCTCTGCTCGGTGCGCTCCACATACACAAAGCCGTCCACGGCGCGGGTGAGCACGTTCTGTGCATAATCCGCCATCGTGGCATGGATCTGCTCCACCCGGGCGTCCGCGTCGCCGTCCTCCAGATACACCTCCGGCAGGATCAGGTTCAGGGTGCTGGGGCTGCCGTCAGCCGCTTCTTTGGCCCGCTGCCAGTACTCGCGGTCGCTGGTGAACTGGTCGCAGGCAATGCAGCCCCACTGTTCCAGCGGGATCTGCTCCGCAGGCAGAAGGATGTGCGCAGGTGCAAAGCAAGTTGTGGTGTTCATGGTCGATTCCTCACTTTCCCGTATCATCAAAGACAATTACTGCATCACTCAGCCCGAAACGCGGTCGGTCTCAAAGCGGTCTGCGGCGTGTACGGTCAGGTTCTCCACCCCTGCATCCGTGGCCGCCGTTTCCAGCGCCTGCAGGGCATCGGCATCCATGGCCGCGTCCGAGGTCACCAGCAGGTTCTGCACGCCCAGGGTCAGGGCCGGCACGTCCAGCGCCACACTGCTGTTCTTGCACTGATCCAGCGTGTAGCTGAACCACAGGGTCACCTTGCCCGACAAACGGTCCTGCAGGGCGGCGATGTCCGCCTTCAGCTGGTCGGCACGGGAGACCCCGTTGGTGGTCCCGTAGTCCTGCTTTTTGCTCAGCTTGGGGAACTGCACATTGGTCAGCACCACCTGCTCAAAGCCCAGCTGCTGCACCTCTTCCACCAGGTCGCCCACATACTCCACTGCCGCCGTGGAATAAGGGTTCAGCCAGGGGTTGCCGTTCTTCTGGGCATCCAGCCACAGGGCGCTGCCGTTGTAGTGGATGGCCATGGAGGGGTCGGTGCGGGGCGAGATGGGGTCCTTGAAGGCCGCCAGCTGCGCCACCGGAATGAGCTTTTCTTCCCGCAGGATGGCCGCGATGTGCCCGGCGTCCAGCGGTTCGGCCACGATGCCGCCCGCCGCAGCCGCCGCCTGCGATGCATAGTAGATGTTTCCGGCCGCATCCTTCAGGGTCAGCACAGCGTATTCCACGCCCTGCGCCTTCAGCTGCTGTGCCGTGGTGCGGAGGGTGCCATCGTCCGTGAGGGCCGCCGTGTCCAGCTCCGCCCACCGGCCGGAAACGATCGCCTTGCCGTCAAAGACGTCCTCTTCCGGCTCCGATGCCGCCGAGGAAGCAGCCTCCGACGCGGCTGCCGAAGCCGCTGCCTGGGAGGATGCCGCCGCGCGGGATGCGCTCTCGGCTTCCAGATCCCGGTCCTTGACCACGGTGTACCAGGTGTGGGTAGCCCAGTCCAGCACATGGGGCGCGGCGAACCATGCCGCGGCCAGCACCACGGCCACCAGCACGACGATGCCCACGATCTTGCGGATGCGCATGCCGCGGCTGTAAAAGCTGCGGCGGTAGCGCTTGACCTTGGGCCGACGTTTATACTTTGCCATTTTGACTTACCTCCCTTTACAGGATCACCGAATGGCCGGTAAAGCCATAAATGGCCAGCGCCAGCACACCGATGTACACCAGCGTGATGGGCAGGCCGCGGAACGCGGAGGGGATAGCCTTGCTGCGCAGGCGGTGCTGGGCCTCTGTGACCAGCAGCACAGCCAGCAGGTAGCCCACGCCGCTGCCCAGGCCAAAGCCCAGGCTCTGCATCAGCGTAAAGTTCTGGGTGCGCTCCACCAGCACGGTGCCCAGCACGCAGCTGTTCAGGGCTGCAACGGGCACGATGCGCAGCAGCTTGCCCGCAAGGGGCAGGCGGCGGCCCAGGCCGAGCACCAGCTCTTCGGCGGTGCAGACCACGGCAATGGCGGCCACATACACCAGCGGGCGCAGCTGGGCGCGGTTTTCCAGCGAGACGATCCAGCTGCCGGCATACCAGGTCAGCGGGGCCACCAGCACCTGCGTGATGCACAGCTGCAGGCCGAACAGCCAGCTGCTGGTGCGGTCATCCCCCACCAGCTGCACCAGACGGGACACGCCCAGTGCGCGGGTAAAGATGGCATTCTGGGCAAACACGGCCAGCACCGCATAGCCAAAGAACACCACCCAGGCATTCACAACATCTCTCATTGCTCGCCGTCCGCCTCCTTCTGTGCATGCACATCCACAAGGCTGCGCGCTTCCCGTACCAGATAGGCCTTGCGCCGGGCTGCCAGTGCACGCCACACGGCGCACAGCACGCCCAGCACGATAAAACCGCCCGCCGGCATCCCGGCCATGGGCAGCACGGCCCGTTGCCCCACCGGGGTGCCGAACACCGTGCCCAGTGCCAGCCACTCGCGCACGCAGCCCAGCAGCATCAGCAGCAGCGCATAGCCCACCGTGATGCGCAGGCCTTTGGACACGGCCTTATGCAGCGTTTCCTGCACGCGGCCAAAGCGGTAGGTCAGCAGCGGCTCCACCACCAGCAGGGGCAGGTAGATGCCCAGGGTCAGCAGGCTGGTGCCGAACACAGCGTTCAGGATGGGGTAGGCCACCAGATACACCACAGCGGCACTGAGGCTGTACACCAGCGCACGGGGCAGCAGCTTTTTCTGCAGCTCTTCCGGGGCCGGGTTCTCGCTGTTCAGGGGGAACAGACGGCTCAGCAGGCAGGCCAGCACGCGGGAGGGCACCAGCAGCAGCGTGACCGCAGCCGCCAGCATCACACCGTTATGGGCGGTGGTGGCCAGCACCACCAGCGGGGCCAGACCCATGCCCTGCATGACCACGGGGTTGTTCAGGAACACGCGGTCGTGGTGGGCAAAGCGGTCGGGGTCCTTCAAAATCAGTTCTGCGGTCGCTTTTCTCATTCTGCGGCCTCCTTTCCGGCACCGGATGCGGGCAGGTGGTGCAGCAGACGGTACAGCCGCACCTCGGTGCGGTCGATCCACGCCGAGATGCTGTTGACGGCCAGCACGGCAAAGCACACGCCCGTTTCGTACACGCCGTAATAACGGAAGCCCATGCTTACCCCGCCCACCAGCACACCGTACAGGATGCGTCCCATCCGGTGGTGGGCACAGGTGTAGGGCTCATTGATGAGGAACACCGCGCTGAACAGCACCGCGCCGGTGAGCAGCTCGTCCCGCACGCACTGCAGACGGGGCAGGGCGTTGACCAGCACATCGCTTTCTGCCAGACCCGCCTGCCGCGGGAAGAAGAAGGCGATGAGGGCGCAGGTGGCCAGAAAGCTCACCGAGGCCGTCATATGGGCATCCTTCTGGCTCCACAGGAACAGCCCGCAGGCCAGCAGCACCAGGGCGGCACCGGTGCCCATGGGGGCGGCGTATTCGCCCAGGCTCAGCGCGATCGAACTGTAGTTCAGCATGCCGCCGCTGCTCAGGGTGTCCTCAATGGCACTGGACACCGGCACGCCGGAGGCATCCCACAGCGGGATGGCCGTATAGGGCTGCGGGTAACGGAACACCTGTTCCGGCCAGGACACTGCCGCCACGGCATAGCCCACGGCGGCCGGGTTGAAGGGGTAGCTGCCGTAGCCGCCAAAGACCTCCTTGCCGATGAGCACACCGGCCAGCACCGCCGCCACCAGCACATAGATGTCCACGGTGACCGGCATCAGCAGGGCGATCACCAGCGCAAAGCTCTCGTTGGACAGGTCGCCGTTCTGATATACGCGGTGCCGCAGCAGCGACACCAGACGGTCGCACAGGTTGCCGGTGAGCATGGCAATGCCGCACAGCAGCAGCGGGCGCAGGCCGTACAGGTAGCAGGCCATGCACAGCGGCGGCACCGCCATCCAGCAGATGTGCTTGTAATATTTTCCGGTCTTTTGCAGCTGCTGTTCCTGCTCCCGGATCAATGCTTCATCCATACAACGCTCCCTCTCACAGGGCAGCCAGACGGCGCACGGCGGCGGTCCTGTCGTCCTTGCCGAACACGGCACTGCCTGCCACCAGAACGTCGGCACCGGCCTCCACGCACAGCGGGGCGGTGGTGTCGTCCACGCCGCCGTCCACTTCCAGCAGATAGTGCAGGCCGCGCTTCTCGCGCTCCGCCTTCAGCCAGCGCAGCTTGTCCAGTGCCGAGGGCATGAACTTCTGGCCGCCGAAGCCGGGCTCCACGCTCATCACCAGCACCAGGTCCAGCTGGTCCAGATAGGGGGCCAGCGCCTCCGGGGCGGTGCCGGGCTTGATGGTCAGGCCCGTCTTGCAGCCCAGCGCCTTCACGGCATCCAGCGTCTGCTGGATATCGTCCTCGCATTCCAGATGGAAGTTGTACAGGGTGGCACCGGCCTTGATGAAGGGTTCTGCGTACTGCAGCGGGTGGCTGATCATCAGATGCACATCGTAAAAGGCATCCGGCAGGGTCTTGTGCAGGCTCTTGAGCACCGGCACGCCAAAGCTGATGTTGGGCACAAAATGGCCGTCCATCACGTCGTAGTGCAGCATCTGTGCACCGGCGTCCAGCACCGTGCGGCAGTCCGCGCCCAGCTTGCCAAAATCAGCCGAAAGGATCGAAGGACTTACAATCGCCATAGTATATCGTTACGCTCCGTTATATTCAAAAGTTTTTATCCTCACAGGCCCGGTATTTTTCCGGTTTTGCGGTTTCCGGAATACCGGGGCATGGATATCTTTAGTTTACATGAAAACGCACAAAAAATCAAACCTGCCGGCCTGTTTTTCACCGAAAAGTCGTAATTGGATAGATTTGTCCATCTGCCCTCTTTCTTTTGGCCCTGCGGCCGGCGTATTGACGATTTGAAATGGCTTCGCGTGCGCTTCGCCAGAAATAGCGGAAAAATTATTTTTATATTCGCGTTTGTCGCGCTCTGCGGAGCGCTCCAAACGCCTTTTCACAGGAGGGGTCGTTACGGGCACCGGCATCGGCTGCTGTCAGCCTGCGGCTGTCGCGCAGCAACCGAGGTGGCTCGCCCCAACAAGTTCTCTTTTGCCATCAAAAGAGAACATTTTCCATTCCTGAAACACAAAACAGCCAGACCGCCCTGACGTCCGGGCAGTCTGGCTGTGCGGTTATTCCACCGGTTTCATGCTGGCCGGGTCCTCCACGGCGGGGGCCCCGCCGGCCTCGTCGGGCAGACGCTTCATGCCGCCGGGGTTCGGGGCCTGCGAGGGCAGGGTGAATACGAACCGGCACCACTCGCCCTGCTGGCTCTCCACCCGGATCTGTCCGCCGGACAGGTTGACCAGCACCTTGCAGATGTTCAGGCCCAGGCCCGCGCCGCGGGCGTGCAGGCCGCGGGAGCGGTCCTCCTTGTAGAAGCGCTGGAACACATAGGGCAGTGCCTCCGGGCTGATGCCCTGACCGGAGTTCCAGACAGCGATCTCGGTTTCCGGGCCCAGTTTTTCCACGCTGAAGCGGATGGTGCCGCCCGCCGGGGTGAACTTGATGGCGTTGTCCAGCAGGTTGTACACCACCTGATGGATCAGGTCCGGGTCGGCGTACACCAGCGCCTTTTCGTCCATGGTCAGGCCCTCGATCTCGATCATGCCGTCGTTGATGCGCTGCTCGGCCGAGAGCGCCACGCCGGTGAGGGTGTCCCAGATGTTGAACATCCGGGCATTGACCTGATATTCGCCGCTTTCCAGCTTGGACAGATCCAGCATGTTCTGGATCAGACGGGCCAGACGGCCCGTCTCCTCGCTGACCAGCTGCAGATAATGGTTCTGCATGTCGGGCGGGATGGTGCCGTCCAGCATGCCGTCCACAAAGCCCTTGATGGTGGTCATGGGGGTGCGCAGCTCGTGGGCGATGTTGCCCATGAACTGTCCCCGGGAGTTATCGTTGGACTGGATGTTCTCTGCCATCTGGTTGAAGGTGCGGGCAAGGTCTGCCACCTCGCCGTCGCCCTCCACGCCCTCCACGCGGACGGAGAGATCGCCGCCGCCAAAGCGCTGGGCGGCATCGGTGACTTTTTGCAGCGGGTCGGTGAGCTGACGCATCAAAAGGCGGGTCAGCACGCTGGCGCACAGCAGCATCACGCAGGCGGACATGAGGAAGTTCGACCAGAACTGCTGTTTAAAGTCGGTGAGCTGCGCACCAGAGGAGCACAAAAACAGCCAGCCGCTGAACAGGCTCTGGTCGTCGATGGTCTCCACCGCCGCGATATAGCTTTTTTCGGTCAGTGCACCGCCCAAGTCGCTGAAAGCGTGGTAGTGCCGGGCGTCCGGGTCAGCCACTGCGTTGGCGCGCTGGCAGATGTCCAGCGGCACGGTGCCGGTGGTAAGCTTTGCCGGGTCGGAGGCAATGAGCACATTGCCCTGCCGGTCGGTGAAGAAGAGGTAAGCCTCGGCGCTCTCGCCGATGATCTCCAGTTTGGTGTTCAGCGCGTCCAGCTCTGCGCCCTGCGGCATGGTCTCGCTGTTTACCAGATACTCTGCAGTGCGCTTGGCGACATTTACCACCTGATCCAGCGTTTCATAGCGGTCCTTCGCAAAATAATTCTTGAACAGCACCCACTCCGAGCAGCCCATCAGCACGATGCCCAGCACCATCAGGGTGGACACCATGGAGAAAAAGGCCGTGGAGATACTTTTACGCATTACTGACGCACCTCGAACTTATAGCCCACACCCCAGACGGTTTTCAGCTCCCACTTATCGGAAGCACCGGCCAGCTTTTCGCGCAGGCGCTTGACGTGGACATCAATGGTGCGGCTGTCGCCGTAGTACTCAAAGCCCCACACCTCGTCCAGCAGCTGGTCGCGGGTGTACACGCGGTTGGGATGAGACGCCAGACAATTCAGCAGTTCCAGCTCCTTGGGGGGAGCTTCCACCACCTTGCCCTTGACCCGCAGCTCGTAGCTGTTCATATCCAGCCGCAGGTTATCGAACTCGATGACCCCCTCGGTGCTCTCGGCGGCTGCGGAGGTAGTCTGGCAGCGGCGCAGCACCGCCTTGATGCGCGCCACCACCTCTTTTGCGTCAAAGGGCTTTACCATGTAATCGTCTGCGCCCAGCTCCAAGCCCAGTACCTTGTCGAAGGTCTCGCCCTTGGCGGTAAGCATCATCACCGGGGTGTTGCCCGCCTTGCGGATGCGGCGGCAGACCTCAAGGCCGTCCATGCGGGGCATCATCACGTCCAGCAGCACCATGTCCGGCTTGACGGCGTTGAACTTTTCCAGTCCCTCTTCGCCATCGTTTGCCACCGTGACCTGATAGCCCTCCTTGGTCAGGTACAGCCGCAGCAGCTCGCAGATGTTGGCGTCGTCGTCCACCACAAGGATCTTTTCGTTTGCCATAAGTGTTTCCTCCCCTTTTATGCAGGTTTTTATAGTATTTGCAGCCCTTCCGGGCGTTTTGACAGTCTCTTACCCTTCTATTATACGGAACAGTTATGACAAAATAAAGAAGGAAGTGTAGTTTTTTTCACATTTCTGCCCGCGCGGCGGCAAAAAGCCCCTTGGCGCTGCCGCGCCAAGGGGCTTTTGTTACGGTTCTTCTGCCGGGTCGGGGTCTACACGCCAAAGGCGTCATCCATGCCCTCCGGCAGGGGGTCAGGGTCTGCGCCAAAGTCAGCGTCAAAACCATCGTCTACCCGCTCCGGCGGGGTATCGGGGTCAGCCGGGACAAAGGGTTCGTTGTCTACCACAGGCTTCAGGTGTTCGGGCTTTTTCCACTGGGCGTAAAGGTCTACCGTATCGCCATCTGCCCAGTCGGTTATGGGCACGCCGTTTACCCTGTACAGTCTGCCTGTGCCGTCCGGTTCTGTGTTCCAGCCCACAAAAACGTAGCCGCCGCGCTTAAACATACAGTTGCGCAGCACAACATCCTCGCCGGGCTGGTAGCGCACGATCTTTACCGCCTCCTCAAGGGCATCGTCTACGTCCTCCGGCAGGGGGTCGGGGTCAAAACCAAAGGTATCGTCCATATCCTCCAGCAGGGGGTCGGGGTCAAGGTCAAGCGCAAGTTCCTCTGTCGGATCAAAGTTTGCATGGTAGCGCAGGGTCAGGGCTTTCTTCGCCGGGGCTAAGCTCGGCCCGGGCATGGGGGTGGTGGAGCCGGGGTTTGAACTTGAAACAAAGTGCATAAACGCCACTCGGACAGGGTCGCCGGTGTAACCATCATCTTTAAGGGCACCTGTGTCCTTATAATAGTGAATCCCTTTTTCCTTTCCGGTCATGTGGCTCGTGTACGACTTTATGCCAGTCTTCATGGCATCGTCGCCAAACAGCTTCGTTATTTCATCTCCCGCCTTGAGCGATTTCAAAATAACGGCATCCATTGCTTGGTACAAGTCAATTCCGGTCATCATATCAACCGTATATTTTGCGCCGTAGTTCAGACCCACCTGACAATGGGACTTCTGGGTCACACCCAAATCGGTGTTGCCATCATTTATCGTGACATCAAACGTTCCAAATTCCAGTTTGCCCGCTTTTGTTGCAATTCCTACAACATCATCTGTACCAGCGATATTTGTGCTAATGACCGACAGCAAATAGCGTCTGCGCCGGATGACCAGCGGTTTACCACTTTTCACGTCCTCTGCGCTGAGCGTGCAATCCTGCGTGAAGTCATAACCATGACCATCTTCTGTATACTGGTCTATCTTCCAGATTTTTCTTTCAAGGTTTCTCCCGGTTTTTGTATCGTCGTCATCTGCGTCAAATTTTGCTTGCTTGGTTGCCTTATCAATTGCCGCCGTTACCTTAGGGTCGGTCAAATCCAGCGTCCAGCCCTTGTCCTCATCCACCGCTTGACCTTTGAGGGTAAAAGAGTAACCATCCATCGTACCGCCAAGCGTGGCAACGGGGCCCGCACCATCGTTCGTGGAGTAGCCCTTTTCGTCCTCAAACTGCACGGTGATATCATAACCCCAAATGGCGTAAAGGGTGCGGCATACGGTCTGACCATCTTTGTCTGGCAAAGTATCGTTATGCGACGTGCTCGGTCTAACAGGCCACTCAACGCGGCTCACATCAACATTGGCATCATAGAGCGGCTGACCGGCGGTATACTCCGGGGTGGTGCTCCAGCCCGCAAACGATTTGCCCTTGGGCGCAGTAAAATCACAGCCATCAGTGGTCTCAGGCTCTGCCAAGGTCATACCGGCTGTATATTTAAAGGACGTATGCTCACCGTGGTAAAGGTTTGTATCCTCCCTGCCGCCTGTGCCGCCGTTGGCATAATAGGTTATGCCGTCCACAAAGCACACATTGTAGCAGTAGCGCGGGTAACTGCCTTCTTTATGGTAGTTGCCGCCCCACTTTGTGTCATGCAGAGTTGTATCAACCGGTTCACCTTCCAGCTTGCCTTGGTACACACGGTAGTGCGTCTTTCCATCGGGACTTTCAGCCTTGTCTTGGGTGTATTTCAACTCACCGTTTGCATAGATGGCAACATTGCCGTTGGCATCCGCATCGTACGCATAGCCGTCTTTCACACGGTGCAGACCCAGCTGGAACTCTGTTCCGTAGGGGAAAGTGCCCCAATAGTCATCACCCTTGGAATACCAGTACCAGCCCGACCAGTTTGTACCACCATCCGCAGACACCCTGATATTCACAAAACTGGCAATCCTGCCGCCTTGGTTGCCGTCCTTTAAGCAATCTGCACAGCTGGCCTTGTCTGTAATGCCGTTCACATCCAGCCAATACCACTTGCGCACAAGGTTCAGGTTGACAGCAATGTCTTTGTTGCCGTTATCATAGTTTTGTTGCAGGTTCAAAGCATAGGTCAAATCTTCCCAGCAACGGGTATCTTCCTCCTTGGGAACACTCTGTCCCATCCGGGGGCGCGTCCATGTATCCGGTGGGCTTCCAACAAGCTTACCGTTTGCAAAGCCATACTCCAGCGTATAGACTTCATCCGGCTGGGCATCGCCAATGGGGCTACCATCCGTTCCCACCTGATCCACCATCTTCAGCGCCTGATAGTTAGGCGCGTTATCCGCCCCAGAAAAGTGGTTCCCTGTCAGCTGCATTTCCTGATGGTAGACATTGATGGTATAGGTAACGCACTGCTTTTCCATGTTAAAAGTAAAAGTGAGCGTATCGGAGTAAGTGCCGCTCATGGTAGCTTGGCTGGGGGTCGGCACGGTAATAGGAATCTTTGCAGAAATATCCTGATGCCAACTAAGCGCATCAGCACCTGCGCTCGGCTGTCCTACCACAAAAACAAGCTGAGATTTGGGGAGAGTTGGATTGCAATACCAATGATAACTAGTTCCACTATCTGCATATCCCTCCAGTTCATACCCCACTTCCGGTGTAGTCGTACCCGCAGCAGCGCCCTGATATTTCAGCGTCCATTTATCATCTTGCGATTCAATGCCGATATTCAACGTGCGGTACTGCTTCAGCTTTGCATTAACTTCCAGCTCACCCTTATTCTCCCCGCTCTTCACCGTCACGGTGGTGGGGATGGTAACCTGATAGTCATCGGTTGCAATATCACCGATAGTGGTGGTGTCCTCTGCTGTGGTAACATTCGGCTCAAAGGCAAGCATTTCCTGCTCCGGCAGCGCGGCGGGCACATCGGCAAATTCCGGCGTTTGGGCAAGCGCCGTTCCACCCACTGCAAGGCACAGAGCCAGCGCAAACGCAAGGCCCAGCAGTTTTTTTCACAATGCTTCATGGTGTATCCTCCTTGTGTGGGGTGGCTGCTTTTTTTCCGCAAAAATCAAAAAAGGGGAGAGGGAACATCTCCCGTCTCCCCTTTGGGCTTCAGGTATTATTCAGGTTTGGGTGCGGGGGTTAGGTGGTAGCGTCAGCGACAAAGACGACATTTCCCTCGTACACGCCGGCAATTTCAGCCTTTGAAGATGCGGTCGTCAGCTCAAACTCCAGCGCAACGTCGCCGGTATTCTTACCAGCCTTCAAAGCCAGAATATCAGTGCCGTTTACTGCATCCACGTTCTTTTCGGTATAAGGTTTCGTCAGATTGCCATCGATTGTCTCGGCAGTGGTCTTAACTTTGTAGGTAAGCGTTGCTTCCTTACCGTCTTTGCTGGTCTTGACCTCGAACGCGTTTCCATCAGCTTTCAGGTTGATCTTCAGGGTTTTACCCGGGGCAATAACGTTCTTGGTAACAAAAACCTTGGGTGCAGTACCGGCAGTATCAGTTGCCTTTGTGCTTTCTTTCTCTGCAGCTTCAGTCGCATTGACAGTGCGTTTCTGAGCCCCACCGCCAGCATCCTTACCAAAGTCAATGGTAGCCGGAACAGACCAAGTATATCCTCCCGTAACCTCGTAAAGAACCTTGGTGGTCAAGCCAGCATCTCCAGTAGTCTCAGTGCCGGGCAACGAAGGCGTAGTCGCAGGGTCAGCTGCAAACACCGGGGTCGCGCAGACGGACACCGCCAGAGAAGCTGCAAGGAGCAGGGCGGCCGCTTTCTTCGTCAATTTCATAATCCTTATTTGGCAATGGGGCCCGCGGCTGACGGTCAGCCTTGGATTTGCCTACTCCTTTCACACCATATGGTTTGTTGATCCCCAATTCAGTACTTTTTTATTGTCAACACTGCCGGTTTTGCCCAACACAGAGGGCTCAGCCTACGGTCAGTGTCAGCTTTACAACGCCGCTGTTGGTCTTGGTGGTGCGGTCCGAAAGATAGGGCTGGCACACCACATAGGCCGGATACTCGCCGGGGGCAAGGGCGCGGGTCATCTCCATCTTTTGCACATACAGCCCGGGCGCTACAAGGCCGGACTGGAACAGCAGCTCGTCCCCGTCCTCTAAGTACAGCCCAAAGGCGATGTAGTAGCACTCCTCCTTGCCGGTCACGGTAAAGGTGTACTGCTTGCCGTCATCGGTCTGCACGGTCAGGGGCTTTTCGCCCTTAAAGCCCTTGATGGCCTCGATGGTATACACGCCCTCGTTGGTTTTTTGGATATCGAAATATGCGGGGTCGGCTTCCAGCACCTTGGTCACCTCGGCCTGAATGCCCGCAAGGCGCAGGTAATGGCTCAGCTCTACGGCCTGACCGCTGTCCACCACCAGCTTTTCCAGCTGGGTGCCGTCAAGGCTTACCCAGTCCTCGTACCAAAGGTTCTCGGCGGGGTTATGGAACTCGAACCCCTGCGTGATCTTTTTGGTCTTTGCGGGGATGGTAAAGCCGCCCCAGCCCGGCAGGGTGACGTTTTTGCTGCGGTCGATGGGGGTCTCCGGCTTGACGTACTGCGCCTGATAGGTCTCCATGGGCAGCGCGGCTTCGGACGCGCCGTTGGCCGTGGCAGCGGACTTGCCGCCCCGTGCCGCGCCGGACACTGCGATGTAGCCGCCCAGCAGCACCACCAGTACCACCAGCACCCCGATGACCGCTTTGCTTATGTTTTTGTTCTCCATGGGCTCCACGCTCCCTTTCCGTTGGAACAATAAAAAAAGCCGCCCGACCTTGTGGGCAGCTTTGATGATACGAGCAAAATCTGGCGTGTCCTTAAAAAGAACACACCTATGGTTTTGGACGATTCCGGTATGCAGAGTATTTCCGCAAAAAACCGGAAGCAACCGGCTGGCATCATCCGGGAAATGCCCCGAACCTTAGCCCCTATGGCTTTGCGTCCTTGCCTTTCGACAAGTTTGCCCAAAAATTGCCCAATATTTTTAAAGATCGAAAGATTAGTTTTGTCTACAATAGTGTAGCATACCCCCCGGGTGTCAACCGGTTTTACCGGGATTTTGTTTATATTTTATGTTGTATATTTTAGTAATGTAGCCGAAAACGTTTACATTTTAGTGCTCTCTTTGTTTCATTTCCTTTTTTTGTAAAGTCCGGAAGAAAGTAGCTGGGGAGCCTTTTTCAGGCGCTGCACGCCGGATTGCCCGAGGGGAAAAGGCTTTTGTCCCGGTTCAAGCCGCAAAAATTGATTTCCGTGCCCTGCCCCCTTGCGCTGGCGGGGTTCATCGCGTATAATGATAGATGTATCGTTATGTCAAAAAACGTGTAAGGAGCGTATTTTATATGAAGTTAGGTATTGTCGGCCTGCCCAACGTGGGCAAGTCCACTCTGTTCAACGCCATCACCTCCACCAAGAATGCGGAGGCTGCAAACTATCCCTTCTGCACCATCGAGCCGAACTCCGGCATCGTGGCAGTGCCGGACAAGCGGCTGGACAAGCTGGCCGAGATCTGGCAGACCAACAAAAAAACTCCCGCCATCGTGGAGTTCGTGGACATTGCGGGTCTGGTGAAGGGCGCAAGTCAGGGCGCCGGCCTTGGCAACAAGTTCCTTGGCCATATCCGCGAGTGCGACGCCATCGTGCACGTGGTGCGCTGCTTTGACGATGACAACATCATCCATGTGGTGGAGGACGTGACCAAGGCCGAGGCCGTGGACCCCATTGCCGACATCGATGCCATCGACTACGAGCTGATCCTGTCCGACCTTGAGGTGGTGCAGAACCGCGCAGGCCGCATGGCAAAGGCTGCCAAGAGCGGCAACAACAAGGGTGCTGCCGCCGAGGCCGCATGGCTGCAGCAGCTGGCCGCCCATCTGGAATCCGGCAAGCCCGCCCGCAGCTTCGACTTTGACGAGAACGACGCCGAGCAGCAGACCGTGCTCCACGAGATGGGCCTGCTGAGCGCAAAGCCCGTCCTCTACGCCTGCAATGTGGGCGAGGACGACCTGATGGAGGGCATCGAGAACAACAAGTACGTCCCGCTGGTGGCTGCACGCGCCAAGGAAGAGGGCGCACGCTACATCCCTATCTGCGCCAAGACCGAGGAGGACATCGCCGACTACAGCCCCGAGGAAAAGAAAGCCTTCCTCGCCGAGATGGGCATCGAGGCAAGCGGCCTCGACAACCTCATCACCGCCAGCTACGACCTGCTGGGCCTCATCTCCTTCCTGACCGACGGCAAGAAGGAGTGCCGTGCCTGGACCATCCGCAAGGGCACCAAGGCCCCGCAGGCAGCCGGTAAGATCCACAGTGACTTCGAGCGCGGCTTCATCCGCGCCAGCGTCATCGGCTACGGTGACCTCGAAGCCAACAACTTCGACTATGCCGCCGTCAAGGCCAAGGGCCTGCAGCGCACCGAGGGCAAGGAATACGTCGTCAAGGACGGCGATGTCATCGAGTTCCTGTTCAACGTCTGATCGCAGACGTTTTTCCCGACTCCACCGATTTGAAAAGAGAACGAGGTTTCCAAATGATTATTGGCATAATGGGCGCAATGCCCGATGAAGTCGAGCAGCTCTGCGCAAAGCTGGAAAACGTCACCGTAGAGCCTTACGGCGGCGTCGAATACCACAAGGGCACCCTGGCGGGCAAGGAGGTCGTGGTCTGCTGTGCCGGGATGGGCAAGGCCAACGCTGCCGCCACCACCCAGGTGCTCATCACCAAATTCGGTGCCGAGAAGATCATCTTCTCCGGCATTGCCGGCAACATGACCAGCAAGATCGGCATCGGCGATGTCGTCATCGGCAAGACCGTGCTCTACCACGACGCCCAGCTGGACATGATCTGCCAGAACCCGCCGTTCCTCAAGGAGTATACCGGCGACCCGGCCCTCATCGCCGCCGCCGAAGCCGCCTGCAAGGCCGCAGGCGTCAAGGCGCTGACCGGCAGGATCGCCACCGGCGACCTCTTCGTCGGCGACAGCGAGACCAAGGCCGCCATCGAGGCCAAGTGCGCCCCCGACTGCGTGGAGATGGAAGGTGCCGCCGTCAGCCAGATCGCTGCCAAGAATGGTGTGCCCTGCGTCATCCTGCGGGCCATGAGCGACAACGCCGACGAGGACGGCCACGAAGTTCTGGTCGTCAAAAAGTTCAGCATCGCCGCGTATGTTGCCACCGCGACCCAGATCGTGGCTGCGATGGTGGAAGCGCTCTGAGCAGAGCGCCTTCCCTTTACAGAAAGCGTTCCAGCCGGATGCGGTTGTCCTCCTCAAAATCCTGCACTTTCTGCATCAGGCGCTTGGAGCCGGGCGCAGCATCGGGATAGTCCTTCTGGGACTTGATGCAGTCCATCACGCCCTGGCTGCTGCCCTCGGAGAGCATCTCGGCCAGATTTCGGGTGGACTTGTCGGTCAGGGTCTTCATCCCGATGCCCATTCTGGTGTTGAGCTTTGCCATGGCGCTCTGGCCCTGGGCGGTTCCGCCGCAGGCTTCGATGGCGGTGTGGGCCTCCTGGTTCAGTTCGCGGTAGATGTTCCGTTCCCGCAGCAGTTCTGCCTTGAACTGCACGTCGTCCGTCATCGGCACGATCTGTTCCAGCGTGTTTTTGCCCATTTCCGTGTTCTGCACCACGGCTTCCAGCAGGCTGAGGTTGTCGTTTTTCAAATGTTCCATAACAAAAAATCCCCCTTCTGGCTCTTAGGATGTCCAGAAGGGGGATCTTTTATCCAGTGATCTTATCCGGCGCAGACCTGGCTGCCGCCAGCTTCCTGCGCGGCCTTGAGCCGTGCTGCACAGAGCTCGTACAGTGCGTCCCAGTTCTTGCCCCGCACCTCGCAGGTGCAGGCGCAGCCGATGGACTGGGTGAACGGCACCCGGCGCATCAGGCCCACCGAAGCCACATAGGCACGGGGCATCTCCGCGTAGATGCTCCGCAGCTCCTCGGCCAGTTCATCGCAGGTCTTGTCCGCACAGCCGATGGCGAACAGTGTATCGGTCAGACGGCAGACCACCCGCTCGTCCGGGCGGTCGTAGTGCTTCTTCCACTGGTTCGCCACAAAGCAGACCAGCTGATCCATAACGGCATCGCCCTGCTCCGCCTGCATCTGCTCGACGCGGTCCAGCTCCACCAGCGCCAGCGAGGCGCAGCGGTGGGCGTCGGTCCAGTCATCCAGGCGGGTGCAGAACTCGGTCTCAAAATAGCGGCGGTTGAACACACCCGACAAAAAGTCGTGGTTCATGTCGTCGCGGCACAGCTCCCGCTCACGCGGGGACATCCGGTCCTCCGGCAGGTCGCTGCCCGCCAGCGGCGCGGTCATCTGCAGTTTCCATATCTTGCCGTCCGCAACGATCTGGCGGCGCAGTACGCAGTCTACCTGCCCATTGCGCAGCTCATAGTCCACCATCAGGCCGTCATCCTGCCAGCTGCGGGCTGCTTCTTCGTCCGCTTCGGTCAGGGTCACGTCCTCAAAGGCGGCCTGTGCGCTGCGCACAAATTCGCGCAGGTCCTGCTCAGTCCATTCTTTCTTCATGCGTTTTTCCCCATCGTTGTGGTGCCGGATTCTCCCTCCCGGCACACCTTGCCACGAAAAACACTTTGAAAATGTTTCTCAGATTACAAAGATTATACCACTTCTGCGGAAGACTTGCCAGCAAAACGCACAAATTTCAGCCAATTTTTTTGCAAATCCGTCAATCTGCTAAAGCTCTCCCGGTTTTTCAGGTTTTTATGCACGGCAGACCGCCTCGCACTCGCCCAGGATCTTTTCGGCCAGCTTCTTTGTGCCAAAGCCCTCGGCAGCGCGCCAGGTCCAGTTGCCGCCCAGACGGCCGGGCGTGTTCAGGTGGCCTTCCTCGCCCAGGCCCAGCCAGTCGGCCATGGGAATGATGGCGCGTGCGGAGGCCGAACCCAGCGCTGCGCGCAGCAGGGCCACGCGGGCCGCATCGGTCTTGACGGCGGCGACCTCTTTGGCCGTGGGGTGGCAGGGGGTCAGATGCAGGTAGGCACAGGCCATGGCCTTTTCCTTCTCAGCCGCCCCGGTCTCCCACCAGGCGGTCAGGGTCGTGTTGTCGTGGGTGCCGGGGTAGACCACGCTGTTCCGGACGTGGTTGTGGGGCAGATACTCATTGTCCCCGCCGCCGAAGGCAAACTGCAGCACCTTCATGCCGGGGAAGCCGCTCTCTGCCAGCAGCTCGCGGACGCTGTCCACGATGTCGCCCAGGTCCTCGGCGATGATGGGCAGTTTGCCCAGCGCGTTTTCCAGCGCGTGGAACAGCTCCATCCGGGGGCCGATCTCCCACTTGCCGCCCTTGGCGGTCGTGCTGCCCGCCGGAATAGCCCAGTAGGTATCGAAGCCGCGGAAGTGGTCGATGCGGAGCAGGTCGTAGATGCCCAGTGCATGGCGGACCCGCTCGATCCACCAGGCATAGCCGGTCTCACGGTGATACGGCCAGTTGTACAACGGGTTGCCCCAGAGTTGGCCGTCGGCGGAGAAATAATCCGGCGGGCAGCCGGCCACGCGGGCAAAGCTGCCGTCCGCCGCCAGTTCGAACAGCGGACCGCCCACCCAGGCGTCCACCGAGTCGGCCGAGACATAAATGGGGATGTCGCCCAGGATCTGGATGCCCTTGGCGTTGGCATAGGCTTTCAGCTTCTTCCACTGGATGGCAAACTCATACTGCAAAAACTTCCAGAAGCCGATCTCTTCCTCGTGCTCCGCGCGGAACGCGGCCAGTGCATGGCCGTCCCGCATCCGGTACGCGCGGGGCCACTCGGTCCAGCTCTTCATCTGGTTGGCGGTCTTCAGGGCCATGTACAGTGCATAGTCCTCCAGCCAGCTCTCGTTTTCCAGCGTGAAGGCATAGTAGGCATCCGGGTAGTAGTGGGCACAGCCGTGCAGCCCTTCGCACTGCCTGCGCCAGGCCGCGTATGCCGCGCGCAGGATCTTGTAGCGGCTGGTGTACAGGGTGCCGTAGTCCACCTGAAGCGGGTCTTCGCCCCAGGATTCCGCCTTGAGCTGGGCGGCGGTCAGCAGGCCCTCCGCCTTGAGGGCGTCGAGGTCGATGAAGTACGGGTTGCCCGCAAAGGCCGAGCAGCTCTGATAGGGGCTGTCCCCATAACCGGTGGGGCTCAGCGGCAGGATCTGCCAGATCTTCTGGCCCGCTGCGGCCAGAAAATCCACAAACGTTTCCGCTTCCGTTCCGAAGCAGCCAATTCCATAGGGGCCGGGCAGGCTGGACACCGGCATTAAAATTCCACTTTCACGCATGATGTACCTTCCTCATTTCGTTCGGATTTCGGTTATTTCCTATCATAACATAACCGCAGACTATTTTCCACAGGCAAAAATCGTGGTATACTAAAATCTATGGAATAAACCTCTCAGTCGGGCTTGCGCCCGACAGCTCCTCTATCAGGGGAGGTGGCATCGCGTCAGCGATGACGGAGAGGTTTTTTAGGAGGACACCATGCAATCCACTCAAAAATATTACGAGGCCGATGCCTACCGCACCGAGGCGGCAGGGCGCATCCTCGCGGCCGAGCCGGACGGCAGCGGCGGCGGAAAGATCGCGCTGGACGGCACGGTCTTTTACCCCGAAGGCGGCGGTCAGCCTGCCGACCGGGGCACCCTGACCCTTCCTGACGGCACAGTGCTGCACGTCACCGACGTCCACGAGCAGGGCGGCGTCATCTGGCACACCATAGATGATCTGCCCGAAATCGCCGCCCCCGGCACCGCAGTGCAGGAGGCCCTTGACTGGGCCTGGCGGTTCGACAAGATGCAGCAGCACACCGGTGAGCACATCCTCTCCGGCATCCTGCACCAGATGTTCGGGGCCGAGAATGTCGGGTTCCACATCGGCACCGACGCGGTGCGGATGGACACCAGCGTCCCCATCTCCGCCGAGGGTCTGCGGGAGGCTGAGCTTGCCGCCAACCGCATCGTCTGGCAGAATGTGCCGGTGTGTATCACCTACCCCACCCGCGAGGAGCTGGCCGCGCTGACCTACCGCAGCAAGAAAGAGATCGAAGGCCAGGTGCGCATCGTGAGTATCCCCGGTGCCGATGTCTGCGCCTGCTGCGGCACCCACACCGCCGCCACCGGCGCGGTGGGCCAGATCAAGATTCTGGCCGCTGAGAACTACAAGGGCGGCGTCCGGCTGAGCATCGTCTGCGGCGAGCGGGCCCTGCTGGCTGCACAGGCCATGCGCCAGCGTCAGGCCGAGATCGGTGCCCTGCTCAGCGCCAAGCCCAGCGAGACGGCCCACGCCGTCCACCGCGTCTTCGACGAGTACACGGCCCTGAAATTTGCCCATTTCGGGCTTTGCAGCCAGCTCTTTGAGGCGCTGGCCGCACAGACCGCCCCCGGCGAAGACGCCATCCGCATCGTGCCGGGGCTTGACCCGGACGGCCTGCACCGGCTGGCCGTCAAGCTCAGCGCGGCCACCACCGGCCTGTGCGCGGCCCTGACGGCCAACGAAAAGGGCACCGGCTACTGTCTGGCCAGAGCCGACGGCGACGTCCGCTCCCTGACCAAAGCCCTCAATGCCGCCCTGAACGGCCGCGGCGGCGGCAAGCCCGGCATCTGCCAGGGCAGCTGCGC
>OGLJ01000643.1_pt1 | contig 38289 bp, 34 predicted proteins | sample 1572801 | NCBI WGS metagenome assembly OGLJ01 (sample SAMEA2581877, study PRJEB24529) | metagenome | biome: Human gut stool | place: China | collected 2011
CCCGTCGGATTGTCCAAACGTGGAAGAGACACGGAATCCGATGCAAACATTCAGCCGGAAGAAATGCTCACATTTTTCTCCAACGAATATTCCATCTGCATTTCCACATGAAATCCCGAAGTGTATTTTGATAATATTACTTATTAAAGCTGTTAAAGATAATAAACAGGATCATGTGTCCAAAGAATTGGACACATGATGCGATACACTCCTTTTATAAGATGACGAAAGGAGTGTATTTTTTATGAAAGGATATGTTGTGGCGGCAGGCTATATGGGATATGTAAACGGAGAATACATGCTCTTCTCGAATGAGGATGACTACAGAGAATATTTTGAAGATTAGAGATAAAATGAGATAAAAGAGGAAATTGCCACATGCCCAAAAGCCGGTCGCAGCGAACGGAAGGAAGCTTAGAACGCTCTCTGCGGATATTGAAATTTTAAATGGGATGTGGGATAATGTACGCGTAGGCAATGAGCCGGGCGAAGCCATTGTCTATGTATTGTAAGGAAAGAAGGAATTCAGATGTCAGAGAAGGAAATCGAAGTCTATGGAAAACAGGTGGATGAGATCAAGATTCGTCCTTATGAGCATCATGCCAAGTATTACGAGACGGATCAGATGGGCATCATTCATCATTCCAACTATATCAAATGGATGGAAGAGGCGCGGATGGATCTGATGGATCAGATCGGACTCTCCTATAAGGAGATGGAGGCAATGGAGATCATCAGCCCGGTGCTGTCGGTGTCCTGCGAGTATCACAGCATGGTTCATTTTGATGATGTGGTTGTCATTGAGCCGCGGATTACCAAGTATAATGGAATCAAGATGGAAGTGGAGTACCGGATGACGGATAAGGTGACGGGAGAACTTCGCACCACGGGAACGAGTTCCCACTGCTTTTTGAACCGTTCCGGGAGACCGATTTCGCTGAAACGGTCTTATCCGGAGATTGATACAAAGTTCTTTGAGTACACAGATATTTAGAACAAAATGGAGCGGATAGACGCTCCGGAATGGAGAATACTATGATTCAGGAAAGATTAAGCGCATTGCGCGAGGAGATGAAAAAGCGGAAGATCGATATTTATATTGTACCGACCGCCGATTTTCATGAGTCCGAATATGTAGGAGAGCATTTTAAAGCCAGAAAGTTTATCACCGGTTTTACCGGATCGGCAGGCACAGCGGTCATTACCCTGACAGAGGCAGGACTGTGGACAGACGGACGCTATTTTGTACAGGCGGAAAAACAGCTTGCTGGAAGTACCGTGACGCTTTACCGCATGGGTGAAGAGGGTGTGCCGACGGTGGATGAGTTCGTTGAAAAAGAGCTGCCGGAGAGCGGCTGCATCGGATTTGACGGCAGAGTGGTAAACGGAAGCTGGGGCAGAAAGCTTCTCGCCATCGCGGAGAAAAAGAAGGGGTCTTTGTATGTGACGGAGGATCTGATCGATCTGATCTGGAAGGATCGCCCGGCGCTTTCTAAGGAACCGCTGTTTTTGCTTGAGGAGAAGTATTCCGGTAAGAGCACAGCAGACAAGATCGCAGATCTGCGCAAGGTAATGGAAAAAGAGGGAGCCAATGTGCATATTCTGACTTCCTTATACGATATAGCATGGCTGTTAAATATCCGCGGCGGAGACATCGATTACGTGCCGGTCATCCTGTCCTACCTGGTGCTTACCGACAGGGAGTGCATCTGGTTTTTACAGGAAGAAGTTGTGGATGAGAAGATTGCAGCATATCTGAAGGAGAATCACATCACAACCAGATCTTACGATGCGATCTATGATTATGTGAAAGAGATCCCGGCGGACGCATGCGTGCTGATGAACGGCAATACGGTCAACTACCGCATTACCAGCAGCCTGCGAAAAGAGATCCGCATTGTGGATCAGCCGAACCCGACCGAGATCATGAAAGCGGTCAAGAATCCGGTCGAGGTGGAGAATATCCGCAAGGCACATGTGAAGGACGGGGTGGCATTCACCAAATTCATGTACTGGCTGAAGACCAACATCGGCAAGATCCCGATGACGGAGATCTCCGCATCGGATTACCTGGAGGCGCGCAGAAGAGAGCAGGATAACTTTATCGAGTTAAGCTTTGACACGATCTGCGCATACGGACCGAACGCTGCCATGATGCACTATGCGGCGACTCCGGAATCGGATGCCGAGTTAAAGCCGGAAGGCTTCCTGCTGGTGGATTCCGGCGGACATTATTTCGAGGGAACGACCGACATCACAAGAACGATGGCCCTCGGACCGATTACAGACGAGATGCGGCTGCATTTTACAACGGTATGCCGCTCCAACATGAACCTTGCAAATGCCAAGTTCCTTTACGGCTGCACCGGACTGAATCTGGATATTTTATCCCGCGGGCCGCTCTGGCAGATGGGCATTGATTACAAGTGCGGTACCGGACACGGTGTGGGCTACATTTTGAATGTGCACGAGGGACCGAACGGCTTCCGCTGGAGAGTGGTTCCGGAGCGCCATGATAACGGTACGCTGGAAGAGGGTATGGTTACGACGGATGAGCCGGGTGTATACTTGGAAGGTAAGTACGGCATCCGTACCGAGAATGAACTGGTATGCCACAAGGCGGAGAAAAACGAGTACGGCCAGTTCATGAATTTTGAAAATATTACTTACGCACCGATTGATCTGGATGCCATTGATCCGGACGAGATGACGGGACGTGAGAAGAAGATGTTAAATGATTATCATGCAATGGTATACAAGACCCTCTCTCCGTACATGACACCGGAAGAGAATGAGTGGCTGAAGAAGTATACAAGAGCAATCTAGAAACGGAGACAGAAATGAGCGAAAAGCTGGTATTGATTGACGGACACAGTATTTTGAACCGGGCATTTTTCGGAATCCCGGATCTGACCAATTCCGAGGGACTTCACACGAACGCGGTATATGGATTTTTAAATATCATGTTCAAGATACTGGAGGAGGAGCAGCCCGATTACCTGACGGTTGCGTTTGATGTGTCTGAGCCAACGTTTCGCCACAGGATGTTTGCGGAATACAAGGGCACCCGCAAGCCGATGGCGGCAGAGTTAAAGCAGCAGGTGCCCCTGATGAAAGAGATGCTGCGTGCGATGGGGGTGACCATCATTGAAAAAGGTGGTTACGAGGCGGATGATCTGCTTGGAACCATCGCAAAGCGCAGTGAGGCGGCAGGTGTGGAGGTTGCGGTCGTATCCGGTGACCGGGATCTCCTGCAGCTTGCCACAGATCATATCAAGATCCGGATCTCGAAGACGAAGAGGACGGGAACCGAGATTGAGGACTACAACGCGAAGGAAGTCCTCGAAAAATACCAGGTGACGCCGACAGAGTTTATCGATGTGAAGGCACTGATGGGTGATACTTCCGATAACATTCCGGGAGTTCCCGGCATCGGCGAGAAGACGGCGACGGCGATCATCGCAAAATACGGCAGCATTGAGAATGCCTATGCGCATGTGGATGAACTAAAGCCGCCGAGAGCGAGCACGAATTTAAAAGAGCATTATGATATGGCGCAGATGAGCAAGACGCTGGCGACGATCGATATCGATGCGGACATTGCCTACAAGCTTGCGGACGCGCATTTAGAACAGGTTTCCGATCTGTATACAGAGGAAGCCTATTTGTTGTGTAAGAGATTGGAATTTAAGAATCTCCTCGGCAGATTCTCCGTGGAAGCGCCGAAGAATACGGCGGAGGAGCATTTTAAGAAGATAGAAAAGGCGCAGGAGGCAGAAGCATTTTTTGCATCCCTGCGTGGAAAAGCATGCGGATTCTATGTGGTACCACAGGAGGAAACACATGACGCCCACACGGAGGCTGACGGTCAGATGAATCTGTTTGGCAGCTTTGCTATGCAAAACTCCGGCGAAGAAGCGGGAGGGCAGGAGACGGCAGGAAGCTGTCATATCCCGGATTTTCTCGGACTTGCAGTTGCATGCGGTGAGGAGGAAATCTGTTACGTGGAGGCATCAGAAGCGCTTCCCTGCCGTAAGATCCGTGAACTGTTTGCGGGGAGCGCAGCCGCTTCCTACGCGACACTTGACTTAAAGCCGCAGTTAAAGGAACTGGGGATGCTAGAGAAAAAATGTCTTGGAACGATCTCGGAGGAGAACCTGTTCGACAACACGATCGCAGCCTACCTTCTAAACCCGATTAAGAATGAATATCCGTACGAGGACATTGCCAAGGATTATGCGGGACTGATGATTCCGTCGAGAAAGGATCTTATTGAGAAGCTCACGTATGAGAAGGCGTCGGAGAAAAAGCCGGAGGAATTTTTAAAGTGCGTCTGCTATATGGCATACGTGGCATACAAGACCAGGGAGCCGCTTGAAAAAGAGCTTGCAGACACCGGAATGGAAGAGTTGTTTCGCGAGATTGAGATGCCGCTTGTCTTCACGCTGGCAGATATGGAAAAAGAGGGAATCATTGCGTCCGGGGAGGCGCTAAAGGAGTACGGAGACAAGCTTGCCGTGCGCATTGACGAACTTGAGCGTAAGATCTATGAGGAAGCCGGGGAGGAATTCAATATCAACTCTCCCAAGCAGCTCGGTGTGGTCTTATTTGAAAAGCTTTCCCTTCCGAACGGCAAGAAGACGAAGACCGGCTATTCGACGGCGGCGGACGTCTTAGATCGTCTGGCGCCGGATTACCCGATTGTAGCGGATATTTTAGAGTACAGGCAGCTGACCAAGCTAAAGTCCACCTATGCGGACGGACTGGTGAACTATATCGCAGAGGACGGAAGAATCCACACGTCATTCAATCAGACCATCACGGCGACGGGACGCCTTAGCAGCACGGAGCCGAACCTCCAGAACATCCCGATGCGGATTGAGCTGGGAAGACTGATCCGCAAGGCATTTTTGCCAAAGACCGGTTTTGTGTTTGTGGATGCGGATTATTCCCAGATCGAGCTGCGCGTACTGGCGCATCTGTCCGGAGATGAGAAGCTGATTGAGGCATACCGGAATGCACAGGATATTCACCGGACGACGGCGTCGCAGGTATTCCACATCCCGTTTGACGAAGTGACCGATCTGCAGCGCCGCAATGCCAAGGCGGTCAATTTTGGTATCGTCTACGGAATCAGCTCCTTCGGACTCAGCCAGGATCTCTCCATCACGAAGAAGGAGGCGGCGGAGTACATTGAGCGCTATTTTGAGACCTATCCGAAGATCAAGGGGTATCTGGACGGACTGGTGGCGGAGGCGAAGGAAAAAGGCTATGTCACGACGATGTTCGGAAGAAGACGTCCGATTCCGGAGCTTTCCTCGAGTAATTTTATGCAGCGTTCGTTCGGAGAGCGCATTGCGATGAATTCCCCGATACAGGGAACGGCGGCGGACATTATCAAGATCGCCATGAACCGGGTGCATGACCGCCTGCTGGCGGAGGGGTTAAAATCCCGGCTGATTTTGACGGTGCACGATGAACTGCTGGTGGAGACAGCGGTAGAGGAAGAGCAGGAAGTGCGTAAGATTCTTGCCGAAGAGATGCACGGGGCAGCACAGTTGTCGGTGATGCTTGAGATTGATGTGCATGCGGGAAGTGACTGGTATCAGGCAAAATAGAGGTGCAGTAAAACGATGAGATTTATAGGAATTACCGGCGGTGTAGGAGCCGGCAAGTCGGAAATATTGGGATACCTGGCGAAGAAGCCGGATACCCGCGTGATGCTTGCGGATGAGATTGCCCATGAGCTGATGTCTCCCGGGACGGCATGTTACGATAAGATCAGTGAGACATTTGGCGCGGAGGATATTTTCCTGCCGCAGGGCGGACTGGACCGGGGAAAACTGGCGGCGGTCATTTTTTCGGATGAGGCGAAGCGTAGGCAGATGAATGCCATTGTACACCCGGCGGTGCGCGTCTATGTGGAAAAAGAGGCGGCGAGAGAAAAGCAGGGTGGAAAACGAAAGCTTCTGGTGCTGGAGGCAGCGCTTCTGATTGAAGAACATTATGATGAAATTTGTGACGAACTCTGGTATATTTATACCAGAGAGGATATTCGCAGAGAACGCCTGATGGCAAGCAGAGGATATTCCACGGAAAAGGTAGACCGGATTTTTGCAAGCCAGTTGACGGAGAAAGTCTACCGGGAGCATTGCAGGGTTGTGATTGACAACAACGGCAGTGTGGAGGAGACTTTTGCGCAGATCGACAGGGCGCTTTCGGAGAAGAAATAGAGATTAGGAGATACTGCAGATGAGCGATACGAGCGTATTCGACCAGCCGCTGGTGTTTGGTCTTGATATTGGAACGAGAAATGTGGTGGGAACCGTAGGCTATAAGACGGAGAATGAATTTGTCGTGGTGGCACAGTATATGCTTGAGCATGAGACGCGTGCCATGCTGGACGGTCAGATTCACGATATCGGACGCGTGGGACATACCATTGCCAAGGTGAAGGAGGAGCTGGAGTCACAGATCGGGCAGGAACTGACCGAAGTGTGTATTGCAGCCGCGGGCCGTGTGTTAAAGACGGTGACGACCAACATCAGCTATGATTTCCCGGAGGAGACGGTCGTTACAGGCGAGGATATTCATACACTGGATCTGCTTGGAATTGAAAAGGCACAGTCCATTTTAAAGGAAATGAACGATACCCGCTACAAGTTTTACTGTGTGGGTTATTCCGTCATGAAGTATTTCTTAAATGATGAACCGTTCTCCAGCCTGGAATCCCATAAGGCAGAGCGGATCAGCGAGGATATCATCGTGACGTTCCTGCCGGAGGATGTTGTGGACGGTCTGTATGCGGCAGTCGGTATGGCGGGTCTGACTGTGGCAAACATGACGTTGGAGCCTATTGCGGCGATCAATGTGGCGATTCCGGAGAATTACAGACTGTTAAATATTGCGCTCGTGGATATCGGTGCGGGAACATCCGATATTTCCGTGACGAGAGACGGAAGCATCATCGCATACGGTATGATTCCGCTTGCGGGGGATGAGATCACCGAGCTGATCGTGCAGAGTTATCTGGTGGATTTCAACACGGCGGAGCAGATTAAGCTCTCGAGCGGCATGGAAGATCAGGTGACTTATAAGGACATTATGATGATTGAGCACACGATTCCGTCGAAGGATGTGTGGAAGCTGACGGAGCCGGTGGTGGATAAGATGACGACCGAGGTGGCGGCGAAGATCAAGGAGCTGAACGGAGACAAGAGCGTCAGTGCGGCGTTTATCGTCGGCGGCGGCGGTAAGATCCACGGCTACACGGAGATGCTTGCCAAGAAGCTGGATCTGCCGGCAGAGCGTGTGGCGCTGCGCGGTGAAGAAGTGCTGCAGGAAGTGACGTTCCTTCAGACAGAGATCCAGAAGGATCCGCTGCTCGTCACGCCGATCGGTATCTGCCTGAATTATTACGATCAGAGAAACAGCTTTATCATGGTGCGCTTTAACGGGGAGCGGATCAAGCTGTATGACAACAACAAGCTTACGATCGTGGACGCGGCTCTGCAGGCCGGTTTCCCGAATGAGGAGCTGTTTCCGAAGCGCGGCAGGGAGCTCAATTTCACCGTGAATGGCACTCCGCGGATTGTCAGAGGTGAGCTGGGAGAGTCCGCAGAGATCTATATGAATGACCGTCTGGTCAACATCAACACCTCGCTGGAACCGAACAGCGACATCGTGATCGAAGCGTCGACACAGGGCGAAGCGGCGGTATGTACCTTAGAGCAGCTGGATGAGTATTCCTCTTCGGAGATGAAGGTAATCGTCAACGGCAGGATCGTGCGCTGTCCGAAGTGCCTGGAAGTCAACGGAAGTCTGGAACTGCCGTCCTATGAGATCAAAGAGGGCGATGCGGTTGAGACGAGAAGCTTTTATACCGTGGAGCAGCTGGCGGCATTCATGGATGTGGAAGTGGACATGGATCATGAGATTCTTGTGAATAACCGCGTGGCAACCATGGAGAGTCTTGTGTACGAGAATTTTTCCGTGGACTGGGTGGTGCTTTCTTTCGGAGCAGCGGCGGTGGACCCGGCAGAACTTCCGGTTGCGGAGCAGCCTGTGACGGCGGCGGATGGCGGGACGGAGCAGACAGCGGATGAGATCCCGGCTGAGACAGCGGAGGAAGTGGATGCCGCCGAGAACGAGGCACAGAACGGTACAGAGGCAGAGAAAGCGGAGCATGGAATGTCACAGGAACCTTCATCTGTGACAGATGCCACGGGAGCAGAGAGCGCTGTGGAGCAGCCGGCTGAAGGGGAAGTGCAGCAGGCTTCGCAGAAGACGGATCTGGGACTGGTTGTGTTTATCAATCAGCAGCCGGTACGTCTGACCGGAAAGAAGAGCTACATCTTTGTAGATATTTTTGATTTTTACGATTTTGATTTAACGGCATCTGCGGGAAGAGCGATCATCACAAAGTTGAACGGACAGCAGGCACAGTATTCGGCAGTGCTCTCCGAGGGAGACCAGATCGAGCTTTGCTGGCAGGAAATTAACAGATAGAGAGTGGAAGAAATAAAATGGAATTATGCAGTATAGCAAGCGGCAGCAGTGGCAACTGTATCTGCGTGGGAACAGATGAATGTCATGTTTTAGTGGATGCCGGAATCAGCGGAAAGCGGATTGAATCCGGTCTGAATTCGATTGATCTGAAAACGGAAGAGATGCAGGGAATTCTGATCACACATGAACATGTGGATCATATCGCGGGACTTGGCGTCCTTGCGAGACGTTACGGTCTGCCGATGTATGCGACTCCGGGGACGATCGATGCGATACTGCACACCAAATCCGTCGGAACGATCGATCCCGCCCTGTTTCATGAGATTCATGCGGAGGAGGATTTTACGATCGGAGATATGACGATCGAGCCGATTGCCATCTCACATGACGCGGCAGAGCCGGTGGCGTATAAGATGAAGCAGCCCGGAAAATCCATGGCGGTCATGACGGATCTGGGAATTTATGACGACCATATTGTGGAGAAGTTAAAGGGGCTGGACGTGCTTCTTCTCGAGGCGAATCATGATGTACATATGCTGCAGGTCGGAAGTTATCCGTATCCGTTAAAACAGCGTATTCTCGGAGAGAAGGGACACCTGTCCAACGAGCTTTCCGGGCGACTGCTCGGGGAGGTGTTGCACGATCATTTCGATACGGTCTTTTTAGGGCATCTGTCCAAGGAAAATAACTACGCGGAACTTGCGTACGAGACGGTGCGGCTGGAAGTGACGATGGGAGATAATCCGTATAAAGGGGATGATTTCCCGATGTATGTGGCAAAGAGAGATGAGCCGTCCGAGCTGGTGCGGTTCTAAGTGCTAAGGCAGGAGAAAAAAGAAGAGGCATACGGTTCTAAGTTCCAAGGCGGAGGAAAAAGAAGAGGCATGCAGTTTTAAGTTCCAAGACGGAGGGAAAAAAGAAGAGGCATACGGTTCTAAGACTAAGAACGTAGGTTGTGAATCTGACATATAATAGAGCGAGATTTCGATAGAAGGAATCCTGCTCTATTTTTTTGTATTTAAAGTCCGCATATCATTGATAATCAGCTGAATGTGAGCTTTCTGCTCCGGCGTCAGATCGGTAAATTCCACCATGATGCGGTCCTGTTCCATTTCCAGCAGGTAATCGGTAGAACAGGAAAAAAACAAAGCCAGTTTTTTCACAATATCCACAGACGGAAGAATGTTGTTATTCTCCCAGTTGCTTACACTTTGCTTAGAAACGTTCAGTTTTCGGGCAAGCTCAACTTGACTCAAATTGCGGGCAGTTCGTAAGGTTTTGATTCGATCCCCCAACATTCTGTTTACTCCTTTTCTAACAAGTGTATAAAGAACGGTGTATATTTACAAAATACATTAGTATTGTTATAATGGACTCTGATTGGACGACAAAAGAAAAAAAGAGAGTGGACAATGATAGTATTTTCGGAATTGTTGAAATCATTTATCAATGAAAAGAATATCTCGGTGAAAAAGCTGGCGGCAAATGTCCAGATGGATCGGACTCTGATACAGAAATATATGTCCGGTAGCCGGGTTCCAAAGAATTACAGAGAGGTGCAAAAGCTGGCAGACGGAATGATGCTGCTGCCGGAGCAGCAGGGAGAACTGCTGGATGCGTATTACAGAAATCTTTACGGGGACAAAACGTATGAGGGGTATCGGAAGATCGCAGAGACACTGGAAGGAATGAAGGATTTTCGTATGAAGGAACCGGCAGTGCCCGCGGCATTTCCCGATACCGGGATGCCAGAGGAACCACAGGAGGAAGCGGAGTACGTGCGGCACGGAAAACTGGAAGTGGAGCAGGCGTTCATCAGCCTGCTGCGGAAGGAATGTGAGCGTGCAGGCGAGAAGCCTCTTTTCATTCGTATGATGATGCAGCCGGATCAGAATGAGATGCTGAAACTGTTATTACATGCAGTTGGAGGAAGAAACGTTATCTTGGAGCATATCCTCTGTCTGGACTGCGACGGAAACAATAACGAAAATATTATGCTCATTTTTTCTGTGCTGGCACTTGCCGCGGAGTGCAGAGCGTATCACGTCTATTACTATTATGATGACATCCGGTCGCATATCAACGAGATGACATTGCTGCCCAATATGGTACTGGCCGGAGAAAGTGTATTCCTGTGCAATAAGGAGCGGAGCGAGTGCATGATTCTGTACAAAAGTGCAGCAGCGGAATTTTTTGCGGGGCAGTATAACTATATGAAGAAAAGCGCAGCAAAACTTGCCATGCATTATGAGCTGGAAGGCGCGGATGAAGGCATCCTGCGTGATATTCAGATGGATGGAACTTATATGGAATTCGGTTATTTCCCGAGTGTACTGTTGTTCCCGGCCGGGAGAAAGTCTTCGGATGACGCAAGAAATTCCCGGGAGGGAGCGGGCATTGCGGGGAAATATTATTTTTCGGAGCGGGCATTGCGGGCATATCTGAATCCGGATCGTGCGGATTGCGGCACGGAGTGCCAGAGAGCGCGTGAGGACGGCGGAATGTCGCAGGACGAGCGGATAAACTGTGTGGGGCACTGGCTGGCAAGGATCAGGGAAGGACAGTGCCTGGCATATATGGCGGATGAGACGAAGCTTGCGATGGAACCCGGCATCGGGATTTTTACCGGCGGACGCGGAACGGTGGGAATCTGGCGCAAAAAGAAGGGAAAACAGCTGCTGCTGGTAAAAGAATGGAGTGTCTATGATTCCTTGTGAGGCTTTGAAAAATTTGCCCTGGATAGTGATCTGTTTCTGGATGCAGAAACTACAACGGAACAACCAGAAACGATAACATTAATTTTAGATACAATGGTGCTAAATGGTATAAAGGTTATAGCTTTACATGGTCAAACATAAAAAGAAATATATTGCATGACATGGGAAGAACTGCGACTACAGGCAAATTCAAGGATGGTTCTTTTAAAATAAAACTTACATCTTCTGATAAGGTTAGTAAGTATTCTGTACATTTTAAAGATAAAAAATTTGAATTAGGAAAACTTACATTCAATTTTAGTAGGGAGACCTATAGTATTCCTGAAAAGTTAGTGGAGATCTTTAATGTTGCGAAAACGACAGATAACACAATGAATTTCTTGAAAAATGTTGATGGGTTATATAATTTTTATACAGAGTCAGATAAGAACTTTAATGGTTCAATAAATGCTCTGAAAAATGCTACTGGAATTGGGAAAAATTCGAAAGTCTTTTCAATTTTTGATAAATATGGAACAAAAACTGTAAAAACTATTGAAGATGTTGTTGGTTTGATTGGAGGTTAAATATGAATATTTTGGTTGACAGTGGACTAAAAAAGAAAATTCAAATAGAGAATCGTAAGCATAGAAGAGGTATTTATTATTTGTGGCTTTTTGAAAAGATTTCTTTTGCTTTGGTTATTGCTTATGCAATATTATTTCCAATTTATTGTATAGTAACAGGATATTTAGTTTCGACAAATATGAGAACTGGAAAGCTTAGTTATTTTTTAGTGGCAAGTGAAACAACTATTTACACATCAATGGGGTTGACGGCTGTCTTATTAATCTACGTACTTAGAATACGACTTGAACACACGTTTATAGGTGGTCGTATTGACGAGATGATAGAAATTGTTGATGATAAATTATTTTATGTATTTAGAATAAAATATCAAACACCTGCAGATAAAAGAAATATTGTTGTGATTGATTTGAATAGAATAAACAAATTAAGCTATGACGATAAACTGTTTGAAATAAGCATTGATGGGATGATGGTTGAGAAAATCGTTAAGACATCTGCAGATGTTCACAAAATAAAAATATCTAAGATGGCGGAAAGTAAAATAAAGATAAATGATTATTTTACACCTTCGTTGTACGAGGTGTTAAAATCATAGATTAACTAGGAGGGGTGTTTTTATGGATACTGAAATGATAAATGACAAAGTGAGTCAGGGAATTATGCTCATTTCTGCTGAAAAATATGATGCCGCAAAGGAAGTATTTGAAGAAATAATTATTGAGGCACCTAGAACATTGGAAGCATATATTCATTTAGGGAATGCTTGTGCAAATTTAGAGCAATATAGTGAAGCGATTGAATCATTTAAAAAAGCATTATTAGTGGACCCTGATTACGCTGAAGCTTATTTTTCTATCGGAAGTATTTATGTGCTGATGAATGAAAAAGTCAAGGTTGTAGAGTTCTATAATATTCTGGCTTGGATGTCCATGCTGTCAGGTGATTAGGAAACCGATTGGCAAGTATGTAGAATACAAGAAATCTCACCAATGAAAAGCCGGCTAACGCTCCGCAAAGCGGCTCTGGGATTGACATTGCATTGAATTGCAATGATACAGCAGAATACAGCAGTATTTTCGGTCATTGTAAGGAGACGCCAAGAGAAAATGCGGGAAGAGGATTATTTGTTCTGGATAAAAGAATTCTTGAATGGCAGGTGGCTATTTTTGGAAAAAGCACTAAGGAGGCAGAGAGAAGTCAGGAGTTAAAAGATTATATAAAAGAGCGCAACCAGTCATCGGATAAGCGGGCAAAAAGAATACCGATGGTTCCGGACAGACTGGTATTGGATACGGAAATGAAAGAAAATGCGGCTTCTTTCCGAAATATGGGTGTGCTGCCTGTGGGAATGGGATTTGATACGGTGGAATACAACTGGATCAATATCAGGCAGGCCGGTTCGCTGGCTCTGCTTGGGGATGCAGACAGCAGGCTGCAGTTTACGAAGAATTTCCTTGCCATGCTGGCACGCAACATTGTAAGGATAACCAGTCAGATAATAAACCATCTGAGAAAAAAACAGTTGATAATAAGCAGTCGGAAGAAAATAAAAGCCCTGATAATCAGAAATCTGAGGAACAACCAAAAGATACAACGAGCAAACCATCTTCTGAGCAACAACCGAAACCGGAGGAGAAGTCCAAACCGGAAGAAAAGGAGGAATCAAAGCCGGAACCAAAACCAGAGCCACAGGCAGTCTCTTACAGCCCGGACAGGGTGGTAAGCTTGCCAAGAAAACAGCAAAAGAAACTGCTAAGACCGCTGCAAAGGAGGCATCCAAAGAGACTGCCAAGGCAGCGGCAAAGGAAGGTGCAAAAGTAGCAGCAAAAGTTGGAACCACTGTTGCAGGAACAGCAGCCGGAGCAGAGATAGGTCCGTATGCTCCTCTGATTGGTATGGCTGTGGGTAAGGCGGTTGGAGATAATCTGGATAAAATGGATGCCAAGAGCAACAGCAGAAACCGAAAGATTAAGTTCTTTCTGGATAAGATGAAGGCAGAGGGTGAGCAGCAGGATAGTTTTGCAAAGCTGGTTAAGGATTTGTTTGTCAACAAAATGGCACTACCCATCAAAAAGATTATGGTTGCAGTAGGAGGATTTTTGCTGGTACTTGTGTTACTCATTGCGGTAACAGTTCTTCCGGTAGTAGCAGTAATTGCTATTCTCTACAACTCGCCATTTGCTTTCTTTACGATTTAGTTGAAAGTGGAAAAAGAATTAAAAAATTTAGAAAGGAAAAAGGATGGACACAGGAACTTCTTACAGAAAAGACAGGAGTAACAAGAGAATATTTAGGAAAGATTGAAAAGGGAGATAGAGGAGCATCAATTGATTTATTGATTGAATTTTGCAAGTGTTTTAATTCTTCGTTGGATTATTTGGTGTCAGGAAAAGTAGATAATACTCAGATTGAAAATAAGAAAAAAGAAGTACAGGAAATTATTGAACGATTAGAAAATTTATTTGTTGTTGCGATATTGACAAATATAAAAATAAGGGATATCATAAAACAGTAAATATAATCTGCGAGTTGTAGATTAAAACCGAGCAAATGTTGGGGTAACAAAATTGGAGTACTGTGATTTTATCATTGTATTTGTTTTCGTGTATTCAACCTTACCAGTTCGGTAAGGTTTTTTTGTTTCCACAACGAGAAATGGAGGAAAACAAAATGAAAAAGAAACTTGTAATTGCACTTATGGGATTAAGCAAGGGAGGGAAAACATCATTTATAAATTCGCTTTCTCATAATCCGAAAGAAATGTTGGCAGTTCATGCCAAGAATGAAGCCAGAACCAAGGTAACAGTTAATTATGAATTAGTGTCCTATGGAGAAATAATAGAAGCTGTAGTGATTAACATAGGTTGGAATAAGGCTCGTATTGCTTGCGGAGGTGACTATAAGAATTTTGATTCTTATAATAAGGCTTGTGATGAAGATGAGATATATAAGGAGTTAGGACTTCAGAAAATATCAGGTTGTAAGAACATGTTTAGTGAATTGAATAAGCAGATTGTTCAAATCGAGCAGTCTATGACAGTTGATAAGGTAATGACACTCATTAATATTGAACGAATGGATGAGTACATTACAACAATCACTATTCAGGTTCCAGCGAATGAATACTTGTCGGCAATATTAACTAAAAATGGTATGACATTGGTACTCAAAGATACGAGAGGTCTTTTGGACCTAATGATTGAGGAAGGCAACAATAATACTAAAACAGTATATATGAAGCCTTTAGCTGAATTGGGATTAGATGGAATTAATGGGATCATTTTTATGAGTGAAGGTACGTTTCAAGACAGTATTGCAAAAATGTATCGTAGAATGCTTAAAACTGTAATGAATGCAGTTCCTGTATTCTTGGCATATAGAGATAAAACAATCTGTGAAGAATTTATTGAAGATGTACCTACTGCCAAAAATGTGATTGATAACAAGAAAAAGAATATAGATATGTTTGAGGACAGATTCTACGAAGCATTAAATTTTTTGAAAAATGTAGGAATTGTTAATGATATAGACGGGGATCTTGAATTTGCTACGTTTAACTATTTCAAAAAACTAGATGTAGAATATCTGTTCCCGGAATGTATGTATCTGTCAAGGATTAAGCGTGGAAGATCTACAAAAGAGAATCCGTTGGAAGATGAAACTTTCGTAAATTATACTCTTTACACAACATATATCATGAGCGATGTAATTAGCAAGTTGTTGGGATATTACGATGATATTTTTAATGTGTTTAGAGGAAATACATTATCAGATGTTTTAAGAAAGCATCGCTATGAATTTCAGGAAGATGTGGAAAGAGACTTCAAAGAGTATGGATATAAGTATCATACGGAATATGCACGTCCGCAAGTGGATTATGAGAATGCTGATAGCATTTCGGACAAAATGTGTGATGTGGGAGTTGATATTTTAGGTCCGAGAGATGGTATTACTTCTATGACTGGAAGAAAAATGAGATATGTTGCGTCGGGTGTATCTGGGGTAACAATTGAGAGGGCATTAAGAAAATGGATTAATAAACAAACATTTTATAATGAAATAAATATGGAATCCGCATTGGATGATAATAAAAAAGCTGATGTCATAAAAAAAGCATTGTCATACGTGCTACAGAAGCGTTTTGTGGATTATTATGCGACTATTCAGGGATATAACTGTATGAATAGATATATCATAAGGGACAATATTGAGGCAATTCGTGAAAAGAATGTATGCGAATCTAAGGCTATGTATGAGTATGCTGGTTTTGTGTTAGATGCCTTTTGCAATGAGCTTGAACAGGTTGGTAATGAAGCTGTCTGGGAATTGATAGTAGATTGTGGAAAAAATTCTGAAATCAAGTATTAGGAGGCGTAGGCATATGATGAAAGCAGTAAAGTGTAAAAATTGTGGGAAAAGATTATTTGACATTGCAGCGGAGGGGAAGATAAGGACAAAGTGCTCGAAATGTGGAAGAATTGTTACTATAGACATTTCATTAGACAGTAGTGTTAAAATTAAAATGATTCAGAAAATTGCATAAGTGCTACCTAGCAATGGCAACAAACTGATTGACCGAATGGCAGGAGTTACTTGGATATAGAAATCTATATCTGAGTAGCTCCTTTTTATTTTGGAGGTTTGGTAAATGAAAATTTATAAAATTGAAGATAGCGGACATCGCATAAAGTCATATAGAAAGAAAATGCAAATGGCGCAAGAAGAACTTGCAGATAAGATTGGAATTTCAAGGGAGTATTTAGGAAGAATAGAAAGGGGGAAGAATGGAATATCAATTGATTTGGCGATTATATTGAGTGATGTTTTTCTGGTTAGTGTGGAAGAGGTTTTGGCGATAGATACTGGAAAGAGTAAATTAGTAAATGAACTGTCAGAGGCGATTATTAAAGTACTTGATGAGAACAATTTGTTCACAAAATGTAGTGAAATGAGAACAAATTGTTCTTAAAAAGAAAAAGTAAATAGAGATAGAATTAGTACAGGGTTAACAGCAACTGAAGACAATTCAGCTGGTAAGTTTGATACACAGATAGAAAATATCATCAATATGGAATCTTTTGACAGAGAGAAAATCCAGAAGGTAATCAAAAAAGTGATTATCAATGGAGAGGACAATATCGAGATTGTATGGAATACAGATGATCCATTTTTCAGGTAAGATGGATGTTTAAAGAGTGTGGAGTGCCGAGGAAATGTGGCACTCCTTTCTTCTGCAAGCATAAATATTGCTTTCAATATATTGCAATAGCAGGTATAATGGGAAGTGATATTTGAGGGTACAAAAAAATGAAATTTTTTTTGGTCTGGGGTTGACACGAGCCAGAGGCTGGAAAACGACAGCATACGTGGTCGGAACGTCAATGCAGTATAGGTACGGACTCTCAGAACATGACGCAATGAAGAGAAGACGGGCAGATTACTACGTAAAATACAAGTATGAAGTAGATGGTAAAAGTTATTACCATGACATGATAACAGGGTTTAAAAACTGGAAAAATGAAATTACTGTATGGTATGATAAGAACCATCCGAAACATCATGTGACGAGCGAATATTCAGAAAGCAAACGAAAATATTACGGATGGGTGTTTACGATTGTACTTACCCTTGCGGCGTTCCTTTCCGGATTTTCCTCCTAGGAGTTTTTACGCTTCCTCATTAAAAATTTCTAAAAAGGAATTGTATATGCCGGCAGACTCGACCCGTATGGGTTTTTGTTTTTCCCGGGGGAGAGGATTCAGAGCGTGCAGTTTTTCCGGCGGGTGACGCACTTTCAGCTTGTGATCCGGCTGACGGACGGCGTGCGCGTCTACCGGGTGAATAAGAGAATGATGATGCTGCCCTGGCATAAAAGCAATCTAAAAGCATTGACTTATAAAAGCCCTGTGTATTATAATCAGTGTTAATACGATAAAGTGATAACGTGGAAGCAGGAGGAATGAGATTGGCATGGAGAATACAGTAGACAAGGTAATCATAACAGTCGTTGGAAAAGATACCGTCGGTATTATCGCAAAGGTATGTACCTATCTTTCGGAGAATCATATCAATGTTCTGGATATTTCGCAGACGATCGTGTCCGGATTTTTTAACATGATGATGATTGTGGACATGAGTCAGTCATCGAGATCTTTCGGGGACTGCCAGAAGGATCTGGATGCGGTGGGAGAGCAGATCGGCGTGTCCATCAAATGTCAGAAGGAAGAGATTTTTGAGAAAATGCACAGAATCTAGGCAGATGTGCGGGAAGATCGACCGATGGACAGGATGTCCACAGAAAGGGATAGACGGAATGATTAACATATGGGAAGTAAATGAGACCAACAAGATGGTGGAGCAGGAGAATCTTGATGTCCGTACCATCACGATTGGTATCAGTCTTTTGGAGTGTATTGATTCTGATTTAAAAAAGCTCAATGAGAATATCTACAACCGGATCACGACCGTGGCGAAGGATCTGGCGGCAGTCGGAGAGAAGATTGAGAACGAGTACGGGATACCGATTGTCAATAAGCGTATCTCCGTGACACCGATTGCACTGGTGGGCGGCGCAGCCTGCAAGACGCCGGAGGATTTTGCGACGATCGCGGACACGCTGGATCGCGCGGCCAAGGCAGTTGGGGCGAACCTGATTGGCGGCTATTCGGCACTGGTGTCGAAGGGCATGACGAAGGCGGATGAGATGCTGATTCACTCGATTCCGATGGCACTCTGCCGGACAGAGCGTGTCTGCAGTTCGGTGAACCTTGCATCCACGAAGACCGGCATCAATATGGATGCAGTCAAGCTGATGGGAGAGATTCTCTTAGAGCTTGCGGGGCAGTCAAAGGACCGCGATTCTGCGGACTGCATGAAGCTTGTTGTATTCTGCAACGCACCGGATGACAACCCGTTTATGGCAGGCGCGTTCCACGGTGTGACGGAGGCGGATGCGATCATCAACGTCGGTGTCAGCGGACCGGGAGTGGTGAAGACCGCTCTGGAAAAAGTGCGTGGCGAGAACTTTGAGGTGCTCTGTGAGACCATCAAAAAGACGGCGTTTAAGGTGACGAGAGTTGGACAGCTGGTGGCACAGGAGGCATCCAGACTTCTTAATATCCCGTTTGGTATCGTGGATCTGTCTCTGGCGCCGACACCGGCGATCGGCGATTCCGTGGCGGACATTCTCTGTGAGATCGGACTTGAGTATGCAGGAGCACCGGGAACGACTGCGGCGCTCGCCATGCTGAACGATCAGGTGAAAAAGGGCGGCGTGATGGCTTCCTCCTATGTCGGCGGATTAAGTGGCGCTTTTATTCCGGTCAGCGAGGATCAGGGCATGATCGATGCGGTACAGGCAGGAGCGATCACACTTGAGAAGCTTGAGGCGATGACCTGCGTATGTTCCGTGGGACTCGATATGATTGCGATTCCGGGAGACACCAAGGCGACGACCATCTCCGGTATGATTGCCGATGAGATGGCGCTTGGCATGGTCAACCAGAAGACGACTGCGGCGCGCCTGATTCCGGTTATCGGAAAAGGGGTGGGCGATACGGTAGAATTTGGCGGACTGTTCGGCTATGCGCCGATCATGCCGGTGAACCAGTTCTCCTGTGACGCGTTCATCAACCGCGGCGGTAGAATCCCGGCGCCGATCCATAGCTTCAAGAATTAAATCAAAAACGAACGTGAGTCATAGAACATAAGTGATGGAAAACAACCTTCTCTGATCAGACAGAATCCGAAAGGATAGATTCAGGGAGGTTGTTTTTCCTTTATCCGGACAGAGGAAGAGCAGAATGGCAGAGATCAGAAAAATCATTTTCATAAAAAATGCGGTGGAGACGCTGGGATATTTTTCCGAACAGATTGCACTGGAACTGGAGAGGAACGGATACGAGACCTGCTTTATCGACTATGAGCGGATGTATGAGTCGATGGATGAGATGCTGCATTTTCTGGAGCGGGAAGAGACGGCGCTTGTCACCTTTAATTTCATCGGGCTGCGAGGGGAGGCTGTGTTTCAGACGGAGAGCGGACGCAGTATCTGGCAGGAGGAGAATCTTCCGATTTTGAATATTTTGGTGGATCATCCGCTCTACTATCACAGCTGCCTGAAGGAAGCCGGGGAGCGGATGCGGGTATTCTGTGTGGACAGAGAGCACGTCGGCTATGTGAGGCGGTTTTACCCGGGGGTGAAAGTGGAGTTCCTGCCGCTGGCGGGCAATGAACTTCTGCTTTCGGATGGAGACGGGGAACACGGAACGCACAGAGCGGATGTACCAGAGCCCGTGCCGTATGGGCGGAGAACCTTTGACCTTGTATTCACTGCCAACTATGTGTCGATGGAGATGCTGGAGGAAAAAGTAAAGGCGCTGGATGAAGATTACCGGATCTTTTACCGGCGGATCACGGAAGATCTGATCGCGGATCCCGCGCAGTCTGTAGATGCGGTTATGGAGCGGCACATCCGCAACGAGCTTGGGGCAGTGCCGGAAGAGCAGCTTTGCGCAGCGATGTCCGGGATGATCTGGATTGATCTGTTTGTCCGCAGCTATTTCCGGGAAAAAGTAGTGCAGACGCTCGCGGATGCCGGTATCATAGTGCGGGTATTCGGAGCAGACTGGGAGAAAATTCACTGCAAAAAGCCGCAGAACGTGCGGACGAGCGGCGGAAAAGTGAACTCGGCGGCGTGTGTGCAGGCGATGCGTGATTCCAGGATCGCGTTAAACGTGATGCCCTGGTTCAAAGACGGAGCGCATGACCGCGTCTTTACAGCGATGCTGCAGGGAACGGTGGCGCTCACGGACGACAGCCGGTATCTGCGGGAAGAGTGCCGGGACGGGGAAAATATCTGCTTTTACTCCCTGAGGGCGTTAGAACAGCTTCAGGATCAGGTGGTAAGCCTGCTTGAGGATCCGGTGCGGATGGCAGAGCTGGCGGAGCGGGGATATCGGATGGCAGAAAAGCGGCACAGGTGGAAGAACCGCGCCGGGCTTCTGATGCAGGCGCTTCGCGATATAGATAAGTAAAACTAATAGAATTCAGTAAATAAATTCATGATACTAATGACAGCGCATTCCTTGTAAAAAGAAAATCCGCATGATAAGATGGAAGAAGGCAATCAATGCAGCAATGTGTGATGTGAAGGAGGAAAATCATGAAGATGATGTCACTTGCGAAGGAACTTTCGTCCAATACATATCCGGGAAGAGGAATTGTGATTGGCAGATCCGGGGATGGAAAATATGCGGTAACCGCTTACTTTATCATGGGAAGAAGCGAGAACAGCCGCAACAGGGTCTTTGTGGAGGATGGCGAAGGAATCCGCACACAGGCATTTGATCCGTCCAAGCTGACAGATCCGAGCCTCATCATTTATGCACCGGTCCGCGTGCTTGGCAACAAGACGATCGTGACAAACGGCGATCAGACCGATACGATTTACGAACTGATGGACAAGCAGCAGACGTTCGAGCAGGCGCTGCGCACCAGAGAGTTTGAGCCGGACGCACCGAACTATACACCGCGGATTTCCGGTATCATGCACATCGAGAACAATACCTACAACTACGCGATGTCCATTTTAAAGAGCAACAATGGCAATCCGGAAGCCTGCAACCGCTATACGTTTGCATACCAGAATCCGGTGGCCGGCGAGGGACATTTTATCCATACATACATGGGAGACGGCAATCCGCTGCCGAGTTTTGAGGGAGAGCCGAAGCTTGTCGGCATCGAGGGAGACATCGACACCTTCACAAACACGGTCTGGGAGAACTTAAACGCAGACAATAAAGTATCTTTATTTGTGCGTTACATTGAGATTGAGACCGGAAAATACGAGACGAGAATCATCAACAAGAACGTGTGAGGAGAATAGGATCATGAAAGAATTAGAATTAAAATATGGCTGCAACCCGAACCAGAAGCCGTCCAGAATCTATATGGAGAACGGCGAACTGCCGATCAAGGTGCTTTGTGGCAGACCAGGCTATATCAATTTTCTGGATGCATTCAACGGCTGGCAGCTCGTGTCCGAGTTAAAAAAGGCAACCGGTCTTCCGGCAGCAACCTCCTTTAAGCATGTGTCACCGGCGGGTGCGGCAGTCGGACTTCCGCTTTCCGAGGTGGAACGCAAGATCTATTGGGTGGATGACATGGATGTGGAGTTTACACCGCTTGCAAATGCCTATATTCGTGCGCGCGGCGCAGACCGCATGTCCTCGTTCGGCGATTTTATCTCTCTGTCGGATGTCTGCGACAAGGAGACAGCGCTTGTCATCAAGCGCGAGGTATCGGACGGCGTCATTGCCCCGGGTTACACCGATGAGGCGCTTGCGATCTTAAAGGCGAAGAAAAACGGCAATTACAATGTCATCGAGATCGATCCGGATTATGTGCCGGCGCCGATCGAGCATAAGGAAGTGTTCGGAATCACATTTGAGCAGGGAAGAAATGAGCTGGTGATCGATGAACATTTCTTCGACAATGTTGTGACGGAGAACAAGGAGATTCCGGAGGCGGCGAAGAGAGATCTTGCCATTGCGATGATCACCTTAAAATACACGCAGTCCAATTCCGTGTGCTATGTCAAGGGCGGTCAGGCGATCGGTATCGGAGCGGGGCAGCAGTCCAGAATCCACTGCACGAGACTTGCCGGTTCCAAGGCGGACAACTGGTGGCTGCGTCAGTCGCCGCAGGTACTTTCCCTTCCGTTTAAGCCGGGCATCAAGCGCGCAGACCGGGACAACGCCATTGACCTCTATATTGGCGAGGATTACATGGATGTGCTGGCAGAAGGCGCATGGCAGAATATTTTTACAGAAAAGCCGCCTGTGTTTACCGCAGAGGAGAAGCGGGCATGGCTGGATAAGAACACAGAGGTATCTCTTGGATCGGATGCGTTCTTCCCGTTTGGCGACAACATCGAGCGCGCACACAGAAGCGGCGTTGCGTATGTGGCACAGCCGGGCGGTTCCATCCGCGACGATCATGTGATTGAGACTTGCAATAAATATCATATGGCGATGGCATTTACGGGCATCCGCCTGTTCCATCACTAGGAAGAGCCAAAGAGGGCTGATGTATGCAGGGTGCATCAGTCCTTTTTTACACTTTTTTTACAAGGCTTTACCGGACAAGGGTAGAAGAGAAGATTCATAAACGTTACAGTTTATTTTACATACAAGAAAATGAGAGGAATAGTTGCGAAAATGAAGAAAAAGAATCATTGGAAAAACTTATGTGCGCTTTTCTTCGCATTCTGCATGGTGTTTTCGACAGTAGCAGGAGATGCGTCTTTTGTTACGGCGTATGCAGCAGAGGTGCAGACAGCGGCCGGAAGTGAAGCGGCGGAAAATCCGTCACCGGCAGAGGAGAGCGGAGCAGACAGCACGGAAGGTGCACAGAACACAATAAATCAGGAAAGTGCGGCGCAGACAGGGAACGCCGGTCAGACGGACGCAGCGCAGACAGAGGGTGCAGTGCAGACGGATGCAGCGCAGACAGATGGTGCAGCGCAGGCGGATGCGGTACAGAATACGGAGTCTGGGGCAGACCAGAATACGGCGCTCATCCAGACGGCGGGTGCAGAAAGCCTTGCGGCCTTCAGTTATACGGCGGCACCGGAAGCGGGACTTCCGGCAGCAGCGACAGCGGGCAGCGGAACGCTTGACGTAAGCGGAGCATCTTACAGCGGATTCAGCAAGGGAATCGCAGCAAAAGGATGGAGCGAGGGAGCGGGCTTTACGGTTGCGGTTAATGCTGCAGGTTACACAGATTTAAAATTTTCTGCAGACATGCGCTCCAGCGGAACCGGTCCTGCCAACTTTGCACTGGAATATTCCATTGACGGAGCAAGCTGGACAAAGATCAGCGGAACGGATGTGACCTTAAGTACGGAGCTTGCCCCAGTGTATCAGCAGACGGCACTCCCGGCGGCACTGTCCGGAAAAGCGTTTACACTGCGTGTGACAATGCAGGGAAACACGAGTGTGAACCAGAGTACAGTCGGTACGAACGGTGTGACCAGCATCAACAACATTGTAGTCACCGGAACACAGGGCGAGGCGGCGACAGACGGAACGGTCTGTTCCAAAGTCAAAGCTTCCGTGGAGCCGGGAGATGTGGAAGCCGGTACGAAGGTGGAGCTCTCCTGTGCGACGGAGGGAGCAACGATCACATACCATACCGATCTGGACAGTGCAGACAAGACATACACCGAAGCACTTGTGATCGAGGAAGATGTGACGATCTACGCGACAGCCGAACTCGAAGGTTATGAGACGAGTGAGACGGCAGAATTTGCCTACACGGTAAAACAGGGTGCAAAGAGCAAGGAGGCAGCACTTGCCACCATACTTTCGGACGGAAATATTGTCGCCCTCTATTACGAGAACAACGGAACCGGAAGCGTGCTCTCCAAGACAGCAAGCGGCAAGAAGTTAAAGGGCGTGTCGGCAACTGCAGCGGACGGCGCGCTTGCCATTCCGGAGGATACGGCGGAACTTACGGTTTCCGTGGATGAGAACGGTTATTATACGTTCGTAAGCGGTGATAAATATCTGACGTCCGGCGCAACGGGCAGCTCCGTGACGTTTGCGGACGCGGCGGGAGATTACAGTCTCTGGAAGCTGCAGAAGGCAAATGAGAACGGCGGATACTATGTGATCAATGCCAACGCAAAATACAATAATACCGTGGAACAGTATCTGGAATATTATAATGGATTTACGACATACAGCTACAAATCATCTTCGGATGCGGCGTATGTATTCTATTTTTATCTGATTGATGAGGGAACACCGTCCATTCATGTCCGCGCGGATGAGTCCGTCACGGAAAATGTGGCACAGTGGTCCGGAACGGCAGATTACAAGACGGCAGGTGTGACGGCAGACACCGGAATTGCAGGAGATTCTCTCAATGCAAATGATCTGTTGGATACGGATGCCGTATATTCGGCGGTGGTAAACGGAGCGGCAGTGGCACCGTATACCGAGGCGACAAGCACTTCCACCGGTTCGACTTCCTATTATATGGGAGGAAAGGGCATTGGAAGCGGAAGCAATGACTATGCGCAGTTTGTGATGCCGACAACGGGCTATGCCAACATTGTGCTCGCATTCCGGCTTCGCGCAAGCAACACCGGAGCAGGTTCCTTCCAGATGCAGTATTCCACGGACGGTGTGGATTTTAAAAACCTTTCCACTGGAACCTATGCTTATAAGTATACAAAATACGTGGGCGGTGAGCCGCAGGAAGTGAGCGCTGCGGAGAAAATTACCGACGGCGTGGCAAAGACAAGCCTTGCGCCGGCAAACTATATTTCATTCACGTTCGACATTCCAAACGAGGCGGCGAATGCAGACCGTCTCTACATCCGCATGGTTCCTGGCAGCCTTTCTGCCAAGGGAGATAAGGCACCGGCATCGGGCGGAGTGATCCGTATGGACACGGTGACAATGACCGGCAATCCGCTGATCGCCTCCGATCTCTGCGGATATGTGGCAGCAGAACCGCAGAGCGGCGTGGTGGCTGTGGGCAGTGAACTGACACTGACAAGCGCCACGGAGGGTGTGACGATCCATTACAGCGTAAACGGCGGCGCGGAGCAGATCTATGACGCGTCGGCGAAGCCAAAGCTTACAGACCTTCCGGCGGTTGTGACTGCTTATGCGACAAAGGACGGCTATAAGGACAGCATCCGCCGCACATTCTCCTATCAGCAGGCACAGGTGGCAACGGTAAAAGCAACGCCGAACGGCGGCAGCGTGGTGAAGAACACCGCGGTGAAGCTCACCTGCGAGACGGAGGGAGCGACGATTCAGTATTCCGCGGACGACGGTGTAACCTGGCAGGATTATACCGAAAAGCTCGTCCTGACAGAGCTTCCGGTTACCTATAAGGTGAAAGCCGTCAAAGACGGTTACCTGGACAGCAGTGTGCTCACACTTTCCTTTACCGAGCGCACAAACGAAAAATATCAGATTTACTTTGGACAGTTACATTCCCACACTTCCTATTCGGACGGTGCGGGAAGCTGTGAGGATGCATACCAGCATGCAACGAACGTTGACAATCTGGATTTTGTTGCGGTGACAGATCACTCCAACTCGTTTGACAATGCGGACAGCGCGTCCATCTCGGACGGCTCGATGAGTGAGGAATGGAAGGAAGGCCATGCGCTTGCCACGCAGTATACGACAAGCGGATTTGTGTGCATCTATGGGTTTGAGATGACCTGGTCGAACGGACTTGGACACATCAATACGTTTAACACCGAAGGCTTCCAGAGCCGTACCCAGAATGAGTACAAGACTTACAGCACGGCATTGCAGAATTATTACGCGACCTTAAAGACACAGCCGGATTCCATCAGCCAGTTTAACCACCCGGGAACGACGTTCGGTGATTTCAGCGATTTCGCATACTATGACGAGGAGATCGACAAGCTGATTACGACGATCGAGGTCGGAAACGGTGAGGGTGCGATCGGAAGCTCGGGTTACTTCCCGTCCTACGAGTATTACCAGCGCGCGCTGGACAAGGGCTGGCATCTTGCTCCGACCAACAACCAGGATAACCATAAGGGCTTGTGGGGCGATGCAAACACGGCGCGTTCTGTTGTTCTTGCAGACAGCTTGACGCAGGAAAATATTTACGATGCCATGCGCAATTACCGCGTGTATGCGACAGAGGATAACGACCTCAGCATCTACTACACGCTGGACGGCTACATCATGGGTTCCATCTTAGAGGATGGAGCGACCGGAGATACCGTACATCTTTCCGTTGACTTAAGTGATCCGACGGATGCGTCCATCGGTAAAGTACAGGTCATCACAAACGGAGGACTGGTGCTTGCCGAGAAAAATGTTTCCGGAAACGAGGAGACGGTCACCTTTGATGTGAAAAATGATTACTCCTATTACTATATCAAGGTTGTGGAAGCGGACAGTGATATCGCCGTGACGGCACCGGTATGGGTAGGCTCTGTGGAGGCGGCAGGAATTGACAGCTTTTCCACGGACGAGGTGCTTCCGGTAAAGGGAGAGCCGCTGACGGTGAACCTTGGACTCTATAATAATGAAAACAGCGAGCTCGCGATTGATTCCATAACGTTTGAGGTGGGCGGAGAGACCGTACATGAGGCGGATCTTGCCGCAGCAGGATTGGGAAGCGTCGCATCCATGAGCACGGGAAGCTACAGCTTTGACTATACCTATGACGGCGTCGGCAGCATGGAGATGACAGCAGTTGTGCATGCGACGATGAACGGCGTGCAGAAGGTATACAAGAGCGTCTTAAAATTAAGCTACGTGACACCGGAGATGGTGACAAAGGTTATCATCGACGGAACCCATTACAACGATTATGTGACCGGTTACTATGGCGGTAACATCGGAAACTTTACGGCGATTGCGGGAGCAAAGAACGTCAAGGTGGAAGTGGTCACAGACGAGATTACGCCGGAGATGCTTGCAAACTGTGCGCTGCTTGTGATCTCGGCACCGGCGAAGAAATCCGGGACAGCAAATGCCGGAGATTACACCGTGTCGCATTTTGAAGACAGCTTTATCCAGATGGTAAAAGACTATACCGACAATGGCGGTACGCTGATTACCTGCGGTATTGCCGATTATCAGGATTCTACTTCGGGACAGACAGCGACAGAGATGAATAAGCTTTTGGCTGCGATCGGGGCATCGACCAGATTAAACAGCGACGAGGCGTACGACGAGACGAACAACGGCGGACAGCCGTACCGCTTATATCTGAAAGGAACCTACAACAAGGATTCCAGATATCTGCGCGGCGCAAGCGAGGAGCAGGAGTACAGTGCGTACAGCGGATGTACCGTGGCGCTGGATGCGGATGCGGTGACAGCCGGACGTGCGGAAGCGCTTGTGAGCGGATATGATACAACGTATTCGATCGACTGCAAGGATGATGCGGGAAACAGAGTTACCGGAAGCCCGACGTATGTGGAAAAAGGCAATATGGTAGCACTCGCACATGAGACACTGGGAAGCGGTGCAAATGTATTTGTTGCGGGAACCGTATTTATTTCCGACTTTGAGGTGAAGGCGGAGTTGGACAATATCTGGGATCTGCCATACTTAAACCGCACGATTGCAGAAAATATTTTAGATGAAGTGAAAGTGGAACTTCCGCTGTCTACGATTGCGGAAGTGCGTAAGAACGGTACGGCGGGCGATGTCTACCGCGTGGAAGGCTATGTGACCGCAGGAACAGCCGTGGAGGGCAACACCTTCTTTGATACGATCTATATCCAGGACGACACCGCGGGAATTGATATCTTCCCGTATGCGGAGAGCGGACTTGCCATCGGAACCAAGGTGGAGATTACCGGATATGTGGACGCCTACCAGGGCGATAAAGAGCTTAAGGTGATAAGCAGCCGGATTCTGGACGAGGAGCCGAAGGTGATTGCACCGGAGAAACTGTCGGCAAAAGACGCCATGGACTATGAAAAGTCCGGCGGTAAGCTGGTACAGGTGGAAGGAACGGTGACGGATGTTCTCTACGACGCAGCGGGTACCGGTGTATCACAGTTCTGGCTGGATGATGGCAGCGGCGTTAATGCAAATATTTTTATTGACGGATATATTTTATCCGCAACAACCGGAAAGAACGAACTGGCATCGGTTGTGGCGACAGGAGAACGCGTGTCGGCAGTCGGCGTGGTCTATGCACATCCGGAGGGAACCTCGGATGAGGCGGTGACCTGTCTGCGTGTAAGAAACTGTGATGAGATTGTAAAGACATCATCCGGACAGATACCGGGGGATACGGAGACACCGGGAGATACAGAGACACCGGGAGATACGGAGACACCGGGGGATACGGAGACACCGGGAAATACCGAGACACCGGGAACAGATTCGTCAGACGGCGGAAATGACAGCGCGGACGGAAATGGAAACGGCGGAAGTGTAAGCGGCAGCGTGACTGTATCGGACGGACAGACGACAGATGCGGTGACGGTTGCTTCGCAGAATGACTGGGATCCGGTCAGAAACAGAGTGACAGCGGCATCCGCAGGCAGCACCGTGACGGTTCTTCTTGCAGACGGTGTTTCTGTGCCGGGAGATGTTATTGCGGCAGTGCGCGGAAGGGATGTACGTCTGGTATTTAGGCTGGCAAACGGAATCGTGTGGACAATTGACGGAAGAAGTGTGACATCGGATACGATTTCAGACATTGATTTCGGCGTGACGATCAACAGCCATGCCGTGCCGGATGCGCTTGCGAGACAGACCGCGGCAGGAAGAGACTATTTCCAGATCAGCTTAAATCATGACGGCGCATTCGGTTTTACCGCAGTGATGACGCTGCCGGTGGGAACACAGTATGCGGGCATGTATGCAAAGTTATATTATTACAATGAAGCAAAGGGACGGCTGGAACTGGCATCTTCCGGAAAAGTAGATGCAAACGGAAATGTGGAGCTTACCTTTGTACATGCATCCGATTATGTGGTGGTGCTGGATCAGATGCCTGCAGTGCAGACGGGAGACGACACCCCGCTTGCGGCAGCAGTGATGATGCTTCTTGCAGGTATGGTTCTGCTTGCAGCGGCAGCACGCAAAAAAAGGATATTTTTGAAATAAGGGTGGTTAAAACATGAATTTCAAAAAGAGCAAGATACGCAGCCTGGTGCTTCTGGCACTGGCTGCCGTTGCTTTTTGCGGACTGATCTGGTTCGCGAATAAAGACAGACCGGTTTACCGGAGCAGCAACATGGCGGGGACGGACTATGAGGTCGGAAGAGTCCTGCGGGTTGTGGAGGATCACAAGACGGTGGATGAGGAGCTGGACGGAATCTGGCGGGGAAGTATGACGCTGGAGGTCGAGATCCTTACCGGACGTTACAAGGGCGACACGGCTATTGTGGAAAATTATTTCAGCTCCCTGTACAACGTCAGGGTGGCGGCGGGGGATAAAGTCTCTATCCGCATCGACACGACGGGGGAGGACGAATATCAGGTCTCGGTCTACAATTATTACCGCGTTCCGCAGATGATTGGCTGCATCGTGGCGTTTGTGCTGCTTCTCGTATTGATCGGAGGGAAAAAAGGTGCAAAATCTGTGGCGGGGCTGGCGTTTACCGTGGTATGTATCCTCTGGATTTTACTGCCGCTTGCGCTGAAGGGTTACTCGCCGCTGGCGGTCACTATCCTGCTCATTCTGGTCTGCAATTTCGTCAGCTTCTTCCTGATAGACGGCATCTCGACCAAGACGGTTGTGGCGGCAATCGGAAGCATGCTGGGTGTGCTTGCGGGAGCAGTGTTTGCACTGATCGCGCAGAATGCCATGTCGATTACGACCTACCAGATGGATGAGGCGGAGACACTGCTTCTGATCACAAGCACCACGGAACTGAAGATCCGGGATCTGTTTTTGTGCGGTATTCTGATTTCGTGTATGGGAGCCGTGATGGATGTGGCGATGAGTATTTGTTCCGCGGTGGCGGAGATCCATCAGGTGGACCGGTCGCTTGGCATGGCGAAGCTGTTTGCCTCCGGGATGAATATCGGAAGAGATGCGATGGGAACCATGGCGAATACGCTAATCCTGGCAGTCGCCGGGACATCGCTGAATATGATGTTGATGATCTACTCCTATGATGTCAGCTTTCAGCAGCTGATGAATACGGACTTTGTGGCGATCGAGATTATCCAGTGCATTGCGGGAAGCGTGGGGATCGTGTGCACGGTTCCGCTGGTAGCACTGCTGTCCGCCGCCGTATTTGGAAAAAAGACAAAAAAATGAGACTGCACTATGGCAGGATGACGATCTGCCGCTGATATTCGGAGGCGGGGGGAACGTCATGCTCCTGCATACGGGCGGCGCGCAGAGGCGTGCCGCCTTTTTGATTGCGCATCTGCAGATAGAGATTTCCGGCAAACACATCGTGCTCAAATACCCGCATGGCATCCGGGGACAAAAGCTTTGGTGCCTGCGATGGCCGTGTGATAAGTGGAACTGCAGCGGATGCCTTTAGTGCGGCAAGCAGGGGAGCGGCGCTTTCCCGAAAGCCGAGAATGCGCAGGTAGGGAATTTTATCCAAGGCATTGCCGCATGCGTAATCAGAAGAAGTAATGCCAAGGATGGAGTGCAGTAAAATGCGGTTGATGCGCGTGAGCGTCATTTCTTTGCTTTTTAACCGTGACGCGAAGGAGCAAAAAGAGGTATAATAAGGAAGCTGGTTTCGCATGCGGTTGGCAAACTCCGGGGAGGAATCGGCGGTCTGGGCGAGCTGCGTGGCAGAACTGCTTAACAACAGATACCCCAGAATGCCGGAAAAGTCATCGGCGCACAGCAGCGGAAAATCTGCCCGGTAGTCCTGCAGGATGGCCAGTGCTTCCTGCGGCATGGCATGACGCAGAATCCCGGCGGCAGAATCTTCAGATGCCCTGTCGGCAGAATTCCCACATGCTCCGGCATCGCCGGCGAAGAGTGTATGCCGGATCGCGGATGCCGAGGCCGGGATGACAGATGCACCGGAGAGGATGGACGTTTCGTGGTACGCGGCGCCCTCCCGCTTTAGCAGATAGGGTGTGATCGAAGACGCGCGGCGGCGCAGCGCTTTTAAGTATTCCAGAGCCAGTATGTTGTTCGGGGAGGCGAGCAGGGAGGAGAGCGTCTCTGCGGATACGGGCAGGGCGCCATCCTGACCGGCGGAGCCGGAAAAATACGAGAGCAGGGCAGCTTCCCTTGCCTTTGGGAATGTACTGCCGGATTTTAGGTTGTGCTTCAGGGAAGCCTTTAAATCCGCCGGTTCATCCGCGAGAACGTCCGCAATGCGGCGAAGGAGGGCAAGGTCGCCGCTCTCAGCGCCAAAACAGATGCCGTTTACGCAGCCCGTTTTCTCAAAGAGGGAGATTCCGGCGTCTGCGAAAAGCTCTGCGGAAGCGGTGGACCAGAGTACGGGAAGCTCGAGCACGACATCCGCACCCGAGGAGAGCGCCATGCGGGCACGGGTGTATTTGTCCAGAAGGGCGGGCTCTCCGCGCTGTACATAGTCGCCGCTTGTGGCGACAACGATATAGTCGGCGTGAAGATTTTTTCTGACATGCGCGATCTGATAGGCGTGCCCGTTGTGGAATGGGTTGTATTCTGCGATAATGCCAATGACGTTCATGGCGGATCCTCCCGTACTGCAATGTAATAAAAACTGTAGCTATCATAGCATACTGTGAAATAGAAAAAAAGAAAAAGGAGCATTTCACGTGAAGAGAAACAGAAACATTGGATCGATTCTTCTGATTGCGGCAGGGCTTTTGCTGATTGCGGCAGCCCTTTATGAACTGATCCCGGTGTTGCTCGCGTACAAGCGGGCGGACGATACCTACGAGGCGCTGCGCGAGGCTTATATGACCGGACAGCCGGGGACATCTTCGGATGATCCGGCGGAGGAGGGAGAGGAGCTGCCGGCATGGTATGAGGCATTGCAGGTGGATTTTGAGACGCTAAAGGAAGCAAATCCGGATGTGATCGGCTGGATTTATTTTGACAATATAGAGCAGATCAATTATCCCATTCTGTATTCCGGGGATGACGAGACCTACCTGCATACCGATCTCTATGGAAATGCGTCGAAATCCGGCTGCATTTTTATGGAGGGGAACAACGTCCCCGATTTTAACGACTGCCACACGATTCTGTACGGGCACAACATGAAAAACGGAAGCATGTTCGGTTCGCTGAAACAATATAAAAACGACGGCTTTTATGAAAAAAATGCGTATTTTACCGTGTTTACGGAGGATGCAGCCTACCGCTATCAGATTTTTACGTACAGTGATGTCCCGGAAGATTCGGATGTCTATACGACCGGATATCTGCCGGATGAGACTTTTGACGGGTTCCTCACAGAACTGCTTAAGTCCTCCTACAAGGATACGGGCGTTGCGGTGGGAAAGGATGACAAGGTTCTGACACTGTCCACCTGCTCGGGCGACGGGCTGCGGTTTGTGGTGCACGCGGTGCGGGTTGATGAACACGAAAGCGGGGTGTGACTGTTAAATTTTTGTCAGGCTGTTTTTCATTTTGTACAAAAAAACTGGCAATTACTGGCTTGTTTCGCGGACGTGACAAGCGTATACTAAAATTATATGCGGTCTGTGAGAGACAGACCTTCGCAAAACAAGGAGGCAGATCCTCTCCTCGCCAGAGGGTTCGGATTTTGCTTCGCAAAACAAGGAGGATATTATGAACGTATTAGTTATCAACTGTGGAAGCTCTTCATTAAAATATCAGCTCATCGATTCTGAGAGCGAAGCGGTACTGGCAAAAGGTCTCTGCGAGAGAATCGGAATCGACGGAAGACTGGTATACCAGAAGACCGGACTGGACAAAGAGATTACAGAAGCTGCAATGCCGACGCACAAGCAGGCAATCCAGATGGTTTTAGATGCACTGGTGAATCCGAAGACCGGCGCAATCGCAAGCCTTTCCGAGATCGATGCTGTCGGACATCGTGTCGTACACGGCGGAGAGAAGTTCGCAGCATCCACACTTCTGACACCGGAGGTATTAAAGGGAATCGAAGAGTGCAACGATCTTGCACCGCTTCACAACCCGGCAAACCTGATCGGTATCGATGCCTGCAAGGAACTGATGCCGAACGTGCCGATGGTTGGCGTATTCGATACCGCTTTTCATCAGACAATGCCGAAGAAGGCATATCTTTACGGTCTGCCTCATGAGTATTATGAGAAATACAAGGTCAGAAGATACGGTTTCCACGGAACAAGCCACAGCTTTGTATCCAAGCGTACCGCAGAGTTCCTTGGCATGGATCTTAAAAATTCCAAGATCATCGTGGCACATCTCGGCAACGGCGCATCCATCAGTGCGGTATTAAACGGTGAGTGTGTAGATACCTCCATGGGTCTGACACCGCTTGAGGGACTTGTCATGGGAACACGTTCCGGAGATATTGATCCGGCGATCATGGAGTTCATCGCAAAGAAAGAGAACCTTGATATCGAGGGTATCATGAATGTATTAAATAAGAAGTCCGGTGTACAGGGAATGTCCGGTCTCTCCTCTGACTTCCGTGACCTGCAGGCAGGACACGAGGCAGGCAACGAGCTTGCAACCAATGCGATCGAGGTGTTCAGCTATCGTGTGGCAAAATACATCGGCTCCTATGTCGCAGCAATGAATGGCGTAGATGCCATCGCATTTACCGCTGGTATCGGTGAGAACGTGAACCTGGTTCGTGAGAAGGTAATGTCTTATCTCGGTTATCTCGGCGTGACGGTAGATCAGGCAGTGAACGATGCAACCCACGGCGACGAGGCGATCATCTCTACCGCGGATTCCAAGGTAAAGGTATGCGTGATTCCGACCAACGAGGAGCTTGCGATTGCAAGAGAGACTGTAGCGCTTGTAAAATAGTTTTTGCTGTCAAGGAAAATTCCTTGACAAAAAAGCAAAAAAGTGATTGACAAACCAGGGACGCCTATGTATAATTGGTTAGGTGTGAAAACCTCATGTGCATGAGGCGAAGGAGTAAACCATGCAGATCGATATTTCAGAGATTGTATCTTGTGAGAACAGAGAAGTTACCGAGAAGGTTCATATCGAGCAGGATACATTTGTATCGAGGCTTGGTGAGTTCCCGATCACGAAGAGCGCGCCGTTTGATCTTAGGATTGCGAACCGCGAGGGCAGTGAACTGCTTTTGAGCGGTGAGACGGATCTTACAGTATCAATCCCGTGCAGCAGATGTCTTACGGAAGTTCCGACGGACATCCACATTGTCATCGACAAGAAGCTCCGCATGGACGGAACGGAAGTTGTGGATGATGAAATGGAAGAAACAGACTACCTGATTGGATTAAATCTGGATATAGATAAGCTTATCTATGGAGAGATTTTGGTGAACTGGCCGATGAAAGTTCTGTGCAGAGAAGATTGCAAAGGAATTTGCAAGGTGTGCGGAATGAACCTGAATAAGGGGAACTGCGATTGCCAGAGAACAGAACTGGATCCAAGAATGGCAGCAATCCAAGATGTCTTTAACAAATTTAAGGAGGTGTGAGAATATGTCAATTTGTCCAAAGAATAAATCTTCCAAAGGAAGAAGAGATAAAAGAAGAGCAAACTGGAAAATGACTGCTCCTGCATTAGTAAAATGCAGCAAATGTGGTGAATTAATGATGCCTCATAGAGTATGCAAGAACTGTGGCTCATATAACAAAAAAGAGATTATTCCTCAGGACTAATTTTTAAGAAGATCAGAGGACTTTCAAGAGATTGAAAGTCCTTTTTCTTTACCGATTTTTAACAATTACAGTCATTGTAGACTGTCCGGGGCTATGCTATAATGAGTGTTACCAATGGGCAGTATTGCTCTATCACAAATCAAAGAAGGAAATAAATATGGGCGATTTTTTTAATGTTGACAACAAGTTTTTTCAGGGATTGGGGAAGATCATTGATGTGATCTGTCTGAGTGCGTTCTGGTTTTTTTTATGTATCCCGATCGTGACAGCCGGGGCGGCAACCACAGCATTGTATTATACGGTGAATAAAGTGATCCGGAACAACCGCAGTTACATAGGCAGGGAGTTCTGGCATGCATTTAAGACGAATTTCAGGCAGTCAACGATTGTGTGGCTGATCCTCCTCTTATTATATGCAATCATGGGATTCGACTGTTATGTGATGTATCAGTATGCAAAGGCAGGTGTTGCGTTAGGAAAAATATATATTGTATTTGCAGTGCTGATGATGTTTGCAACGATGTGGGCAATTTACCTGTTTCCTTATATTGCGCGATTTGAGAATCAGACAAAGATGATCTTAAAAAATGCAGCGCTGATCGCACTGGGAAATCTGTGGAAGACACTGCTTCTCTTTGCCCTGCTCCTTGCAGCAGCATTTGCAGTTTATATATTCCCACCGGCAGTATTTCTAATTCCATGTGTATATATGCTGCTTGCTAATTTCATTCTGGAAAAGATTTTTCAGAAATATATGTCTCCGGAAGACTTAGAAGCAGAGAAGGAACGGAACATGGAATATTTCAACTGAGAACTGTGATCACACAAATGTGATTATATATTGATTTATAGAAAAAGTTATAGTATATTTTCTTATAGACGTGTAAGGAGCACTTTTCGTAAGGCAGTTGACACGCAGGAAATGGAGAAGTGTATGCAACAGGAAATCACGAGAGTTGCACTGGATGCAATGGGTGGAGATAATGCACCGGGAGAGTTAGTCAAGGGTGCAGTCGATGCTGTGAATGGCAGATCGGACATCAAGGTGCTGTTGGTAGGACAGCAGGATGTGGTTGAGAAAGAACTGAAACAGTATTCTTACCCCAAAGAACAGATTGAAGTGGTACATGCTGAGGAAGTGATCGAGACAGCAGAACCGCCAGTGAACGCAATTCGAAAAAAGAAACAGTCATCAATTGTTGTCGGAATGAATATGGTAAAGCAGAAGGAAGCAGATGCTTTTGTTTCCGCCGGAAGTTCAGGCGCTATCCTTGTCGGAGGACAGGTTATCGTTGGAAGAATCCGCGGAATTGAGAGACCGCCTTTGGCACCATTGATTCCTACGGAAAAGGGAGTCTCTTTATTGATCGACTGTGGTGCGAACGTAGATGCGAGGGCATCACATCTGGTTCAGTTTGCAAAGATGGGATCCATTTATATGGAAAATGTTCTTGGAATTAAGAATCCAAGAGTTGCAATTGTAAATATTGGAGCAGAAGAGGAAAAGGGGAATGCGCTTGTAAAAGAGACATTTCCATTATTAAAAGAGTGTACAGACATTAATTTTGTAGGCAGTATTGAGGCAAGGGAGATTCCACATGGCGAGGCAGATGTCATTGTCTGTGAAGCGTTTGTGGGAAATGTCATTTTAAAACTGTACGAAGGACTGGCGGGTACACTGGTTGGCGCAATCAAGAAGAGTATGATGAGTACTCTGCGAAGCAAAATTGGCGCTGCGCTTGCATTGCCGGCTTTAAAATCTACACTGAAAACATTTGACGCCTCCCAGTATGGTGGTGCACCGCTTTTAGGATTGAATGGTCTTGTGGTGAAGACGCATGGAAGTGCCAAGGCAAAGGAAGTTACCAATTCAATTTATCAGTGTGTTACTTTTAAAGAACAGGATATTAATGGTAAGATCAAGAAAAATATTTTAGGTTCTGCAGAACAGGAAGGAATGTAATTATGGAATTCGAAAAACTGAAAAAAATTATCGCTGAAGTATTAAATGTGGATGAAGAGGAAATCACAATGGAAACCACTTTTGTGGATGATCTTGGAGCAGATTCATTGGATGTTTTCCAGATTATTATGGGCTTAGAGGAAGAATTTGATATTGAGATTCCAAATGAAGAAGCTGAGAAAATCGTAACAGTTGGAGACGCAGTGGAACAAATCAAAAATGCTTTAAACTCATAAATATAACTTTTAAGCATACAGGCTGTCGCAACGAAATCTTTTCTATGTGCGACAGCCTCTTTACGTTACTGATAAGAAAAGAGGAGAGGCTTTTTGGTAATGGCTCAGGTGGCTGAGGTATTACGAAAAATCCTCTGTGAGAGGAGAAAATATGGCAAATTTTTTAGAATTACAGGATAAAATTGGATATGAATTCAAACAGGAGAAACTGCTGCGTCAGGCATTGACACACAGCTCTTTTGCGAACGAGAAACATTTGAGAAAACATTCTGATAATGAGAGACTGGAGTTTTTGGGAGATGCGGTGTTGGAAATCGTTTCCAGTGACTTTTTGTATAAGGCATATCCGGACAAGTCGGAAGGAGATTTGACAAAGCTGCGTGCGAGTCTGGTCTGCGAACCGACGCTGGCAATCTGTACCAGAGAGATGGAACTTGGCAAATATCTGTTCCTTGGAAAGGGCGAAAATTTGACAGGTGGAAGAAACCGCAATTCGATTCTCTCGGATGCATTAGAGGCAGTGATCGGAGCAATTTATCTGGATGGTGGATTTGAACATGCAAAAACGTTTATCCATAAATTTATTTTAACAGATATTGAACATAAAAAGCTTTTCTATGACTGCAAGACAAGTTTACAGGAAGTCGTGCAGGGACATTATGAGGAAGAACTGAATTACAGATTAATTTCAGAGGAAGGACCAGACCATGACAAACGCTTCTCAGTAGAGGCAAGGATTGGCGAGCGGGTGATCGGAACAGGAATCGGTCATACAAAGACGGCTGCCGAGCAGGAAGCTGCTTATCAGGCACTTCTGCTTTTACAGCCTGTCCAGAAAAAATAGTGCAGGAAACGGAGTTATGAAATGTATCTGAAAAGTATAGAAGTTCAGGGATTCAAGTCATTTGCAAATAAGATCGTATTCGATTTTCACAATGGGATCACCGGGATCGTTGGACCAAATGGTAGTGGTAAGAGTAATGTCGCAGATGCAGTGCGCTGGGAATTGGGAGAACAGAGTGCAA
>OGLJ01000662.1_pt1 | contig 37527 bp, 34 predicted proteins | sample 1572801 | NCBI WGS metagenome assembly OGLJ01 (sample SAMEA2581877, study PRJEB24529) | metagenome | biome: Human gut stool | place: China | collected 2011
GAAACCGTGGGCCTGCGCGGCTTTGAGCGCCGCAGCATCAACCAGCTGTCCGGCGGCCAGCAGCAGCGCGTGGCCATTGCCCGCAGCCTGGTCAACCAGCCCCGTGTTCTGCTGCTGGACGAACCGCTTGGTGCTTTGGACCTGAAGCTGCGCAAGGAAATGCAGCTGGAACTCAAACGCCTGCAGCGTGAGATGAATATTACCTTTGTGTACGTTACCCACGACCAGGAAGAAGCCCTGACCATGTCCGATACCGTTGTTGTCATGAACAAGGGCAACATCCAGCAGATCGGCAGCCCGCAGGATATTTATAACGAGCCGCGCAATGCCTTTGTTGCCAAGTTCATCGGCGATTCCAACATTGTGGACGGCATTATGGAAAAAGACTTCCTTGTCAGCTTTGGCGGGCAGGAATTTGCCTGCGTGGACCGCGGCTTTAAGCCGCGCGAGCCGGTGCAGGTGGTTATCCGCCCGGAGGACGTGGATATCGTTCCGCCGTCCGCCGGCAAGCTGACCGGCCTTGTGCGCGAGGTGATCTTCAAGGGCGTGCATTTTGAAATGCACGTTGACGTGGAAGGCAAAGAATGGCTGATCCACTCCACCCAGGCCAGCCAGCCGGGCGAGCTGATCGGCATGAACATTGGCCCGGATGAAATTCACATCATGTCCCGCGAGGAGGTGTGATGGGATGCTGCGTTCCAAAGCTTCGCGCTGGGCTGCCGCACCGTACCTGGTGTGGATGGTCCTGTTTATTGTGGTGCCGCTGGGCATTGTTGTGTGGTATGCCCTGACCAACAGTGACGGCCAGGTTACCCTTGCCAACCTGACCAGCATTGGGCGGTACGCCTCGGTTTTTGGCCGCAGCCTGCTGCTTGCGGCGGAGGCCACGATCATCTGCCTGGTGCTGGCGTTCCCGGTGGGGTATTTCCTCAGCCGGCTGCGCGCCAATAAACAGCATATTATGCTGATGCTGGTCATGCTGCCCATGTGGATGAACTTTTTGCTGCGCACCTATGCGTGGATGACCCTGCTGGAAAAAAACGGCCTGATCAACAAGCTGTTGGGCCTGTTCGGCATCGGCCCCTTTAATATGATCAATACCTCCGGCGCCGTGGTACTGGGCATGGTGTATAACTACCTGCCGTATATGATCCTGCCGCTGTACACCGCCATGACCAAGATCGACAATTCTGTGGTGGAAGCTGCGCAGGACCTGGCAGCCAATGGGTTCCAGATTTTAGCCCGCGTGCTGATCCCGCTGAGCAAGCCCGGCATTGCCACCGGCATTACCATGGTGTTTGTTCCGGCGGTTTCCACCTTTATTATCAGCCGTATGCTGGGCGGCGGCGCTAACCTGCTGATTGGCGACTTGATCGAGCTGCAGTTCCTTGGCAACTCCTACAATCTGAACCTCGGCTCCGCCATGAGCCTGGTGCTGATGGTCATTGTCCTGCTCTGCATGAGCTTCACTTCGAGCTTTGACGAGTCCGAGATGGAAGGAGTGATGTGATATGGCAAAAAAACATTCCGCATTGCTCATGCGCACCTACGTCATTCTGGTGTTCTGCTTCATGTATCTGCCCATCGCGGTCATGATTGCGTTCAGCTTCAACGAGAGCAAATCCCGCTCGAACTTTACGGGCTTCACCCTCGGCTGGTACAAAAGCCTGTTCCACAACGAGATGATTTTGTCCGCGCTGGGTCTGAGCCTTGTGCTGGCGCTGGTGTCCAGCATTATCGCCACGGTGCTGGGCACGCTGGCGACCCTTGGCATCAACTCAATGTCCCGCAAAAGCCAGCTCATCATCAATAACATCAGCTATGTGCCTGTCGTCAATCCAGAGATCATCACCGGTGTCTCACTGATGCTTCTCTTCGTCATGGCGCAGAACTTCGGCATCGGCGGCGAGAGCGGCATCTTCGGCTGGCCGACGCTGCTGATTGCGCACATCACCTTCAATATCCCGTATGTTATCTTTAATGTAGGCCCCAAGCTGCGCCAGCTCGATCCCAGCCTGTACAATGCAGCGCTGGATCTGGGCTGCACACCGCGCCAGGCTTTCACCAAAGTCATCATGCCGCAGCTGTCCCCGGCCATTTTGTCGACATTCCTCATCTGCCTGACCTACTCTATTGATGACTTCATGATTTCCTACTTCAACTCCGGCACGATGCAGACACTGCCTATCGCCATCTACTCGATGACCCGCAAGAAGGTCAGCCCCGAGATCAACGCGCTGTCTGCAGTCATATTCTGCGTCATTCTGGCAATCATCCTGATTTCCAACGCCGCAGACTCCCGCGCCTACCGCCGCAACCAGAAGGCCATCCGCAAAGCCATGCTGGACGAAGGGGGGCGCTGAAGATGAAGCTGAAAAAGTTTTCCGCTGCAGCGCTGGCCGCACTGACTGTCCCCATGATGAGCGCCGTGCCGGTGCTGGCCGCCGATGACATCGAGGTCAACGAGGATATTTCCGTCTCCGGCGACTACGATTGGAAGCGCTTTGCCAACGACCATATCACGCTGAATGTCTACAACAACGGCCTGTACATCTCCGACGGTTCTGACGAGAGCATCAACGTTCTGTCCGCATTCGAGGAGCTGACCGGCATCAAGGTCAATTACACGACCTACGACTCCAACGAGAGCCTCTACGCCAAGCTGAAATCCGGCGGCGTATCCTATGATGTCATCTTCCCGTCGGATTACATGGTGGGCAAGATGGCCAAGGAGGGCATGCTGTCCGAGCTGAACATGGACAACATTCCGAACTTTGCCGGCATCGGTGAAACATATCTGGACCGCAGCTTCGACCCAGGCAACAAGTACAGCGTGCCCTACATGTGGGGCACAACGGGCCTGATCTACAACACGACGATGGTCGAGGAGCCGCCCACGAAATGGGCGGACATGTGGGATGTTGCGTACACAAACAATGTGCTGATGTTCAACAATTCCCGCGACGCTTACGCGATTGCAGCCAAGACGATTGGTCTGTCGATGAATCCGCAGTCCGTTGACGAGATCACCGCCATCACCGACGCGCTGAAAGCCCAGAAGAACATCGTGCAGGCCTACGTCATGGACGAGGTCTTTGACAAGATGGAGGGTGGAGAGGCCGCCATGGCGCCCTACTATGCGGGCGATGCCATCACGATGATCGACGAAAACCCAGACCTTGCTTTCGTCCACCCGGAGGAAGGCGTCAACTTCTTCATCGACAGCATGTGCATTCCGGCCAACGCCAAGCACCGGGAGGCCGCCGAAATGTTCATCAACTACCTGTGTGAGCCGGACGTCGGCCTTGCCAACGCGGACTTCATCGGCTATTCCACCCCCATCACCGCCGTGTGGGAGATGCTGGACGACGATTTGAAGTACAGCGAAATTGCCTACCCGAGCGCGGAGGTTCTGGACAAGGCGGAGGTCTTTGAGACTCTGCCCGACGACATCAACGCCGCCATGGATGCCCAGTGGAGCGAGATGAAGAGCTATGAGGATGGCGGCAGCGGCTGGATGGTTCTTGCCCTGCTGCTTCTGGCCATCGCTATCTCTGCATTCAATATCTGGCGCAAGCTCCGCAAAAAATCCCGCGATAACTATTAAACAGTTTCAGGCTGCACACCGTTTTGCGTGTGCAGCCTTTTTGTTTGCCGGCCCGCAGCCTTGCCGCTGCACCCTTTTACGGTTCGATTTGTAGGGAGGGGTCTTGCCCCCTCCGCGGGCCGATGCAAGCATCAGCCCCTACGGCCAGCCCCAAAGCCCCCGCCTTTGCATTTTTCCAACATTTGTGCTATACTCTCCTTGGCAAGTCAATTCAAAATCCATCAAGGAGTGCTTCCTTATGCCCGAAAAGCTCATAACCTACACCCAAAAATTTACCGTCTACCGCACGGACGGCGACCACCTCGGCCATGTCAAGCTGGGGGCGCTGCTGCGCTATGCCCAGCAGGTTGCTACCGCCCACGCCGAGGCCGTAGGGCTGGACGATGCCCTGTACCGCAAGACCCACACCGCCTATGTGCTGGCCAAGCTGGCCCTGCACGTCACACGGCTGCCCCGTGTGGACGAGGAGCTGACCCTTGTCACCCAGCCCGAGCGCTGCAAGCGCGCCGTCAACAAGCGCATCACCCATTTTTACGATGCCGACGGGGCAGAGGTCGCCACAATGGACAGCCGCTGGGTACTCATTGATACCGAAAAGCGTATGATCCTGCGCAAGCACCCAGAGCAGTTTGACGACCAGTGGGCCGAGGATGTGCCCCTTGAGCTGCCGATGCGCCTGCCCCGCGTTGCGCCCGAGGACTGCGAGACGCTGAGTACGCAGACCGCGGCCTACTCCCGCTGCGACATGAACGGCCACCTCAACAACACCCGTTATGCCGACATTGTCTGCGACGCCGTACCGTGGCAGGTCTGGGACAGTGCGCAGATTTCAGATTTCATCATCAGCTACCACCGCGAGGTACCCCGCGGCGAGAGTTTCACCCTGCGCCGCGCCAGACCGGCAGAGGACACCTTCTATTTTGAAGGCGAACGGGAAGGCAAATCTGCCTTTGAGGCACAGCTGATTTTCAAACACTTATAATTTCTACACAAACCCCTGTTACACTGTTTACAGCAACAATGAAAGGGGTTATTATTATGACAAAGCAAAAATTCGGCCTGACCGGCACAGCGCTTAAAACCATTGCGCTGGTGCTCATGGTGATGGATCACATTCACTACTTTTTTGAATTTACGGGCGTTGTGCCGGAATGGTTCAGTATGCTGGCGCGGCTGTCTGCGCCGCTGTTTCTGTTCTGCACCGTGGAGGGCTTCGCCCATACCCATGACCGCAGGCGCTACTTCCTGCGTATCTGGGCCATCGGTACTGCGATGGGCACTGTGGAATTTTTTATGATCTATGCAGGGGCCTTCCGCCGGGGTGACGGCTTCTACCCGATGAATGCCATTTTTCAGGATCTGATGCTGCTCTGCATCATCTGGCAGGGCATCGACTGGCTGCGTCAGCGCCGGTTTGTACGGGGCGCACTGGCTGCTGCCATACCGATCCTCTGGCCGATTTGCATCGTAGCGCTGCTGATGCTTTTTCCCAAAATTCAGGACGCACCGATCGGCTCTGCCGTGTTGGCGTGGGTCATCACCGCGCCGCTGCCTTTGTGGACATCCATCACCGATGGCGGCTGGTCTTTTCTGGCCGGCGGCATCGCGCTGTATGCGCTGTATAACCACAAGCGCCTGCGGCTGGTCGTTTGGGCGGCTATGACCTTCCTGTGTGATTTTGTTCTGGTCTTTCTGCAGGTTCGCGGTCTGCCGGATTTTGCCTTTTCCCAGATGTTCACAGTCTACTATGAGTGGCTCGGCGTCTTTGCCGTTATCGGCATGGCGCTGTACAACGGCCAGCGCGGCAGCGGCCACAAGCAGCTGTTCTACTGGTTCTACCCGGCACATATCTACCTGCTTTACGGTGCATCCTGTCTTGTTTACAGCTTACTGCAATAAAAGGGGCTATTATGGCAAACATTCTGGCACTTGATGATGACCGTGACCTTTGTACGCTGCTAAAAACAGCGCTTGAGCGTGACGGCCACACCGTAGAAACGCGCACCTCCGGCACGCAGCTGACCGATACGCTCTGCCGCTGGGCGGACTGCATCCTGCTGGATGTGATGATGCCCGGCGAGGATGGCTTCGCTGTCTGCAGGCGCATCCGCGCCGAGACAGACGCGCCGATCTTATTTTTGACCGCGCGTACCGATGAGCCGTCGGTGCTGACAGGCCTTGGCCTTGGCGCGGACGATTACCTGACCAAGCCGTTCCGCATAGCGGAGCTGCGTGCGCGGGTCGCAGCACACCTGCGGCGGCAGAACCGCACACCATCCCATAAGATCACCCGCGGCGGGGTGGCGCTGGATCTTTCCGCCAAGGAAGCCAGCGTTGGCGGCACGCCTTTGCACCTGACAAAATCCGAGTACGCCATCTGTGAGCTGCTGGCCCTCCATGCAGGGCAGACCTTTTCCAAAGAACAAATCTATGAAGCCGTGTTCGGTTATGACGGTACAGCGGATGACACGGCCATCACCCAGCACATCAAGAACATCCGCGCCAAGCTGCGCGCGGCCGGGGCGGGGGAGGTGCTGCAAACGATATGGGGAGTGGGCTACCAATGGCAAAGCGAAAACTGACATCTCTGCGCAGTGTTTTGCTGCGGTATCTCCTTTTGTGCGGCGGCGGGTGTGCGCTGATTCTGGTACTCTGGTGGGTCATTTTTATGCAGCTGATAAACATCGGTTTTCTGCTGCCTGCCGTGGCGTCTGCGCAGGCCTGTGCCGAGGCCCGGGAGACCGTGGCCGCCGTGACCGCTGAAACATTTGATTCCAACCAAATCAGTGACCTGTGCCGCTGGGCTGTGGTGCAGGATGGCACGGTGCTGCAGACCAACATGACCGCCCGTCAGCTGAAAATTGCCCTCAATGCCTTTCACGGCGGCAGCGGCAATCTGGGGTATATGCAGTACCAGTACGATGTCAAAATGGCTGACGGAAGCTTTTGCCTTTTGCAGTACGACTATGCTACGCCCTACGCCGACCCGGCCCTGCGGGACACGCTGCCGGATTTCCAGACCTGCTATTTTGTGCTGTTGGCGGCGCTCATCCTCGTTTGGCTGGGCTGGCAGACCCACTGCACCGTGCGGGTCTTTGCCGCCGAGACCGCCTGTCTGCACCGCGCGGTGGATGCCATCGCTGCGCAGCAGCCCGAGCGCATTGACCCATACGGCGCGCGTCTGCGAGAGTTTTCCGCCACGCTGCATGCGATGCAGACAATGGGCCGAGAACTGACCGACAGCCTGCAAAGCCAATGGCGGATGGAGCAGCAGCGCGCCGAGCAGATCGCCGCGCTGACGCATGACTTGAAAACGCCGCTGTCCATCATTCAGGGCAACGCAGACCTGCTGGCCGAGGATGCTCTGTCTGCCGACCAGCAGACACAGGTCGAAGCCATCCTGCGCGGCACGGACCGTGCCCAGCAATATCTGGCCGCCCTGCGCACCGCCTGTGCACCGCCCGCCGCAGGGGAAACCTTTCCCAGTCACACCCTTGTCAGTGCATTGGCGGAAACAGCCCGCGCCCTCTGCGCACCTGCCGGGGTGCAGCTTATACTGAACGAGCAGTGGCAGGGGACACTGTGCGCGGCGCAGTGCGACCTGCTCCGGGCTGCCGAAAACCTGCTGGACAACGCCGTGCGCTATACGCCCCGCGGCGGCACTGTCACACTGTTGGTTACAAAAGAGAAACAGGATTTCATCCTGCGTGTGACCGATACCGGCCCCGGCTTTACGCCGGAAGCTCTTGCCAAGGCGGGGGAAATGCTCTACACCGACGCCGCCCGCAGTGACGCCGCCCACCAGGGGTTGGGGCTGTATTTTGCACGAAAAGTCGCGCAATCCCACGGCGGTGTGTTGGTTTTATCCAACCTTCCCGCTGCGCACGGTGCCTGTGCCGAGCTGCGCCTGCCGATTTGCGAATAGTGCTTGACGTTGGTTTTGCTCTGTGCTAGAATCAGGAAAAATCTGTATGCAAACGGAAGGAGCGTACTCGACATGGAAGACCAAAAATCCTGGCAGTTGGAACAGCCGCAAGGCACACCACTTTATACGGTGGATGCCCATAGCACCCAAGGAATGTACGTAAAGCGGATGCTTCTCATCAAGCGTCGGATCCTGTGGCAGCTTGCCGCAGCCGTCGCCTTGCTGCTTTTGTATGCCAATTCTCTTTCGGTTTTGGGCTTTGTATTGGGGATTCTTTCGATTCCCTTTGTCTTTACCATGACACGTGCGGTTGCGGTTTTTGCGTACAAAACCACCCAAAGCGCTCGGGGTAAGTTCATTCACTACACGTTTTACGAGGATTGCTTCACGGTACAAAGCTCGTATTCCCAAAGCACGATCTGGTATGACGACCTTTACCGGGTCATTGTGCGGAAAGATTCTGTCTGCCTGATGGTCTCCAGCCTCGCTGGCTTTGCTTTGTGCGAGAACGAGTGCCCCGAAAACGTGCTGGATTTTCTGCGGGAGCGCTGTGCCGAGAAGCGAAAGCCGAAGGTGAAAGAAACGCTCTTTACCGTTTTGTTTGCCCTTTTTTGTGTCCTGTTCCTAGGCTATGCCTGCATGGCCGTACTGGCCCGCCGCAGCATCCCCGCAGAAACTGCGCCCGCGCCCACGCCGCTCCCGGCAGTGACGGCTGCCCCCACGGAGGAGCCTGCGCCCACCGCTGCCCCTACCGCCGAACCCGACACAGAGGAAACCATTTCCAAAGACCCCATCAGCACCGGCTATGACGTGATCTACGAAACCTATCTGAAGGAAACCTCCACCACCTACGAGTTCAAGCTGACCGCAAAAGGGGAGGACTACATCATCCTGAACGATACCGACGACGCCGTAGAATTTTTGCAGTACGACCGGGACTCCGCAAACGGCAGCTGTGCCTTGTATGTGTATGAGCGCTGCCCCAAGGACGCAAACGGCGGCTGGTCCCGGCAGGAAGCGCAGATTTTGAACATTTACGCCTATCACTACTGGGATGGTGCCACCGCTGCCAGCGGCAAAACCGGCTGGGGCGACGCACCCACCAAGGAGTACAGCGAATTAACAGGGGAGTGAGCCGGACACAAATGTGAACAAATTGAAAAATGACAAAAGATTTACAATTTGCTATTGACATTTGGTGACAAAACAGTTACAATTTAGTTGCAAGCTAAATGAACCCCAAGTCAAATAGCTTTATCACATTTTCATGTGTTCTTCTCCTCCTTTCTTGTAAATCCCCGCCCATCCCTCAGGGCGGGGATTTATTTTTTTGTAACCCGGCACCGCGGGCATTTTTCTTTACAATCCCTGGAAATCGTGCTAAAATAAAAGTCGTATGTCCTTACCGTCCTGTACCTGTACAGACTACATATATATAAAGAAGCGTTCAGAGAAATAAGAGAGGGAAATACTGTAACATGGCACAATCTCGTTCCGGTAAAAAATCAACAAAGAACTCCTCCGGCAAAAAGAGCACAGCCTCTTCCCGCGGCACGGGCCGCAGCAGCACCGGGCGCTCCGCATCCGCGCGCAGCGGTGCGGCCTCCCGCAGCCGTCAGCCGTCCCGCCGTGCCCAGCGCCGCGCCGAGACCCCGAACCTGGCCCGCAGCATCCTGCTGGTGGGGCTGGGTCTGCTTTGCGTTGCGCTCGTGCTTGTGCCCGGGCAGAATCTTTGGCGCACGCTGCGCAGCTGGTACTTTGGCGTTTTCGGTATCACGACCTATCTGGTCGGACCGTTCCTGCTGTACCTGGCCTACCTGCTGGCCACTGGCTACCGCGTCGCGCTGTTTGCGGGCAAAGTATCGCTGATGGGCGTGCTCTGCGCCAGCGTGCCGGTCATCTTCTCCAAGCTCAATATTGAGAACCTCAAGGTCGGGGAGATCGTCAAGATGCTCTTTACCCGCGGCGGCACCTACTTCTGGGAGGGCGGCGTCCTCGGTGCGCCCATCGGTGCCACGCTGCTGGCGCTGTTCGGGCGTCCCGCCTCCAACATTATCATGCTGCTCATCTTCCTGCTGGGGCTGATGTTCTTCTTTGCCATCACCCCCGCGGACGTCGTTCTGTTTGTAGACGGCCAGTACAAGACCCTGCAGGCCAAGCGCGAGGAGCGCGCCGCAGCCGAGACCGCCTACGACACCCGCCTGTTTGACCAGGAGCCCGAGGAGGAAAGCGTCGAGAATCTGACCGGTGCGCTGCCGGACAGCAGCCGCCCGCACCATCCGGTTTACGACGTCATCGCGGACACGAGCCGTTTCCCGAAGCAGACCCCGCCCGCCCCGCAGCGGCAGGCCGCCTACACGCCCCCCGTGGCACCTGCTGTGCCCGAGGCACCGTTTGCCGCCAAGCCCGCCGCCCAGACCCATGCGTCGTTTGACGTGGATCTTGGCCCCAGTGCAGGGGAAAGTGCCCGCCAAAAGGCCGTCAGCGCTGACCCTCTGGAGCCGGTCAGCATCGGCCCGGGCGGCACGTTCGGTATGGATCCGCTGTCCAACCGGGCCAACAGCACACTGCGCCACACCCAGCCCCAGCCCGCTCCCGCACCGAAGGAGGATTTTGAGCTGCAATTGCAGCCTTCCTCAGAGCCTGCCGCGCCGGTGTACAGTACCCCGCTGACCCCGGTCACGCCCGCGCCCGCTGCACAGGCGTCCCCCGCGCCGCAGGACGAGCTGGATGCGCTCATCAACCGCGCTGTCAGCGGCCACGCGCCTTACTATACGCCGCAGGAAGTCAGTGCCGAGACGACGCTGGACCTGCCGCAGCCTACCGAGTTTGAGACCCCGCTGACGCCTGTCCCGCAGGAGCCCAAATTTGACACGCCTCTCATTCCCGTGGAGGACGAGCCCGAGCCGATCCCTGTCGAGCTGCCGCAGCTGGATATGACAGGCCGTGTGCAGGGCGATACGATGGTCCTTTCTCCGGCTGATCTTGCTGCACAGATGGCCGCAGACGCTGCGCCGCTGGGTACGCCCGCCCCCGCAGCTGTGCCCGCCGCACCGGAGGCCCCCGCTGTTTCCGCACCGATCCCGACACTGGGCGGCAGCTTCAGTGATATCGGCAGTGCGGTCAGCGCTGCCTGGCAGTCCGGGCGCTCTGTCTCCGAAATGCTGGATGATATGCTGGCCGAGACACCCGCCGCCCCTGCCCAGCCTGTTGTCGAGGCTCCGGCCCCGGCAGCCGATCCCTACACCGCCGCACCGGCTGCCGCCCCGCAGCCGTACCAGTCTGCCCCTGCCATGACTCGCCCTGCGGCGGAAACGACCCAGAGCAGCTTCACTGTGCCCCGGCAGGGGGAGGCTGCCCGCGTGCAGGTCAGCACCGCTGTCGGCAACTCTGCCGGTGCGCCCATCCATACGCCGCCCTGTGCAGCCAAGGCCGACCCCAACGCCATGCGTCTGCCCACCTCGGAGGAGCAGCCGCCGGAGCCCTACTGCTATCCGTCGCTGAATCTCTTCAACGCCACGCGCCCCGACGACGAGGCCGGGGCCGCCCGCGAAATGAAGAAAAACGCGGACATTCTGGTCAACACGCTGGACAGCTTCGGCGTCAAGACGACGATGCTCGACATCTGCCGCGGCCCGTCCGTCACCCGGTATGAGCTGCAGCCCCAGGCCGGTATCAAGGTCAGCCGCATCACAAGCTTGGCCGACGACATCGCCCTGAACCTGGCCACCGCGGGTGTGCGCATTGAAGCGCCCATCCCCGGCAAGCCCGCCGTCGGCATCGAGGTCCCGAACAAGATCCGCTCCACCGTCAACATCCGCGCAGTCTTTGAATCCCAGAATTATATCAACATGCGCAGCCCTCTGACGATGGCCCTCGGCAAGGACATTGCCGGTACGGCGCAGGTCGCGGATCTCTGCAAGATGCCCCACCTGCTGATTGCCGGTTCCACCGGCAGCGGTAAATCCGTCTGCGTCAACTCCATTATCATCAGCTTCCTGTTCCGCTCCGGCCCTGAGGATGTCAAGCTCATTTTGATCGACCCGAAGGTCGTCGAGCTGGCCGAGTACAACGGCATTCCGCACCTGCTGATGCCCGTCGTCACCGAGCCGCGCAAGGCTGCCGGTGCGCTGGGGGCCAGCGTGGCCGAGATGGAGCGCCGCTACAAGCTCTTTGCCGAGAACAACGTCCGCGAGATCAAGGCCTACAACAAGCTGGCCGCCCAGACCGGCATGGAGCACCTGCCCTATATCGCCATCGTCATTGACGAGCTGGCCGACCTGATGATGGTCGCGGGCAAGGAGGTCGAGGACTATATCTGCCGCATCGCGCAGAAGGCCCGCGCTGCCGGCATCCACCTGATCGTTGCGACCCAGCGACCCAGCGTGGACGTCATCACCGGCCTTATCAAGGCCAACATCCCCAGCCGTATCGCCTTTGCCGTTTCCAGCCAGATCGACAGCCGCACCATTCTGGACAGCGGCGGTGCCGAGAAGCTGCTGGGCAACGGTGATATGCTCTTCCTGCCCGTCGGCGCGTCCAAGCCCGTGCGTGTGCAGGGCACCTTCGTGACCGATGAGGAGATCGGCGCGGTGCTGAGCTTTATCAAGTCCACCTCCACCGCCCAGTACGATGAAGAAATGATTGCCGAAATGGAGCGCCGCGCCGTTGCCGAAAAGGGCAGCAAGAAGGGCGGCGACGATGACGGAGACGGCGGCGGTGCACTGGACGCCATGTTTGAGCAGGCCGTTGAGTGCGTTATTGAGGCCGGACAGGCCAGCACCAGCCTTTTGCAGCGCCGCTGCAAGCTGGGCTACGCCCGCGCCGCCCGCATCATGGACCAGATGGAGCAGGAAAAGATCATCGGCCCCTATGAGGGTGCCAAGCCCCGCGCCGTGCTTGTGACCAAGGCCGAGTGGGAGGAGCGCAAGCTGAACGGCCAGTATGACGGGTAAGTGCTTTGCCCGCCTGGCCGCGGCGGTTGCCGTCTGCTTGTTGGTGCTTGCCGCGTTCGTCGTCCAGCTTTTGGGCGGCAGGGGCAGCGTTCCCGGCTGGCAGCAGCTGCGCGCCGCGCTAGGCGTACCGCTCCAAACCGAGGAAAGCGCTCCGCAGACTGCGGACGGCAGTACCGTCGTGTATGTGCTGGATGTCGGGCAGGGCGATGCCGTGCTGCTTTGTCAGGACGGCGCGTACTGCCTGATCGACACCGGCCCCGTCGAGGCTGAGGACGCGCTGCTCTATGACCTGGACGTGCTGGGTGTGCCGTCGCTTGACTATCTTGTGCTGACCCATCCCCACGCAGACCACACCGGCAACGCCCGCACGGTGCTGCGCACCCTCCCGGTCAAGACCCTGCTGCTGCCGCTGTGGCAGCCCACGGCGGATGAGACCGCCGACTGGCCGCGCCATCTCGCGGAGCTGGCCGCCGACAGCGGAGCAGATATTCTCACAGCAAAAGCCGGGGAGGAATACCCGCTTGGCAGCGGCACGCTGCAAATTTTGCAGGGCGGCAGCGAGGATGCCGACAGCGTCAACGATGCCTCGCTCTGCACGCTGTTCACGGCGGGCGATTTCCGCTTTCTCGATACCGGCGACGCAGAGGCAGACGCCGAGCAGCGCCTGGTCGATACCTACGGCCCGACCCTGCATGCCACTCTTTTCAAGGCGGGGCATCACGGGTCCTACACCTCCAATAGCCCGACCTTTATGCAGGCAGTCCGGCCCGAGGCCGTGGCCGTCAGCTGCGGGCTGCACAACGATTACGGCCATCCGCACCGCGCTGCCCTGCAAAATTACGCAGAGGTCGGTGCCGAGGTATGGCGCACTGACCTGGAGGGCAGCCTCACCTTCATCTGGCAGAACAATACCCTCAACGTGGAAACTTCCGCGGACTCCGCCGATTTTGCGGCGTAAAAATAAGGAGTAGAAAATGACGATTACGGAACAGTTCAAAGCCAAACGCTGCGTTTTCTCTATCGAATGCTTCCCGCCGAAACAGACAACCCAGATGGATAAGCTCAAGGACACCCTGCGCCAGATGCAGGCCATGGACCCTGGCTTCATCAGCGTCACCTTCGGTGCGGGCGGCTCTGCGGGCGGCGTCTCCACCGCGGAGGTGGCCGACTACATTCAGAACGAGCTGCATGTCCCCACGCTGGCGCACCTGATCTGCATGGGCAACGACGAGACCCGTGCAGCGGAGATTTTGGATCAGCTGGAATCTGTCGGCGTCCGGGATGTGCTGGCCCTGCGCGGGGACCGCAGCCCGTCCCGCCCGGAGAGCCCCGACTTCAAACACGCCAGCGACCTGACGTCCTTTATCAAATGGAAGAAGCCGGGATTTTCCGTTCACGGTGCCTGCTACCCGGAGGGCCACCCCGAGGCCGACAGCCTGCTGCATGACGTTGAGAACCTGCGCATCAAGCAGGCCGCCGGTGCCGAGCACCTGCTGACCCAGCTTTTCTTTGACAACATGCACTTTTACCGCTTTCTGAATCTGGCACGCCGCGCAGGCATCACGCTGCCGGTCTCTGCCGGTGTCATGCCCATCGTCAAGCGCAGCCAGATCGAGCGAACCGTTTCGCTTTCTTCGGCCAGCCTGCCGTCTGAGTTCACCCGCATGATCTCCCGCTATCAGGACGACCCGGCCAGCCTGTACGACGCCGGTATCGACTACGCCGTCAGGCAGCTGCGCGACCTCATTGAGGGCGGCGCAGACGGCATCCACCTGTACGCAATGAATGACGCCGCCGTGGCCGCGAAGGTCTACGACGGCATCAGGGATCTGCTGTAATGGAGTGCCGCAAGCCCGCCGCCATTGACCGCGCCACGGCGCTGCGCTACATGGGTGCGTCCGGCTGGACGCCCGATGCCGCCACCGCGGCCCTGCTGGACAAGGCCGAGCAGACCGTGCAGACCGCTGCTGCGCCGCGTGCGGTGTACCGCCGTCTGCCGCGCACCGCCCTGCCGCTGGAAAACTGCGGCAGCGACCTGACGCGCCATCTGCAGGGCTGCGACGAGGTCCTTCTGCTGGCAGCGACCCTCGGGGCCGAGGTGGACAAGCTTTTGCGCCGCATGGAACTGACTGACATTGCCCTGGCCGCCGCAGCGGACGCGCTGGCCTCAGTGCTTTTGGAACAGGTCTGTGACGAACTGGAGAACGAAATACGCGCTCAAATCGAGGCGCAGGGCGTCTTTATGACCGGGCGCTACGCGCCGGGCTACGGTGACTGCCCGCTGGAGCTGAACGACGCGCTCTGCCTTGCGGCGGACACGGTGCGCGGCTGCGGCCTGGCCGTGACGCCCCAGCACCTTTTGACCCCCCGCAAGAGTACCACCGCCATTTTAGGCATTGCCGACCATCCCGTGACCGGCACCCGCGCAGGCTGTGCGACCTGCCATTTAAAGGAGACCTGCTCGTTCCGCAAGCGCGGCACGACCTGTTTCACACAAGACTGATAGGGGAGAAGCGTATGCAGATTCGTGAAGTTTTTGACCGCAAGCGGTTTGTTTTTCTGGACGGCGGCATGGGCACCCAGCTGCAGGCGCGCGGTCTGCAGCCCGGGCAGAAGCCCGAGCTCGCCGCGCTGGAAATGCCGGAGGTTTTAACGGCCATCCACACTGACTATGCCAACGCGGGCGCGGATATTCTGCTGGCAAATACCTTTGGTGCCAACGCCAAGAAGCTGACCGGCTGCGGCCACACGGTGGAGGAGGTCGTTTCCGCTTCCATCGCCTGTGCGCGCAAGGCCGCCGATACCACCGGCGCGTGTGTGGCGCTGGACATCGGCCCTCTGGGTGAGCTGCTCGTCCCCGCAGGTACGCTGGCGTTTGAGGATGCCTACAATGAGTTTGCACAGGTCATCCGCGCCGGTGCGGCGGCAGGGGCTGACCTCGTCTTTTTGGAGACGATGACCGATCTGTATGAGCTGAAGGCCGCTATCCTCGCCGCCAGGGAAAACTGCGATCTGCCTGTTTTTACCTCAATGAGCTTTGAGAGCCGCGGGCGCACCTTCACGGGCTGCACCGTCGAAAGCTACGCCGTCACGGCAGCGGGTCTCGGCGCGGACGCCGTGGGCATCAACTGCTCGCTCGGCCCCAAGGAGATTCTGCCCTTCGCGCAGCGCCTCTGCCGCAGCGTGCCCGCAGGTGTTCCGGTCTTTGTCAAGCCGAACGCCGGTCTGCCGAACCCCGACGGCAGCTACAATCTCGACCCGGATGAATTTGCCGCCGAGATGAAGGAGTACGCCGCCATCGGCGTTTCGATGGTCGGCGGCTGCTGCGGCACGACGCCCGCGTTTATCGCCAGGCTGCATGAGACCTTCAGCCCGCTGACCCCGGCTGACAAGATCCCCATCCGCCGCAGCTGTCTGTGCACGCCGGTCCGCTTTGTGGAGGTCAACGGCATCACTGTGGTGGGGGAGCGCATCAATCCCACCGGCAAAAAACGGCTGCAGCAGGCCCTGCGGGACGGCGACAGCGCCTACCCCTGCACTCAGGCTGTGGCCCAGGCCGAGGCCGGTGCGCAGGTGCTCGACGTCAACGCGGGCCTGCCCGGCATCGACGAGGCCGCCACGCTGGAGCAGCTTGTCAAGGATTTGCAGGCCGTCACCGACCTGCCGCTGCAGCTCGACTCCTCGAATCCAGAGGCCCTGTCCCGTGCGCTGCGCATCTATAACGGCAAGCCCATCGTCAACTCGGTCAACGGTGAGCCGGAGACGTTGGAAAAGATTCTGCCGCTCTGCAAAAAGTACGGCGCCGCCGTCGTCGGCCTAGCGCTGGACAAGGGAGGTATCCCGCCGACAGCCGAGGGCCGCTTTGCGATTGCTCAACGCATTGTCGACGCTGCCAACGCCGCCGGTATCCCGAATGAGGACATCTACATTGACTGCCTGACGCTGACCGCCAGCGCCCAGCAGGAGGGTGCCGTCCAGACGCTGGAGGCTCTGTCCCGTTGCAAGCGTGAACTGGGCGTGCGCACTGTGCTGGGCGTGTCGAACATCAGCTTCGGCCTGCCGTGCCGCGGCTACCTGAACACAACGTTTTTGACGATGGCCATGTCTGCCGGGCTCGACCTTGCCATCATGAATCCCAACACGCCGGAAATGATGGCTGCCGTGCGCGCCTACCGCGTGCTGACCTCGCAGGATTTACAGAGCACCGACTACGTTGCCGCCTATGCCGATGTGCAGATCCAGACGACGCAGACGAGCAAGTCCGCCGCCACCGTGGCCGAGGTCGGCGCCGCCGCACCGGGCGGGGACGCCCTGTTTGAGGCTGTGCGCCGCGGCCTGAAGGCCGAGGCCCGCGCCGCCGCGGACGCCGCGCTGACAATGCGCGAACCGCTGGACGTAGTGAATGTCTCGCTGATCCCCGCACTGGACGCCGTGGGCGACGGCTTTGAGAAAGGCACGGTATTCCTGCCGCAGCTTTTGCAGGCCGCCACCGCCGCGCAGGCTGCGTTCGAGGCCATCAAAGCCAAAATTGCCGCCTCCGGCCAGGCGCAGGGCAGCAAAGGCAAGATCGTCATTGCCACAGTCAAGGGCGACGTGCATGACATTGGCAAGAACATTGTCCGTGTCATCCTCGAAAACTACGGCTATGACGTGCTCGACCTCGGGCGCGACGTTGACCCCGAGCGTGTCGTAGAGGCCGTGCGCCAGACCGGTGCAAAGCTCGTCGGCCTGTCGGCCCTGATGACGACCACCGTCCCCAATATGCAGGCCACGATCGAGGCCCTGCATACCGCGCACCTTGACTGCAAGGTCATGGTCGGCGGCGCGGTACTGACGCCCGACTACGCCCGGGACATCGGTGCCGACTACTACTGCAAGGATGCCAAGGCCAGCGCTGATTTGGCCAAGCAGCTTTTAGGCTGATTGTATAGAGCCGCGTTTCACGAAGAAACGCGGCTTTTTGCACGATTGTAAAATCTTATCTTTGTCAGCAAATCACCATTGCAGGGAAGTTCCAATTGATGTATAATAGTTGTGTTTACTGTTTTTGGACATTTCCCTTTATTTGTCTGTTTTAGGAGCGTATCTTTTGAAGCACATAGCCAAAATCGCAGCGTTCACCGCGATTTTTCTGATTATAAATCTGATTTTCTGCGGCTTTATGCCGCCCGATAACGGTTCCAGCCTTGACATGTGGCGCAACTACCACCAAAAGCAGTCCATTGACATTGCCGTCATTGGCTCTTCGCTGGCTTCCTGCGCCCTGCCCGAAGAAGAACTCGCCGCCGCAACAGGGGAGACCGTTGCACTGATGGCAACAAACGCCCAAAGCTTGGATATGTCGCAGATCGCGCTGGAGACCCTGCTTCGGGAGCATTCTCCCCGGTATGTGATCCTTGTCATGGATCTGACCAACATGACAGGCAAACCCTATGCCAAAGCCCAAAAGGCTTTTTTATATGCAGAGCTGCAGACGGATTCCTGGAAGGATAAGCCCGCTGACCTGCTGCGCTACATGACCAGCCGTGATAACTTTACAGGTGCAGATTCCCTGAATGCGCTTTTTCCCTGGCAGAGCGGCAGCTGGCCCACCGACTGGCCCGCTACGATCCAACAGAAATGGAATGCCGTGCTGAATCGTCTGCCGCACCGGCGCGGTGCGGCCCATGCCCAGCCGGAGGATACCGCGGTCATCAACTTTGACACTGTCGGCACGGAGAACACCTGGAGCCAGAACGCCCACGACTTTAGCGCGCAGCACATTGAGGAGCTGACCTCCATGCTGCATCTCTGTCAGGAGAGCGGCACGCGCCTTTTGCTCATCAGTGCGCCCAAGACCACGCTGGACGTCGTGAGCTACGAGACGTATTTTGACGACTACGCCTACTTCAAGCAGCTGGCAGCACAGTATGGGGCTTCCTATTATGACTTTAACCTTGCAAAGCCAGAGCTGTTTGAGAACAAAGAGCCTGACTATCACAAGGATTTCACCCACATGAATGCTGCCGGCGGGCATGCGTTCAGCCTGAGCATGGCAAAGTTTCTGGCTATGCTGGACGCCGGGCAGGATGTAGAATCGTTGTTCGAGACGCCGTCAGAATATCTGGCCGCCGTAAACTATATCACCAACGTCTACCTGACGCCGGAGGTTCACCCGGACAAGATTTTGCTGCTGGCCGGTTCCTACCACGGTCCGTCCGTACAGGCTGAATACGAGTTCTGGGTCAAAGCGCCGGGGGAGAGCGAATACAGCCGGGTTTCCGCGTATTCTACCCGCTCCTGGACCGAGTACGCAGCGGCGGAGCACGGCACCTACCAGTTCCGCGTGAATGCCCGTATTGTTGGTTCTTCTGCCGATTTTGAGCGATATTATGAATGTTCTGTCGATTTTTAATTTTGTGGATGGTGTAGTGTGGAAATCTATTCCCTGAGTTTCTTCCTGCTGGTCAGCGTTGGACTCATTTTATATTATACTGTTTTCAGCCGCTGCCAATGGATCTGCCTGCTGGGGTTGAGCCTGCTGTTTTTTACCGCCAGCGGCTGGAAGGGCCTTGTTTTTCTGCTTTTCACTGCGTTGACGATCTGGCTCGGCGGCTTGCAGCTGGCAAAGCTGGATGCCGATTCCGCCGCGCGGCGAAAGACTCCGGGCATAACCAAGGACGAAAAAAAGGCCATCAAAGCACAGGCGGTGCGCCGCAAAAAATGTCTTGTTGCTGCTGTGCTGACTGCCAACTTTCTTGTGCTTGGCTACTTCAAATACTGGTCCTATTTTGCGGAGCTGCTCTCCGGTGCATTTTCGGCCACAGCGCCGTCCTCACTGGGGCTGGTCATGCCGCTTGGCATCAGCTTTTACACGTTTCAGGCCGTCGGTTATCTGATTGATTGCTACCGTGGTCGGCACCCGGCAGAGAAAAACTACGCCCGCTTTCTGCTTTTCATCAGCTTTTTCCCGCAGCTGATCCAGGGCCCCATCAACCGCTACGGAGAGATGGCCCCGCAGCTCACCGCCCGTCACATCTGGAACTGGGAGCGTACCAAGCGTGCACTGTTCCTGTTTCTGTTCGGCGCAATGAAGAAATATGCCATCGCAAACCTGACCGCCCCGACGATTGCCGCCATCCTCGACGGTAATGACCCCAAGCTGGCCGGTTCTATGGCACTGCTGGCCATTTTGCTGTACTCGCTGCAGCAGTATGCAGATTTTTCCGGCGGCATTGATATGGTATTGGGTGTTGCGCAGCTGTACGGCATTGAGATGATGCCCAACTTCCGGCAGCCGTATTTTTCTACCTCGCTGGGGGATTTCTGGCGGCGCTGGCATATTTCGCTGGGTGCGTGGATGCGTGATTACCTGTTCTATCCCTTTGCACTGACCAAGCCGATGCAGCGCTTCGGCAAGTGGGCCACATCGCATTGGGGCAAGCATTTTGGCCGTGTGCTGCCTGCTGCAGTCGCCAACCTGCTTGTGTTTGCTGTGGTCGGCATCTGGCACGGCCCGCAGGCGCACTACCTTGCCTGGGGTCTATATAACGGTCTTGTCATTGCGCTGGCTGACCTGCTGGAGCCCGCTTTCAAAAAGCTCAACACGGCGCTGCACATTCCTACCGAAAGCCGCGGCTGGCACGTTTTTCGCATCGTGCGGACCTTTATCATCGTCAACATCGGCTGGTACTTTGACCGCAATGAGTTTGTGCAGGCGTGCATCTACCTGCGCAACACCTTTACAGATTTCAATTTTTCCGCATTGGCCGCGAACGCACCCGGCGCTTTCGCGGCAGTCTCCGGCCCGGCCTGGGGGCTTGTCATCATCAGTACCCTTCTGGTCTTTGCCCATAGTGTGCTGAAGGAACAAGGCCGCGACCCTTACGCAGAGGTACAGCGGCTGCCGCTTGCGCTGCGCTGGGTTTTATACTATCTTGTTATTTTCATGGTACTCCTCAGCTTTATCTGCGTCAATGAAACCGTTGGTTTCCTCTATGCCAACTTTTAAGAAAAGAGCTTTCTATGCAAACAAACATTCTGGACTGGCTTGAAGCCACGTCCGCCCGCTGCCCGGATGCCCCCGCTGTGGGGGATGACCAGACAGACTGTACCTGGGCACAGCTGGCCGACACGGCCCGTCGTGCCGGCAGCTTTCTGGCATCCCGCACGATGCCGCGCCGCCCGGTGGCATTTTACCTGGAAAAATCCGTTTCCGCTTTTGCTGCCATGCTTGGCACAGTCTACGCGGGCTGTTGCTACTCGGTGCTTGACACCCGCCAGCCCGCTGCCCGCACTTTGCAGGTGTTGGACACTTTGACCCCTGCATTTCTTGTTACGGACGAGGCCCACGCTGCCGCAGCCGCCGCGCTGGGGTACAGCGGGCAAATTTTCCGGCTTGACGATCTGCTGGCTGCGCCTGCGGACGCTGCCCTGCTGGCCGCCCGCCGCCGTCAGGCTGTGGACGTTGATCCTCTGTATATCAACTTCACAAGCGGAAGCACCGGTGTGCCAAAAGGCGTCACCGTCAGCCACCGCTCGGTACTGGATTTTATCCCGCAGTTTGCCGAAATTTTCGGCATAACACAAAACGATATTCTGGGCAATCAGGCTCCCTTTGACTTTGACGTTTCGGTCAAAGACCTGTACACGGCACTGTACACGGGGGCTAAGGTGCAGATCATCCCGCGCGCTTATTTCAGTCAGCCCACAAAACTCATGGACTATCTGGCAGACCATGAGGTCACCATACTTGTCTGGGCCGTCAGTGCCATGTGCTTTGTCTCCATCATGAACGGCTTCAGCTACCGTATACCTTCCCACGTGCGGCAGGTATTGTTCAGCGGCGAAGTCATGCCCATCAAGCACCTGATGAAGTGGAAGTCCGCTCTGCCGCACGCCCGGTTCGTGAACCTCTACGGCCCGACAGAAATTACCTGCAACTGCACCTACGCCATTTTGCCGGACCGCGATTTTGCCCCGGATGAGGCGCTGCCCATCGGACGCGCGTTTCCCAACGAAAAGGTCTTTGCTGGACGAGAACGACGCCCTTGTCACCGTGCCCGGGCAGGCAGGGGAGATCTGCGTTTCCGGTACGGCGCTTGCCCTCGGCTACTATGCTGACCCTGTGCGCACAGCGCAGGCCTTTACCCAGAATCCGCTGAATACCAACTGGTATGAGCGTATTTACCGCACCGGCGACCTGGCCCGCTACGACGAAAGCGGCAACCTGTATTATATTGGCCGCCGGGATTTCCAGATCAAGCACATGGGACACCGCGTAGAGCTTGGCGAAATTGAAGCTGCCGCTATGCGCTGCGACGCTGTGACCCGTGCCTGCTGCACGTTTGATGCCGAACGCCAGCGGCTCCACCTGTTTTACACGGGCAGCTGTGAGAAAGCCGCCCTGCTGGCTGCGCTGAAAGAAAGTCTGCCGCCTTTTATGCAGCCGAATACTGCTGTGCAGCTGGACGAGATGCCGCTGAATAAAAACGGCAAAATTGACCGCACGGCACTGGCTGCCCTGACGAAAAAAGGAGCCCATAAATGACCGACGCTTCTTTACAAAAAATTGCTGCCACCTACGGCACACCGACGTTTGTCTTTGACACTGACGCTTTGCAGGCCCGCGTGCGCGCTATTCAGGCAATCTGGGGCAGGGAAATCGACCTTTGCTATTCCATCAAGGCCAACCCATTTCTGCTGCCTGCCATGATGCAGGTCACTGCGCGGCTGGAAGTATGCAGTCCCGGAGAGCTTTCGCTCTGCGAGAGCCTGCATGCTGCGGATGCACGTGTTATCTATTCGGGTGTTAATAAGACGCCCGTGGATATTGCCCGCGCCGTGGCCGACGGCGTCGGCACCTGCACAGCGGAATCTCTGCTGCAGGTCCGCTATCTGCAGGATGCTGCACGCAAGGCCGCCAAGCGGCTGCCTGTGCTGCTGCGGCTGAACGCGGGCAGTCAGTTCGGCATGTCAAAGGAGGATCTTTTCACCGCATTGGCGCATCGCAGGGAAACACCTGATCTGGAGTTTATCGGCATTCACTACTTTGTCGGGACCCAGCGCAAAAAGCTGGTCAATCAGCAAAAAGAGCTGGCCATGCTGCGGGAACTGTACGCTGAAATTGAGCAGACCTTCGGCCTGCGTCTGCCGGAACTGGAATACGGCCCAGGGCTGGCGGTGCCGTATTTTGACGGCGACGATTTTACCGACACACTGTCCCCGGCCAAAGACCTTGCGCCAGCACTGCGCGAAGTCAGCAGCTGGGTCCATCTAACCGTTGAGATGGGCCGCTTTTACACCGCCGAATGCGGTTATTACCTGACCACCGCCATGGACTGCAAGGACCACGGCGGGCAGCACTACTGCATTGTGGACGGTGGAATGAACCACCTGAATTATCTTGGCCAGATCATGGGTATGAAACGCCCGCATCTGCGCCATTTTGCTGCCCGGGCAGCTTCCGTACAGGACTGGACACTTTGCGGCAGCCTTTGTACTACGAACGATGTTCTTGTGCGCAGTATGCCGCTGGCCGGACTATGCCCCGGCGACCTGCTTGTTTTTGAAAACACCGGTGCCTACTCTGTTACGGAAGGACTTGGTCTGTTTTTGAGCCGCGACCTGCCGCAGGTCATTCTGTGGCAGAACGGCACGCCGCACCCGGTACGCAGCGAAACGCCGACCTATCCCATCAATACACCCGCTGTGTAAGATAATTTGAAAAGGAGAAATACCAATGGAACGTTTACTGGAAATTTTAAGCGAAATCAAAGAGGATGTGGACTTTTCCACCTGTACAACGCTGATCGATGACGGCATCCTGGACTCTTTCGACATTCTGCAGATTATCTCGGCCCTGAATGAGGAATACGACATTTCGATCCCCGCATCCGAAATCATGCCGCAGAACTTCAACAGCGCCGAGGCCCTTTACAAGATGGTCCAGCGCCTGCAGGAAGATTGATGTCCGAGATGCCCGAAATATAAGATAACGCTTGCATTTATTCCAAACTTATTGTATAATACTAAAAGCGGACAGGGCTGAATTGCGCTGTTTCGCGTACAGATGCAGGTCCCGCGCATGGGCAGCCTGTGAACCATGTCAGGCGGGGAACCGAGCAGCATTAAGCGGCGCTTGCCCAGTGCCGCGGTCAAGCCTGCATCTGTACGCAAAGCAGCGCAGCCGCGTGCTCTGCCCGCTGTTTTTTGTAGCTTTGCAGGAGGTGAGCCGATGTACCGTGCCCTGTATCGAAAATGGCGTCCCCAGCGCTTTGCGGACGTGGTTGGCCAGACGGCCATTGTCACGGCCCTGCAGAACCAGATTTCTGCCGGGCGCATCGGCCATGCGTATCTGTTCACCGGTACCCGCGGCACCGGCAAGACGACCTGCGCCAAGATCTTTGCCAAGGCGGTCAACTGTCTGGACACTTCCAGCCCCGACCCCTGCGGCGAGTGTGAAATTTGTAAGGGCATTGATTCCGGTTCCGTCATGGACATCATCGAGATGGATGCCGCGTCGAACAACGGCGTTGACGACATCCGCGACCTGCGCGACGAGGTAGCCTATCTGCCGTCGGTCTGCAAGTACAAGGTCTACATCATCGACGAGGTGCACATGCTCTCCACCGCGGCGTTCAATGCGCTGCTCAAAACGATGGAGGAACCGCCCGAGCACGTCATCTTTATCTTAGCCACCACCGAGGTGCAGAAGGTTCCCGTCACGATTTTGAGCCGCTGCCAGCGGTATGACTTCACCCGCATCACGGCGGATGACATTGCCGGGCGGCTGCTCTACGTGGCCGGGCAGGAGAAGATCGAGCTGGACGAGAACGCCGCACAGTTGATTGGCCGTCTGGCCGACGGTGCCATGCGTGACGCGCTGTCCATTCTGGACACCTGCGCCGGTGTCGACAACCACGTGGACGAGGCGCTCGTCCGCCGTATGGCCGGTGTCACGGACAGGGGCTACCTGTTTGAGATCAGCGACGCCATCGCGGCAGGGGACTCCGTCACTGCACTGGAAAAAATCGCCGAGCTGCGCCAGCAGAGCGTCGATATGCGCCGCCTCTGCATGGAGCTCGCCGGGCATTACCGCAATCTGATGCTCTGCGCACTGCCGGGCGGCACGTCACTTCTGACCGGCATCTCGCCGGAGGAGGAGGCCGCCTACACCCAGCGCAGGGACTTCCCGCAGCGGGAGGCCATCCGTGCGGTCAATGCGTTCGGCTCGGCGCTTGAGAAAATGAGCCGCGGCACTGACCAGCGCATTGAGCTGGAGCTGGCGATTTTCTCGCTGACCCAGCCCGAGACTGCCGCTGCACCTGTTATCATCCAGCAGCCCGCCCCGGCAGCACCCGCCGCGCCTCAGGCATTCGCCAGCGCGCCGCGCGCCTACACAGCAGCGCCGCCGGTACAGGCTGTGCCCTCTGTAGTGCCGCCCGTGGTACAGCCGCAGAGCGTTCCCGCCGCTGCACCGGATGATGTACCGCCGCCTATTGACGATGACCCGCCGTTCCTGCAGCCGGAGCTGAAGCCCGCCCCGCAGCAAACTCCCGCGCCGGTACCGCCGGCACCCGCTGCCCCGGCCCCGCGTAAGGCCGAGCCGCCGCGGCAGGCAGGCCCGCTGGAGCCGTTCGCCTTCTGGCCCGCCGTGCTGGCCGATTTGGAGGAGAATGATGCGATGCTCATCTCCTTTTTGCGCGGCACCCGGGCCTATTGCGACGGCAAGCGCGTGCTGTTTGAGTGCAGCGACGCCTTCCGCGATTATATCCGCAATAACCGGGAGGTCAGCAAGCGTCTTAAGGAAGCTATCTACCGTGTATCGCGCACCAAGTACAGTATCGGCCCCTATGAGGAGCCAAAGACCGACGACACCACCGCTGCCGTCAGCCTGGATGAGACCCTGCACACGATGCAGGCGCTTGGTGTCGATTTAAAAATCGTTGATAAATAATTATTTTTGGAGGATACAACCATGAAAGCAAGACTGCCCAAGGGCTATGGCCGACCCGATCCCAACGCCATGATGCGTCAGGTCCAGAAGATGCAGGACGACATCCGCGCCAAGCAGGAGGAGCTCGAAGCCAAGGAGTACACCGGCACCGCCAGCGGTGAGATGGTCACTGTCACGATGAACGGCAAGCATGAGATCACCGCCGTCAAGATCAAGCCCGAGGCCGTCGACCCCGATGATATTGAAATGCTTGAAGATCTGATTGCCGCCGCCGTCAACAGCGCCTCCGCTGCCGTTGACAAGGACTCCGAGGAGGAGATGTCCAAGATGACCGGCGGTCTGAACATCCCCGGTCTGGGCTAAGAGGCTGCCTATGTTCAACAACAATGTTGAGCCGCTGGAAAATCTGATCGACCAGTTCGCCCAGTTTCCCGGCATTGGCCGCAAAAGTGCGGTGCGTATGGCCTATCAGGTCATGTCGATGCCGCCCAAGCAGGCCATGGAGCTGGCCAAGGCGATTGAGCACGCCAAAAGTGACCTGCACCGCTGCCGCATCTGTCAGGACTACACCACCGGCGATGTCTGCAAGATCTGCGCCTCCCAGAAGCGGGACCGCAGCATCATCTGCGTGGTCGAGGGCCCGCGCGACATCAAATCGATTGAGCGCACCCACGAGTACAACGGCCTGTACCATGTGCTGCACGGCCTGATTTCGCCGATGGATGGCATCGGTGCAGATCAGCTCTGCATCAAGGAGCTGCTGGCCCGTCTGAATGACACCGTCAAGGAGGTCATCATGGCCACCAGCCCGACGGTGGAGGGCGAGGCCACGGCGATGTATATCGCCAAACTCATCAAACCTCTGGGCATCAAAACGACCCGCCTGGCCTATGGCCTGCCCGTCGGCTCGAGTCTGGAATACGCCGATGAGACGACGCTGTACCGTGCCATGGCCGGACGCGGCGAGATGTAAAAAAATTCCTGTACCGCTTTTGCCGGTACAGGTTTTTTATTGCAGCTTTATTTCAGCAGACCGTAATCCCGCAGACAGCGCTGTACACCCGTCAGGGTATCGTCAAAACCGACACCCGCTGCCGCACGGAACCTGCCGCCGTCCATCAGCAGGCTGCGCGGCCAGTCTGCCGTCTCTATGACAGGGTGGATGTCCAGCAGCGCACAGGCGCGCCGGGCCGTCGTGACCATGTCGCAGTCGTTCTCGCTGCCAAAGTTGTACACACCGCCCGGCAGTTCCATGGCCTGGGTCAGCCGCTCCACGGCCTCCCGCACATAGGTTATGCCGCGGTAGTCCCGCATCGAAAACCGCAGCGTTTCCTGCCGCATAGCGGCGGTTAGCAGGTTCAGCAGGAAGTTACCGCGGATCGGCAGGCCGTCCCCGGGCAGGTCGTACATCCAGGCCGCCCGCAGCAGCACGGCATCGGGCAAAATATCCAGCACGCGCTGCTCCATCTCCTGCTTGTGGCGGCCATAGACGTTGGCGGGGGAGAGCGGTATATCCTCGTCAAACGGTCCGTGCTCAGTAAGGCCCGTGTAGACCTGGTCAGAGCTGAACGCAACCAGCTTTGCGCCGCTTTTTTGCGCTGCAGCCGCCATCCAGCACGGCAGCAGAACGTTGGCGCGGTAGGACTCGTCCGGGGGCTTTTCGCTGTAGCCCGTGTCGGAGAGCGCCGCCGTGTGTACGATCACATCCGGCTGCTCGCGCCGCACCCAGTCGGCCACGGTCTGCTCATCCGCTGCGGCCAGCATTCCTTTGGGGAAGGCGCACAGCTCGTACCGTCCCGCCAGCTGGGTCATGATGCGTGCCCCCACAAAGCCGCCTGCGCCGGAGACCAATAGCTTTTTCATGTCTTTTCCCTCGCAATACGATTTTTGTCTTTATTGTACCGTTTTTGCGCAGCTGTTGCAAGCGGCTTGACAAATTCCGCGCCGGTTTGTATAATAGAGGCACCTAAAATAAGGTGTGGATTTTTACAGTTCTGATACTACTTTTCGCCACACAGCGCTTTCTTTCCGGGAAAGCGTTGTGTGGTTTTTGTTGTGTCAAAAGGAGGAGCCCATGAACGATACCTTCATGAAAGAAAAGCCGATTTTTCCGCTGCTGACCTCAATGGCCCTGCCTATGGTCGTCTCGATGCTGGTCAATGCACTGTACAACATCGTGGACAGCCTCTTTGTCGCCCGCATCAGTGAGGAAGCCATGACTGCGCTGTCCCTCGTCTACCCGGTGCAGAACCTCATCAACGCGATTGCCATCGGCTGCAGCATCGGCATTGCCGCACTGATCTCGCTGCATCTCGGTGCAGGCAACAAAGAAAAAGCTGACATGGCCGCCACCCACGGCATGGTGCTTTCGCTGATCCACGGCGTCGTGATTTCCATCGTCTGCACCGCCATCATGCCGCGGTTCCTGCGCTCCTTCACCAGCGACGAGACCGTCATTGCCATGGGCGTGACCTACTCCCGCGTTGCCTTTATGTTCGCCGTCGTCATCATGGCCGCCATGTCGTTTGAGAAGATCTTTCAGGCGGTGGGCCGGATGAACATTACGATGATCGGCCTGATGGGCGGCTCGGTCTGCAACATCATTCTGGACCCGCTGTTGATTTTCGGCATCGGCCCGTTCCCCAAAATGGGCATTGCCGGTGCGGCGCTGGCTACCGGCATCGGCCAGATGGTTCCTGTCATCTTCTATCTGATTGTCTACTTCGTCAGCCCTATCCCGGTCAGGCTGCGCTCCGGCTGCCTGAAGCCGGACGCCAAAATGGCCCTGCAGCTCTATTCCATCGGCGTACCGGCCATCCTGAATCTGGCGCTGCCCTCGGTGCTCATCACCTTCCTGAACTCGCTGCTGGCCGTCTACTCTCAAAGCTATGTCGTCGTGCTGGGTATCTACTATAAATTGCAGACCTTCCTGTACCTGCCCGCCAACGGCATTGTGCAGGGTCTGCGCCCCATCATCGGCTACAACTACGGCGCGGGGGAGTATGACCGCGTCAAAAAGCTCTACCGCACGTCCATGGGCATGTGCGCCGCTATCATGGCCGCGGGCACGGTGCTCTGTCTGGCGCTGTCCGGTCAGCTGATCGGGCTTTTCAGCTCGAACGCCGAGACCATCGCCATCGGCACGTCGGCCCTGCGCATCATCTGCGTCGGCTTCATCGTCTCGACGATTTCCGTCGTCGCCTCCGGCTCGCTGGAGGGTCTCGGCATGGGCGTGCAGTCACTGGTCATCTCGCTGTGCCGTTACATCGTTGTCATCATGCCGCTGGCCTGGCTGTTCTGCCGCCTGCTGGGTGCCGACGGCATCTGGAACGCCTTCTGGGTGACCGAGGTCATCACGGCGGGCATTTCACTGGCCGTATACCACAAGAGCGTGAAGCTGAAATAAACCAACAGGAGCCTGACCACAGCCGGTCAGGCTCCTGTTTTATATAAGTAAAAGGCTTCCCCCGAGGGGGAAGCCTCAGACTGTCGAAAAAGGTGCGTTCACCCCTTGGCCCCCTCTGCGAGGGGGCTCCGCCCGCAGGCGGTGGGGGAGAGAACTGTACGGCTGTCCGAAATATTTCGGGCTATGGCAAGGTTCTCTCCCTCCGCCCCTTCGGGGCACCTCCCTCGCAGAGGGAGGTTTTTCGACACGATGCGCCTTTCCCCAAAGGGGAAGCCTTTTCGTTACGCCTGCTCCTGTACGTACCGGATGAACGCATCGCGCTCCGCGGTGGAGCGCACAACGGCCGTGTACATCCAATCGCCCATGTCTAGGCGCAGCGCCTGGGGAATGCGCTCACACATCCGCATACGGGAGCCGTACTTGGCCATGATCTGCGCATGGGTGTGCTTGTACTCATGGCAGTCACGGCGGCCTGCGTAGACGCAGAAATATTTCGGGCCGTCCAGTTCGGCGTTGCGTACCTCGTCGTAGCAGACCATGTCCGCCCAGATCTGGTAGCAGTCCACCGAGTTCGCATAGTTGATCATATCGGGCGTGTAGCCGCCTGCGGGGCGCATGTTGACCTCCAGCGCAACGTAGTCGCCCTTTTTGCCAAGACCCGGCTTGTCCTCATTCAACCGGAAGAACTCGCAGTGGAAGAAGCGGCTCTTTGCGCCGAACGCCTTGATGGTGCGGAAGCCCACATCCTTCAGCGCAGCGGGCACGGACTTCTGCGTCCAGTAGGAGAGGTCGCCTTTCTGACTGACGATGTCCAGCAGCGGGGTGGGGAACACGTTGGAGGTGTAGAACAGCGGCACGCAATGGCTGTCGGCCACACCGTCAAAGCTGACGATGGTGCCGTTGATGTACTCCTCCATAATGTACCGGACGTTATGCGGCTCGGCGTAGAATTCTTTCAGCTCGGTGAAATTGCGCAGCTTGTAGGTTGCCTCGGCACCGCAGCCGTTATCCGGCTTGACGATGACCGGATAGCCGACCTCCTTGATAAAGGCGCGGGCCTCGGCCAGTGTGCTGACAATATGGTGGCGCGCCACCGGTACACCCGCGGCGATGTAGCATTCCTTCATTTTGCTCTTGTACTTGATGCGCTCGATGAAGTCATTCTTCGCACCGGTATTGATGTTGAAATCCGTGCGCAGCTGGGCGTCCATCTCCAGCCAATACTCGTTGTTGGACTCGATCCAGTCGATCTTGCCATAGTGGAAGGTAAAGTACGCGACAGCGCGGAGCATCTCGTCGTAATTGCCAAGATCATTCACGCGGTAATACTCAGTCAGGCACTGCTTTAATTCCCAAGGAATCTCGTCAAACGGAGCATCACCGATGCCCAGCACATTGACGCCGTTGCGGTGCAGACGGTCACAGAAATTCCAGTAGGTCTTGGGAAAATGCGGGCTGACAAAGATAAAATTCATCGGGTACTTCAACTTCCTCTCTCAAACTTCACTCGAACCGGCGTCACACAAAGCGATTCTGTGCAGCGTCATACTCATAGCCGATCTCGCGCAGGGCCGCACACAGCGCGTCACGGTCAGTCTCCTCACGGTCACACAGCGCGTCCAGACTGGCGTCGCGGTCCCGCAGTTGGGTGTTTACATAGCTCAACAGCATTACAGGGTCACGGGGGAGCATAGACCCACCTCCTAAAAAAGCAAGCATAAAAGAGAAAAAGCCGGTCACACGATGTGACCGGCATTTTTTCCTTCCAATCAGACCGCGCGGGTAACTTTACCAGAGCGCAGGCAGCGGGTGCAGGCGTAGATATACTTCGGGGAACCGTCCACGATCGCCTTCACGCGCTTGACATTGGGGTTCCAGGTACGGTTGCTCCGACGATGAGAGTGAGAAACCTTGATACCGAACGTGACACCCTTGCCACAGCAAGAACATTTGGCCATAATTGCTTGCACCTCCTTTTCAATAGCTTTAATAGTATAGCGTATACTACGCGAAAATGCAAGTGTTTTGACAGAAAAAATTTTGATTTTTTTCATAATTTTGCGTTTTTGTTTGATTCAGGCGCTAAATATTGTGTTTTCGGTGCCTACAGGGCTTGTCTTGCCGCCGTTTCTACGATATAATAGACTAAGCTTTTAATGGGGTGGTGTTACCTTTTGAACGGATTGCTGTCTCCCGCGGTGATCATGCAGTATCTGCTGCGCGCTGTTGTCGTGCTCATCACCATCCCGTTTCATGAGTCAGCCCACGCGCTGGCCAGCCACCTGCTGGGTGATGACACTGCCGTGCGCGCCGGGCGTCTCTCGATGAATCCGCTGCGCCACTTCGACCCGCTGGGTGCCCTGTGCATGCTGGTGGGAGGCGTCGGCTGGGCCAAGCCCGTCTCGATCAACCCGTACAACTATAAGAACCCCAAGGTCGGCATGGCGCTGTCCGCTGCCGCAGGGCCTGCCAGCAATCTGCTGCTGGCGTGGGTGTCGATGATCCTGTACAAGCTGTGCTGGTACAGCGGGCTGGGGGACGCCGTGCCCGTGCTGACGATGTTCCTATATTATATGGTAGCCATGAATCTGAGCCTGGCGGTTTTCAATCTGCTGCCGGTGCCGCCGTTTGACGGCAGCCGCATTGCGCTTTTGTTTTTGCCGCAGCGGCTCTATTTCAGGGCGATGAAATATGAGCGATATATTATGCTGGCCGTGCTGGCACTGGTGTTTTTGGGTCTGCTGGACGCGCCGCTGTCCTGGCTTGTCAACGGTATGTGGCGGCTGATGCTGCACCTGACAGGCTTTGTGGAGCTGCTTTGGGGGTATTGAGTTTTTGCCGGAAGTTCTGACATTTAAAATAGAAGATTTTGAGGGCCCGCTGGATTTGCTGCTGTACCTGGTGGGCAAAAATAAAATGAACCTCTATGATGTCAACATCATGGAGCTGATCGAGCAGTACACCGCAGCCATCCGGGAGATGCAGCAGGACCGGATGGAGATTTCCAGCGAGTTCATCGACATGGCGGCGCATCTGGTGCAGATGAAAAGCGCCCTGCTGCTGCCGCGCAGCCCCGAGGCCGAGCGCATGAAGGCCGAGCTGACGGGGCGTTTGATCGAGTACAGCGCCTGCAAGGAGGTGGCCGCCCAGCTGGGCAGCCGTGCCCGTGACCTGTACACCGTAGCCCGTGAGCCGATGCCGCTGGTCGGCGCTGCCGAATACACCCGCCGCCATGACCCGAACTGGCTCGTGCAGGCGTGGTTCAATCTGATGGGCCGCAGCACCCGCAAGAAAAAGCCCACGCAGGAAAAGTTTGAGCCGCTCGTCACCGCGCCGTTTGTCTCCGTCGCCAGCCGCGTCTCCCACATGCTGCGCGGCTTGCTCAAGGGCAGCCTGCAAAAAATGGGCCAGCTGTTCAGCCACGAGGAAAGCCGCAGCACAAACGTAGCGACCTTTCTGGCGCTGCTCGAGCTCATCCGCGCGGGACGCGTCAAGGTCGACGACAGCGGCGCCTTGCAGCTGGACCGCACACACCGCAGAAGAAAGGACAAAACGCCATGACAGAACGACAGGAGCTCGGCTCTCTTGAAGCCATGCTGTTTGCCCACGCCGAGCCTGTGGAGACCGCCCGCTTGGCCGACGCCCTGCGGCTGGACGCCGACGAGGTCACCACGCTTTTGCAAAAGCTGCAAAAGCGCTACGATGAGCAGGAGAGCGGCATGGTCATCCTGTACTTCGAGCCTGACCGCTGGCAGATGACGACCCGCCCGTACTACGGCGAGATGGTCAAGCGCATTCTGGACACCCGCCGCAACGCGCCGCTTTCGCCCGCCGCACTGGAGGTACTGGCCGTCATCGCCTACAATCAGCCCGTCTCCCGCAGCTTTATCGAGCAGGTACGCGGTGTTGACTCGTCGTCCACCGTCACCAAGCTGTTGGACAAGGGACTGATCGAGGAGGCGGGCCGCCTGGACCTGCCCGGCAAGCCGGTAGCTTTCCAGGTCACGGACACATTTCTGCGCGTCTTTGGCCTAGGCAGTCTGGCCGACCTGCCGCCGCTTCACGGCGAGGCTGCCGAGAGCGCCGAGCCGGAGGAGACGGAAGGCGACGACGGTCAGCTGGAATGGAAGTGATTGCTTATGGCCATTCTGTTGTTCCTTCTCCGACTGATCGGCTGGGTGCTGCTGGCGGTGCTCTTGCTGCTGCTCGTCGCCCTGCTGATACCGCTGGGCGTTCGGTTTGCGTACCGCCCAGGCAGCGTGCGGGCCACGGCCTGCTACGGACCGCTGCACTTCACGCTCTGGCCGCGCAAGGGTCAGCCGGAAGCACTGAAAAAGCCCGCCTCCGCCGCACCGCCCGGGCAGACCGTGTGCAAGACGGCGGACGGCGAACAGGCGTCCGTCACCGTGGAGGTCAAGCCCGCCGCAAAGCCCGCACAGAGCGTCGCCCGGCAGCCCGCGGCGCAGGGAAAGCCCGAAGCGCCGAAGCCTGCTGACAGTGTCCCCACTGAAAGCGCCGATGCTGAGGGCAGCGCGAAAAAGGGCAGTCTGCCGTTCGGCATCTCGACGCGCATCGACGCCGCTATGCAGCTGCTATCCAATGACCCGATAGCATTTGCCCGGTGCATGCTGGGCCACACAGGCTGGCTGGGGCGCCACCTGCTGCGTTCGGTGCGGGTGTCCGGGCTGGACATCTTCTGGACTGTGACCGCCGACGAGGCCAGCACCACCGCCGAGCTGTTCGGCGCCGAAATGGCGCTTGCCAACAATCTGCTGGCTCTGGTCCAGCAGTACATCCGCGTACAGAGTGACCGCCTTTGGCTCGAGCCGGATTTCACCGGTGAGCGCGCAGGGGAGCGTATCGTCTCGTTCCGTCTGACGTCCTGCGCCGCCGTGCTGCTCTGGCTCGTCATCCGGCTGCTGCACCGTCTGTGGAAGGACCCGCGGCTGCAGCCCGCTGCAAAGGCATAAACGATTTCTTTTTTCGATAAAAGGAGGAACTTACAATGGCTGAACATCCTATTCAAGGTCTGATGGGCGTCACCATCGAGAAAATCCGCGACATGGTCAACGCCGAGACCATCATCGGTGACCCGATCCATGTGGATGACACCACCATCATCCCGGTCTCCCGCGTCACCTTCGGGTTTGTGTCCGGCGGCTCCGACGTCGGCCCCAGCTCCAACAAGCAGATGTTCGGCGGCGGCAGCGGCGCAGGCGTCTCGGTCACGCCGGTGGCATTCCTCGTCGTTTCCAACGGCAATGTGCGCACCGTCCAGCTGGTGGAGAAGGTCTCCGCCGTTGACAACGTTATAGCCTCGCTGCCGGAGCTGGTAGACAAGGTCGCTGCGCTCATCAAGAAAGAAAAGCCGGGTGCTGACGCACCCGCCGAATAAGGAGTATAAATTTTAATGGCAGAACAACGTATTCAAAAGGTACTGGCCGACCAGGGCATCTGCTCCCGCCGCGAGGCCGAGCGCCTGATCGCTGCGGGCAAGGTCAAGGTCAACGGCCACCCGGTCACCCTGGGCGACAAGATGGACCCCGACTATGACAAGGTCATGATTGACGGGCAGACACAGCGCATCGTGCGCAAGCGCCAGTACACCTATATCATGCTGCACAAGCCACGCGGCTATCTGACGACCCGCTCTGACGACCGTGGCCGCAAGACCGTCATGGATCTTGTTTCCGATGTGCCCGCCATGCTGCGCCCGGTGGGCCGCCTGGACAAGGACAGCGAGGGTCTGCTGCTCATGACCGATGACGGCGCGTTCATCAATATGCTGACCCACCCGTCCGGCGGTGTCGGCAAGCTGTACCGCGTCACGGTCAATCCCCGCGCCACTGAGCAGCAGATCATCGAGATGTCGTCCGGCGTTGTGCTGGATGACGGCGTCAAGACCAAGCCCTGCGTTATCCACGTCGTGGTCGATGAGCCGGGCCGCAGTGTACTGGAGATCACCCTGCACGAGGGCCGCAACCGCCAGATCCGCCGCATGTGCTCCGCTGTCGGCCTGCAGGTCGTGCGCCTGCGCCGCAGCGCCGAGGGCCCCGTCAAGCTCGGTATGCTGCAGCCCGGCGAGTACCGTGAGCTGAAAAAGAGCGAGATCAATGCCCTGCGCAACGCAGCCATGAAATCTGCCGGCAAAGGGGAGAGCCGTGCTGCCAGCCCGGCCCGCCGTCCCGGCCCCCTTAAAAAGCGCACAAATTCTGACTAAAATTGCAGAAAATTCTGAAAAATGTGCAATATTCCACTTGTGGAAACGTCGCGAACGTAGTATAATTCAATTAAATGGCGGATTTTTTGTAAAGTATTTTTATAAAAAACAGTCAGCTTTACCATAGGAGGAAACTGTATGGCAGCAAATAAGCCCGGCAAGGCAGAGATCCTTGCAGCATTTTTTGATGACGGCACCTACTCGCCGCTGTTTACCGACGGCGCAGTGAGTGCTGCTTACGGCTGTGCAAACGGCCAGAACGCCTACGTCGTGTTTGAGGATGGTTCTCCCGTCGGCGTGCAGGATATTGAAAAGAATATCCGCGTGCTGGAGATGGCCGCCGAGACCGGCGCACCGGTTGTTACGTTCTATGATTCCACGGGTGCCAAGCTCGAGGGCGGTCTTGATCTGCTCAACGCCAACGCCCGCCTGACCGCAGAGATCGCGCGCGTTTCCGGCGTTGTGCCTCAGGTCGCCGTTGTCACCGGTACCTGCGCCGGTACCAACGCCATCAACGCCGCTGCCGCGGACGTCTGTGTCATGGCAGAGGATGCCGAGCTGTTCCTGAACGCTCCGTTCAACGCTGAGGACAAGGTTGCAAACGCCGGCTCTGCCGCGTTTGCCGCCAAGGCCGGTGTCGCCGCCGTTACCGCTGCGGACGCCGTTGCCGCCGCCAAGCAGGCCGCCTCCATCGTCGCCCTGCTGCCCGCCAACAATCTGGCCGGTCCTGCGCTGTTCGACTTTGCCGCTCCCTCCAAGGCTCTTGACCTCGTCAAGTACTCTGCGGCTGACGCGATCGCCGCTCTGGCCGATGAGGGCAGCACTGTGGAGCTGTACGCAGGCTACGGCAAGAACATCGTCACCGCGCTGGCTACCATCAACGGCAGCGCTGTTGGTATCCTGGCCACCGAGAAGGCCGCTCTGTGCCACAAGTGCACCGCCAAGGCTGCCCGCTTCGTTCGTCTGTGCGATGCCTACAGCATCCCCGTTGTGACCGTCGTCAACACCGAGGGCTTCGGCAAGAGCGAGGGCGACGATCAGGCTGGCGGCATCCGCCAGGCTGCCCGTATGGCTGGCGTTTATGCCGAAGCTACCACCGTTAAGGTCGCAATCCTTGCCGGTGAGGCTGTTGGCCCCATCTACACCGTCTTTGCAGCTTCCGCTGACTGGCGTATTGCTGTGGACGGCTGCACCGTTGCCCCGCTGGCACCGGAAACCGCCGCTACCGTTCTGTACAAGGACGAGATCTTTGCTTCTGACAACATCCAGCAGGCTACCAAGCAGAAGGCTGCTGCCTACAAGGCAGAGCAGTGCAGCGCAGTTGCCGCTGTTGCCAACGGCGCTGCCGATGCCGCTGTAAAGGCTGCCGATGTGCGTGCTGCTGCCGCACAGGCCCTGGATATGCTGGCCACCAAGCGCACCACCCGTTTGCCTAAGAAACACGGCAACATCACCCTGTAATATTTAAGGAGGATCCTTTTTATGAAAAACCTGACTGTTACCGTGAACGGCGTTGCTTACAACGTTACCGTTGAAGAAAACACCAACGGCGCTGCTCCTGCTGCTGCCCCGGCTGCCGCTCCGGCACCCGCCGCTGCACCTGCTCCGGCTGCTGCACCTGCCGCACCCGCTGCCGCTGGTTCTGTTCCTGTCAACGCTCCCATGCCGGGCACCATCCTGGACATCAAGGTCAAGGCAGGCGCTGCTGTTAAGGCTGGCGATGTTGTCATGATCCTCGAAGCCATGAAGATGGAAAACGAGATCAGCGCACCGCAGGACGGCACCATTGCCAGCATTGACGTTCGCAAGGGCGATACCGTCAACTCCGGCGATGTGCTGTACACCATGGGCTGATAAAGCGTAAACGATCCCGAACGTTAAAAAATGAGGTGAACGAGATTGGCTAAGAAACCTGTTAAGATTACCGAAGTCGTTCTGCGTGATGCGCATCAGTCTTTGCTGGCCACCCGTATGACGATGGATGAAATGCGTCCCATCCTGCCCGAAATGGACAAGATCCCGTACTTCTCTGTGGAGTGCTGGGGCGGCGCAACTTTCGACGTCGCTTACCGCTTCCTCCATGAGTCCCCCTGGGAGCGGCTGGACCTCATCCGCCAAAAAGCGCCCAATCTGCTGCTGCAGATGCTGCTGCGGGGCGCTAACGCCGTGGGCTATACCAACTATCCCGATAACGTGATCCGGGAGTTCATCAAGGAGGCCGCCCGCAGCGGCATCGATGTGTTCCGGATCTTCGACTCTCTGAACTGGATCCCCGGCATGGAGGTGGCCATGGATGAGGTCCTCAAGCAGGACAAGATCTGCCAGGCCACCATCTGCTACACCGGCGACATTCTGGATCCCAAGCGGGACAAGTACACCTTGGACTACTATGTGAAGATGGCGAAAGAGCTGGAGCACCGGGGTGCCCACATGCTTGCCATCAAGGATATGTCCGGCCTGCTGAAGCCCTACGCCGC